>Ga0075015_100001012_pt1 | contig 10353 bp, 8 predicted proteins | sample AleBraG_ABR_2013_FD_71476 | JGI IMG/M metagenome (GOLD analysis project Ga0075015, IMG submission 71476) | Freshwater sediment microbial communities in response to fracking from Pennsylvania, USA - Alex Branch Run_MetaG_ABR_2013 | ecosystem: Environmental > Aquatic > Freshwater > Creek >...
TTGCGCGGCTCCGCCACCGACGGTGTTGCACTTAGTCGAGCCGATTTAGTGCCGGAAGTCACCATCACAGCCGAAGGTGTGTACTGGCATCCGGTCGGTGCGGAAGATGCCGATCTGCTGGTCACGCGCGACATCTTTCCTCTCTCCGAGTCCCTTGCCGCGGTCCGGCGAGCCTTCGATCGCGAAGGCGAACACGCTAATAAGCTGGCCAGAATCTTTAACTGCGCGTGAAGGTCGCCTAGCAGCGAGGAAGCTTTCACGTTCGTTTGACGATGAACACGGTTTTGTCGTCGATCAAGGCCTCATCGCCATTCTGTCGGAGATAGTTATCCTGCTGCGTCGCGTAATCCAGCAACGCGTTGCAGATTTCTCTGGCGGGTTGCCGGTAATGTTCGCGCATCACCGCCTCAAGTTGCTCGCGCCCTTGCTGGTCGCTGCCGTCGTAAACTCCATCGGTATAGAGGACGAGAATATCTCCGGGACTCATGAGCGTGATCTCGGAGAGATCGGCAGTATTGAATTCTGTTTGCCGTACATTCAGCGAATAGTATTTCTTAAGATCGGGGTGGTGTGCCGGCAGTTGTAACCCAAGCGCAAGGAATTGCACCATGTGGTCATCGTCTATCTTCATGAACTTGCGATATTCCGCCGAGAATACCAGCGGCGGAGGGTGCCCAAAATTTGCAAAACGAAAATGGCCTAGAGGATCTACTTCGCCATACAGCATGGTCGCGATTTCGCGCGCACCTTCTTTTTCAGTTATCCCCAGTGCGTTCCGGGCTGTCACCGACTGCGCCAGGCGCAGGTTGATATTTTCGAGCAGCATCGGCGTTGTCTTGCCGTATCGGTCCAGTTCGGTGAGCATCAAAGCATGGAATGTGTCATGAACCGTGGATGCAATCTTCGCTGAGATTACTCCGTGCCCCTGAGCGTCGACTACCAGAACTCCAGCCGTCGAATAAAGGTCGCGCAAATCTTCTGCGACACGTACCTGCTCGGAACTCCGTGCGAATCGGTAATCCGCTTCCATCTTTCGCGTATAGCCCGGGGTTCCTCTCATCCATTGCACGTGATCGTCAACCGAATTGCGGACAGCCGCTCCCGGAGGCAGCAGTTCGCGGAACTCCTTTGATAGACGCTGAGCCTGCTGAATGCGTGCGTCGATGTCATAGCGCTGCTGAAAATTGATGTATTCAAACAGGTCACCGCCGACCGTGCCAGCAGGAATCGAGTTTCCGAACATCTCGATGCCAGGAATGTGCGGAATGGCACCCTCCACCGGCATCAACCGTTCGCGCAAGTATTCATCGATACTCGGAATTGTGCTGATATTTGTCATACCTAGACTTCTACGCCCCTAGATTTCTACGCCGACTTGGCGAGTTCCTCGAAGAATCCCTGTTGGGCCGCGGCCTCCCGCAACGCAGTGTAACCATCGATATGAGGCGGCAGCCAGCGCTGCAGTCCTTCGGCGTCGAGTATCGGGCGATGAACCGGGTTGTCGTAGTTCATCGCCGAGAGCGCGTCGGCGAACTGGCGCTCCCGCTCTGGGTCGAGATCAGGCCGTGCCGTAAACATGCAATGGTTGTATGCCGGAGAGGACCATATCTCACGAAGGGCGCCTTCGGGCACCAGTCGCTCGTTGCGAACCGTGTTCCAGAAGGGGCTGCCGATTGCGCCGGCATCGGTTCGTCCGTCGAGGACGGCGCGCACCACTTCCACTTCGCTGGTCCCGGTATCGCCATGTTTGCCCAGATCGCCGTCGAAGCGTAGCGTCCGGTAGTCCCGGCCCTCGCGCATGCCTTGCTGCTCCAAAAAGTGAACGGGCAGAATGGCTGCGTGTCCGCTGTCTCGGCTGCCCAGTGCGAGCGTGCGATTTTTCAGATCGGCGAGCGTAGAAATAGGACCTCCGCTAACTGCGACGATCTTTGTCATCCAGTCGAGATCGGTATCGCGCATGGCAACCGGGCGGCAGGCGTGGCCGCTCCACTCATCCGCTTGCAGGTAAGCAAGGTTTGTATTCCATGCAATATCGATCCGTGGCACTGCATCGCCCGCTTGGGCGAGGAGCGCGAGGACTTGGGCCTCGTAGCTCTGAAAGAGAACGACCTCAACGGGCAGGTGCGCTTCCTCGTGAAAGTAACGCCGCATCCCCTCCCAAATCGTAACCACTTTCGGATTGTAGGCAACAGCTCCCAGCCAGATTGTTTTGCTGATATTTGTTTTACCCATAGCTCCCTCAGTTCTGTGTCAGCGGCGTCACAAACACTTTATGGTGCGGGCCCCTGGTCTTAGAAGAGTGGCATTCCCAACAGCGCCTTCCCGATGAATTCGCGCAGGACGTCGCCGGTTGGCGCCATCACTGCGCCCGCATGCGCATCACGGAACAGGCGTTCGATGTTTAGATGTTTTGAGAACGCAGCACCGCCACAAATACGCATGGCGGCTGAAGTAACGCTGATCGCGATGTCACCAGCAGCGGCTTTGGTCTCAAGCACGCGCAGCATGGTGGTGTCGCGTGGCTTCTCAAGATGATCAATCAAATCGTCGATGCGAGCCGACAGCCCGTCGGTGTCAATCTGCATCGCCGCGAGCTGCGCCCGTAACGTAGGCAGACTCTCCCCGAGGCTCTGGCCAAGATGCTCGAATTTCGCGCTCTTGAGGTGCGAGGCCGTTCCGGCGGCTGCCGCTCGACACAACCCCAGGGCCACAGATGCCGTCCCCAAATTAAACAACGGGAGCACCACGTTGAGCATGGCCGGAAACCCGGCGCCATCATCCGTGAGTTGAAGAGAGGCTGGAACTTCGCAGTCGTCCAGAGTTATGGGTGACGAAGCGTTGGCCCGAAGTCCCAAACCGTCCCAGGGGCCCGCCACGGAAAGGCCACGCGTCTGGGCCGGAATAAGATAGAGCGTCGAATCGGTAGGTCCCGCCCCTTCCGGGGCAAGAGCAGAAACGACATAGCTGTGCGCATGGCCCGCGCTGGTCACCCACGATTTCTTGGCGCTGATGCGCACCCCGTTGCCATTCCGATGTGCGCGGGATATAGGCGCCCAGAAATGGCTGCGTGAGCCGGCTTCACTGAAAGCGAGCGTGGATAAATGGCGGCCTGCACCAATCTCCTTCAGTATGGGCGCGACTGCCTGAGCCGCGCTTGGGCGAGCAGCCGAGATCGCCGCGGTGCCGAGGATGTGCATGAGATACACCATTGCGACCGAAGCATCTGTCTCGGCCAGCGTTGCGATCACGCCTGCAAACGTGCGGGGACCTAACGCTGAACCGCCAATATCCGCGGGCAGCAGCAGGCCCAGCAGTCCGGACTCACCAAGCGACGCGACAGCTTCGGTAGAGAATCGTCCCGCCTTATCGTTTTGCCCTGCGGAGGGCGCCAGCACGCTAATGACGATCTCCCGGGCTTTCGAAACGGCCGCATCATGAGTCATGATTCCTCCCATCGTCCAAATCTACCCGATCAAGTTCAGGATTGTCGCCGAGGATGTGCGAAGTGGTCAAACGGTCTCTGGCGGGTGTCGTGCTTCAAAACACACTTCATGCGCTTTTATGGGTCATGCGTCGTGCTCACAGCGTTGCAATTGCCGCCCAAGCGCAGGCAAAGAAAAAGCGCGTGCAGAGAAGATTAGCACTGGAAATCAGCTTCTCGGAAGGTAAACCGTCGCAACTCCTGAATCACAAGCTAACCGGAAGTTGCGTGTTCAGACGGACTCCGATGAAGTTGTCCAGAAGTCGGCTTGGGGGAAGTTTCGCCAGATTGTCGGCCTCTTGCAATAACCTTACGAGCGTTGGTGACTCAGCCTGTGGACTGTACCCACACCGACTCCGAGTTCCTTCGCGATGGCACGCAAGGATGCTCCTGAAGCCCGCAAAGCGGCTACTTGGGTTCCGGTCAGGTCCGCTTTTGGTCGGCCCAACCGTTTGCCTTTGGCCCGCGCGTTCCGGAGACCGGCCCTGACCCTTTCCTGGATGAGAGCGCGCTCAAACTCTGCCATGGCGCCGATGATTTGAAACATTAGCCGGCCGGACGGTGTACTCAGATCCAGGTTGTCCCTCAGGCTGACAAAGGCTATGCCAAGTGCATCGAGTTCGGCCAGGGCGTTCACCAAGTGCCGAAGTGACCGGCCAAACCTGTCCAATTTCCAGACCAAGACAGCGTCAAACCTGCGCCGGCATGCATCGGCCATCAGCCGGTTAAGTGCCGGCCGCGAGCCCTTCGAGCCCGAAACGCCCGCATCGGTGTAGGTTTCGGTGATCTCCCACCCGCGGCGCTCCGCATACTCGCGAAGCTCGCGCAGTTGCATTTCTGGATCTTGATGTCCGCCAGAAGTGCTGACTCGCGCATAGAGGGCGATTCTGGCGGACGATCCGGGTGAGAGTTGAGCTACAGGTGGACGGGTGATACGTTGATTGTCAGCCACGTTTGCCTCCTTGTTAGGCTACGTTGGTTAGCGTCGTGTCGGTGCTCGTAACATCGGCACGGCGCGTTGAACCATGTAAATCGTAGATGCTCGTCATCAACATCTCGTCTGCATGATCGCACGGCGATTATGAACTAGAACCTTCAAATGTCAACGGAGATCTTCATTTGGTGGCGTGAAAGACTAAATCGTTCGAATGAATGAGCCATTATCGAGTAGAGCGTCGAAAAAGCGGCGCACACGATCGGCCAGAGCAGGAGATCGGACTAGCAAACCAACCTCGATGTTTCTTTCCTGGGCTGCTTCCGTAAAGTTCGCTGAAGACACAAAAACATGCTCATCGTCGACAACGATGCACTTCGCGTGCAGGGACCCCAGCTTCCCGCCGGCCCTGTCCATAATCTGCTCACAACAATAGACAGACGGCACCGGCATCCCATTTGGCCATTGTGAGGTCTTGAAAGCATGTACAAACCTCGCAATTTGTGCACTCGGCGATGAGGTATCTCCATGCGCACGCGGTATATCCAGAAACATGCGTACTTGAAGGTCGATATGCTGCGCCATCCGCTCAGCTAGGGAGTGGAACACTTTTTGACCCTGATAAATCGCGTAGCCAGCAAGCAAGACTGACCGTTTCGCGTTCCGAAAAAGATCGTCAACAACCGCTGCCGTACTGCGGTTCGCGACTCCGCCTGCTTCGGGACCTGTAGTGACAAGATCAATAAAGTCTTCGAGGGGTGGCCTAGAGACCTCCGACTGCGCAAGCACTTCTAGCCATGCACACATCGCCTCAGCAGAGGTTCCCAAACCAGCGAGATCGCCAAGTTTCTTGGCGATCGAGTTTCCGTCAGCAGCACCAACAAAGCGTTGTAGATTCTGAGCGGAAAATGGGATCGTGACACGGCCGCTCCGTATCGAAGCTGCGAGCGCATTCAGTTCAGTCGGCGCTAACGACAGAAGCGGATCCTTCACCTTGAGTGATCTCCGAGAAGAACTGCCCGCCGGCATCTTGGACCGTCGGCACAACTAGGGCCCGGTCGAGAAAGTCGTTCTGCTGCTCACAACTTGTTTCAGAAATTAGTAAGCAGCCGTGGCATGCAGCGCCATGAAGGAATCTTTTTTCATGCCTACTGCCAGGGTCATGCTGCGCGCAAACGGGATCGTTGGAACAAAGTGCTCCGATTTCCAGTGCGCTCTTCACCGTCTCGTGAATTCTTCTGCCAACCTGTACGAGCCCTCCGAGGGTGCCCTCGGAATCAGAGGTTCCCGTATAGAGCAGTATTCCAAACCCTATTCGAGGTATGGCATAAACGCGCTCCCGAATTGAGCTTGCGGGGTAGCCGCAACTCAGCGATAGAGCGGTAATGAGCAGGTGGGAGAATGAGTGCAGCATTAGGTAGGCCGGCCCAGGAAACTCTCGGCTCGACCCGACATGATCTTTCTTCCATTCAGCGAATCCGGCCGCCAGTTTCATCGACCGTGATTGAACTTCCGAGGACTGCAACCAACCTGCAATGGCTTGAACGCTGAACTGAAGAAAGACGCCCTCGCCTCTGTTTTCAAACGCTGGCAGCCAGGTTGTCTCTCGAGCGAGTGAAGCTCGCCGAACACCTATGTCCAACTCGCCTTCAATGTCAGGCGCAGCAGCCTCGAATCTCGTGAACCCAAGTTGCGCAACCACCTCGCGGAGGCGATGGACCAAAATGACGCGCTCTATCGGCTGCATCCATGGACGGTCCCAAACCGCACGGGGCAATGCACGTGCATGAAAAATTCCATCGGGCCGGTCCTCGCCAACTTCGTCTTTGGAGGCGAGCAGCGTTTCCAACTCGGCCACCTTCACGGGCTTATCAGTCTTTGTAGTGCCCAGTCGCCCGGCTTGAATTTCAGCGAAAGCCTCTTCATCAGATATACCCTCTAATCCGCCTTTCACGGCAGACTTCTTGCGTTCGTACTTCAAATCCTCAATGGTTTCTACGGCCTCGACATATGACCAAACAGCATCAATGGCACGCTTCACGGCTTCGTCCCTCTCCGGCAACGAAATCACGCTGATCGTCTGGGGAAAGTAGGCATTCGAAGCCGACCGGATGAGCAGCCGGCTCGGCTCCCCGCATGCCTCTTTCGTGAATGGGCCCAACCAGATTCGAGATCCGTCGCACGATCCCAGCGCTTTATTTGCCAGGATCGCTGCTTGAGCCATACTGCGTTCGGCTTTGCTGCACTCGCAGCGAATCCATACTTCAGTCAGATCGCCGCTCGTCCCGCGCTCATCAATGTATAGTTGCCGGCCTTGCTTTGCGCAGTCGGACGAACCATTGTGCACGAATGCATACCAGTCGATGTCCGCGATATGGCCGGCGCGGCACGCACGAACAAATCGTACTGGCACCACCGTTTTCTTCTTTCTGTCACGATCGATGTACTTGCCCTTGGTCAAGGATTTCCGGTGTACCAAAAGGCGCGTCCGTACAGATGGCCCTTTCGATTCTTCTAAGCCTTGCGTGATGAACCATTCTGGGAACTGAAATCCAGTGATACCGGTCGTAGCCGCGCCCGGAGTGTCATCTGACGGCGGCGGCGTTCGAAGTTCGACAGTGTCTATCTCGAGCACTCGTGCGAGCTTTCGAGCCAATCGCGGTTCGAAAATCGTCTGGCCCCCGAGCGACCAGAACTCAAGACCCGAGATCAGAACTGAGTAGTTCGGCAGATCGACCATTGAGCCAGGGCCGAACGTGGTAACGAGTTGGCTTTGCCGCATCTCACCGGAGGCTTTCTTTGGTGGTTTCATACCTTCTCTTCCTCCAGTTCTTCGTCAGCCAGGGTCTTAACGAACAAGTTCACCTCGGGCTCAACGTCTCTCAGCGACCAATTTGCTCTGAACTTCATCTGCCACTTGTCAGGAGGCAGATTCTTGACCTCGGGACTCAGGTAGTCATATAGAAGCTGCTTCGCCCCCCCTGCCTCCATCGGGTTGTACTGCAGGCCCGTGCCAACGTTCTGGTAATCTTGGGCTACCTTCGCCCAATCATCGAGCAAATCTCTGGCGCGCTCCTGTACGCGGAGACGCAGTCGCTCCTTGTCTTCCGCCGGCAGATCCAGCATGTTATTGAACGCGCGATCGGCCAGCGTCTGAACTATGCTCTCGAGCTTTTGGCGTTCTTTGAGGATTTCCATTGCCCCAAGTGCGGGCGTCATTGGTTTGTATCCCTGGCGTGCGAGGCCGACCAATGTCGCAGCCAGGCCTTTGTCGAGTGCGCGTGGCGAGAACGGAGTCACGCTCGTCGCTTCTACCCTCCGGTAAAAGGTCTGGTGATAGTAGCTAAAGCGTTCAAAATGCGAGCGGTCACGCGGCTTATGCACGTTGAAGATAGTCACCACCAGACCTGGTCGCTCCACATCCCGTCCAACTCGACTCGTCGCTTGAATATATTCCGCGCTGGCTTTTGGCTGACCAAAGACAACCATCAGCCCGAGACATCTGCATCGGTCATGAAGACTTCGGGAAACTCTAATTCCCAATGCAAGGGCTTGAGACCTTTATGGCCGCGCCGCAAATCGGTTACGACGTGCTCAAGGAGATCCCATGCTTTGGAAGTCGAGTCCTTCAAAGCAGTTTCAGTTAGCTCGGCTAGTTCGACTCGCTTTTTCTCACGATCTTTGGGCCTATCGGATGAAAAGAATGCTGCAACAACCGTGTCTCCGACCTGCCGCGCAAGCCGAAGGGACTCATCAGCTCCATCCAACTCGTGTTTGAGCTGTGAATAGGGCACATCGTCGCGAGCCGCAAGAATCCTTCGACGGAATTTGGCAACTGTTGTAATGCGCTCGCTGAGGAGGCGCTCCAAGTCGAGCAATACCCCCTGCTTATCCTGCCAGTGGAATGTGGCTATCTGGTGTCGGGTGAGACCGACAAGCGCATCACCGTGGCGAAGGGAGTGGTCCAGGAATGTGAACGGATGGTCTTTGGCCAGTGTGGCCAGCCAGAGCGACAATTTCGCGAGATCGGCCGCCATCTGGTTCTTGTCCAAACCGTAAAGGCAACGCTGTGCAATCAATCGTTGGGCGTAAAGTGCTTCGTCCTCATCGGCCGGGATCGTCTGTACTTCCTTGTGGGCTTGCCACGCGCGGGTCAGTGCGTCACCGAGTTGCCGACACGCTTCCACGAGGAATGCCGCAGATCCCATCGCTAGATCACAAACTTTGAGGTTAAGAATCTGCGCCGGCGTGGGATTTGGGCCCAGCTGCTTGAGGACTGGTTCCAGCGCCGCCTCGACAATGGGACCGGTAAGGCTGCTCGGAGTGTAGTGCGATCCACTCCGGCGTCGTTCATCCGATGGCTGGAATACCATGGCGCCTTTCGGAACCGGAGCGGGCGTCACCGTTTTGCCAATCTTCCGCTCCAGGGCCGCCAGCAGATCCTCGATGCTTGCAGCCGACTTCAGAGCTTCCGCTGAGGGCCCTGTGAGTTTCTGGTCGGTTTCCTCGGTGAAGCGCTTGAGACGCTTGTCCGGTGCCGTGCTGAGCAAGGCTTCTAGATTGATGGTTGCGGGAGCCCCATGCCTCTTTGCCGGCCTGATAGCGATCGAGCGCCCGGTAGCAACCTGAAGGCTGAATCCCATGATGGCTTGGTACACACTGCCAATCTGTTCGACCGCAAGCCACCGGTAACTGAGTCGCTCACCATCAAGCAATACGAGGTTGGAGAGTACGAGATACAGCACGCCATCTGAAACCCTTGGAATGACCGGCTTGTCTTTTTTGTCGTGACGACCTTCAAGGAAAAGGTAGCGATCAGGATCAAACAGGTAGCCCTCGCGCGCCGGGATCTTCATCCCTCCGTGGCTGCCGCCCGAATAGACCAAGCGAAACAGCGCGAGCAGTTGTGCCCATGCGCCGTAGCGCTGGTCCATGGTGTCGTTGTAGCGGCCTGCGTCAGCACGGAGCCGCTCGTACAGTCCCCTCACCGAGTAGTAGTTGGAATACACCGGATCGGTAGAAAGAAGTGCGCGATCCTCGGCATACAGCACAAAGACGAGACGCAGCAATGTCGTCAGCAGGCCGTGATAAACATGATCGGGATCTCGGGCGAGGACCTCGCGGAGTAGTTCTCCCTTGGTCTGATCATTTGCCGCCTGGAACCCGCGCAGCATCTCGTAAAGCGCCTCGAGCACCTGCTCGGCAAGCTGGGTGGAAACGACATTCTGATACTTTCGGCTGTTTGCCAGAATCGCCGGCAGACGCTCTTTCTCGGCGACACTGTAGAGCCGCTCCGAATCGAGAAGCATCCGGAGCGCCGCGAAAATCGGGCGCCCGGCAACCCGGACCATTTCAGCCAGCTTGAATGTTATGTATCCGCTCAGCTCCTTTTCCGGCGCATAGACAAGGCGGATCTCGCGTCCATTTACAAGGAGTCCAATCCCAACCCCAGTTTGACGCAGCAACTTTTCGAACCTGGCCTGAGGACTCGCCTGCCACGCTCGGTCATGCGGAGCAAACGGCTGGTCGAGATCTGTTCCAGTCGAAAAAACATCCACAAGGAGAAGCCATTTACGCTCGCCTTCCAAATTCCTGAGCGCGTACTTTGGCCGCAACGTTTCGTTGTAGCTCTCGAGATTAACCTCAAGCTCAGCAGGTATCGGATCTGCGTCGGGAGATCCATTCAGCAGGCTGGCGTCCCAGTTCAGAACGTCCCTTGCGAATTGAACAAAGTCAGGAATCTCAGGAACGACTTCATGATCGGCATCCTGAGGCAAAGCAGAGAGGAATCGCTGGTGATCAGGTCCGTAGTTGCGATTTAGAAATGCACTCGCGTCCACGAGCGCGGGAATTGAGACGACAAGGCCACCCGTTGCCGAACGAACCATCACACTGAATCGCGCCGATGGCGCCCTCCACGCTTTCATTGGCATGTTGA
>Ga0075015_100001016_pt1 | contig 10341 bp, 7 predicted proteins | sample AleBraG_ABR_2013_FD_71476 | JGI IMG/M metagenome (GOLD analysis project Ga0075015, IMG submission 71476) | Freshwater sediment microbial communities in response to fracking from Pennsylvania, USA - Alex Branch Run_MetaG_ABR_2013 | ecosystem: Environmental > Aquatic > Freshwater > Creek >...
CCGACGCGGCCGACGAGTTGCTCATCTTCCAGCGCTCACCCAACTGGATCAGCACCAATCCCGCGTACACGCAGCCCCTGCCCGACGGGCTGCGCTGGATGGCCACGCACGTGCCCGGCTACCTGCAGTGGTACCGCTTCACGTTGTTCTGGGGCCTCACCGAGGGCGGGCTGCCCGCATGCCGCGTCGACCCGAGCTGGGACGGCGAGGGCAGGTCGGTGAGCGAGATCAACGACCTGCTCCGGCAGTTCGGCGCCGCGGGCATCGAGGCGCAGCTCGCCGACCGGCCCGACCTGCTCGCGGTGTCGATCCCGCCGTACCCGCCGATGGCGAAGCGGATGCTCATCGACGACGGCCGTTGGTGGGAGACGCTCAAGGCCGACACCACCACGCTCGTCACCGATCGCATCGCCCGCATCACCGAGCACGCGATCGTCACGAGCGACGGGACTGGCGCGGAGGTCGAGCACCCGATCGACGTGATCATCTACGCGACCGGCTTCCACGCGTCCGACTTCCTGCTGCCGATGCAGGTCACCGGCGTCGACGGTGTCGACCTGCACGAGTGGTGGGCCGACAACCCGCGCGCCTACCTCGGCGTCACCATCCCGCACTTCCCGAAGCTGTTCTGTCTCTACGGCCCGAACACCAACATCGTCGCCAACGGGTCGATCATCTTCTTCTCCGAGTGCGGCGCGCGCTACGCCGTCGATTGCATCCGCCTGCTGCTCGAGACCGGCCGCTCGCGCCTCGACCTCCGCGAAGACGTGCTCGACGCGTTCGGCAAGCTCGTCGACGAGGGCAACGCCAACATGGCGTGGGGCGCATCCGACGCGAAGAGCTGGTACAAGAACCGCACCGGCAAGGTCACCCAGAACTGGCCGTTCAACCTCGTCGAGTACTGGGAACGCACCAAGCAGGTCGACGAGGAGGATTACTCCCTCGCCTGACCCTGCCCTCTTCCAAGGTTGCGTCGCTGAAGGGCACATACGACCTGCGAACGACGCAACCTCGGGTCACGAGACGCGTTCCGACGCGTAGGCCATGCCGTCGGACCAACCGGAGCCGTAGCCGCCGCCGCTGACAGTCCACTCCACTCCGACTGCGGATCCCAGCGGTCCACACCAGTGTTCTCGTAGACCGGCGCTCCGCCGTGCGCGCCGTTGGAGTCGATGATCCCGACCGCCCGATCCCCGAGCGCAGCCTTGGCGAGCACTCGAGCGAACCGCCGATCCCACCCTCCGGCAGCGGGTGCAAGTTCGTCGGTGAACTCGTCCACCGACCGGGCCTGTCACGCCACAGCGGTTCCGCGGAACCGCATTTTCTCGCAGGTTGCGTCGCTGAAGGGCACAGAGGACCTTCGAACGACGCAACCTCGCTAGGGGAGCGGGCACGGGCAAGACGCCTCAGAGCAGTTGTTGTGCGAGGGTGTCGGCCATCCACTGCCCATAGCGATCGGCCGTCCAGCCCCGGTCGGTCACCAGGAGGCGATACACCTCGGGTGACATGAGCGCGTGCACGATGTCGGCGGCGTCGCGCGCGCTCAGCCCGGCGCGCAGCCGGTGCCGTCGGTGCAGGTTCCGCACGATCTCGCCCTGCCCCCGCTGACGTTGCTCGCGCAGTGTCCCGACGAGGACCGCGGCTCCGGTGTCGGAGTCCGCGGCGCGGCTGAGCATGTTGTACAGGTCGTTGGTGCGCAGGTTGATCTGCGTCGTGACGGCCGCGAGCCCGGCGAGCACCCGGCGAGTGTCGGGTTCGTCGAGGAGCGCGGCGACGTTCGGCCGCTCCGGCACCGCCACGGGTTCGTCGTCGCCCGCGATGGTCACGTCGAGCAGGTCCTTCAGGATGCCGAGCTTCGAGGAGAACAGCCGGTACACCGTCGGCTCGGGCACCTCCGCGAGCTGGCTGATCGCCGCGATCGTGGTCGAGGCGTAGCCCTGCTCCAGGAAGAGGCTGCGGGCCGCGTCGATCACCGCTCGCCGTGCGAGCCGGGTCCGAGCCTGTCCCCCGCCGGGAGTGCGCTTGACGTCGTCCGCCACAAATCAATAGTATCACTATCAGTTCGAGAGTACGACTACCCTTTCACGAGGAGCACGCAATGACCACCATGACGTGTCGGCAACTCGGCGGCCCGTGCGACGTCACCCTGGAGGGGACGACCGCGGACGAGGTGATCAAGGCCCAGGATCGCCACCTCAAGGACGCCGTCGCCACCGGTGACTCGACGCACGAGGCCGCGCTGAAGGCGATGAAGGGGCGGTGGCGTCACCCGAAGGCATCGATGAGTTGGTACAAGGGTGTGAAGCGCGACTTCGCCGCGCTCGCCGACCGCTGACGCCCGAGGTCAGGCGTCGACGGGGCGGGCGTCTCCACCCTGGCCCATCGGCGGGGTGGGGATGTAGGGCTCGTCCTTCTTGCCGAGCATGCCCCGCGACACCCAGCCCCGCTTGTCGGCCCAGATGAGCATCGGGGGCAGCACCACCAGCGCACTGAGCAGCGCGAGCGCGACGTTCGCGGCGACGATTCGGCCGAAGTCGCGCAGCAGGGGGAGCGAGGAGAACGACAGCACGGCCACACCGACGATCGCGGTGAGCCCGGACACGACGAACGCACGTCCCGTGCGCGACGCGGCGACGTGCACCGCTTCCGCGGGCTCGAGGCCACGGCGGCGTTCCTCGAGGTATCGCAGCAGGATGAGCGACGTGAACTCGGTGCACGCGGCGACCACCAGTGGTCCGCCGACCGCGGTCATGGGCGAGAGCTGGAGGTCGAACGCGTACGCGAACAGCGACGCGGCGCCCACTGCGATCAGCACCGGCACCAACGAGAGGAGCGACCGCACGACGGAACGCAGCCGGACCGTCAGGAACAGGAACACGAACAGGATCGCGAGGTAGGTGAGCAGCACGCGGTTGGCCGTGAGGTTGTCGAGCAGCCCGACCCCCACCACCGCCAGACCCGATGGCGTGGCGGTGATGCCGGCCGGCGGCTTGGTGTCGGCACGAATGCCCCGCACCACCGGCGCGCGCTCCTCGAGCGACCCGGGACCGGTGCGGAAGATGATGTTGAACGCCTCACCGTTGTTCGCGACCGTCGACTTCTTCACGTCGGCGGGCGCCACGTCGTAGGCGTTCTTGAGGTCCTGCCCGGTCGGCGCGAGGTCGGAGCCGCCGGGGACGTCGTCGATGATGTCGCCGATCGCCGTCTCGAGACTGGAGCCGGTGAGCAACTTGTTCGGGTACTTCGCCAGCGTGTCCTTGGTGAAGTTGTGCGCGAACGTCGCGAACTGGTCGGTGAAGACGTCCTTGCTCTGCGCGAACACGCCGAGCTCGCTCGAACCGCCGGAGCGCGCCTCGATCGTGTGGATGTCCTTGATCGTCTGGCTCTGCTGGTTGACCCATTGCACCGGGTCGGTCTGCAGCGTGAGCTTGTTCTCCACCGCGATGCCGCCGGCGAACACCAGCACACTGGCGACGACGAGGAAGATCGCGGCTCGCGGCGTGATCGAACCGAGCCACACGACCAGCCGGCCGAGCGGACCGCCCGAGAAGTCCTTCGCCTTCGTGGGCGACTTGAACTCGCGGATGCCGAGGATCGCGAGCGGCATGATGATCGAGCAGATGCAGATCACCGCGATGCCGACGGCGAGCAGCAGACCGAAGTCGCGGATCATCGGCGTCTTGGCGAAGTGCAGCGCCGCGAACGCGAAGATCGCATCGAACGTGACCACGAGCAGCGCCGGGCCGAGCGAGCGCGACGTCTCCTGGATCGGGTGCTCGGCGCGGTCGATGACCACCTCTTCCTCGACACGCGCGTGCATCTGGATCGCGTAGTCGATGCCGATGCCGAGCATCACCGGTAGGCCGGCGATGGTGACGATGGTGAGCGGGATGCCGATGTAGCCGGCCACGCCGAATGCCCAGATCACACCGATCACGATCACGAGCAACGGCAGCAGTCGCCACCGCACGCGGAACAGCACGAGCAGGATGACAGCCATGATCGCGGCGGCGATCGCGCCCAGGGTCAGCATCCCGCCGCGCAGGTAGTCGTTGATGTCGCGCAGCAGCACCGACGGGCCGCTCGTCACCAACGTTGCCCCCGCCGGGAGCTTCAACTTCGCGCCGGCGTCCTGCACCACTTGCGACGCCGCGCCCTCCTTGTCGAGCGAAGCGTTGCCGGGCAGCCGCGTGACGATCTGCGCCGTGCGGTCGTTCACGAACACCGAATCGAGCGACTTCCGGACCTTGCCCTCGTTGTTGTAGAGGAGGAACTTCACCCACTCCGGATTGGCAATGGTCCGCTGGTCCTGCGGGACGGCGGTGAACCGTTCCAGCGTCGCGATGGAGTCCTTTGCACGCGCGGTCGCCGCAGCCGAGCCCGGCGTCTCCTTCGCCTGCGCCGCGATCAGGGCCTTCCCGGCGACGCTGTCGGTGGGGCTGCCCGTGGGGCTCTGCACCAGCGCGTCGGAGTACTCCAGCGCCGTCAGCGGCGACACCACCGCGTCGACCTGGCCGCTGTCCTGCACCGTCGTGGTGAACTTCTTGATCGCCTCGACCCCGGCCGGCGTGAAGATCTCGTCGATCGTGTGCCCCTTCGGCACCTGGATGACGGTGAGCATCGCCTCACCGCCGAAGAGGTCCTGGTACTTGACGTTGTCCTTGTAGACCTGGTCGCTCTTGTTGAGATAGCTGTCCTGGCCGGTGGCGAACTGCAGCTGCGTGATGCCGAGCCCCAGCAGGACGGTGACGACGAGACCGATGCCGGTCACCCAATAGGCGTGCTTGCCGAGCTGAACGGCGATGTACGACCAGAACTTCTGCATGGCTCCCCCGAGCTCGTGCGCCGGCACGCGCGCCGCAGCGTACCGACTCCTGCGGGCCGAGCCCGCGCGCAGGTAGCTTTCCGCCCATGACGCAGCCTCCCCAGCTCTCTCCCCAGCTCTCCATGGGCCTGATGACCTTCGCCGCGGAGGACCCCGGTTCCTGGGAGCCGGTGCTCCGTGCCGCCGCGCTCGCCGACGAGGCCGGCGTCGACCGCATCGTGGTGTCCGACCACGTCGTGTTCGGCGAGCACCTCGACGAGTACGCGAAGCCCGAGCGGGGCGGCCAGAAGGGCGGCAAGCAGCCGACCGGTCCCGACGGCCACTGGTTGGAGCCGCTGACGACGCTGACGTTCATCGCCGGGCGCACCACCAGTGTGCGGGTCGGCACGAACATCCTCGTGGCCGCGCTGCGGCGCCCCGCGGTGCTGGCCAAGACCGCGGCGACCCTCGACGTGCTGTCCGGCGGGCGACTCGACCTCGGCGTGGGCGTCGGCTGGCAGAAGGAGGAGTACGACGCCGCCGGCCTCGACTACCACCGCCGCGGCCGCTTGCTCGACCACACGCTCGAGGTGTGCCAGACGCTCTGGCGCGAGCCACGTGCCGCGTATTCGTCACCCGAGCTCGAGTTCGAGGCGATCCACCAGATGCCCAAGCCCCTGCAGGCCGGCGGCGTGCCGATCTGGGTGAGCGGCACCATCAACGAGCGCACGGTCAGCCGACTCGCCCGCTTCGGCTCCGGGTGGATCCCGTGGGGCGACGACTCCGCCGACCTCGTGAACGCCATCCCGCGCATGCGTGAGGCCCTCGCCGCGGCCGGCCGCGACGACGTCGGGTCGATCGGCGTCGTCGGATACCTCCCGGCGGTCAAGGACGACGCGGGCGACCTCGACATGGACCGCACGATGGAGCTCGCACTGCCGCTGGTCGCGGCGGGCGTCACCGACTTCCGCGCCTCGTTCGCACTGTCGGCCGACCGGGGCGCTGCGCTCGACAAGCTGCGCGGCTTCGTGGAGACGTTCCGCACCGCGGTCGGCCGACCGCTCTAGACCCCGTCGGATCTCCCGCCGCTCAAGAGAGCGGCTTCGTCAGGTCGTAGAAGGTGGTGCCGCCCACGGTGACCGACTGGAAGTTGCTCGAGACCCACGAGGAGATCGAGCTCCCGGAGCCGCTCTGGCCCCCGCCCGGACCACCGAAGCCGCCACCGCTGATGAAGTAGTGGATCTTGCCGTCGGCCACGTACTGCTTGAACTGCGCCAGGCTCGGAGCCGGGTCGGAGCCGTTGAAGCCGCCGATCGCCATGATCGCGTCGCCGGAGGCGAGCTGATAGCCCGCCGCGGTGTTGGCGCCGACCGCCGCGGCCACCCAGCGGTAGCCGTCGGAGTGCTCCTGCAGGAACTTCGCGATCGTGTCGCTCACCTTCCCGGCGTTCAACAGGCCACCGGCACCGCCACCGCGCGCCTGACCGCCGGGGAAGCCGCCGTTCGTCGTCCCACCGTTGATCCTGCCGCCGGCGAAGCCGCCGGGGAAGCCACCGCCCGGGAAGCCGCCGCCCGGACCGCCGCGACCGAAGCCGCCGGCGCTGCTGGGACCAGAGGTCGGGATGGAGCCGCTGTGCGGCGTGGTGACGGTGGCGAGGGTCCACGCCGCGGGCGCCGCGAGGCCGAGCACGAGTGCACTGGCGGCGACGAACGTCGCGACCCGCTTGTTCACGATCGGGAACAGCAGCGCGAGGGCCGCGATGCCGCCGCCGAAGAGCACGACGTCGTGCAGCCAGGGGTTCCAGTCCGACGCACGGTCGAGGAGGATGGCGGACCAGATGGCGCTCGCACCCACCGCGGCCGCGAGGAATGCGCGGGCCCCGGCGTGCTCACGCTTGCGCCAGAAGAACACGGCGCCGATCGCGACCACTGCGCCGATCGCCGGGGCCAGGGCGACGGTATAGTACTCGTGGATGATGCCCTTGCCGAGGCTGATCGCGAGCCCGGTGACGACGAGCCACCCGCCCCACAACACCATGCCGGCGCGGGCGCGGTCGGTGCGATGGCGGGGCAGCGTCCACGCCAGCACCCCCACCAGGAAGATGAGTGCCGCCGGCAGCAGCCACGAGGCCTCACCGCCGAACGCCGCGTTGAAGAGACGGGTGAGCCCGGTCGGGCCCCACTGACCGCCGTTGCCACCGAAGCCGCCGACGCTGCCCGTCTCGTTGCCGCTCAACCGGCCGAAGCCGTTGTACCCGAACAACACGTCGAAGAAGGTGTTGTTCTGCGAGCCACCGAGGTAGGGACGGCTCGATGCCGGCCAGGCGTACACGATCGCGATCCACCAACCCGCGGCCGCCATCGTCGACAGGCCCATCACGATGCAGTGCCAGAGACGCCGAGCGAACTTCGGCGGCCCGGCGATCAGGTACACCAGCCCGAAGGCGGGGAGCACGAGGAACGCCTGGAGCTCCTTCGAGAGGAAGGCGAGCCCCACGAACGCGCCCGCCGCCATCACCCACTTCGTCGAGTCCTTCTCGAGCGCGCGGGTCACCGCGTAGGCGCCGAGGGTCATGAGCAACGTGAGCGACGCGTCGGGGTTGTTGAAGCGGAACATCAGCGCGGCGACGGGTGTGAGCGCGCACACCGCGCCGGCGAGGAGGCCGGCGCCGGCGCCGAACCAGCGCTTCACCGCGGCGTAGAGCACCCCGACGGTCGCCACGCCCATGAGCGCCTGCGGCACGAGCATGCTCCACGAGTTGAGACCGAAGATCCGCGCGGAGATCTCCATCGGCCACAGCGACAGCGGCGTCTTGTCGACGGTGATGAAGTTGGACGCGTCGGTGGAGCCGAAGAACATCGCCTTCCACGACTTCGTACCGGCCTGGACTGCGGCGGCGTAGTACGAGTTCGCCCACCCCGACGACCCGAGGTCCCAGAGGTAGAGGAACGCGGTCACCGCGAGCAGCAGGAACAGCGCCGGGCGCGCCCACGCCGGGTCGGTCTCCTTGCCGCGCCAGATGCGGCGGAGTCGGGAGCCGCCCCCCGAACGGTCGTCGCGCCGGTCGGGCGCGGACTCCCAGAACTCGGAGGTCGCGTCGGGGGAGGACGCGTGCTCGGGGGCGAGGGTGGCGGTCATCGGAGCTCCAGCTCTCTCGACGGGCGGAAGATCACACGGTCGAGCACGACGAACTGCACGACCCAGAGGATGGCGAAGGTGCCGGCCTGCACGACGGGCAGCACCAGGCCGCGCGACGCGGGCGACCAGTCGGCGGTCAACGCGCCGGCCGCGGCGACGGTGGCCGTCGACACGAGCAGCCCGGCGATCGACAGCGCCCAGAACGGCACGACCTCACGGGCCATGCTGCCCCTGCCGCTGCGTCCCCACGTCCAGCGGCGGTTCGCGAGGTACGAGGGCAGGATGCCGCAGCACACCGCGATGATGTTCGCCGGCCCCGCGGGCACCCCGGCGCCGACGGCGAGGATCACGAGGATCGCCGCGCTGAGCACCGTGGTGCCGACGGAGACGGACAGGCAGCAGAGGACTCGCCGGGAGGTGGTCCCGTGCTGCAGGAGCGATCGCAGGCGCGCGCTCATCGGGCCGCCTCCTCGCGTGACATGAGCACGAGGCGACCGAAGGCCGCGAGCGTCCAGGTGACGAGGAGCGCGACCACCTGCGCGACGACGCCGCCGCCCAGCGCGTCGATGACGAGGAGCGCCGCGCTCGTGAGCACGAGCGAACCGAGGTAGAGGCCGATCGCCTGTGCCCAGCGCGGTCGCTCGACCCGCATCGTGATGCGGGCGTTGGCCCACGTGTTGGCGAGGAACGTCGCGCTCACGGCCACGAAGTTGGCGCCGATCGGGCCGAGTGGCGTGCGCAGCAGGAGGAACAGCACCAGCGACACGACCGTGCTCGCCGCGCCGATGAGCCCGAAGCTCACCAGGCGGCGACCGAAGTCGTCGGCGAGCGGTTGACGGGCTGCGTCGCCGAAGTCGATCTTGCCGTCGCCGGCCGCGAAGGTGCGGAACATGCGCGCGGTGCCCTTGAGATCGTTCCACGCGGTGTTCGCGATGTGCACGCGGCTGTCGGGGTCGTCGACCCAGTCGACCGGAACCTCGTGGATGCGCAGACCGTTGCGCTCGGCGAGCAGGAGGAGCTCGGTGTCGAAGAACCAACCGTCGTCCTCGACCGCGGGCACGAGGCGACGGGCGACGTCGGCGCGCACGGCCTTGAACCCGCACTGCGCGTCGCGCACCCGCGTCGCCATCACGGTGCGCAGGATCAGGTTGTACGTGCGGGAGATGAACTCACGCTTGGGCGCCCGCGCCACCGACGACGCGGGCGCGAGGCGCGAACCGATGGCGACGTCGGAGTGGCCCGACACCAGCGGCGCGACGAGAGGGAGCAGCGCGTCGAGGTCGGTCGACAGGTCGACGTCCATGTAGGCGACGACGGTGGCGTCGCTCGCGGCCCACACGGTGCGCAGGGCGAGGCCGCGCCCCTTGCGGTCGAGGTGGATGGCTCGCACGTTCGTGAGCCCGGCCGCGAGGTTCTCGGCCTTGCGCCAGGTGCCGTCGGTCGACGCGTTGTCGACGATCGTCAGCCGCCACGTGAACGGGAAGTGCTCGGACAGGTAGGCGTGCAGCCGCTCGACCGAGCGCTCGAGCACCACCTCCTCGTCGAACACCGGGAGGACGACGTCGACGGTCGGCGGGGCGACCGGAATTCGGTCCGGTACGTCGCCGGGGTCGTTGCCAGGGTTCGGCATCCGGGTCGGGAGGTCCACGTCCTGCATGGTGAGAGCGTGCCCGAGCGCCCCTGAGCCGAGGCTGTGACCAGCCCAGAGGGAGCTGTGAGAGCATCCCACGATGACGTCGACACCCGTGCGCTACGACCCCGAGGCGGTGGCTCCGCCGGAGGAGCTCTTCCAGACCTACGCCCGGCTCCGGGACGACGATCCCGTCCACGTCAACCGGGAGAACGGCTCCGTGGCCCTGTCCCGCTTCGCCGACGTCCACGACGCGCTCGCGGACGCCGCCCGGTTCTCGTCGATCTTCCTGCGGCGGACCCCGCACCCGATCCTCGCCCAACTCGACCCGCCGCGGCACACCGCGATGCGCAGGGTCATCCTCCGGGCGTTCACCCCCACCCGCGTCGCCGCACTGGAAGTCGGCGTGCGGGCGCTCGCTCGCGAACTGGTCACCGGGCTCACGGCGCGCGACGAAGTGGACCTCGCCCGCGACTACGCAGCGGTGCTGCCCAGCACCGTCATGGGGCGCCTGCTCGGCGTCCCCGACGAACTCATCCCCCGCTGCCGGGAGATCTCCGATCTCCACATGCGCCGGGTCACCCACGCGGACGCGCTCGTGCCGATCCGCATGAGCGACGAGCTCTTCGGCCCGTTGCTGGAAGCCCGGAGCGCTCGCGCCGCCCACGCCGGGCCCGACGACCTCCTGTCCGCGCTGGTGCATGCGGAGGTCGACGGCGAGCGGCTCGACGAGGACGACCTGCTCGGCTTCTGCTACACGCTGCTCATC
>Ga0075015_100001017_pt1 | contig 10340 bp, 7 predicted proteins | sample AleBraG_ABR_2013_FD_71476 | JGI IMG/M metagenome (GOLD analysis project Ga0075015, IMG submission 71476) | Freshwater sediment microbial communities in response to fracking from Pennsylvania, USA - Alex Branch Run_MetaG_ABR_2013 | ecosystem: Environmental > Aquatic > Freshwater > Creek >...
ATACTGGGCGGCCTCGAGCATCGAGATTCCGTACAGGCTGCTGATCTGCGTCACCGGGTCCATTTGCGAGGCGCCCGATGCGTCTTTCATCACCTGACGCGGCGCAACCGCGCCGATCTGGCGATTCAGCGCTGCGATCTGCCCGTCGTAGGGCGGCGCCGCGACGACCACCGGAAGGTCGAGCTCCGGCGGCAGTGCGATCCCCTGAGCGGAGCCGAACCAGGGCTTCAGCGCAAGGTTGCCCTCCGGTGCGAAATCGGGAAGGGCGGCGTTCTCCCGCATCACCGCGCTCAGGGCCGCCGGAATGTGCGCGATGTTGGTCACGACCGCACCCTTGGCCGAGACGACCGGATGGCCGGGGGTGAAAACGCCGTCGACGCCGAATTTCTCCATGAACCAGCGTTCCTTGGCCAGGGCGTCATCGGCGCCGCCCGACATCGCCCCGGCATGGCCGACGGCCCGCGTCAGCCGGGATTTCCATCGCCCGACGACGCAGGCGACGATCGGCTTTGTGAACTCGGCATCCTGCTCGTAGTAGCCGCCGGGCTCGACATACAGCACGGCGGCGCGGGTGCGCGCATCGTTGGCCAGTGCGAAGGCGAATTCCGGCGCCGCAAAGTGGATGTACACGTCCTTGCCGCTGGAGATCAGGGTGGTCGTGCCCCAGCCTGCCATGCGCAGGTAGGTCGCGATCGTCGACGTGAAATTGCCGGAGTTGGAGAAGATCGCGATCGAACCGCGCCGCAGCGCCTCCTCGGGGTGATCGCCGCCCAGCGCGCCTCCGATACGCACCCGGTTCCAGGCATCGGCGACGCCGAGGCTGTTGGCGCCGAAGATGTCGACGCCGTTGGTCTGGCCCATGGCGCGGATCTCGCGCGAATCGTGGACCGAGAGCTTCTCGGTAACGATGAAGATCTTCCGCAGGTCCTGGTTCACCCGGATCAGCTCCGCCACGCCGTCGCGCGCGGCCGACGGCGGCAGGTAGACGACCCCGCAGTTGAAGCGATGGCCCTCGTTCAGGCCCTCCAGGACGTTGTTGAAGACGGGAACCGGCCCGAGCGCGGTCTCCAGCACCTGGCCGCGCCGGCCCGGGGACGTTCCGAACACGACATTGCCGCCTGAATACGCGTGGCCGACCGGCGTCACGTCGCTCGACTCGCCGCCCAGGATGTTCAGCACGCACACCCGGTCATCGCGGGTGGCGACCTGCGCCAGGGAACTCACGCCGACGTAGTACTTGAAATCGCCCTGGCCACGCTTGTACATTGCCGTCTCCCTGGAGGTGCTCGCGCGTTCTCAGGCGGCGCGGGCGGCCGTGATGCCGAGGCGGGCCGCGACCTGCTCCCGGCCGCCCGCCTTCATCCAGGCGTCCGCGCGCCGCGCATACCCGACGACCTCGCTCATGTCGGAGTCGAAACCGAAGAGGCGATACGGCAGGCCCAGCGCTTCCAGGGTGTCGCGCAAGGCGCCCATGCCGCGCACGAGATTGGGGCCGCCGCGCCCGACCACGACGTAAAGAGGTGTGGGCCCGCGCCGGCTAAACTGCTCGCGCAGGGCATCGGCGATCGCACGGAAGGTCTCGAAGATGTCCGTGTTGTTGGACTTGCCGCCGATGACGAACAGCACGTTGGCCTGCCCGAGCCAGTGCTTCAAACAGATGCGTGCGACCTCCTTCATCTTCGCGTAGGGAGGATTGCCGCCGAAGTCCGAGGAGATGATGGCGTCGTCTCCGAGCATCTCGGTAACAAGCGAATTGGCCACGCCGCCGAAGGTCGGCGCCAGGATCGTGCCGGAGGGATTGATCACGAACACGTCGCTTTGCCCCTGGTAGGTGCGAAGCTGGTTGATCTCCTGCTCGAAATCGGAGTAATCGTCGGCAAACAGGTGCATCGGCAGGTTCAGTCGCTGCCAGCGCGGATCATCGCGGTCGAATCCGCATTTGAAATCGCAGGCGATCGGCACCAGGCGGCCTTTTTCGTCCTCGCTCAGGCGGATCGGATTGAGCTCCAGCGTGGTCATGCCGAAGTCGTGGTACAGCTCCCACAGCTTGGGAAGGTGCTGCACCAGGGGCGAGATGATCTGCCTTGGCGCGCCGAGCGCCGACAGCGCGTTGGCGACGACGAAGGCCTTCAGCCCGGTCAGGGGATCGAAAGGAACGCTGGCGATCCTATCCTTGTCGAGTTCCTCGATGTCAATGCCGCCGTGGTGGGTGAGCGTCATGGTCGGGGCGCGGAAACGGGTCGAATCGGTGATGGAGAAGTAGACCTCGTGCTCGGCCGGCACGCCGGCCTCGAAGGTGACGCCGTTGGCCTTGGCAATCGTGTTGCCGACCCGGTGCTCGACGAAGTACAGGCGCTCCTTTTCCTTGAGCGCCGTCGCCAGGTCGCCGGCGCGGCCGATCAGGCCGGCCTTGCCCTTCTTGCCGACGCCGCCCTTGAAGACCGGCTTGATGAAGACCGTGCCGCTGCGCTTGATGAGGGCCCGGATGTCTTCCTCGCTGGCGCCCGGTTCGAGCACCTCGGTCGTCGGGAAGCCGACGAACCGGAGCATCCGCGCTCCGTACAGCATGCCGGTAACCTGCATCTGAAATCTCCCGCGGCAAAGATATGGTTCCGGGCAGGCCCGCCGTAGCGCGAAGGCAGGTCAATCGCGGGCGCGCACGATGCCGCGGTAAAGCAGCACCGTGGCAATCAGTCCGCTCGCGGCGGCGGCCGACATCCAGTAGCCCGGCGCGGCCTTGTCGCCCGTCAGCTGGATCAGCCAGGTCGAGACCGCGGGGGTGAAGCCGCCGAAGATGGCGGTCGCGAGGCTGTACGCGAGCGAAAAGCCGGCGGTGCGCACGCTGACCGGCATCACCTCGGTGAGCGCGACCACCATGGCGCCGTTATAGCTGCCGTAAAGGAAGGACAGCCAGAGCTCGGCGGCAAGCATCCTGGCGAAGGTCGGCTCCACCACCAGCCAGGCCAGCACGGGATAGGCGGTCAGCATCGTCAGCACCGTGAAGCCCACCAGGATCGGCCGGCGGCCGAACCGGTCCGACAAGGAGCCCATCACCGGCAGCCAGAAGAAATTGGAAACGCCGACGCAGAACGTCACGACCAGGGAGTCGGAGATCGAGAGCTTCAATACGCTCTTGCCGAAAGTCGGGGTGTAGACGGTGATCAGGTAGAACGACACCGTGGTCATCACCACCAGCATCATGCCGGCCAGCACCACGCCCCAATTGCGGATCATCGACCGATAGACCTCGCCGACGCTCGGGTGATGGGTCCGCGCCAGGAACTCGCCGGTTTCCTGCAGCGAACGCCGGATCATGAAGATGAACGGCACAATGAGGCTGCCTATCACGAACGGGACCCTCCAGCCCCAGTCCGAGATCTCGCCCGCGGTCAATTCGACGTTCAGGAAGTAGCCGATCGCGGCCGCGACGATGATCGCAACCTGCTGGCTGGCCGACTGCCAGCTGACGTAGAACCCCTTGTGCCCCGGCGTCGCCATTTCGGACAGGTAGACCGAGACTCCGCCGAGTTCGACGCCGGCGGAAAATCCCTGCAGCAGCCGGCCGGCCAGCACCAGCAGCGGCGCCGCGATGCCCAGCGTCGCATAGCTGGGTACGAATGCGATCATCAGGGTGCCGCAGGCCATGATCGCCAGGGTGAGGATGAGTCCCTTGCGCCGGCCGATGCGGTCGATATAGGAGCCGAGCACGATCGCCCCGAGGGGCCGCATCAGGAAACCGGCACCGAAGGTGACGAAGGTCAGCATCAGCGAGGCGTACTCGTCGGCGCTCGGGAAGAAGGCCTTCGCGATGTAGGTCGCGTAGAAGCCGTATAGGAAAAAATCGAACATCTCCAGGAAATTACCGCTGGTGACGCGCAGCACCGTCGCGAGCCTGGACCGCTTGGCGTCGCCTCCCGCAGGCCCCATCCCGATTTGCATCGCGCTCATCGGCGTCTCCCCGTGTCGGTCAGTGCGCCATTTCCGAGAACTGCACCGGCCGCCACTTGAGCAGGCGGTTCTCGAGCTGGGTCAGCAGGAACTCGGCCAGCAGCGCAACCACCGCCAGCACGATCATCGCGGCGAACACGCCGGCGGCGTTGAACGCGCCCTGAGCCGTGGCGATCAGCAGCCCGATGCCCTGGCGCGAACCGAGAAACTCCCCGACCACGGCGCCCACCAGCGCGAAGCCGAAACTCACGTGCAGGCTGGCCAGGATCCAGGTCAGGGCCGACGGCAGCACCACGGAATAGGTGATGCGCCGGCTCGATGCGCCCAGGATCTTGGCGTTGGCGATCAGGTTGCCGTCCGCCTCGCGCACGCCCTGGAACGCGTTTCCGAACACGACGAAGAACACCATGACGACGGCCAGCGCCACCTTGGAGGCCATGCCCAGGCCCAGCGCGATGATGAAGATCGAACCCAGCACGACGCGCGGGACGGAATTGGCGATCTTGATGTAGATGCTGAAGACGTCGGCGAGCAGGCGATTGCGCCCCAGGGCGATGCCGCAAATGATCCCCATGACCGAACCGATCAGGAAGCCGAGGGTCGTTTCCTCGAGCGTGACGAGAACCTGCACCCAGAGCGAACCCTGGGACGTGCCTTCGCTCATCCAGGTCCAGAGCTGTTGGGCGATCTGCGACGGCATCGAGAAGAAGAACGGATCGATGATCCCGGTGCGCCCGCACAGCTCCCAGCCGCCCAGCGTGACGACCAGCAGCCCGATGCGCAGCACGTACACCAGGCGCCAGCGCCGTCGGATTGCCTTCACGGACGCGCGCTCGATCTGGGCGATCTCCTCATCGAGCGCGAGCGAGGTGGACTGGGTCATGCGGGCTCCGCTTGAGGTTTGGATGTCAGATCGTGACTTCGTCGCGCAGGTCGTTCCAGATCTGCCGCGACAGCTCGATGAACCTGGGCTGATAGCGCGCCTCGGCGACCACGCGCGGGCGCGGCAGGTCGATGTCATACACGCTCTTGACCGTCGCCGGGCCTCGCGTCAGCACGAAGACCCGGTCGGCCAGGGTGATCGCCTCGTCGATGTCGTGCGTGACGAACACTACCGCGGCGCGGTGCGTCGACCACAACTGCAGCAGCTCGTCCTGCATCAGCGAACGCGTCTGCACGTCGAGCGCCGAAAACGGCTCGTCCATCAGCAGGATGTCGGGGCGGTTGATGAAGGTCTGCGCCAGCGCGACACGCTTTCTCATTCCGCCGCTCAGCTGGTGCGGATAGTGCGCCTCGAAACCCGCCAGTCCGACCCGCCTGACCCATTCGCGCGCCGCCTGCGCCGCCTCCGGTCGGGGCGTACCCCGGAAAATCGGCCCCGCCGATACGTTGTCCAGCACGTTCTGCCAGGGAAACACCGCGTCCTGCTGGAATACGAAGCCTATCCTCGGGTCGACCCCGTTCACCGGCTTGCCGTCGATGCGCACCGAGCCCGCGCTGGGCCGGGCCAGCCCTGCGATCAGGCCCAGCGTGGTCGACTTGCCGCAACCGGTCGGTCCCACCACGGCGCAGAACTCCGCGCTGCGCACGGACATCGAGAAGTCGCGCAGCGCCTGGATCACCTTACCCTCGGGGCTGGTGAAGCGCCGCACCACCTTTTCAAGTTCGATCGCCGCCATGAAATCGCATCCCGTAGACAATGCGCTCGGCCGTTCGCGCTATTTCGCAGCGGAGACGAATTCGGTGGTGAAGGTCTTCGACAGGTCGATCGTCTTGCCGGCCACCTGCTTGTCGAAGCCCTGAAGAACCTTCAACACGGTCGGCGGGCCGGTTTCCGGCATGCGACCGTCCGGAGTGAACATCGACTTGCTGTCGTTGAGCGCCTTCACGTAGGCGCCCCTGGCCGAGCCGTAGTAGTCCGGCGGCACCTTCGCGGTGATCTCGTCCGCGCTGTGCGTGCTGATGAATCGCATCGTCTTGACGAAGGCGTTGGCGAGCTTCTGCACCTGGTCGCGGTGCGCATTGATCCACACGGTGGGCATGTAGAGACAGGCGGCCGGATAAAGGCCTCCGAGGGCTTTCCCGGTGAGCTCGGGCGTGCGCAGGTCGATCAGGACCTTCGCCTCTCCGGAAGCGAGCATGGTCGAAACGGTGGGCTCGGTGGTCATGCCGGCGTCGATGCGGCCCTGCTTCATCGCAGCGATGAAGGTCGTACCGGCTCCGACCGGGACCGGCGTGATCTCGCTCACTTTCACTCCCTGGGAGGCGGCCAGGTATTGCATCAGGAAGTTGGTCGACGAGCCCAGGCCGGTGACGCCGAGGGCGCGGCCCTTGAAGTCGGCGGGACTCTTGATCACGTCGGCAAGCTTCGAGGACACCAGCACGACCTCGCCCGGGGCCTGGCTGAACTGCACGACCGACATGGCCGACTTGCCCTTCGCCTGCAGGTCGATGGTGTGGTCATAAAATCCCACCACGCCCTGCACGGCGCCGGCCAGCATCTCGTTTTCGCCGTTGATGCCTGAGGGTTCGCTTTGCAGTTCGACGTCAAGGCCCTCTGCCCTGAAAAATCCGAGCTGCTCGGCGAGCTTGGCCGGCAGGTAGATCTGCTTTTCCATGCCGCCCACCATGATGGTGATTTTTTCATCGGCACGCGCAGCGGCACCGGCGAGCGCGGCGCTCAGCGCAAGTGCGACGCCCAGGAAGGGAAGCTTCATCGTTCCTCCAGTTTGAAATGGGCGGACCATCCGATCATGGTCCGGATATTCGGGCTGCGGCGCGCGGGCCGGCCGACCCGGTGACGATACTCGCCGGGCCGAATGGCCGAGGGCGCGCCGCCCGGCCCGGCGCTCGCAGATCGGTCCGCCCTTCTGCCCGGGTCTAGAACTTGAAGCGCACTCCGGTGGCGAGCTCCAGCTCGTTGTCGTAGGTGTGGCCCACGCCGAAGCGGTTGCCGTTGCCCTGGGCATCGCCGATCACCCAGCCACCCGACACGTTGAAGTGGTCGGCCGCTACATAGAAATCGGTCTGGGAGTCGGCGTGGTACACGGCCGACCCGAACACGGTGCCCTTGGCGCCGTCCGCCACCGCCGTGACGCCCGAGGTGTTGCCGAACGGGTTGAGCGTTTTGCCGCCGCCGTTGAAGCCGGCGTGGCTGCCCTTCATGCGGACGTAGCCAAGCGCGAACTCGGTCTTGCCGGGCCGGTAGTTGCCCGACAAGGTCCACGAGTTGTCGCTGCGGTCGCCCATGCTGCCATTGGCTCCCTGCTGCGCCGTGTAGTGAACGAAGCCGGCATTGACACGGAATGGTCCGAACACCGCATTGCCACCGAACAGCTCCGAGTTGTGGGCCAGGTCCGCGACGTTGGCATGATCGTAGGAGGCGTTCAGGTTCAGCGTGGCGACGCCGACATCGAGACTGTTATAGGCCACTGATACCGCCTGGTTGGTGCCCTTGGTGAAATCGCCGGGCGTCGAGCCGCCGTTGCCGACATCACCGCTGCCACCGCTGCCGCCGGATCCGAACGCATAGCCCAGGCCGGTGAGCCAGTGCGGACCCCATTTCTTTTTCCATTCGATGCCGCTGTTGACGCGCGTTCCCGTGGCGGCGGCCGAATAGAAGATGAACTGCTTGAAGTTGTTGACGTTGCTGTAGCCGCCCTCCTTCAGTGTCACCTCGGGCGTGCCGTAAGCGTCGCCCCAGTTCTGCGTGAAGTCGCGCGTGAGCGTGTTCTGGCGGCCGAGCGTGATCTTGCCCAGGTCGTCGCTGTAGAAGCCGACCCAGGCATCGCGGTTGAAGAACACGTTGGCGGTGTCCATGTCCCCGGTCGGAAGCTCGAATTCGCTCTCCAGCTTGGAGATGATCTTCAGGTCGGGAAAGCCCAGGTCCCCTCCGAGCGCCAGCGCGTGCATGGCGTCGAATCCCAGGCGGTTGCCGCTGAACCACGCCGTCTGGAAGCCGGTTGCCGTACCGCCACCGGAGGTCTGATGATCGGCCCGGCTGATGGTGGCCTCGATGATTCCGTACAGCCGCAGGCTGTTGCTGGCATTCGTGTAAAGCGAAATCGACGGCGAGGAATCTTCCAGTTTCAAACCGTTTTGATCCGTTTTCAAGGCGGCCGGCACGTACTTCTTGGGCGCGGCCGCAGGTGCTGCCTCGGCGGCGGGCGCCCCGGCCTTTTCGGCAGCCTGCTTGACCTCGATGTCGGACAGGCGCTTGTTCAAAAGCTCAATCTGCGCCTTCAGATCGGACAACTCGTCGGCGTGTGCCGGAACGCATGGCAGGGCCACCATCGCGGCGACCGCCATCGCGATCGGGGTGGCGAGCTTCTTCGACGGAGGCCGCCGGCTGGACTGGATCGATTTCACTTGTCTTCTCCTCGTTTGGACTCGAAAGACTTCATGGGTGATGAGCTCGACGGCTCGTCGCTCTGAACGCGTGTCCATCGCTGGGAGGCGAGGATGGGACATCGAAGCTTTCAATCCGCTTTCGAAGCCCGTAATTTTTCGTGCTGCAGCGCATTAAATGCGTTTCGCGCCACGTGCGATCATCGGTCGCCCGGTTCATACACATACCAACCAACCGGCAGGGCAGCCCGTCATGCGCATCCTGCTCGTCGAGGACAACGTGACCCTGGCCGACTGGCTGGTGCGAACGCTGCGGCGTGATCGCTACTCCATCGACTGCGTCCACAACGGGGCTGACGCCGATCACCTTCTTTGCACCCAGAATTACGAGCTCGTCATCCTCGACCTCGCACTTCCCCGGCTTGACGGGCGCGAAGTGCTGCGGCGCCTGCGCAAGCGCAGCGCCGAGACTCCGGTGCTGATACTGACGGCGTGCGACACGCTGCAAGGGCGTGTCGATGGCCTCGACGCCGGCGCCGACGACTTCATGGCCAAGCCGTTCGAGGTGCGCGAGCTGGAAGCACGCATCCGTGCGCTGGTCCGGCGCGGAAGCCAGCGCCGTTTCCCCACCCTGCAGTGTGGACAATTGAGCTACGACGGCGCCACGCGGCTGTTTGCGCTGGGCGAAAAATCCTTGAAGCTGACGCCGCGCGAACACGCGCTGCTCGAGACGCTGATCGCCCAGGCCGGCCGCACGGTCAGCAAGGCTTCGCTGGCGGACAGCCTGTTCGCGATGAGCGACGATGCCGGGGTCGACTCGATCGAGGTCTACGTTCACCGCGTGCGCCGCAAGCTGGCCGGCAGCGACGTGGCGATCATCACGCTGCGCGGGCTCGGTTACCTGCTGCGTCCCGCCGATGCGATCCACTAGCCTGCGGCGCCAGCTGCTCGGCTGGCTGCTGCTGCCTTTGCTGCCCCTGGCCGCGCTGGATGCGCTGGTGACCTACCGCAGCTCGACCGTTACCGCGACCGAGGTCTTCGACCGCATGCTGCTCGGTTCGGCCCGCATCATCGGCGAGCAGATGCGCGTGGAGGACGGCGTCCCGCAGGGCTATATCCCTCCGGCTGCGCTGGAGATGTTCGAATCTGCGTACCGCGATCGGATCTATTACCGCATCGTCGGAGCCGGGGGCCGGCTGATCCTGGGCTATCCGGAGCTTGCGCTGCCGCCGCGCAGGCTCCAGGCCGAAGAGGTGATGCACTTCGACACCACGTTTCGCTCCGAACCGCTGCGCGTCGTGGCCTTCGCCCAGCCGATCTTCGGGGCGCCGGCGCACAGCCCGGTCCTTATCGAGGTTGGACAGACCTTGAATGGACCGCGCCAGCTGGCCGCGGCGATCTGGATGCGCGCGGCCACCAAGCACCTGCTACTGGCCCTGCTGATGGTGGCGTTGCTGCTGCTCGGCCTCAGGCGCGGCCTGGCGCCGCTGGTGTCGCTGGGCGAACAGGTGCGCAGGCGCACGCCCGGATCGCTCGAGCCGCTATCCGCCTCCGGCGTGACCGCCGAGTTGCAGCCGCTGGTGCAGTCGATCAACGAGTACGTGCGCTGCCTCGACGAGCGCATGTCGGCGCACAGCCGGTTCATCGCCAATGCCTCGCACCAGCTGCGCACCCCGCTGACGGTGCTCAATACGCAGGTTGCCTACGGGCTGCGCGAGGCGGACTCGGTCGAAAAGGACCTGGCCTTGCGGGCGATCCGGCAGGAGGTCTTCCACGGCGCCCGGGTCGTGCATCAGCTGCTCGCCTTTTCCGCCGCCGAATCGCATCATCTGCGGGGTGCCGCGCAGGTCACCAACCTGACGGACACGGTGCGCGAGTCCCTCGAGGCACTGGCGGCCTTCGCGCAGAGCCGCCAGATCGATCTGGGCTGCGACATGCCTGGGGACGCGCCGGTCGCCGGCGCCGCGACGATGCTGCGCGAACTGGTGTCGAACCTGGTCGACAACGCGCTGCGCTATACGCCGGCAGGCGGCTCCGTGACCGTC
>Ga0075015_100001020_pt1 | contig 10321 bp, 10 predicted proteins | sample AleBraG_ABR_2013_FD_71476 | JGI IMG/M metagenome (GOLD analysis project Ga0075015, IMG submission 71476) | Freshwater sediment microbial communities in response to fracking from Pennsylvania, USA - Alex Branch Run_MetaG_ABR_2013 | ecosystem: Environmental > Aquatic > Freshwater > Creek >...
GTGCGGGGCTGGGGCGTGGCGGCGGCGTGCGGACCCGCCGCGCTGGCGTGCCACGTCGGGGACCTGGTCGCTGGCCACGGGCGCCTGCTCGGCGTCGGCATCGGGGGACTCGTCGGGACCGCCGTCGGCATCGGCGAGGCCGTGGCCGGTCGCGTGGTCGACGCCCGCGAGGTAGGCCCGCGCCTCGAGCAGGCGCGGATAGCCCTGCATCCACGACTCGAACGCGGGGCCGTGGTCCGCGACGAGCAGGTGCACCAGTTCGTGGAGCAGGACGTAGTCGACGACGTAGGCCGGCATCGGCACGAGGCGGTCGGACAGCCGGATCGTGGCGTCGGTCGGCGTGCACGAGCCCCAGCGACGCCGCTGGTTGGTGACCCAGCGCACCGACGACGGGACCGCGCGGCCCTCGAGGTGCCGACGACTCAGCGCCGCGGCCCGCGCCTCGAGCTGGGCGTCGGTGCGCCGGCCGCGGCTCTCGCGCGCGGCGAGGCGGCCGACGAGCTCCTCGACGTAGGGCACGATCTCGGCCCGCGACATCCGCTGCGGCACGACGACCACCGTGCGGCCGTCCTCGCGGTAGGCGGTCACACTGCGCCGGCGCCGGGTGCTGCGGCGCACCTCGACGCCGTCCGGCAGCCCGGGGATGTCGACGACGGTCTGGCTCATCGCGAGCAACCTAACCCCGGGCACCGACGCGCGCGGGCATCGCGGTGCCTCGACGCGCGCAGCCCGGGCGCGCCTCGGCCTCCGACCGGGCACCCTCAGGGTCGGCGGCGTTCATCTCGACGCCACCGGGGCGTCGATCAGCCCGGCGCTGTGCCCGGAGTCCGGTCAGCGTCACCACGTCGCATCCACAATTTCCTGTCCACACCCGGTGGACGGCGTCGTCGCAGGTCAGCGTGCGCGTCCCGGCGATCGGTCGCGCACCGTCCCCAGCGTCGTCCACCTCGCGTCCACAGCGCCACGCCACTGCATCCCCAGGTCGTCCCCAGGCGGGTCCACAGGCGGGGTCGTCCAGACGTTGACCCGCGTTCACCGTGCACCTAGGTTCATCGCTCGACGGGGCCCCTGAGAGAACGGGCCGGTGTCCGCAAGGGGAAGGCGGACAGCGGTTGCGAGACTCGGGGGCCCCCGTCACGTCCGGCGCGTCGGCGTCGCGGCGCACGGGCCGGGGCCGACCGCGTCCGGCCGTGCCGCCCGCCCGCCGCGGCACCCCGGCGTGACCGGGGCGCCCGCCGGCCTGCGCGGGCTCGTGCAAGCCTGCCACCCGGGTCCCTCCGCCGCCGTGACCACCGTCGTGGCGGCGCTGTCGGCCGCCGCGGGCCGCGACGCCGCCGGCGTCGCCCTGATGGCGGCCGCCACGCTGACCGGTCAGCTGTCGGTCGGGTGGTGCAACGACGCGACCGACGCCGAGCGCGACCGGCGGGCCGGACGGAGCGAGAAGCCCACGGTGCGCGGCGACGTCGACGCCCGGCTGCTGTGGCGAGCCGCGGCGGGCGCGCTGGCCGCCGCCGCCGCCCTGTCCTATCTCGCCGCCGGACCGGTCGGTGGCACCGCCCACGTGGTCGCGGTGCTCAGCGCCTGGGCGTACAACCTGGTGCTGAAGACGACCGTGCTCTCGGCCCTGCCCTACGCCGTCTCGTTCGGGCTCGTGCCCGCCTTCGTCACCTACGGACTGACCCCGCCGGCCGCACCCGCGGCCTGGCTCGTCGCCGCGTGCGCCCTGCTCGGCGTCGGCGCCCACCTGGCCAACGCGATCCCCGACGTCGAGTCCGACACGCGGGTCGACGCCGGAGGGCTGGTCGCGGCGCTCGGCGTCCGCCGCGCCTCGGTCGCGGCGCTGGTCTGCCTGGTGGGAGCGCTGGCCCTGCTCGGCACGCACCTCGACCTGCCGGCCTGGGCCGCCGCCGGGGTCGTCACGGCGGCGGCGGCGGGCGGCGTCGTGGTGGTCGTGCGCAGCGAGGGCGTCGCCCTGTTCCGCTACGTGATGCTGCTCGCGGTCGGGTGCGTGCTCCTGCTGCTGATCGCCTCGCGCTCGCTCACCACCTGAGCCCAGCGACGTGCGACCTGCGCGCGGCCGCCGCGCCGCCCGTCACACACCTCGACCGGGTCAGCGGCCGGTGAACCTCGGCGGTCGCTTCTCGCGGGCGGCCGCCAGACCCTCCTGCAGGTCCGCGGTCGCGAGCGTGACCGGCTGCGCGAGCGCCTCCCACTGCACCGCCGTGGCGTAGTCCGCGTGCGCCCCGCCGGCCAGCGCGGCCTTCGTCAGGCGCAGCGCGACCGGCGCAGCCCCGGCGACCCAGTGCGCGAGCCTCAGCACGCCGTCGAGGAAGCCGTCGTCGCCGGACACCGACGACACCAGCCCGAGGCGGAGCATCTCGTCGGCGTCGACGCTGCGCCCGGTCACGAGCAGCTCGCGCGCCGCGGCGAGACCCACCACCTCGGGCAGCAACCACGTGGTGGCCATCCCCGGGTGCATCCCGAGCCGCGCGAACGGCACGGAGAAGCGGGCCGACGCCGCCCCGTAGCGCAGATCGCACGCGAGGGCCAGCGCCGCCCCGGCTCCCACGGCCGGGCCGTTGATCGCCGCGATGGTCGGCACCTCGAGCTCGCGCACGGACAGCCAGGCCCGGTAGAACGCGAGCATGCGCTCGCGCAGGTCCGCGACGCTCGCGTCGGGCTCGCTGCCGATCCACCCGGTGTCGCCGCCGGAGCAGAACGCCCGACCGGCGCCGGTGACGACGACGGCGCGGACGTCGCGGTCGGACCGCAGCGCGGCCGTCAGCCGTGTCCAGCCGGCCGTCATCCGGTCGCTCATCGCGTTGCGCCGCTCGGGGTTCGCGAGCGTCACGAGCACGACCCCGTCGGCGTACGCCGAGGCCTGGAGATGGTCGGACTCCACGCTCCAGCCGGAGGCGTAGGCGCCGTCCTCGAGCACGGCGACGGGTGTGGTGTCGGTCATGGGACGACGGTAGCGAGGGTGTCTCCCGTGCTCGTCGGCTGTCGTTTCCACCCTAAATAGACCGATTTGCGGCTTTCATCCCTGCGGCACCACGCGCGCCTGCGCGAGTTGGGCGTGCGCAGCGCGTAGTGTCGAAGCAGCCCAGGCCACCCCGGTGGCCCGTGCGTGACGCGAGCCCGGCGCCCCCAGCGGGGGGTCGGCGACCGGGTCACGGCGTATCCACACCCCGGAGGAGAACCCCATGGCGGACGAGAGCTACACCGGCGAGGCGTACTGCGTGAAGTGCAAGGAGAAGCGCGAGTTCACCGGCGTCGTCGTCGAGAAGAACAACCGCCGCATGGCGCAGGGCATCTGCCCCGTGTGCGGCACGAAGGTCAACCGGATCCTCGGCAACAAGAAGGACTGATCCGGCACCCGCGACACGAGGCCCCGTCCGCACTCGCGGGCGGGGCTTCGTCGTGCCCGGGGTCCGCACCGCCGGACCGGCCTACGCTGACGACGTGACCGCACCCCCCGGATCGCCGCACCCGTCCACCGGCACCTCGGTGGCGCACAGCGCGGCCGCCGTGCTGGCCGAGTGCGACGCGCGGCAGGAGCAGACCCTCGATCTGCTCGCCCGGCTCGTCGCCATCCCGAGCACCGGCGGCAGCGCGGCCGAGTGCGAGGTGCAGCACGTCGTGGCGGCGGTGCTGGCCGAGGACGGGTTCGACGTCGTGGTCTGGCCGCTCGACCTCGCCGCGCTCACCGAGGACCCCGAGTTCCCCGGCATGGAGGTGGAGCGCCACGAGGCCTACGGCGTGGTCGCCACGCTCTCGGGGCACGCACCCGACCTCGGGCGCAGCCTGCTCGTCGACGGCCACACCGACGTCGTGCCGCCGGGCGACCTCGCTCAGTGGTCCGGCGACCCCTTCGAGCTCCGCCGCGTCACCCGCGAGGGCCGCGACCTGCTGCTCGGGCGCGGCACGTGCGACATGAAGGCCGGCCTCGTGGCCTCGATCGTCGCCGCCCGGGCGCTGCGCGCCGCCGGCGTGCGCCTGGCGGGCGACCTCACCATCGCCCCGGTGGTGGGCGAGGAGGACGGCGGCGTCGGCACCTTCGCGCTGCTGCGCCGGGGGGTCACCGCCGACGCCTGCGTGATCCCGGAGCCGACCGACCTCGACGTCATCCCGGCCAACGGCGGCGCCCTCACCTTCCGGCTGCGCATCCCCGGCCGCGCGGTGCACGCCTCACGTCGCACGGACGGGGTGAGCGCCGTCGACAAGCTCGTCCCGACCCTCGCGGCGCTCGAACGGCTCGAGACCCGACGCAACACCGACGTCCACCCGCTGATGCGCCGCTGGCGCCTGGCCTACCCGCTCTCGATCGGCACGGTCCACGCCGGCGACTGGGCCTCGACCGTGCCCGACCTGCTCGTCGCGGAGGGGCGCCTCGGCGTCGCGCTCGGCGAGTCCACCGCCGATGCCCGGGCCGAGCTGGAGGCGGCGGTGGCGGAGCTGTGCGCCGGTGACCCGTTCCTGCGCGATAGCCCGATCGCCGTGCAGTGGTGGGGCGGGCAGTTCGCGCCGGGCAGCAGCCACGACGACGACCTGGTCGAGCGGGTGCGCCGCGCGCACCTGCTGGCGGCGCCCGGGGCACGGCCCCAGGAGCTCTACGGCGCCCCCTACGGCAGCGACCTGCGGCTGATCGCGCCCACGATGCCGGTGCTCCAGTACGGCCCGGGCGACACCCGCACGGCCCACGCTCCCGACGAGAGCGTGGCCGTCGACGACCTGCACGCCGCCACGCGCGCCCTCGCGGTCCTCTACCTCGAGCACTGCGGCATCGTCTGACCGCGCGCGTCACCCCCGCGCGGCCCGGCCATGAGACGGGGGCTGGGGCGGGCCTGGTCTGCGGAGCGACGGTGCCGCTGCACCGCGCGTGGCGCGCACGATGGGGCGCGGCAGCCTCGACGGTGCGGACCGCACGGCCACCGTCGCCGACCTCACGCCGGTCGGCCCGCACGAGCCGCACCCGTCCTGGCGCGACCAGGTCGCCGAGGCGGTCCGATGCGAGGGCGCGCACCCGGCGGCCGTGGGCGTCCGCGCGGCGCGCCCGACGCTCGTGGTGGTGCGCGCGGCCGTCGACGCCGCCCCGCCGTGGACCGACCCCGAGATCGGCGACGACCCGCTCGGCGACGGCGTACCCCACCTGCCCGTCGCCGTCACGCCCGACCCGCGCGGGTCGGACCGGCGGGCCCTCCCCGCCACCAGCGCTCGCACAGGTGCCTCGACCACCGCGCGCACGTCGTCGACCAGGTTCGGCCCGCGCTCGTCGACCAGGTGCGGCTGCGCCCTGAGCGGGCGCGCGCCCAGGGCAGCGTCCGCACGGCCGGCACCGCGGTCTCCCGGGCGCTGCTGGCCCTCGACACGCCCGGGACTCGGCAACCGGGCAGCGTCGACGCGATCCTGGAGCTGCGTGCCCCGAATGCCGTCGGCTCCGTGCTGCCGGTCACCCGCCATCCGGTCTGCGGGTGCGGGTGGGCCGGAGGTACCCGCACAATGGTCGGGTGACCGACCTCCCCCGTCGTGCCGTGACCCGCGGTGCGCGCCTGGCCGCCCTCCCCCTGGGCTACGCCGGGCGTACGGCGATCGGATTCGGCAAGAAGGTCGGCGGCAAGAACGCCGAGCTCGTCGCCTCCGAGATCCAGATGCGCACCGCTGAGCAGGTCTTCAAGACCCTCGGCGAGCTCAAGGGCGGCGCGATGAAGTTCGGCCAGGCGATGAGCATCTTCGAGGTCGCGCTGCCCGAGGAGATGCTCGGGCCCTACCGTGCGACGCTCACCAAGCTGCAGGACGCCGCGCCGCCGCTGCCGGTCGAGACCGTCCACGCGGTGCTCAACGACGCGCTCGGGGCCGACTGGCGCGATCGCTTCCAGGAGTTCAGCGACAAGCCTGCCGCGGCCGCGTCGATCGGCCAGGTGCACCGGGCCAGGTGGCACGACGGTCGCGAGGTCGCCGTCAAGATCCAGTACCCGGGCGCGGGCAAGGCGCTCATGGGCGACCTCAACCAGGTCGCGCGGATGGCACGCATGTTCGCCGCGATGTCACCCGGCCTCGACATCAAGCCCTTGCTCGACGAGCTCAAGGCGCGCGCGGCCGAGGAGCTCGACTACCTCACCGAGTCGCAGTCGCAGCGCCAGTTCGCCGCGGCCTTCGAGGGCGACGAGGACTTCGTCGTCCCGCACGTGCTGGCCGCCGCTCCGACGGTGGTCGTGTCCGAGTGGCTCGAGGGTCGCTCGCTCGCCACGATCATCACCGACGGCACGCAGCAGGAGCGCGACCACTTCGGCACGCTCTACCTGCGGTTCCTCATGTGCGGCCCGGGTCGCGCCGGGCTGCTGCACTCAGACCCGCACCCGGGCAACTACCGGGTGATGGCCGACGGCCGGCTGGGCGTGCTCGACTACGGCGCCGTCGCCCGGCTCCCCGACGGCCTGCCGCCGGCGATGGGCCAGCTGCTGCGCATCGCGATCCTCGGCGACGCCCACGCCGTGGTGGACGGGCTGCGCGACGAGGGGTTCATCAAGCCCGGGGTCGACGTCGACGCTCAGCAGTTCCTCGAGGCGATGCGCCCCTTCGCCGAGCCCGCGGAGCACGAGTACTTCCACTTCTCGCGCGAGTGGATGCGCGGGCACTTCACCCGGCTGTCCGACCCGCGCAACCCGGACTTCGCGGCAGGCTTCAAGATCAACCTGCCGCCGCAGTACATGCTCATCCACCGCGTGTGGCTCGGCGGCATCGGCGTCCTCTCCCAGATGGATGCGACCGTCCCCATGCGCGGCGAGCTCGAGCAGTGGCTCCCCTCCTTCGTCGCCTGACCCGGACCGCACAGGCGCCACGGTCGGCCGGGGACCCTCCAGCCTGACAGGTGCGCCCGTGCCGTCGCGCCGTGGTGGAGCACGGGGTCCGGACGGGGTGCTGGCATGCTGCGGCGATGAGCACCCGAGTCCCGGCCTGGACCCTGGCCGTCGCCGCGATGCTCCTGGTGCAGCTCGGTGCAGCGTTCTCGACCAACCTGTTCGACGTGGTCGGACCTGCCGGGACGTCGTGGCTGCGGCTCACCATGGGTGCGCTCATCTTCCTGGCCATGAAGCGACCGCAGCTGCGCGGCATCGCCCGCCACGACGCCCTCGTCGTCATCGCCCTCGGCGTCGCCACCGGTGTGCTGACGACCGCCTTCCTGTCCGCGGTCGACCGCATCCCGCTCGGGACCGCGGTCGCCATCGAGTTCCTCGGCCCGCTCGGGGTGGCGGTCGCGCGCAGCCACGACCGCCGATCGCTGGCGTGGCCGGCCCTCGCCCTCGTCGGCGTGCTGCTGCTCACCGAGCCGTGGCAGGGCTCGATCGACGTCGTCGGCGTCGCGTTCGCGGTGATGTCGGGTGCCTGCTGGGCGACCTACATCGTGCTCACGCAGCAGGTCGGCGACCGGTTCGGCGGGCTGGACGGACTGTCCATCACCATCCCCGTCGCCGCCTGCACCGCAGCGTTGGTCGGCGTTCCGCAGGCCTGGGGCCACCTGACCTGGCAGGTGCTCCTGGCCGGCGTCGGGCTCTCGCTGCTCCTGCCGGTGCTCCCGTTCTCCCTCGAGCTGCTCGCGCTGCGACGCCTCACGACCGGGGCCTACGGCACGCTCATGGCGCTCGAGCCGGCCATCGGCGTGGTGACCGGGCTGGTGATCCTCAGCCAGGTTCCGCGCCCGCTGCAGGTGGTCGGCGTCGTGCTCGTCGTGACGGCCGGGGTCGGCGCGGAGCGCGGCGGGCACCGCGACGACGGACCCGACGCCCACGACGAGACCGTCGTGCCCCTCGGCACGGCGTAGGCCTACCAGTACTCGGCGTCGAGCTTGCCCTCGATGGCGCGCAGGTTGTCGCGCGCGCACCGCGGGCAGTAGCGCAGGTCGCGGCCACGCTCGTTCGAGGCGACCCACGACAGCGCGAGCATCCCGCTCTGCTCGTCGGCGTCCGAGTCGAGGCTGGTGCCGCACAGCGCGCAGACGAGCACGGTCACGACCTCACCCCTCCCCACGTCCCCGCGGGCTCATACTCCTCCGAGGTAGAGGAATCCCGGCCCTTCGTCGCGCCACGCCACGCCGAGGGGGTCCAGCGCCGCGTGCAGGGCCGGGGTCCACGACCCGCGGACCTCGTCGCGCGCGGTTTCGAACCCGTGGTCGGCGGTGAGCAGGAACAAGGTCTCCTCGAGCACGCCGATCGACTCGAGGTGCTCGAGCAGCACGCCGAGCCGCGCGTCGCAGTCGCACATCGCGTCGACGGCGATGGGGGAGCGCGGACCGCCGTGGTGGTGGGCGGCGTCGGTCGTGTACTGCGACCACCACGCGACCCGGGGGCGCTCGTCCTGCGGCGCGGAGAACAGCCCCACCATGGTCGAGAGTCCGAGCAGGTCGATCGCCGAGTAGAAGGCGTAGTCGTCGTCCTCGGCACAGCGCACCTGCGTGACCAGGCCGGACGAGGTCGGGTCCGGGAGCAGCGCGCGCACGGCGGTGAGGAAGTCGCGCGACTCGCCGCTGCCGGCCTCGCCCGGGTCGACCGCCTGACCGCTCGAGAGCGCAGCGCGCACGAGCGCGAACGTCGAGGCCCAGGAGCCGCGCTCGGTCATCTCGTTGACGCTCGCGGTGCGCACCCCCGGCCGCGCAGCTGAGACGGCCTCGAACAGCGTCGTGACGCCGTCGCGGTAGAGCTCGCCCGTGCGGTGCCAGGTGGCCGCGTCGTTGGGCACGACCTGCCGGTCTTCGTCGCGGTCCCAGTAGACGTTGCCGACGACGCCGTGCCGGCCCGGACCCACTCCCGTGAGCATGCTCGTGTGGTTCACGAGCGTGAGGCTCGGGAACTCGGCGACCGCTCCGCCGGTCAGGGCGCACCCCCGCTCGAGCAGGCGCGCCACGTTGGGCAGCAGGCCGCGTCCGGCGAGGTCGAGCAGCGAGCCGGGGTGGCCGCCGTCCCAGAGCAGACCGACGACGTACTCCGCGCCGCGGCCGACCAGGTCGTCACGCACCACGCCGTCGAGGTGGGCGAGAGAGTCCGGCTCGACGCCGGCGGCCCACGCCAGGGTCGGCATCACGTCGACGAGCCGCGCATGACCGGGGAGCAGCCCCCGCGCCGACACCCCGGCGCCGGAGACGAGGAACGGCGCACGCGACTGGATCACGTCGAGCGAGCCGTGCTCGCCGCGGTGGCCGCCCCGCTCGGGGAAGTAGTGGCCCGCCGTGTGCACGATCGCGACGTCGGGGCTGCGCGGGTCGGTGAAGAAGGACGCCAGGCGCAGCCAGGGCAGCGGGTAGGCGTTGCGGTCGTGCGACGGCGAGGGGTCGGCGACCTCGGCGGCGTAGGGCAGGAACGCGAGCGGGTCGGTGCTCGCCAGCGGGTGGCGACCGCTGACGATCACGCCGTCGGGGTGCACGGCGCTGAGCCGTGCGCGGCCGCCATGGTCGGCCACCAGCACGGCAGCAGGGCGCCCGTCGGCGTCGCGACCCGCCTCGGGGTCGGGCCAGGCCACCACCGCGACGACCTCGCGGAGCGCGGGGTCGACGAGCGCGCTCACGGCGGCGTCGAGCGCGGCGGGATCCAGGTGCGTCACAGGGCGATCCTGCCCCACGGCGCAGCGCGGGCGGGTGACCCAGAGGTCACCCGCCCGCGCACCCGCCACTAGTTCATGGCGAGGACGGCGTGCTCGCGGACCGCCAGGACGGCGGCGTCGCGAGCGAGCCGGGCGCGGCGCTCGGCCGCCTCCGCCCGGCGAACGGCCCGGGCTGCGCGACGAAGCCGCCACAGCTCGGCCTCCCGCTGGCGGTGCTCCAGATGGCTGCGAGCCATCTGCTCGGCTACGAGATGCATGTCTGTCTCCACGGTCGAGGTCGGCGTCGCGGCGTGCGACGTCGCGGTGGTGGGCTCCGCGAGTGCGGAGCCGAGGGAGAACGGCGTGGCTACGCCGGCCTCAGTACGTCCGGTCACGCGGCGGCACCTCCGCGCTGCGTCGGGATGACGCAGGCGCCGACGAGGTCGCCGTCGCCGTCGCGGTCGGCGTCGGCGCCGAGCTCGGCTGCGAGCTCGGCCAACCGCTGCTCGAGAGCGACCTCGGCGGCGCGCCGGGTGACGTGGTCGTCCTTGCGCGGGCGACCGGGGCGACGCTTGCGCGCCACCACCTGTCCGCGCTCGAACAGCTCGCCACCCCAGACGCCCCACGGCTCGCGCCGCTCCAGGGCGCCGGCGAGGCAGGCGGCACGAAGGCTGCACTCCCCGCACAGGGCCTGGGCGTGCGCGACCTCCGCGGGCCGCTCGGCGAACCACAGCTCCGGGTCGTACGACCG
>Ga0075015_100001021_pt1 | contig 10315 bp, 8 predicted proteins | sample AleBraG_ABR_2013_FD_71476 | JGI IMG/M metagenome (GOLD analysis project Ga0075015, IMG submission 71476) | Freshwater sediment microbial communities in response to fracking from Pennsylvania, USA - Alex Branch Run_MetaG_ABR_2013 | ecosystem: Environmental > Aquatic > Freshwater > Creek >...
GGTCGGCGGGCGGGGCGGTCGGTGCTGACGTCCAACTCGACGCCGAAGGATCGCGCCTTGATCACGAGATCTCGAAAGAGTTCCTCGTTGCGCCGTTCGTAGTGGGTGAGCCGGAAGTACTCGTCAGGCTGAGGCCCGCTCCGGAACTCCATCCGATTCGGATCGTCGAAGCACTCCAGCCACGTCTTGCGCTGCCTCGTCTTGCGTGCTTCCCGCACGTTGCGGGCACCTGAGGACTTCCCACCGGACTGGCGAACATGGTCTTGTTCGAATGCGATCTCCTTGGGCGGTGTGGCGTGTTCTTGCAGCCAGCGAGCCGCCATGGTTCGGATGTATCCGTGTTTCACCTCAGTGAAGATCCGCATCTGACCGTCAAGGGTGAGCAGGTCGTAGTCCGTCCAGACGTTGAGACGTGCATGCTCAGGGCGTGGATCAGCCCCATCGATGAACATGCCAGGTGTGACGTAGTGCCACTCTGCTTCCTCTCGACCTGACTCGTCGTAACAGGGGTAGCCGAACCACTGGTGGACGCCGATCACCCACACGGGTTCGTGCGTTTCGTAGAGCGTCTCTTCCACGTAACGGTCCCGGTGGTATCCGTCCTGGTCCTCCCAGTCGGCGCAGGTCACGTTGCTCTCGAACGGCTTCGGCTTGCGACGAAACGTCGCCTTGACCCGACCATCGAGAGTTCCGCCGTCGACGTGGGGCGACATCCGGTCCAGGAACAGTTGGATGATCAGCGTGCGAACCGGAGCTGCTGGCTCCCGGCTGTTTGCCATCGCCCGCACCGCGTCCGCGGCATCAGCGGCGTTCGCCAATGCCCGCTTGACCGCCTCCCCGCCGTCCACCGCGCCATACCCTCCTCGGCCGAGCCAGCCGCGCCCCGTCGTCATCACGTGCGGAGGGCACCGCGATGGCGCACGGCAACATCACCTGCGGGCCGTCCCCCCCGCAGCTAGTCCCCAGAATCTCATGAGAACACGCTGGAGGAGGCAGCGAGACGGAGATGGCGTCGTTCGTGTCTGCCGCAGGCGAATCTGTCGCGGGGAGCCGGTTGCGCCGACTCACCGGGTGTGGAGCTGGCAGCTCGGGCGGGTCACCCGGCACGAGAGGGTCACTCGGCGACGGTCCAGTACGTCGATGCGCACCCTGGCGGCACCGCGGTTGATCCCGCCGGAGGCCAGTCACAGGCCGATCTCGGCGCGCTCGCGCCGCTGCGCGGTCGCGAGGAGCCGTGGAGACCGGAACGGTCGAGGCGGTGCCACGGGGCTGGCGCGTGCCTGAGGCGGACGTGGGGAGGCGACGTCGACCGTTCGGGAGTGGGGCGACCGACGAACTCACCCGGTCGTCGGACTCCCCCGGACCAGAAGTCTGACCACTACCCCAGGGAACGACTCCTCGTGCTCGACCGTCCATCCCGACTGCATCAGGGAGTCGGTGACGAACGCCATCCAGTCATCGTCGGGTCCGACGAGCCACACGCGGTTCCGGCCACTCAGAGCCTGGTCCACCTGGTGCTGATCGCGATAGGCCGCGGTGCGCTTGAGCCGGTCGTAGGTGTCCGGGGGTTGCGAGAACCACGGGTCAGCCGGCAGCGCGGGAACGGCGACGTCGGTGAACCCACCGTTGCGCGCGTAATGCTCCGCGGCGACCCGGTAGAACGTGTTGGGGAACACAACGACATCGCCTGCGACGACGAGGGAGTCCAGGCGTTGGGTGGCACTCTGCCAGTCCTGCCTGTCGAGCGCGGGTTGGGGGACGACGAACGCCACCACTCCAATGAGCAGCACGACGGCCAGGACCGCAGCGGTCGCCCTCGCCCACGCCCGCGACATCGTTGACGTTGCCGCTCCCGCGAGCATCGCCGCGGACACGAAGACGGTGACGAGGTAGGGCGGGGTGAACAGCGACTGCTTGGGCAGCAGCAGGGCCATGACCATGAGGGGAACGACGACGAGGAGGGGGAGGAGGAGCCGTCCGCGTGGATGCAGGCTCAGGGCTGGGCCGGTCGGCTTCGGGCGGATCACGAGGCCGGCGAGGACTAGGGCGGCGAGCACAATGCCCGACCTGTACCCGATGACCCTGTATCCGACATTGAGGATGGACGACAAGGTGGGGGTGGCCAGCCAGTTCAGCGTGTTGCTCGGCGCGAGGTAGCGCAGGGCGGGGATCGAGCCCGCGGCGATCATCGCGGCAGCGAGAAGCTGCCCTCGACGGAACCTGTGGTCGATCAGCACCAGGTACAGCACCTGCGCCACGATCACCAAGGCCGCCAGCAGTGAGGTGTAGAACGCCAGCAGATCGAGCGCGGCGACCAGCGCCCAGGGGGTCATCCGGGTGCTTCCGAGCGCTCGGACGAAGCAACCGAGCGCTATCGTCGAGACGAGAGCCAGCATCGCGAAAGGCCGTGCGGTGAGCCCGATCCAGAGCATGAACGGGCTGAGAGCCAGGACGATCGCTGCCACCAGTGCGGGCATGTCCCCGAACCACCGCCTCACCAACCGTGCGGCGAGGATCACGGTCGCGGTTGTCATCAGGAGCGAGGGGAGCCGCAGGGCGGTGTCGCTGAACCCGAAGATCGTGGTCCAGGCCTTCATCAGCAGGTAATAGGCGGACATGTTGACGTCGATGCGCGTCAGCATCGCCAGCAGGTCACCGACCGGTGCGCGCACGGCCTCCGCGGTGAAGGCCTCGTCGCCCCAGAGGCTCAGACGGCCCACCAGCGCGACGCCGATGACCAGGTGAACGACGGCCGCAGCCGGGACCCCCAGCCGGCTGGGACTCCAGTCGCGGCTGGTCACGGTCTCTGCTGGATCGGGGGATCGAAGTCCGGCAGCCGTGCGCCGATTCCGAGCATCGCCCGAATCGCCGCCGCGGCACGCGCCGCCGACCGCCCGTCGCCGTAAGGGTTGAGGCTGGGGTCGCTGCCGCCTCCCGCTGGGTCCGCGAGATGTGTGGCCACCGCCTTGACGATGGCGTCTTCGTCGGTCCCGACGAGTTCGGCCAAGCCGGCGGCAACGCCCTCGGGCCGCTCGGTGGTCTCGCGCATGACCAGTACGCGACGGCCGAGGCTGGGCGCTTCCTCCTGGACCCCACCGCTGTCGGTGAGGATCAGGTCACTGGCCGCCATGAGACGGCAGAACTCGCCGTAGTGCAGTGGTTCAGTCACCAGGACGTTGTCCAGCCCTGCGAGGGGGGGAAGGAGGACCTCTCGCACGACCGGATTGAGGTGCGCGGGCAGGACGAAGCCGACGTCTGGGTTCCCTCGGGCCAGGCGTGCGATGGCGGCACCCATCGCGGCCATCGGGGCCCCCCAGGACTCCCGACGATGGGCGGTGATGAGCACGATCCGAGTATGTGCGCTGAGGAATGGGCTCATTCGCGGATCTGTGTAGGGCACCTGCTCCTTGACTGTCCAGAGCAACGCGTCGATGACGGTGTTTCCCGTCACCACGATGGAGCCCCCGTCGACACCCTCACGCTCCAGCTCTTGGCGAGCCCGTGGGGTGGGGGCCAGGTGCAGGTCTGCGAGCTGGGTGATGAGCCGCCGGTTGGCCTCTTCTGGGAACGGGTTGTCCCGCTGTCCGGTGCGCAGCCCGGCCTCGAGGTGTACCACGCGGACTTGCTGGTAGAAGGCTGCCAGGGCGCCGGAGAACGCAGTCGTCGTGTCTCCTTGAACGACGACAGCGTCGACCTGCTCTCCCTGGAGGAGCGTGGTGAGTCCCTTGAGCGCGGCGGACGTCATTCCCGCGAGCGTCTGTCGCGGGCGCAGGATGTTGAGGTCGTGCGCCGGCTCTATCGCGAAGACCCGGTTGACCTGGTCGAGCATCTCGCGGTGTTGACCCGTGACCGCCACGACGACGTCGATATCGCAGGCGAGCCGCAATTCGACCACCAGCGGGGCCATCTTGATGGCCTCCGGACGGGTGCCGTAGACGACCAGAACCTTGCTTCGCCTAGTCATGGTCGGGCTGCCGCAGCCTAAGAGGCGTGCTCGCCATCGATGCTGCCATGGCTCCGGAGCTGCGAACATCGAATCGCGAGGTCATCTCACGCAGGCATGAGTCGATCACGCGGCGCTTCTCGGCCGCCGGCAGGGCCATCCCCGGGAAGAACGCGGCTTGTTTCGCGTCGGACTTGTCGATGAGGTCGAGCGGGTGGAGCAGCAGCGAAGGGCCGATGCCGCGCAATGAGCAGATGCGCAGCGCGTTGCGGAAGTAGGCGCGTGCGATCGCGGGCGAAGCCTGGTGCAGGTAGAGCACGTAGGAGAAGTGCATCGGCACCCGCAGCAGCGGCATCGTCGTGACGGGTAGTTCGAGCAGTTCCTGGTGGTCGAGCTTCCAGCGGTAGGCGTGCACGGGACGCAAGCCGTCTCGGGCCTTGCCGAACAGACGCGAACGGATCTCGCGCTCGCTCTCGCTCAGGTTGGCGGAGCGGAAGTAGTAGGCCCGGGCCAGGGGGCCGATCCAGGTGGGCAAGGTCGTCGCGTCATAGCTGTAGCCGCGCTCGGCGAGGACCTCGAGCAGCGCGGGCGACAGGCTGTAGCCCGGTCCGCGGAAGCCGCGGGGTCGGGTCCCGGTCACCCGGGCGATGCCGGCCTCGGCCCGTTCGAGCTCGTCGACGATCCGCTCGCGCGAGTAGGTGTGCAGCCACGGCTCGTGGTGGAAGCTGTGGTTCCCCACTTCGTGGCCGGCCGCGGTGATGGTCGCGAGCGCGTCGACATTCTCGTCCAGCTCGGTGTCCTGCCCCACCACGAACACGGTCCCCGTCAGCGCGAACGTGTCGAACAGCTCCAGCAGACGCGGCACCACCACCGGGATGAAGGTCGGGTACGAACTCCACGTGGCATCGCCGTAGGTCTTGAGATACGACCACAGGTTGTCCAGGTCGAGGGAGATGCTCGCGACGAGCCTTCCGTCCGACGACGCGGTGTTCATGGCTGCTGCACCATCAGCGGGAAGGCACGCTCGGCGACGCCCAGGGTCTCGTTCACATTCAGGGTCCCGTCGGTGATGAGCGCCGAACTCACGAGGAAGAGGCCCGGAACAGACGTCCGGACTGGTGGCAATCGCGTCGAGTACCCGAGAGTCGGCACCGGCAGGACCTGCCGCACCTTCGATACGCGGGCAGCCACGATCGACGCCTCGACGTCGGGGTACAGGGACGTGAGCCCCTTGATGAACGACTCGATGATCTGTGCGTCATCGGCGGCGAGGAGCGGGTCATCCGAGCGCACGTAGCTCGGAAGGTAGACGAGGCCATGACCGTCTAGCTGATCCGCGCCGACGAGGGCTGACATGTCGATCAACGCTGTGAACGGTTGGGGACTGAGCAGGTACGTGATGTAGTTCTCCGTCAGCGGCCCGGTGAGCAGCAGGGACAGGCAGACGATCCCCTGGTAGGTCACCCCGGCGCAGAGTGCGCGTTCGTCCTCTGCGAGGTCCGGGCACATCCGGGCGGCGAGCGGTGACGCGGCGGTGACCACGACGTTGTCGTAGGTTTCGCTGCTTCCGTCCTCTGAGGTCACGGTGAGGCCGAGGGGCCCCTTCTCGACGAGGGTGATCCGGGCGCCCAACCGCGTGTGCACCCCCGAGTCGTGCAGCGTCGCCGCCATTCGGGCGAGAACCGTGGCGTAGCCGCCCGAGACGAACCCGAAGCCGTCGCCCGCCGAACCGCCTTTGCGCCGCGCCGTGGTCAGGCGGCGCAGCGTCGTCGCGATGAAGACCGCTGAGGCCAGGTCGACGTTACGGCCGAGCTTGCTGCGCAGCAGCGGTTCCCAGAATCGCGTCGTCGCCTCGGCCCCGCTCCACCGTCGCAGCCACGTCGTGGCCGGGACGTCCTCCAGGTCCAGGGGGTTCCGCAGGACGCTGGCACGCACGGCGGTCAGACCGAGTCGCAGCTTCGCAAGCCACCCGAGGAAGGGAAGGGCAAGGATCTCGCCTGGCGTCGTGGCCGGGTGGATTCGACCCTCCGATTCGCAACCCGCCGGCACCGCATGCCAGCGGACCTGCCCCGTGAGGCCGATTCTGTCGAGCAGTCGAAGCGTGCGGTCGTCGGTCGGCAGTACCACGTGGTAGTGGCGGTCCCAGCGGACTCCTCCGATGTCCCAGGTCGAGGCCAGGCCACCGAGCTCCGGTGCCGACTCGATGATCGTCACGTCACGGCCGGAGGACAGGCGACTCGCCAGTTCCATTCCGAGGACGCCCCCACCGACGACGGCCCAGGACTCGCGACGCTCAGCCATCGGACTCGGTCACCGCCAGGCCATCGAAGGAGTACGTGCGCGCGCAGCCGGCGCAGGTGAGCGCCGACGCGCCATCCACGGGGAGGACCTGGGTCAGGCGAAGGAGAGGCGGTCCACAGCGGCACACGATCGCCGTGCTGCGCGCCGGCGACCCGACCACGAGGTGGAAGTCGGGCACGTCCCGGGTGACGACGGCCCCCATCCCCACCATGGCGAAGCGCCCGATGATCAGTCCCGGACCAATGACGGCACCCGCCCCCACGGTCGCGCCCTCTCTCACCGTGGTCGACTCGGTGTGGTCGTCGATCGCCGAGGAGCGCAGCGCCGCAAGGTCCGGGGTCGTTGCCCGGGGGAAACGGTCGTTGGTGAAGACGACGTGGGCGGACACCATGACACCGGTTTCGATCGTGACGCCCGAGCACAGGTACACGTTCGCGTTGATCTTCACGCGGTCACCGACGACGACGCCGTCAGCGAGGTAGGACTTCCCTCCGATGATGCAGTCCCGCCCGACAACGGCGCCCGCGCGCAGATGGGCGTTGTCCCAGACGGCAGTGCCATCCCCGAGCTGAACGCCCTCCTCCACCAGAGCCGTGGGGTGGATCCGAACCGTCATCCTGCCAACCGCTCCTGCGTCCGGACCGAGACGCTCGCCCACGCACCGGAACGAGCTGACTCGTATGCCGCCTCGATCACAGCCACGGATGCGATGGCGTCGAGTGGAGTCACCAGGAGCTCGTCGAGGCCACGGATCGCCCGGGCGGTGTTGTTCACGTTCGCGCCCAGGGCCCTGAACTTGTCGTAGCCGACCCCGAAGGAAACATCGGAGGCGTCCGAGCGCAGCCGGTAGCGTGAACCACGCCACCCGACCTCGAGGGATCCCTCGGTGCCGAAGACGGCGAGGTAGCGGTCGGTCATGCGGTCGGTCGCCCAGGACAGGTTGATGCTGGCAAGTCGGTCATCGGTCGTGCGCAGCAGGAGGTAGGCGGTGTCCTCGACGTCCATTCCCGGGGTCAGCGTGGCGGTCGTCGCGAGAACCGACTCGATGGGTCCGAGCAGGTACCTCAGGATGTCCACGGCGTGGGTGCCATTGTCGATGAGAACACCTCCGCCGCTGATGGCAGGCTGGGAGTTCCACCGGCTGCGCATGTCGACCGGCGCGCTGAAGGCGACCTCGGCGCTCACGATGTCCCCGAGCCTTCCCGACTGCACGATGGAACGTGCCTCGGCGACGTCGGGCACGAAACGGAACTTCGATGCCATGGTCAGCAGGGTCCCCGTCGAAGCGGCGGCCGAGACGATGTGATGGCCTGCGGTGCGCGTGGGCGCGAGTGGCTTCTCACACATCACCGGGACGCCCGCCTCGAGGAATGCGACGGCCAACAGCTCGTGGGTCGACGGCGGGGTGCACAGCAAGACGAGGTCGATCTGGCGCGGATCGGCGAGCGTCAGCGCGTCCGAGACAAGGGGCACGTGATGCGACTGGGCGAGCGGTCCGCCGACGTCGGCACGGACGTCGGCGACCGCGACCAGCTCGGCCTGGTCGAGCAGCCCAATCGCCTGGGCGTACGCGTGGCCTATGCCACCCGCGCCGACCAGTGCCACCCGTACGGAGTCGGTCATGACGCACCCACTCTCTGCCCCAGGGACTCCGCGACGGAGTCTCGGACCGAGTCGACCAATTGGTCGACGTGGTAGAAGGTGAACTTCTCGTTCCAGGGGACGACGACGACGGAGTCCAGGAAGGCGAAGGTGCCCGGGAACCGCTCTTCGCTGTAGTCCAGTGCCTCCGGTCGAGCCAGCGTGAAGGGCCACTGGCTCGAGCCGAAGGTCCGCCGGTCAGCGAAGACTCCGCACCGGAACGCTGGCTTGCCGATGTAGCGAGGAGCGGCAGCGACGCCGCGGGCCCGGAAGCCTTTCGCGACGGCGTCCACCCCTCCGGGAATCTCGATCCGGTCGACAACGAGCGGGTAGCGCCAGTACACGTGCTCGTCGCCCTCAACGGTGGCGGGGACAAGGACGCCCGGCACGTCGGCGAGACCCTGCGCGAAACGGGTGGCCATCTGCTGGCGGTGGGCGACGAACTCCGGCAAGTGGCGCAGTTGCGCGCGCAGCACGGCGCTCTGCAGCTCCGTGATCCGGTAGTTGAGCCCCAGCTTGCGGTGGTCGGGCGCCGGCTCGCCGTACGGCCACGACTTGTTGACGAACAGACGGACCTGGTGTGCGAGACCGTCGTCGTTCGTGGTGACAATCCCGCCCTCACCGGAGGTGATGTGTTTGCCCTGCTGGAAGCTGAAGCAGCCCAGGCTCCCCATCGTGCCGGCCAGTCGCCCCTGCTTGCGCGCGAGGAACGACTGGGCGGCGTCCTCGATCACCACGGCGCCTCGCGGCTGCGCCAGAGCTTGGACGCTTGGGACGTCCACCGGGTTGCCGAACAAGTGCGTGGCGATGACGGCTCGGGTCCGGTCACTCCAGGCGTCCTCAACCGTGTCGCGGGTGATGTTCCCGGTCAGCGGGTCGACGTCGGCGAAGACGGGGATGAGGCCTTGGTAGAGCAGCGGGGCCAACGCGCCCATGTCGGTGACCGATGTCGTGATGACCTCGTCGCCCGGTTCCAGCTCCAGGCTCGCCACGGCAGCGTGGATTGCCGCCGTCCCGGACGAACAGGCGATCGCGTGCCGCACGCCGATGAGCCGCGCGAACTCGGCTTCCAGCGCTGGGGTCATGACACCCTTGGTCGCGGTCAGGGTTCCCGAGTTGAGGACGTCGCGAAGCAGCTCCAGCGCGTCATCGTCGAAACTGCGACCGGTTGCGTCTTGGTCGTTCGGAAGCTGCACGGTAGGTGCAGCGTCGTCCTGATCCGTGACGTTCGTGCTGTCCCCCATCGTCCCCACCCCTAGTCTGCCCGTGTGATTGCTGGATTCGCCGTGGCCGGTATCGCCGTTGTGCTGTATGCGCTGGCGGCGGTTCTCCAAACGATTGGTGCTCGTCGAGCCACCTCTGATCCCGAAGCTGCACCGGCGGTTCGCGACCTACTCAGGGAGCGGGCGTGGGTGCTCGGTGTCGTCATGCTGGGTCTCGCCTTCCTTGCGTTCGTGCTCTCGACGCGGGTCCTTCCGCTTCCCGTCGCGGAGATTGTCCGCAGCTTCTACCCGGTGCTCACGGTGATCCTCGAGCACCTTGTGTTCGAGACACGGGTCCGTGCCGGCGAGCTGTTGGGCGCAGCCCTTGTCCTGGTTGGCCCCGTTCTCGTGGCGGCTTCGGGGGGCGAACGAGGACAGGAACAAGCCACCGTGCGAACAGCTGCCGTGATGCTGGCCGTCCTCGTGACCGTCGTCGCGTTGTCATCGATTGCCACCCGTGCCGCCGGGCTCTCGACGGTGAACTCAGGAGCCGCGCAGGCCGTTCTGGCTGGGCTCGCGTTCACCGTCGTCGACCTCGGCGTCCGGTCGCTGCCCGATCCGTTCTCCATCGCCGGGGCGCTCGCCACGCCGGCCTGCTGGATTGGTGCCCTGGCCGCTCCTATCGGGCTGCTGCTGTTCTCCCGAGCGGTGGCACGCACCTCCGCAGGACTCGCAACGGTGCTCCTGACGGTGGTGAATGTGGTGACGGCGTCCGCGTGGTCGGAGGTGGCCTTCCACGACACCAGCGGTGCTGGGTCCGGTCGGTACGTGGCGGCCGCAGCCGCAGCCGCGCTCGGTTTGTGGCTCATGCGTCGTGCCGCTCAGCGTGACGTGGTGGCTCCGGCTGGTCGCTGAGCACGGCAGCAGCGTCATCGGAGTCCACCAGCAGGTTCCTGCGTGCTCCGCGCGAGCTGGGGTCGCGAAGGTCGATCACGGGTGCCGATGGCGAGTCGTCCATCAACGTCGCCGCGGGCATAGCTCTCTGGACTGGGAGCACCGCTGGACTACGTCGGGTGACGTGGCGAAGATGCGCGCCCTGGCTCAGCACCGAGAGCGACTCGCGGACGGACTTCATGCTGATCATGGCGTGCCGAGCCCGGCGGTATTCCTGCCCCGTCCAGTTCAGCTCCGCAGGAATCTCGACGACGTCGAGTCGCTGGCGCCACGC
>Ga0075015_100001022_pt1 | contig 10315 bp, 8 predicted proteins | sample AleBraG_ABR_2013_FD_71476 | JGI IMG/M metagenome (GOLD analysis project Ga0075015, IMG submission 71476) | Freshwater sediment microbial communities in response to fracking from Pennsylvania, USA - Alex Branch Run_MetaG_ABR_2013 | ecosystem: Environmental > Aquatic > Freshwater > Creek >...
CAGGGAAAAGTGTCGCCCGCATTGGGCGCGTGGCTGGCCAATATTGTTTTCTTCCTGGGCGGCGCGTTTCTGCTGTGGCGGGCGGAACGGCGGCCTTTTGAGATTGGCTTTTTTCGCGCCAGGTGGAATCCTCTGAAATCCCGACTGGCGCAAGGCGGGAAAAATCTGCTCCGGTTCAACCGGCCCGAGAACGCCTTTCAACGAGCCGCCAACCGGCGCCGGGTCTTCAGTGCCAGCTTCCCCATGATCCTAGACGATTATGTTCTGCGGGATTTTCTGATCTATCTAACCATGATCGTGGCGTCATTCCTCATGTTGTTGCAGGTGTTCACGCTTTTTGAGTTGCTGGGAGACATCCTGCGCAACCGGATTTCGCCGCTGGTGGTGGGCGAATATCTGCTCAATGTCGCGCCCTTTTTTCTCTACAACGTTCTGCACCTGAGTATTCTTCTCGCCGTCCTGGTTACGCTGGGCCTAATGCAGCGGTCCAACGAAATTACAGCCATCAAGGCCACCGGCATCAGCATCTACCGCGTGATCGTTCCCATCCTGGTGGTGTCGACGATGCTGGCGACCGGACTGTTCTTTTTCGACCAGTTCTATCTTCCGCACGCCAACCGGCGGCAGGACGCGCTGCGCAACCTGATCAAGGGCAAGCCGGCGCAGACGTATCTCAATCCCGATCGCAAATGGATTTTCGGACAGCACTCCACCATTTACTACTACCAGTTGTTCGATTCCGACCGCGACCAGTTCGGCAATCTTTCCGTGTTCCAGTTTGACCCGGCGACTTTCCAGTTGATCTCCCGGGTTTACGCCGACCAGGCGCATTGGGAAGAACGTTTGCAGCGCTGGGTATGCACCCAGGGCTGGGAACGAAGCGTGCACGGTTCGGCCATCACGGACTACCGCACTTTCGACGTAGCCACCTTTGCTTCGATAAGCGAGCCGCCGGCGTATTTCAAAAAGGAGGTGCGGCAGTCTTCCGAAATGAACTCGGAAGACCTGCGCCGCTACATCCGCGACCTGCAACAGAGCGGCTTCGATGTGGTGCGGCTCAAGGTCCAGCTGCAGGAAAAATTTGCCTTCCCCCTCAATTCACTCATCATGGCGGTGCTGGCGATTCCCTTCGCGCTGGCCGCGGGGAAAAGAGGCGCGGTCGCGGGCGTGGCCACGGCTGTGGGAATCGGGTTGCTGTACATCATGGTCTCGCGCTTGTCCGAGTCGATGGGAAACGTCAGCCAGCTGCCGCCAGTCCTGGCAGCGTGGGCCCCGGACTTGCTGTTTGGCTTGGCGGGTGGATATCTGATTCTCAAAGTGCCGACATAGCTTTTCGCCGGACGGTCTGACCATTCGCAGACGCGAACTCCCCTGTAGACTGTGGAACGCAATAACTACGCTTACCCGGGAGAACGCCGCATGTCTCAACCCTTTCGCCTGGCCGCGCTGTCCGCCTTCTCACGTCTAGCCTTGACTACGATGCTGTGCTGGGCCCTATGGCCTTGCCCGGCCAGCGCACAGCCCGCCACAAAACTGCATGAGTCTGCTGCGCCCGTCCCGCTTGCGCCCGCGCCGCCTGCCAGCCCGCAATTGCGGCCGGACGGAGCCGTCGTTTTCCGCCTGGCCATGCCGAACGCCGCGAAAGTAGAACTGCATCTCGAAGGTACCAAGGACCCGTTTCCCATGACGAAGGCGTCGGATGGCGCATGGAGCGTCACCGTGCCCGGGCTGGCTCCCCAGTACTACAGCTACACCTTCAAGGTTGACGGCACCGACGTTCTCGACCCACACAATGTGACCTTCAAGACCAGCTTTTTCAGCACGCAGAATATTTTTCTCGTTCCCGGTCAACCACCTATGCCGTGGGAGCCGGCGAATGTGCCGCATGGAGTGCTGCATCATCACTACTATCGTTCGAACATTGTCGGTATAAACAGCGAGTACTACGTCTACACTCCGCCCAATTTCGACCCGGGCAGCAAGCAGAAATATCCGGTGCTGTACTTGCTTCACGGATACAGCGACGACCCCAGCGCGTGGACGGGCATGGGAAAGGCCAATGTGATCCTCGACAACCTGATGGCGCAGGGGAAGGTCAAGCCGATGATCGTCGTGATGCCGCTCGGCTACGGAACCATGGAAGTGATTGCCCGGGGATGGAGCACCTGGAATGACCCCGAATTGATTCGCCGCAACTACTCCAGGTTCTCAGACGCCCTTTTTCAGGAAGTGATGCCGCTGGTGAAACAGCAATATCCGCTTTCGGATAAGCGCGAAGATCACGGCGTGGCCGGCCTGTCCATGGGCGGCGCGGAAAGTCTGCTCGTGGGTCTCAATCATGTGGACGACTTTGCTTACGTCGGAGGCTTCAGCTCCGCTCCCTTGGGACAAGCCGAACCAGGCAACTACGGTTCATCCTTTCCGGGTATTACGGCGCAATCAGCGCCAGACATCAATGCCCGGTTGCGATTGCTGTGGATTGCCTGCGGAACTGAGGACGGCCTGTTTGGTCCCAACCAGAAATTCATCGCGTGGTTGAAGGAGAAGGGTCTGCAACCCACCGCCATCCAAACTCCAGGCATGCATGCGTGGATGGTGTGGCGTGATAATCTCACGCAATTCGCAGCGCTGCTCTTTCAGTCAAAGTAGAAGGCGAGGTAAGGGGGGATTGTTCTTTGCCCTCAGTCGCTTGTCAGTGAGACCAGAGACCGGAAACGAGAAACCGAGAAACTTACTCGGCCGCCACCGCCGAGGGCTGACCTCCGACAGTGGTCACCGGTCCGCCCACTAGGCCGAGCGTGCCCACGGTCGAATCGAAACTGTAGACCGAAATCGAGGATGATCCAAGATTGGGCACATACACGTAGTCCGTGATGCCACCGGTCGCAGTGATCGTCGTAGTTCCCTGGCGAATGGTCGCCCCAACCGGAGTGGCGCCAGTCGAGATCGACGCTTGCGTGTTGGCCGTCAGCACTCCGGTTCCCGTGGCGATCTTGTATTGAGAAATCTGGTTGGATTGCCGATTGACCACAAAAAGGAATTTCCCCGAGGGTGCCGCGACGATTGCAACCGGCTGGATTCCCGCCGAAAAAGGCGAGCCTGCAACCGCTGTGAGACTGCCGTCAGGGCTGGTCGGATCGTTGCAGCTGGTGAGGATCTGATTGCATATGGTGAAGGCTGATATTGTGCTGGCGTTGGCCACATAGAGAACACCGCCGTCGGCCGTGATGGTTGCGGCCGAAGGCGTGGTACCCACGGACACTACCGGCCCCTGTGTCAGTACGCCCGAGGCATCCACCGAGAATTTGGTAAGGGTGCTGTCAAACTGGTTAGCTACGTAGAGAAACTTTCCATCGGGTGTGACCGCAATGCCCGAAGGACCGGTGCCGCTCGGCGCGTTTTGCACGGCCGACGGAAATGGGGAACCCGGCACTTCGGTAAGGGTCTTATCTTGAATCGAGAATACTGAGATGGAGCCTGAAGCCGGATCGCATTGCAGGCCCTGATTCGCCACGAAGAGGAAGTGACCGCCGGAATCGATGGCCATAGCCAACGGAACCAATCCCGTCGGCGAACTCCCGCTACCCGCGGTCAGCGTCCCGTTCGTATTCACGGTGTACGCCGTGATGGTTCCTGGGCTAGGTAATGTGCAAGCGGGGCTATTTGGCGGGACAGCGGGGTTGCTATTGGCCACGAACAGCAGGGTCCCGGAAGGCGCCAGCAGCATGGCCGAAGGTACTTTGCCGGTGGCCACCTCGCCGCCATTCGCAGTCAGTAGGCCCGTGCTCAGGTCGATGCTGTAAGCCGAGACGGACGAATCTCCCTGGGTGGCAACGAACACGGCGCCCGTGCCCGAAGAAGACAGTGAAGTGCTGTTGTTGCAGGCGCTCAAACAGATCAGCAAAACTGGAACCACTATTCCTGCCAGCAGCCGGAACCTCGTCCCCATTCTTTTCTGTCTCCCTGTCCTCTCGCGAGCTTTCCGACGGCCGCACACGACTTACGCCGGTAGATTGAGGTCCAAAAGCGCCATCATTTGTGTATCAGGAATAACCCGGAAGAGCAAACCGCGCTGGCTGGTTGGAACCACGATGGAGGAAGAAAGTTGCCCGCCAGTTTCCCACCCAGATTTCTCAGCGGGTTCCTCAATATGAGCGGCGGGAACTGGCTTCCACCGGCTCCTGCTGTTCGACCGCGCCGGCAGGATCCTGGCTGGCTGCGGGGGTGGCCGATGGCAGCCGAATCTCGACCTGCAGGCCACCCTCTGCCCGATTGCTGGCCTTTACGGTTCCGCCGTGAAGCCGAACCGCACGCTCGGTGATGGCAAGCCCCAGCCCCACGCCGCCGGTCTGACGGCCGCGGGCGTCATCGATGCGATAGAAGGGACGAAAAAGCTTTTCCAGCTCTTCTTCGGGTACGCCGGGACCCGAGTCCACGATCCGGATGACAGCGTCCGGGCCACCGCCGCCCTGGCCGCGCTCCAGCGTGATCTGCACACTGGTACCTTCCCGAGTGTAGCGAGCGGCGTTGCGGACGACGTTTTCAATCGCGCTGTGCAGCAGGATAGGCGCACCCACGACCAGGCAGTCTTCCTTGATCGCGCTCTCCACCCGACAATTGCGGCCCTGAGCTTCGAAATCCGCATCCGCGGCGATTCCTTCGATCATTTCTCCTAAGAGGATCGACGACTCTTGCCGGGTATCGTTTCCGCTGTCGAGGCGCGCAATGGTGAGCAGGCCGCCGATCAGCTCGTTTAGGCGCTCAGCTTCGAGGTCGATGCGTTCGAGCGCGCTATGAGCCTCCGCGCCGGCACGCTGGTGGGCCAGTGCCGAGGCGACGTTGAGACGGGCGAGCGGGGACCTCAACTCGTGGGAAATGTCGTTCAGCAACCGGGCCTGGGCACTTACCGTCGCTTCCAGCCGCTCCGCCATGGTGTCAAAATCGCGCACCAGTTGCGCCATCTCATCCCGGCGCCGGGCGGCAAGCCCTCCCGCTCTGGCACTCAGATCCCCCGCCGCCAAACGCTGGGTCGCGGCCCGTAGCCGAACCACCGGGGCAGTCAGATATCGAGCCAGCAGGTAACACACCAGACCGGACGAAATAATTCCGATAAGAATGCTCAAGCCGGGAACGCCGCCTGGGCCAAAAGGGCCACTGGGCGGCAGGAATGCCACCAGGGTATAGCGGTGCCCGCTGGCCGCAACCTGCACCTGATGCCGGAACGGGCTGGGGGTTACACGCTGCCAAAAATCACGACGCGGTGGCTCAACCCCTTTTCCCAACGACTCTGCCCAGCGCGGCAGATCGTGTCCGGACAGATCCTTTCCCTGATCGTCCAGCAGGTAGGCCCGGGTATGCAGCGAGCCGCGCACTTCCTCGAGGTAGCGTCGTGTTTCTGCCGGGCCGCTTTGCTCGTAAGTCTGAATCGCTTTGCTGAGGACGGTGGATTGCTGCGCGTCCCAGGTGGCTGACTCCCCGCGCTCACGGACCGCCAGCGTAATCAATATCGCAAGCGCCAGGAACAGCGCCTGCGCCACCCAGTAGGAAAGAAAAATCTTGAGAAAAAGACTTCTCATGGCCTGACCTTCTCGACGGCGACTTCCTGCGGCCGGGTGAAGATGTATCCCACGCCGCGCACGGTTTTGATGTGGTCCACTCCGGAGTCGGACTCGCCCAGCTTTTTGCGAATCTTGCTGACGTGCATGTCAATGCTGCGGTCAAAGGGCGAGAATTTGCGGCTGAGCACAATGTCCACCAGGCGTTCGCGAGGAACCACACGCCCGGCCTCGCGTAAAAGTACGTGCAGCAGATTGAACTCAACCGAAGTGAACTCCACTTGCTTGCCTTTCTGCAGGACGGTTCGAGTGGCCGGATCAAGTTCAACTTCACCCACGCGCAGGATTTCGGAGGGCTGTCCGCTCCCCGATCTTTCCGAGGACCGCGTCCGCCGCAAAATGGCCCGGATGCGCGCTACCAGTTCTCGCGGATTGAAAGGCTTGGGAAGATAGTCGTCAGCGCCAATCTCGAGGCCCACGATGCGATCCACGTCTTCGCCGCGCGCCGTAAGCAGGAGCACCGGAATCCTTGACTTGTCGCGCAGCCGCCGCAGCACTTCGAATCCATTCAAGCCAGGCAGCATTACGTCGAGCACCACCAGCAAAAACTCTCCGTTCAGGGCCTGCTCCAGCCCCCGATTTCCGTCCGCAGCGGATTCTACCTGAAAGCCTTCCGGGGCCAGGTATTCGCCCACCAGGCTGCAAAGTTCGACGTCGTCATCGATAACGAGGATGCGGTCCACAGGCTTTATTGTACTTCTACAACAGCGCCTGGTGCCTCGCGGCAAAGAATTGTCAATCCGCTGCTATTTACGCTTTACAAAACTTTACGCCCCTTGACCGACTCTTTACCGCCACTTCCCCAGAGAAAGCTTCTAATAACCTGTAGCGCTGGCGTCCCGCCGGCTGTCGTGAGGGCATCTTGCCCTCGCTGCAGCGCCTCGGGCCCGGAGGAGTCGAGATGAAATCAAAATATTTCAAGACGGCGGCAATAGTCTTAGCGCTGGCCGTGATGGCGGCCATCGCAGTATCGCAAACCGTGAGACGCGCCCACATGCGCGGCGACGGCATGTTCGGCGGGCCCATGCTGGGGTTCTACGTTCACCAGCTCGACCTTACTGACGCGCAGCGGGCGCAGGTGAAGGCCATCATGACGAAGGAAAAGCCGGCCCTCCAGCCCTTGATGCTGCAAATGGCGCAAGGACACTCGCAGTTGCGAGACTTGGTCATGAACGGCAGCTTCGATGAAGCCAAAGCCCGCGAGCTGGCCTCGCAACAGACTCAAGTCATGACCGAGCTCACTGTGCAGCACGCCCGCATTGCGTCGGAAATGGTTCAGGTCCTGACGCCGGAGCAGAAAACGAAATTGACTGCGCTCATCAACCAGCACGAGCAGCGGATGATGAATCGCATGCAGGGAAAGACGCCTGGACAGACGCAGAGCCAGTAAAAACATTCGTCGGTCGCCAGCCATTCATGCTTATCCAAATCATACCGCCTGGCGACCGGCGATACCTCCAGCTTCAGGAAAGGAAACCAAACCCCGTGGCAACTACAGCCCTCAACCGTGATGTGGCCCTGGCTATTGCCGAAGAAATGGCTTACGGAGTGCAGACCGCCGTCGATTGCTGGATGACCGAGATCGACCTGGCGCTCACCGCCACCCAGCTGACAACTCTAGGCCAGCTGAATGCCGTCCGTGAAATTGTAGAGAACTACAAACGCCTGAACGGCCAGGCCCAATTGGATTGCTGGACACTACCTTCGCTCGGCTCCTCATAGAGATCATCGCCATGAACGCAGCGTATCTTTACCTGATCGCTTCGAGTTGGATCTTCCTTCTGGGCTGGATTGTCATGTTGCTGGTAGCGTGCGCGCTGGCCTTCCAGGGTGATTCGGCTTAAACGCACTCAGTCGTTGATGGGTCAGTTGGATCCCAACCGCAGCCACGCGCACCTTCCTCACCCCAACCGATTGGAGCTACCCTGAAGCCTGTGCTGGTAGAATGGCATCTACTAGAAGCACATGCTGCCCAAGAGCCTGCGTCCACTGTTTCCCTACCTGCGGAAGTATCGTGGTAGCTATTTCATAGGCACAATTTGCGTTTTCGTCAATAACGGCGTCTGGATTCTTTTTCCGCTGGTGCTGCGCCGTGCCGTGGACGGTCTCCAGGCTGGCGTGACTCCGGAGAAACTGCTGACCTACTCCCTGCAGTTGATGGGGGTGGCGGCGGTAAAGGGTATCTTCCAGTTTCTGACCCGCTGGATGGTGATCGGCATTTCGCGCGAGATTGAGTTTGACCTGCGCAACGATCTCTTCCGGCACCTGGAAAGCCTTTCTTATTCTTACTACCAGCGCACTCGCACCGGGGACATCATGGCCCGGGCCACGAATGACCTGAACGCCGTTCGCATGTTACTGGGACCGGCCATCATGTATTCGGCGAACACGATCGTGTTCACCGCGGGTGCTTTGGCTTTCATGCTTTCGATCAGTCCCAGGCTGACCTTTTATGCTTTTCTGCCGCTGCCGCTGGTGAGCCTCACGGTGCAGTACTTTGGCAAGCAGATTCACGAACGCTTCGAGAAAATCCAAGCCATGTTTTCGGAGATTTCCGCCCGGGCGCAGGAGAATTTCTCCGGCGCTCGCGTGATCCGCGCGTACGTGCAGGAAGAACCGGAGATCGCGGCCTTCGAGACTTCCAATCGGGAATACATTAACCGCAGCCTGAAACTCGTCCGACTGATGGGCATGCTATGGCCCACGCTGGAGACCATGCTGGGCCTGGCCATCGTACTGGTGCTGTGGCTGGGCGGACGCGAAGTTCTGTACGGACGCATGACGGTTGGCGGATTCGTCGCTTTCAATACCTACATGGTGCAGCTGACCTGGCCGGTGATCGCGCTGGGCTGGGTGATCAATATCTTCCAGCGCGGGACCGCATCCATGGGCCGGATCAACGAAATCCTGGTCGAGCAGCCCGAGATTCAGGATAGTCCGGAAGTAAAAGCAGCCGCCAGCTCTGGGCCAATTCGGGGAGAGATCGAATTCCGCGGATTGAACTTTGCCTACAACGGAGTGCCCGTTCTGCATGACATCAATCTGCGGGTCCCCGACGGCAGCAGCCTGGCCATCGTGGGTCCCACCGGTTCCGGAAAGACCACGCTGGTGAGCCTTATCCCCCGCATTTACGACGCTGCGCCCGGCAGCGTTTGGATCGACGGCAAACCGGTGTGCAAATTCTCGCTGGAACCGCTGCGCCGCCAGATCGGATTTGTGCCGCAGGAGACTTTTCTGTTCAGTGAAACCGTCCGTGAAAACATCGCCTTTGGCAAGGCAGATGCTACGGAAGAGCAAATAGGTTCGGCGGCCGAGGCGGCCAACATTGCTCAGGACATTGAAGAATTTCCCGAGAAATACCGGACGCTCGTCGGCGAACGCGGCATCACGCTTTCCGGAGGACAGAAACAGCGGACCGCGATCGCGCGCGCCATCATCCGCAATCCTCGCATCCTGATTCTCGACGACGCCCTTTCCAGCGTGGATACCCACACTGAAGACAAGATCCTCAACCATCTCCGCGAAGTCATGCGGGGTCGTACTACGATTTTCATCTCCCATCGCGTTTCCACGGTGCGCAATGCTGACATGATCGCGGTTCTGCATGCCGGCCGCATCGTAGAACTGGGCACCCACGACGAATTGCTGGCCCGCAACGGCTACTACAGCGACCTCTACAATAAGCAGTTGCTGGAAGAGGAACTGGCAGAAGTCTAGAAAACAGTCGTCGGTCGTCAGTCATCAGTCGTCAGCAAGTCGACGTACCTTTGCGGAAGCCGGGTGGCTGACGACTGACGACTACTTTTCCATGAAGCGCGTTGCCACAGCCGAATTGCTCGACACGGACGCCGGCACGCCCGCCGAGGTCACTGCTTCGCTCGGCGATCTGCGGCGGATCAATCGCTGGTTCGGAGGCGTCACCACGACCGAGGATATGGTTGAGCGCGTGGCACGCGAAATCAACCAGTCCTTCCTGTCGCTGCTGGAAGTTGCCGCCGGGTCTGGATACGTCCCGGAGACTGCGCGCCAGCGGCTCCAGCATCGCGGGTTGCACCTGCAAGTCACACTGCTCGATCGTGCCCCGTCTCATTTGAGCAATGGAAACCGCGCAGTCGCCGGCGATGCTCTCGCTCTTCCCTTTCGAGCTGCAAGTTTCGATCTGCTGAGCTGCAACCTGTTCGCCCACCATCTTTCTCCGCAGGAGGTGGTTCAATTTGTCGACGGAGCTCTGCGAGTCTGCCGGGTTGCAGTGCTGATCAATGATCTGGTCCGCCATCCGCTGCACCTATCGCTCGTGTATGCCGGGATGCCCCTTTACCGCAGCCGGCTCACGCGGCATGACGCTCCCGCATCGGTCCGCCAGGCGTATACACCAGAAGAGCTGCAGACATTACTGGCGCAATCCAGCGCGGCAAGCGTGGAGATTCATCGCCACTACTTGTTCCGCATGGGGGTGATCGCGTGGAAGCGTGGAAGTTCATTGAATGAGATATCATCCCGAGCGTAGCGAAGGACCTGTGCATTTTGCATCTCAACGAAAGTCAAATGCATAGGTCCTGACATCGCTGAGGGCAGGCTCTTCGCGGCCTGAAGGCCACTCAGGATGACAGGAGTATTGAGAGCTGATAGCAAAGTGAGTATGCTTTACGATCTAGTCATCATCGGCGGCGGCCCGGCAGGCACCTCCGCCGCTATTTCCG
>Ga0075015_100001024_pt1 | contig 10299 bp, 11 predicted proteins | sample AleBraG_ABR_2013_FD_71476 | JGI IMG/M metagenome (GOLD analysis project Ga0075015, IMG submission 71476) | Freshwater sediment microbial communities in response to fracking from Pennsylvania, USA - Alex Branch Run_MetaG_ABR_2013 | ecosystem: Environmental > Aquatic > Freshwater > Creek >...
GCCCCAGCCGCCGGCCTCCACCTCCGGAGGGTCCTGACATGACCGTCACGACCACCTCGTTCGACCTCTGGGGCGGCATCGCCTCGGTGTCGACGCACGGCGGAACGATCCCGCACGCGCACGACGTCGCGGTCACCACCGTGCAGCGCTGGCTCGCCGACGTCGAGGACGCCGCCAGCACCTACCGCCCCGACTCCGAGATCACCGCGCTCAACCACGCGGGCGGCGCGCCGACCCCGGTCGGGCCGGTCCTCGCCGCGGCGCTGCGGGTCGCGCTCGCCTCGGCGGTCTCCACCAACGGCACCGTCGACCCGACCGTCGGGGCGGTCACCCTGAGCGCAGCCTGCGCCGCGCCCACCGTCACCCGCGCGGGCACCTACCGCGACGTGCAGATCGCCCACGACGGGGACACCGTCGTCGTCACCATGCCCGCCGGCGTCCAGCTCGACCTCGGCGCCACCGCCAAGGCGTGGGCCGCCGACCGTGCCGCCGAGCTCGCGGCCATCGAGACCGGCGCCGGAGTCCTGGTGTCCCTCGCGGGCGACATCGCGATGTCGGGCCCCGGCCCCGACGGCGGCTGGGTCGTGCTCGTCACCGACGACCACCGCGAGGGCGTCGACTCCACGAGCGCGGTGGCCCAGACCGTGAGCCTCGCCGGCGGAGGGCTCGCGACGTCGAGCACCACCGTGCGGCGTCGCGCCACCGCCGAGGGCGGCGACGTCGCGCACGTCGTCGACCCGATCAGCTGGCGTCCGGTCGTGCCGGTCTGGCGCACCGTGTCGGTGGCCGCGGCCGACTGCGTCACCGCCAACACGGCCACGACGGCCGCCCTCGTCCTCGGCGAGCGCGCCGAGGAGTGGCTCACGCGCACCGGGCTCCCCGTGCGCCTCATCGGCGTCGACGGCCACGTCGTACGCCTGGGCGCCTGGCCGGTGCCCGAGCACGAAGGAGCGTCCGCATGAACCCCCTCTGGCTCGCCACCCGCGCCACGGGCGAGATCTCGCTGGTCCTGTTCAGCCTGGTCACGGTGATGGGCATCGCCACCACCAAGGGCTGGGCCAGCTCGCGCTGGCCGGAGTCGGTCGTGACGCTCCTGCACCGCAACATCTCGCTGTTGTCGGTCGTGTTCCTCGGCGTCCACATCAGCGCCACGATCATCGACGCCTACGTCCCCATCGGGTGGGTCGACGTCGTGGTCCCGTTCATCCAGCCCTACCGCACGCTCTGGGTCGGGCTCGGCACGGTCGCGTTCGACCTGATGGTGGCGGTCATCGTCACGAGCCTGCTGCGCCGGCGCATCCCGCCCACGCTGTGGAAGGGCATCCACTGGACCGCCTACCTCATGTGGGTCGTCGCCGTGCTGCACGGCCTCGGCTCCGGCAGCGACCAGCTCCTCACCCGCGTCGTCGCCGCGGCGATGACCCTGTTCGTCGGCGCCGCCGTCGTCGCCCGCTTCATGACCCCGCACCGCCAGGACGACCCCGTCGTGTCGGTCAAGACCCGGACGGAGCTGCCCCGGTGACCCGCACCTCCAGCCCAGCACCGCGCGCCGCCTCCGGCGCGGGGGCACCCCGCCTGCTCGGCGAGCCCGTCGGCATCGACCTGGCCCAGCACGTCGCCGCGTTCGGCGCCCTCCCGGCGCAGCCGTCGGTCAAGCGCGGGCACGCCGGACCGCTCGTGGCCGAGATCGAGCACTCCGGCCTCGCCGGACGTGGCGGCGGCTGGTTCCCCACCGGGCGCAAGATGCACGCGGTCGTCAACGCCGCGCGCACGTCGCGCAAGGAACCCGTCGTCGTGGTGAACGCGATGGAGGGCGAGCCTGCCGCGAGCAAGGACTCGGTGCTCATCCACCGCAACCCCCACCTCGTCCTCGACGGCGCGGTCCTGGCCGCCCAGGCCGTCGGCTCGTCGGTGGCCTACGTCGTGTCCCACCGCGGCGGACGCTCGGTCGGCACCCTCGAGCGCGCCGTCGAGCAGCGCAACGCGCGCGGCGGCGACCCGGTGGAGCTGCGCGTGCTCGCGGCTCCGGCGCGCTACGTGGCGAGCGAGGAGAGCGCACTCGCGCACTTCGTCGGCGAAGGCATCGGCCTGCCGGTGACGGTGCCCCCGCGGGTGTACGACTCCGGCGTACGCCGGCGCCCGACCCTGCTGTCCAACGCGGAGACCTTCGCCCACCTCGCGCTCATCGCGCGTCGAGGCTCCGGCTGGTTCCGCGAGGTCGGCGACCCCAGCCAGCCCGGCACGATGCTCGTGTCGGTGTCCGGCGCCGTCGCCAGCCCCGGTGTGATCGAAGTCCCGACCGGGACCACCCTGCGCCAGATCCTGGGCCTCGCCGGCGGCACGACCGGCGCGGTCAGCGCGGCCGTCACGGGCGGCTACGGCGGCGCCTGGGTGTCGGCCGGGGCGGCGATCGACCTGCCGTTCTCCGTGGCCGGCCTGCGCGAGGCGGGCGGCACCCCCGGCGCCGGCGTGCTCGTCGTGCTCCCGACCGACGCGTGCGGGCTCGTCGAGACGGCGAACGTCGTGCGCTGGATGGCCGGCCAGGGTGCCGGCCAGTGCGGCCCGTGCCGGTTCGGGCTGGCCGCGGTGGCGCAGGACTTCGCGATGCTCTCGGCCGGCAAGCTCAAGGGCACCGGGCTCGCCGGCCTGCAGCGCCGCCTCGGCGTCATCCCCGGTCGTGGCGCGTGCCGGCACCCCGACGGCGCGGTGCGCTTCGCGGCGTCGGCGCTGCAGGTCTTCGCCGACGAGGTGCAGCGTCACCTGTCCGGGCACTGCTCCGCGGGACGCCGCACCCTCGTGCTCCCGGTGCCGACCGAGAAGGTCACCTTGCCCGTCGAACGACCTGGGGAGGAGTGGCGATGAGCGGCCACATCGTGACCATCGACCGCATCGCCTGCGACGGCTTCGGCACGTGCGCGCAGCTGCTGCCCGAGCGGGTGATCCTCGACGAGTGGGGCTACCCGATCATCGACCCGCGCCCGGTGCACGGGTCCGAGCGCTCGCACGCCAAGCGGGCCGTCAACGCGTGCCCCCGCCTGGCCCTGCGGCTGGAGAAGGCGCCGCACGAGGCGCCCGCGCCCCGACCGGCGACGAGGCGCTGAGCGCCGCGGCCAGGGGCTCGCGCACGACGCCCACGGCGTCCAGCGCCCGGTCGGACGCCTCGAGCGCGCGCGCCGGGTCGCCCAGCCACCGGTAGACCTCGCCGAGCTGACGCCACACCGATGCGGCCTGGCGCGGGGCTTGGGACTCCTGCAGCAGCAGGGCCGCCGACTCCAGCGACGCGACCCCTGCGGCGTCCTCGCCGAGCGCCACGGACGCCGCACCGAGCACCGCCAGCGCTCGGGCGCGCTCGAGGCGGTAGGACGGCTCCAGCGCCCGGAGGGCCGCGACCGCGTGCCGGCGCGCGACCTCGGGGCGCCCGAGCAGGAGCTCGCAGCGCGCCAGGTTCTCCTGCGCGCTGCTGAGCGCGAGGGCCCCGGCGTGCTGGCGGATCCGCGGCATCGAGCGTCGGAGCAGCTCGCGCGCCTCCTCGGCCCGAGGCGGCAGCTGCGCCAGCATCACCCACGACCGGGTCACCGACAGCCGCGCCCGCCACCGCTGGTCGTGCGCACCGGACAGCAGCGCGTCCGCGTGCTCGACGAGCCGCAGGCCCTCGCCCGCGTCACCGCGCTCGACCGCGAGCAGCGCCGCGTTCCAGAACGCCGCGGCCCGGTCGGCGTCGCTGCCGTCGGCCTCGGCGAGGGCCACCAGGTCGTCGAGGACGATCTGGGCGCGCAGCAGGTCGCCGCGCTCCTGGTAGGCGCCCGCGACGGTCGAGACGAGGGCGGCGTATCCCTCGACGTCGGCGAGCCGCAGGCCCCGCACGCGCTCGAGCCCCCGCTCGCCCACGTCCACCGCGCGGCCGAGGTCGCCGGCCTCGCGGTAGCAGCGGGCCAGCGAGACGACGACCGGCAGGTAGGGCAGCCGGGACGGCGCCGACTCGGCCGCGGCACGGAGCCGCTCGAGGAACGCGGTCGCGTCGTCGAGCCGCCCGTCGCCCTCGAGCGCCTCGGCGTAGGTCTCGCCCGCGCCGAACAGCCGTGGGTCCGCCGCCAGGTCGGCGACCTCGACGCCGGCGACGAGCGGGTCGAGCAGGACCACCGCCTCCGCGGCGCGGCCCAGACCCAGCGCCGAGCGCGCCAGCACGACGGCGATGTCGAGTCCGGCACGGGTGTCGCCGCTCAGCTCGGCCGTCGGAACGCCGAGACGGGCCGCGAGCTCGGCCAGGATCGCCGGGGTGGGACTGCGTCGGCCCGACTCGAGCAGGCTGACGTAGCTCGGGTGCACGTCACCGCCGGCGAGTGCCGCCTGGGACAGACCGGCGGCCAGGCGCAGCCGTCGCAGCCGTTGCCCCACGGACTCGGCCGGGTCGGTCCCGGCCGCGACTCGGCGCGGGTCGGTCACGGCATCCTCCCGGATCCTGGTGCGGATCGGCGACGCAGCCCGCGCCGTCCCCCGTCCGGCACGGGCGTCGCCGCACCCCGCGGGGTGATCATGACACCGGACATGACCGCGAGTCACGTCGCTCACCGGACCGGCGCGTCGCGTCGCGCCATCGTCCGGTGAGCGGAGCAGCGCGGGCGGCGGCGGCTCAGCTGGCGGCGGCGATGTCCCGGGCGGAGGTGCGCAGCCGCAGCTCCAGCAGATCGCGCGTGTCGGGGTCCATGCCGTGGTCGAGCAGCCAGCGCGACGCCCCGCCGCGCGCGCCGAGGTCGGCCAGGAACAGCCGCATCGCGTCGGCGGAGGGCTGCTGAGCGACCCAGTCCGGGTCGACGAGGTGCTGGTAGGCAGGCCGCTCGGCGAGCCGGGTGACCACCGGCGTGAGCCGCTGCGCGGTGGCGACGTAGTCCTCGACCACCGTGTCGTCGCTGGCGCCGGCGAGCTTGAGCAGCAGGGCGCACACGACGCCGGTCCGGTCCTTGCCGACCGCGCAGTGCACGTACATGGCCGACTGCGACCAGGCGAAGCGCGACAGCGCGGCGGCGAGGTGGAAGCCGCCGTGCTGCAGGTAGCGGGCATAGCTCTCGGCCACGACGTGCGGGTGACGCACGTGCCCGACCGGGTCCTCCGCGATGCTCGGCAGGCCGACGAGGGGCACCCGCTCGTGGGCGACCTCGCCGCTGCGGTAGAGGTCGGTGAGCGGACCCATGCCGTCCTCGGCGGCCTCGGCCGGCTCGCGCAGGTCCAGGACGCGCTCGACGCCCTGGGCGAGCAGGCCCTCGAGCCCGCTCTCGGTCAGGTGGACCACGGTCTCGCCACGCAGCACCACGCGGGTGGGCATCACGCCGTCACGCAGCGGCAGCCCACCGAGATCGCGCACGTTGTGCATGCCGTCGAGGTCGACCCAGCGCCCGTCCATGCCACCACGGTGCCCGGCGAACCTCCGGGCGCGCGGATCTGCGGGCGAACGTCGGGGGAACATCCGGTGTGCACCTGGCGGTGACGCCTGCACGGGGCCGGCTCCACTACCGTTCGCACGGCAGGCACCGCAGCGAATCGAGGACCCGGCATGAACTCGTTCGACCTCCTCTGGTCGCAGCTCGAGCCGATCGGTCGCAACGCCGCGACGGGGGGCTACCGCCGCTTCGCGTTCGACCCCGCCGAGCTCGAGTGCCGCGAGTGGTTCCGCGCGACGGCGACCGCGCGCGGGCTCGAGGTCGAGACCGACCGCAACACCAACCTGTGGGCCTGGTGGGTCCCCGCCGGGGTCGACCGCGCGGCCCCTGCTCTGGTGATCGGCTCGCACCTCGACTCGGTGCCCGACGGCGGTGCCTTCGACGGACCGCTCGGGGTCGTGTCGGCCTTCGCCGCGCTCGACGCGGTCCGCACCTCGGCGGTCGTGCCCGACCGCCCCGTGGCGCTCGTCGCGTTCGCCGACGAGGAGGGCGCCCGGTTCGGGATCGCCTGTGCGGGGTCGCGGCTGATGACCGGGCAGCTCGACGCCGACAGGGCCCGGGCGCTGGTCGGTCGCGACGGCCTGACGATGGCCGAGGCGATGACGGCGCAGGGCTTCGACCCCCGGGCCCTCGGCCCCGACCCCGAGCGCCTCGCGCGGATCGGCGCCTTCGTCGAGCTGCACATCGAGCAGGGTCGCAACCTCGTCGACCAGGGCGCCGCCGTCGGTGTCGCCGAGTCGATCTGGCCGCACGGTCGCTACCGCTTCACCTTCCACGGTGTCGCCGACCACGCCGGCACCACGCGCATGGTCGACCGCCACGACCCGATGGTCGCCTACGCGCACGCGGCGCTCGCCGCCGACGAGGCGGCACGCGCCAGTGACGCCCGCGCCACGTTCGGGCGGATCGAGGTCGAGCCGAACGCGACCAACGCCGTGCCGTCGACGGTGCACGCCTGGCTCGACGCCCGCGCCGCGGACCAGGAGACGCTCGAGGCGCTGGTGGCGGCCGTGGGCCGCCGCGCGTCCGACGGAGCATCCCGCAGCGGGACCAGCGTCGAGCTCACGACCGAGTCCAGCACGCCGCTGCTCACCTTCGACGTCCCGCTGCGCGACCGCGTCGCCGCGGCCGTCGCGACGACCTCGATGCAGGACCGCGTCCCCGTGCTCCCGACCGCGGCGGGGCACGACGCCGGGATCCTCGCCGTCGCCGGCGTCACCACGGCGATGGTGTTCGTCCGCAACCCCACCGGGATCTCGCACTCGCCGCAGGAACATGCCGATGCCGACGACTGCCGCACCGGGGTCGACGCGCTCGCGGCCGTGCTCACGGACCTCGCCCAGTGACCCGCTTCCGGGCGTCGGCCGCCTGGGTCGGCGCCCAGATCGCGACCGACGTCGACATCGTGACCGGCGACGACGGGCGCATCACCTCGGTGGGGCCGCTCGACCCCGCAGCCCACGATGCCCAGCAGCTGCCCGGCGTGGTGCTCCCCGGCTTCGCCAACGCGCACTCGCACGCCTTCCACCGGGCGCTGCGAGGTCGGACCCACGGCGACGGGGGCACGTTCTGGACCTGGCGCGACCGGATGTACCGCGTGGCACGCACGCTCGATCCCGACTCCTACTACGCGCTGGCCCGCGCCACCTTCGGCGAGATGGTGCTGTCGGGCGTCACCTGCGTCGGCGAGTTCCACTACGTGCACCACTCCCCCGAGGGCACCCCCTACGCCGACCCCAACGCGATGGGCGAGGCGGTGCGCCACGCCGCCCGCGACGCCGGGCTGCGGCTCACCCTGCTCGACACCTGCTACCTCTCCGGCGGCCTCACCGCGCAGGGCCACCTCCCGCTCAGCCCGGACCAGCGGCGCTTCGGCGACGTCGACGCCGACCGCTGGGCCGCGCGGGTGCAGCTGCTGTCCGAGGACGCGACCACGCGGATCGGCGCGGCGATCCACTCCGTGCGCGCCGTGCCGCGCGACGCGATCCCCGTCGTGGTCGACGCCGTCGGCCGGCGGCCGCTGCACGTGCACCTGTCCGAGCAGAAGGCCGAGAACGACGCCAGCCTCGGCCACTACGGCCTCACGCCCACCGAGCTGCTGGACGACGGTGGCGCGCTCGGTGCGCGCACCACCGCGGTGCACGCCACGCACCTCACGGCCACCGACATCGCGACGCTCGGACGGACCCGCACGTCGAGCTGCTTCTGCCCCACCACCGAGCGCGACCTCGCCGACGGCATCGGACCCGCTCTCGAGCTGCTCGGCGCCGGATCGCCGCTGTGCCTCGGGTCGGACCAGCACGCGGTGATCGACCTCATCGAGGAGGCGCGTGCGCTGGAGATGCACGAGCGGTTGATCTCCCACGAGCGCGGCCGCAAGCAGCCGCCCGAGCTCGTGACGGCGCTCACCGCCAACGGGCACCGCGCGCTCGGCTGGAACGATGCCGGGCGCATCGAGGTCGGGATGCGCGCGGACCTCGTCGCCGTCCGCCTCGACTCGGTGCGCACCGTCGGCTCGCTCCCCGACCAGATCCTGCTGTCGGCCTTCGCCGCCGACATCGACACCGTGGTCGTCGACGGGCGCGTCGTCGTGTCCGGCGGAGCGCACCGCTCCCTCGACGTCGCACGGGAGCTGCACGCGTCGATCCAGCAGGTGTGGAGCCACCCGGAGGCCACCCGGTGAGCGCACCGCTGCGCGTGCTGCGCGCCGACGACCACGTCCGCATGGCGTGGGCCAACGGCGCAGGCACCACGTACCAGGTGATGACCTCCCCCGAGGAGGCGGACCTCGCGAGCTTCGACTGGCGGGTGAGCCTGGCCGACGTCGAGGCCGGCGGGCCGTTCTCGCCCTTCCCCGGGGTCGACCGCATCCTGCTGCTGACGGACGGCACCGGCATGGAGCTCACGATCGACGGCCGTGCCCAGCCGCTGGGCCGGCTCGACGTGGCGCGCTTCGCCGGCGACAGCAGCACGTCGGCGACGCTGGCGGCCGGTCCGACCAGGGACCTCAACGTGATGACCCGCCGTGGTCGCTGCAGCGCCGAGCTCGACCTCCTCGCCGTCGCGGAGCAGGCGGGCGTCGCCCCCGCCGCCGGGGCCACGACGCTGCTCGTCGTGGTGGACGGCCAGGTGCGCGCCGACGAGGTCCGGCTGTGGGAGCGCGACGTCGTCGTGCTCGACCGCCCGCTCGTCCTGCGCGGCACCGCGACCGTCGCCCGGATCCGGATCAGCCCTTCCCCGACGGGGCGCGAGTAGCGTGACGGTGCGCCCCAGGAGGCCCGCCATGACCACGACAGCACCCCGTCCACCCAGCGTCCCTCCCCCGTGGTTCGTGCATACGGCGTGGCGCGCGCACCGGGCGCTGTACCGGGTCAGCGGCGGCCGCTTCCTGTGGTCGACGTCGAACAAGCGCGGGTGGGGTGCGCTGCGGCTGACCACGGTCGGACGCACGTCCGGCCAGGACCGCAGCGTCATCATCGGCTACCTCGACGACGGGCCCGACCTCGTGGCGCTGGCCATGAACGGGTGGGACGAGGGCCATCCCTCGTGGTGGCTCAACCTCGAGGCGAACCCCGACGCGGTCGTCCGCCTGTCCGGTCAGCAGCCTCGGCCGGTGCGCGCCCGGGCCGCCGCCGGACCCGAGCGCGAGCGGCTGTGGCGGCTGTGGGCCGCGGTCGACCCGAAGCTCGACCAGTACGCAGCCCGGCGACCGACCGAGACCCCGGTGGTGGTCCTCGAGCCGCGCGAGGTCACCGACTGACCGCCCCGCGAGCGTCGCTACGCTCGCCACCGACACGACGGCACGCGAGGAGGAGCAGATGAGCGAGCAGCGAACCGCGATCGTGACAGGTGCGGCGCGCGGGATCGGCGCTGCGGTCGCGCGCCGCCTGGCCGAGGACGGGTTCGCCGTCGCGGTCCTCGATCTCGACGAGGCCTCCGGTGCCAGCACCGTCGAGGCGATCGTCGCCGCCGGTGGTCGGGCGCTCGCGGCGGGGGTCGACGTGTCGGACGAGGCCTCGGTGGCCGCAGCGGTGTCGCGCGTGGCGGCCGAGCTCGGTGCGCCGACGGTCCTCGTGAACAACGCGGGCATCACCCGCGACAACATGCTGTTCAAGATGACCACCGACGACTGGGACTCGGTGATGGACGTGCACCTGCGGGGCTCGTTCCTCATGAGCCGCACGGTCCAGGCCTACATGGTCGCGGCCACCTGGGGCCGCATCGTCAACCTGTCCAGCGTCTCCGCCCTCGGCAACCGAGGTCAGGCGAACTACTCGGCGGCCAAGGCCGGGCTGCAGGGCTTCACCAAGACCCTCGCCATCGAGCTCGGCCGCTACCACGTGACGGTCAACGCGATCGCCCCGGGCTTCATCGAGACCGAGATGACCGCTCGCACCGCGCAGCGGCTCGGAGTCCCGTTCGAGGACTTCAAGACGATGGCCGCGTCCGCGATCCCGGTCGGGCGCGTCGGGCAGCCCGAGGACGTCGCTGCCACGGCGTCGTTCTTCTGCCGCGAGGACTCCGGATTCGTGTCGGGCCAGGTCGTCTACGTCGCGGGCGGCCCGCGCGACTGAGCGGGTCCGTCGCCCGGGCGCGCGACGGCGGAGGTGATCATCGCCGCGGAGGAGCGCTGCCCGGTCGAGTTCCGGCCGATGCCGCGGACCTGGACCAGCCACGGTGCGCGGCGGTGAGCGGTCGCGGACCACGGCACGGCTCGTCCCGCACTGCGCGGCGCTCGCGCGGATGCTGCGGTTCGCCAGCGTCGTCCGGGCCAGACGGGGGTGGATCCCGACGAGGACGACGCCCCTCGCCGGGCCGGCCGCGTCGACGACGGCGCGGCAGGCGGCGCCCGACGGTCCCGGTC
>Ga0075015_100001025_pt1 | contig 10297 bp, 7 predicted proteins | sample AleBraG_ABR_2013_FD_71476 | JGI IMG/M metagenome (GOLD analysis project Ga0075015, IMG submission 71476) | Freshwater sediment microbial communities in response to fracking from Pennsylvania, USA - Alex Branch Run_MetaG_ABR_2013 | ecosystem: Environmental > Aquatic > Freshwater > Creek >...
CGACTCCGGCCCTGGCCGGCAGTCATCTGAAAAATAGGCATCCGGCGGGTGCGGAACAGGCCCGAGGTGCGGACTTCGGCAATGACCGTGGCCATCTCTCCCGCGCGCAGTTCGGAGATCCCACGCGGGTTCACGCGATCTTCGTAGCGGAAGGGCAAGTAGTGAAGCAGATCGTCGACCGTATGGATGCCCTTGGCGCCCAAGACCTCGGCCAGACGAGGTCCGATGCCCTTCACATATTGGACCGAGGTGGTCAACTCCAGCATCTCAGAGATGTTAGCAGGAGACATCGGTGACTAACTTCGTCCAGGCCCTGGTCGCCGTCCTGGCCGGGAATGCGGCCTACTTTCTTCTCATGCCCTACCTGCCACTGCCCGCCCGGCACGTACCGTTCCGGACCGACTTGGGGCTGGCGGTGGATGCCGGTTTCTGCCTGATTGCCTTGGGAGTCGTCAAGTTGGTGAGCGGTCGCAAGCACGAATCCAAGCTGCATAAGTGAAGGCTCCAGCTCCCGCCCACGTTACTTCGGGCACATCGGCCCGGTCTCATGCGCGGGTTACAATCCGGCTGGGCTCATGCAAAAAATCGCCATCCTTTACGACGCCAGCCAGGCGGTGCTGTCCACGTTTGACCTGGATGAAGTGTTGCAGCGCATCCTGGTGATTGCGCGCGACTATTTCCATCTGCAGAACGTCGCTATCCTGTTGCTGGATAAGGACACAGATCAGCTTTGCACCCGGTCCCAGATCGGCGGCGAGCAGGGATTTGACCACCTCCGAGTGAGCATCGGGACGGGGCTGATCGGCGCCGCCGCCCAGAAGAAGCGTCCCCTGTACGTGCCGGACTTCACCAAAGATAGCCGCTACAAACCATGGGGGAAGAAGACCCGTTCCGAGCTGGCGATTCCGCTCATGGTCCGGGACGAAGTGGTCGGCGTCCTGGATTGTCAGAGCGAAAACCCGGACCACTTTGATTCCGAAACGGTCGACTTGTTGACCCTGTTTTCCACGCAGGCCTCGATGGCCTTGCAGAATGCCCGGCTGTATTCGCTGGAACGGCGGCGGGCCTCGCAACTCGAGGCAATCAACACAGTCGCCCGGGAAAGCACGGTCGTGCTGGATGTGAAAGAACTGCTGTCGAAGGCCTGCGAGAAGATTCGGCCGGCGTTCGAGGTTTCTCACGTTTCGATGCTGGTCAAGGAAGACGAGGACCTGGTGCTGCAGGCGCATCATGGCGACCTGACGCTGCGCATCCCGGAAGGTGGAAAGGTGCCGGCTGGGGCAGGTCTGTGGGGGCGGGCCCTGCGCGAGAGCAAGACCGTGATCGAGAATGACGTAAAGACAGATCCGGATTGCATAGGCATCTATCTGGAATCGGGTTCCCGGATGTGCATTCCGCTGGTTTCCTTTGGGCAAACGCTGGGCGTTCTGGTCCTGGACAGTGCCCAGCCAGGTTCTTTCAGTGTCAGCGATATTCAATCACTGGAATCTGTCGCCGATATCTGTGCGACTGCGATTCAGAATGCTCACTACGTGGAACGGGTCAAGCGTCTGGCCTATCTGGACGGCCTGACCGGAATCTTCAACCGCCGGTACTTCGAACTTCGAATCGAGGAGGAGCTGGAGCGTGCCCGGCGGTTTACCTCTGGCATGGCTGTGATCATGGTGGATATCGACCAGTTCAAAAGGCTGAACGATGAGTTTGGCCATTTGCTGGGCGACGAAGTCCTGCGCCAGGTTTCTTCGATTTTCTCCCAGCAGTTGAGGAAGATCGACGTGGTCTGCCGTTACGGAGGAGAAGAGTTCGCCGTTCTGCTCTCCCAAACCAGCCAGCAGCATGCTGTGGGCGTGGCCGAGAAGCTGCGGCGAATGGTGGATAGCTGGCAATTTCCCGGCGTGCCGCGATCGGTCACAATCAGCGCCGGGGTAGCAACCTGTCCCGATCATGGCAACACTCGCGAGGAACTGGTAAAGGCGGCTGATGCGGGATTGTATGCCGCAAAACAAGCGGGGAGAAACTGCGTCCGGGAAGGGTCGTCCATTGAGCAGGGACGGGCACAAAAATCGGGAGACAAGGCAGCGAGTCTGATCTCGGACTTGTAGACGTTCGCAGTGTCTTCTTCTGTGACAATTCTTCTTTCGCTCCTACCGGAGCTTCTGCTGCCCAGAGCCTGCGAGTCTGTCTCGTAACCGTTCTTTCGCCCGTTCACGGCTGAGCCATCTCCCGCTTCGACCGATTCGCGCCTGACCACCGGTTTGGTGCGAACGGTTGAATGGCGGGTGCTCGACACCAACGGCCAAGAGCCAAGTACCTGATGTTATAAACTCCACTGCAATGGCCTCCACCGACCAGCTTGGATTTAGTTTCAAACCTCCCGATCGCCGCGTATGGACGGTGCGCGATCTGGTAGCGGCGGTTCGCACTCATGTTGAGCACGAGTATGGCGACACCTGGGTGGAAGGCGAGATCTCGAATTTCCGGGCGCATGACTCGGGACACCTGTACTTCACTTTGAAGGACCAGAACTCGCAGATTCGCGCCGTAATGTTCCGGTCGCAGGCGCGGCTGCTGCGGTTTCGTCCTGAGAATGGCATGCAGGTGGTGCTGCGCGGGCGAGTCACCATCTACGAAGATCGCGGCGAACTGCAGATTTCAGCCGATTACCTTGAGCCCAAGGGTGCGGGCGCGTTGCAGGTTGCATTCGAACAGCTCAAGGCCAAGCTCGAGGCGGAAGGGTTGTTTGACGCCGGCCGCAAGAAGCCGATTCCTACTTTGCCGCGGCGGATCGGGATTGTTACTTCGCCGCAGGCGGCTGCGTTGCGCGACATTTTGAACATTCTGCTGCGACGGCATCACACCGCCAGCATTCTGATTTTCCCCGCGCAAGTGCAGGGCGAGTCCGCGGGTGCAGAAGTGAGTGCGGGCGTCCGCTGCTTTAACCAGGCGCGCAGCGTCGACGTCATCATCGTGGCTCGGGGAGGAGGTGCGGCGGAAGATCTGGCCGCGTTTAATAGCGAGGCCTTGGCGCGTGTCGTTGCCGCATCCGAGATTCCTGTGATTTCCGCAGTCGGGCACGAAACCGATTTCACCATTATCGATTTCGTGGCGGACCTGCGGGCTCCAACCCCTTCCGCTGCCGCGGAGCTGGTGATTCGCTCCCGCCAGGAAGTGGAGGACCAGGCCGAGGGGCTTCGCCAGCGGCTGGTTCGGGCCGTGCGGTACCGGTTGCTGATGGGGCGGCAGGCGCTTACTGAAGTTGCGCAGCACGGCGCGTTTGGGCGCATCGTAGATGTCATCAACCGGCGTCAACAAAGACTCGATGAGCTTAAGAATCGGCTGGACCGGGCGGAGCGCCAGATTCTGGAGCAGCATCGGCGGCGCCTGGAAACTGCGGCGGCTGCGGTCCGGCATTACGATGTGCGCCGCATGCTTGCCGGTGTCCGTCAGAAACTAGATTCTCAAGTGGCCACACTCGCTGCAACTGCTCGGACTCTGTTGTTGCGGCAGCGAGGCATACTCAATCAGCTTGCAGGGCAATTGGAGGCCCTCTCGCCACTTGCCATTCTTGATCGCGGGTATGCTCTGGTGTTCGATTCCGCGGGTGTACTGTTGAAAGATGCGGCTCGAGTGAAGGCTGGCGAAGAGATTTCTGCCCGCTTGGCTAAAGGCACGGTGACCGCAACGGTGAGTCGGCGAAAACAGAAATAGCCGTGTGGGGCGGACACTCTTGTCCGCCGCTTTTGACTTGGACTCCAGTACTGGCTCATTCGGGTCCTGTGTGCTTAGGCAGTGCAACATCTGAATCAAAGTGAGATTCAAAGGCGGCGGACAAGAGTATCCGCCCCCCACCGGCACACTTTCCAAAGCCTTTACTTCGATAAAGATAGCCGGGATCGTGTGACCCTGGATTACAATTAGTTTTGTCTCGATTCCGCTCAGGTCGATTTTTGGAAGGGAACCGCAGGTGAAGTATTTCGTAGCGCCGTGGCCACATTTGTCGGTGATTTCGGTTGTCGACATCCTGCTGGTCGCGGTGATCATTTACGAGCTGCTGGCGCTCATCAAGGGCACACGCGCCGCCTACATGCTGGTGGGCGTGGCGGGCCTGGCGTTGGCATTTTATTTTTCCCGTGCCGGCGAACTGGCCACTCTGAACTGGCTGCTGAGCACGCTGTTGCCGTACGCGGTGTTCGCGCTGATTGTGATTTTTGCGGGGGAAATCCGGCAGGCCTTGGCGCGCCTGGGCCGCCGACTTCTGCGCAGCCGGACGGCGGCGTCTGAGGCAGACGCTTACGACGACATCGTACTTGCGGCCAACCTGTTTTCCCAGAACCAGACCGGCGCTCTGATTGTGATCGAGCGGGAAATCGGATTGCGAACCTACATCGAGAGCGGCGTCCCCCTGGATGCCCGTCTTTCCTACGATCTGCTGGCCACCATTTTTCGCCCCAGTGCGCCCCTGCACGATGGCGCCGTGATCGTACAGAAAGACCGCATCGCGGCCGCGGCGTGCTTTCTGCCCCTGTCCATGAATCCGGTGCTCTCGACTCAACTGGGTACTCGGCACCGCGCTGGCATCGGCGTGACCGAAGAGACCGATGCCATCGCCGTAATCGTCTCCGAGGAAACCGGCGCCATCAGCCTGGCCGTGGGCGGCACCATTGAACGGGATTTGACCGTGGAGCAACTGCGAGAGCGCATTGGAGAACTGCTGCGCCGTTACGTGCCTCCCTCCACCTTGCCCACTCCCATGACGAATGGCAGCGAAGAGCTTGCGGGTCTTGAGGACGACGCTCAGAGGTCCGCGCCACGTGCGGCCGATTCGCGCTTTAGCCCGGGAGGCGAGCGCTAGCCATGAAAGACTTCTTTCGTCGGCATGTGCTGCACAATTTCGGCATTAAGCTGCTCTCGCTGACGCTGGCCGTGGGCTTGTGGCTGGCGGTGACACGCGACCCGGTAGCCGAGGTGGCGGTGGAAGTGCCCATTGAATTCCGCAACATTCCGGAAAATCTGGAGATCAATACCGAAAGTGTCCCACGGGCCGAGATTCGGGTGCGCGGTCCGCAGCGCATCGTGCGGCGCTTGCAGCCCGCGGATATTTACGCCGAAATCGAACTTAGCGGGATGAAGCCGGGAGAGCGCACCTTTGATCTGACGGCACAGCAAGTCCATCAGCCCAGGGAGCTTGAGGTCGTACAAGTCATCCCCAACCAGTTCCACCTCACCTTCGACACTCGTCTCACCCGCCAGGTTCCAGTGCATCCACGGGTTGTCGGCAACTTCGCTGCCGGCTACGTGATCGGGCAGATCGAGGCGGAGCCGGCCACAATTACGATCAGCGGACCAGGCAAGCGGGTGGAAGCGGTTGAGGCGGCCATTACCGATCCGGTGGACGCGAGCGGGACCATGGACCGGGCCACTTTTGTGCGGCATGCTTACGTTTCTGATCCCCTGGTCCAGGTGATGAACCCCAATCCGGTACGCGTCACGGTTATCATGGAAAAGGCCCCAGCCGGAAGCGGCGGGCGTTAAAGCATTTTCAACTCAGCATGACAACCCAGACGCGACAACTCTTCGGCACCGACGGCATTCGCGGCGTCGCCGGCGAATTTCCCCTGACGCAAGACAGCACTTATATGATTGGCCGCGCCCTGGGCCATGATCTGAAGCGTTCGGGCGGAGCGGGACGGGTAGTGATCGGACAAGACACTCGCCAATCCAGTGCGTGGATTGCCGACCGGGTGACGCACGGGCTGACGGCCAGCGGAATTGAAGTCCACAGCGCCGGCGTGATCACCACGCCGGGAGTCGCCTACCTGGCACGCTCGCGAAAATACGCCGCCGGCGTGGTCATCTCGGCGTCGCACAATCCCTGGACCGACAATGGCATCAAGGTTTTCTCCGGCGACGGCTACAAGTTGCCGGACGCACACGAGATCGCCATCGAACAGGAAATTTTTGCCCTGCTGCAAAACCCCGAAGCCCACGTAGATTCTTCTTTCCAGCTTTCGCCGAGCCTTCCGGGGCAGGCCGAACTGCGCCAAGACTACATCGCGTGGCTGACGAAGAATGTCGGCACCGATTTGAGCCGCTTGCGCGTGCTGGTAGATTGCGCGAATGGCGCGGCCGCTGTCGAGGCGCCGGAATTATTCCGCCTCTGTCGCATACACGTGATGTTTCTCAGCGCGGCTCCGGACGGCCAGAATATCAACGAGAACTGTGGCGCTCTGCATCCCGAAAAAGTGGCCCGGGCGGTGGCGGAACAGCCGGGGCAATTCGACCTGGGTGTGACTTTCGACGGCGATGCGGACCGTGCACTTTTTTGCGATGCCAACGGCCGGGTGGTGAATGGCGATGCCGTCCTTCTCATGACGGCGCGCTACATGAAGTCGCAGGGAGCTCTGCCCGGAGAGACGGTGGTCGCGACCACGATGTCCAACATGGGCCTGGAAATCGCGCTTCGCAACTCCGGTATTCGCCTGCTGCGCGCTAACGTCGGCGACAAGTACGTGCTCGAGGAAATGCAGAAGAGCGGCGCGGTCCTGGGCGGAGAGCAATCCGGTCACATTATTTTCCGGGACGGCGAAGCCACCACGGGCGATGGCCTGCTCACTGCGCTGCGCGTCATGGAAACCATGGCCCGCACGGGAAAACCACTGGCCGAACTGGTGAGCGATCTGAAAGTCTTCCCCCAGACGATCCAGAACGTTCGTGTGCGCGAGAAAGTCCCCTTTGCCAAAGTGCCGGAGGTTCAAAGGGCAATCGACGCTGCCGAGCGCGAACTGAATGGGCATGGGCGCGTGGTGGTGCGGTACTCAGGGACGGAAGCTCTGGCCCGGGTGATGATCGAAGCGGAGTCGGAAGACAAGATGAAAGTGCTGGCGCAGAATATCGCAGGGGCGATCAAGAGCGCGCTAGGAGCGTAGAGGCCTGTACCTTCCACGGGCCATGTGGGGACGGGTCTCCGACCCGTCCAGGCCGAGCGCGGCTCGGCTGGTTTTTTGTTTGTGCGCGAGATTCCCCAAGGATATCTGGAACTTCGTCTCGGGATTGGAAAGCAGCGAGAAAAGGCCGTCCCCACATAGCCGGTGCCGGGCGCTGCTTCCTAGACTAGACTAGGTCGCGCCAGTTCCGTCCCACTCCGACTTCTACCAGCAACGGGACAGTCAGCGGATGAACATTTTCCATCTGATCGCGCACCAGGGTGCGCATGGTCTGGACTTCTTGCTCTGGGACTTCGAACACCAACTCATCGTGCACCTGCAGCGTCATGCGTGACTTCAATCCGCGTTCGCGCAGGGCCGCATCGATCCGGATCATGGCGATCTTGATCAGGTCCGCAGCTGTTCCCTGCAACGGCGTATTCACCGCGGTACGTTCCGCGAAGCCACGCTGGTTCGCATTCTTGCTGTTGATGTCAGGGATTGGCCGCACCCGTCCGAATAGTGTCGTGACTTTCTGTTCTCGCCGGGCTTCTTCCAGAGTCTTGTCGATGAAGGCGCGCACGCCTTTGTACTTTTCAAAATAGGCATCGATGAACTGCTTGGCTTCCCTGGGTTCAATACCCAGAGTTTGTGACAATCCGAACGCTGAGAGCCCGTAGACGATCCCGAAGTTCACGACTTTGGCCTGGCGGCGGTGATCGGAGGTGACCATCAACGGTGGCACACCGAAAACTTGCGACGCGGTCAGCGTGTGAATGTCATCGCCCCGGCGGTAGGCTTCAACCAACAGTGGATCTTTCGAGAAGTGGGCCAGCAGGCGAAGTTCGATCTGAGAATAGTCCGCGGCCAGCAGCACGTGCCCGGGTTCCACAGTGAATGCGGCGCGAATCTTGCGGCCAAGTTCGGTGCGGATGGGAATGTTTTGCAGATTAGGGTTGGTGGACGACAGCCTACCCGTGGCCGTACCCGTCTGACCAAACGTGGTGTGCAGACGGCCAGTGGCGGGACTCAGCAGCGCGGGCAGGGCGTCGACGTAAGTCGATTTGAGCTTCGAGAGCTGTCGGTATTCAAGCACCAGCCGAGCGATATCGTGGGTCAGCGCCAGTTGTTCCAGGACATCGACCGCGGTCGAAATGGTCTTGCCCTTGCCGTACTTCACTGGCTTAGGCAAATTCATCTGGTTGAAGAGCACATCGCCCAGTTGCTTCGGGGAATTGATGTTGAACTGAGACCCGGATTGCTCGTAGATTTCACGGGCCTTGGCTTCGACTTCGCGTTCGAGCCGCGACGACATTTCTTCCAAGACCTTGCGGTCGATTTTGACCCCAGCCTGCTCCATGCGAGCCAATACTTGCACCAGCGGTAAATCGATTTCTTCATATAGCTTCAGCAGCCCTGCACTTTCTATCTCTCGGCGCAGAGCTGTAGCAAACCGTCCCGTGACGTCGGCAGATTCCGCCAGTGTGCCGCCCAGCTTGATGTTGAACCGGCGCAGCGCCACCTCGGGCAGCCGGTGCGAGGAATACGTAGGATCGAGCAAATAGGAATACAGCATGGGGTCATGCCGTACACCGCTCAGCGTGATGCCTTGCGGCTCCAGCGCATGAATCGCTGCCTTGTAATCATGGATGGCTTTGGGTACGCCTTCGTCTTCCAGCGCAGAGCGCAGCCGCGAGCCCGCCCCTTCTTGCAGCGAAACGGTTAACGCAGTCCCGGAGGCTGCGGAGATGGCGAGATTCCTGGCCGGCGCAGCTTCGACAGGCGGGGTGGTCAGTGGCAGCATGCTCGCCTGCGGTTCGTCCACTTCCGCGTCATCCTCATCCGCGAGCATAGTGGACTCGGCCTCGATCGCCACCGCGAGTGCGCTTCCCGCGGAAACCTTCTTCAGGACTGCCTCCACGTCAGCCTCGGACTTGGCTTCCGTGTAGTGCGCCTCGGTCACCTCCACCACTGGCAGCAGCTCCTTCAGTAGGGAAGTGAACTCGAGCTCAGTGAACAGATCGCGCAAGGCTTCGAGGTCCGGCGCTCCGGCGCGCATCGCTTTCAGGTCGAGATCGACTGGAACATCGCAATCGATGGTTGCCATGCGCTTGCTGAAGAGCACGATGTCCCGATTGTTCTCCAGCGACTCGCGATAGGATTTCTTTTCAACCTCGGCGGCGCGATCGAGAGTCTGCTCCACAGTTCCGAAACGCCGGATGAGTTCGACCGAGCCCTTGTCGCCGATTCCCGGAGCGCCCGGAATGTTGTCGACCGAGTCTCCGCGCAGGGCCATCACGTCCACGACACGCGCGGGTGGAACGCCGAGAATCTCTTCTACCTTCTGGGCGTCACAAACCAGATTGTCTTTGGGCGGATTCAGCACCAGCACCCGGTCGTTGACCAGTTGCAGCATGTCCTTGTCGCTCGAAACCACATACACCAGATAAGACTGAGCGGCTGCTTTGCGGGCCAGAGTCCCGATCACGTCATCGGCTTCATAGCCGGCCAGCTCGAGGATGGGAATGCGGTAAGCCTCGAGTGCGCGCCGGATGTAGGGCACTTGTTGTACAAGTTCTGCAGGCATCTCGCTGCGATTGGCCTTGTAGCCGCGATATTCGATTTCCTGGAACGTCTGGGTCTTCAGGTCAAACTTGCGCACCTTGGTGATCGCTTCCGCTTCCTGATCGCGGAAGGTGGGTGCGGCCACGTCAAACACCGCGGCCAGATATTCGGGAGAGAAATCGTCACGCAATTTGCGGAGCATGTTGACGAAGACGTAAGTTGCCGCGGTGGGCAATCCGGTCTTGGTGGTCATGCCGCGTTGTCGCGCCATGGCGTGGTAGGCGCGGAAGATGAAAGACATGGCATCCATGAGGAAGATGCGGCGGCCGTCTGTAACAGTCAGCTTCGGCGGAGAAGGAGCGGGCTTCGTGTCCGAAGTGCTTTCGGGTGGGGGAGTCGAGAGTTTTTTTCGGGGAGGCAACAGTTAAGTTTAGCAGGACAACCGTTGTTACATCGCAGTTCTCGGTTCTCAGTTGGGCTAATTGCGGCTCTTCACCGGCTTTCCGTACTCGGTTTGGTAGTGCAGTTTGATCACGCCGCAGGTGTGCTGCTCCTGCGAATAGACAACGCAGGTATCAAACGGGCGGGAATACACGTGCAGGCTTACCGCGCGCTGGTTGAAATCGCGGGGATTGTAGACACGGTGGACGGGCTCCAGAGGGTCTACGGCACAGGGCTGGCGCGGATTCATCTCCAGCGTGTCGGCAGTCTCGAGTTCACAGGTGCCGGCGGCCAGATCCTGCGAAATCGTGCGGTAATTTTCCACCCGCAGTCTTCCGATCGGGACTGCCATCCAGCAGTTCTGTTCG
>Ga0075015_100001026_pt1 | contig 10296 bp, 10 predicted proteins | sample AleBraG_ABR_2013_FD_71476 | JGI IMG/M metagenome (GOLD analysis project Ga0075015, IMG submission 71476) | Freshwater sediment microbial communities in response to fracking from Pennsylvania, USA - Alex Branch Run_MetaG_ABR_2013 | ecosystem: Environmental > Aquatic > Freshwater > Creek >...
AAAACGCCTGGAACCAGGCGCAACTTCACCATGACGCGAAGGCAGTGAGCCACCTGGTTTCCGACGGCTTTGTCTATACGGACTACGACGGCACGGTCATGAACAAGGCGGCATTTCTTAGAGACCTGAAGGACCCAGACGATCGCGCCAGCTTGATTGCCAATGACGAGCCCGAGTCACTTCATATGTTAATGCAGCTATTGTGGTCGGGACGTACTACTCCAAGGGAACTTACAAGCGCCAGCCCTTCGAGCACTACGGACGCTTTACCGATACCTGGCTCTACCAGGGCAACAAGTGGCAGTGCGTGGCCAGCCACACCACGCTGCTTAAGAAATAGATCAGGAGATGAGTCCAGGAAACAAGTTTGGCTCTAGGTAAGAGCTTGGGTCGAGCCCGGGCTGTTTAACGCCCGAATTTTCTCCAGGAGTTGGGACGCCGCCTGGCCAGCTTCCAGAGTGGAAAATTCTTCCCCCAGCTCGAGTACCGGCGCCGCGCAGGCGCCGCGGAAGGTTTGCTCCGCACCGGGCGCCCCTTTCAGGCTGGGGCCGAGGATCGCGAGACCCGGCCGCGTGGCTCGCAGCAGGATCATGGCGTCACGAAGATTGCTATTGGTAAGGACGTTGTAGCCGGCGCGGCCCAGCAATTCCCGCAAGTAGGCGAGTACATTGGCAGAGTGGTCTACGCACAAGACGGTGAGGCCGGTCTGCGCGGTGCGCGTTGGCGCGGCTTGCCGCCGGTAAAAGGCGAGAACGGCGTCTTCCTCGGACTCATGGGTGTCAAACAGGGTGGTCAGGTTGGTGATCTTCAAGACTTTGTGAACCACCTCCGGAACCTGACACAATTTCAAATCGCCACGGGCGCTGCGCGTGCTGGTCAGCAACCGAACCAGCATTCCCAGTCCGCTGCTGTCGATAAAAGCGATTTCGCCCAGGTGCAGCACGATGTCGGTACGATCCCGCAGGAGATCGTTGACATGCAGGTGCAAGATTTCGGTTTCACCGGACGCGATGCGCCCGCTGCAACGGACGATGGTGACTTTCCCGACTCCGCGCGTGTTCAGTGAAAGCGGCACAGTGCCCCCTCGCACAACCTGAGAGGCAGGTTCACGAATCACGCTATTATACCGGACTGCGGCGCTAGCGGTTGTGAAGAGGCCATGCACTCGGTTTCTCGCAAGAAGCGCCTTTGTGACTCAGCTTCGATGAACCCATCTGCTATCACGCGAAACCACGCACTCCGAACCGTCGCCGGCGCTCTGCGAAGCCCGAACGTGGTGGAATTCGTGAGGGCCTCGGTGAAGGCCGGCTACCTCGAATTCTTCGGCGCCTACAGCGATGAAGTCTGCGGGATGGCAGACCGTGCATTCGATAGACTCTCTCGAAGCCAAAACGATGGGGTTGACCCGGACCAACTCGTCAAAGTGACCTCGGCACTTTTGGAGGACACCTTCAGGAAATCGGATCCTTCGTTCTGGTTCAACCGGATTTATCATCAGTACAAGACGCAAACCAAGCCAGAGATTGATTTCCAGCAGCTACGGAAGCTCTTACCGGGCGAAAGGGTGTTGGACTACGGCTGTGGCAGCGGCTATCTCGCCGCCCGGTTGGCGAAGGGCGGATACAAAGTTTTCACCACCGACGTGCTGGATTACCGCTACGCGGAAGCCCGGCACCTGCCGTTTATGCAGATGGCATCGGCGACGGACATTTCTTATCCGGACGACAGCGTGGATGTGGCCCTGGTACTGGCCGTGCTTCATCACATAAACCCCGATGACTTGCCGCGCGTGATCCAGCGGCTCAGAAAAATCGCCAGGTATGCCCTGATCAAGGAGGACACTTACGGTTTGCCGGACCAGGTTGAAGGATTGGCGGAGAGTCTGACGACGCAGCCATTGCTTCGTACCTTTGTGGGTATGACGATTGAGGTGCAGCAACGGGTGCTGGCGTTGATTGATTTTTTCGCGAACGCAATTGCCCAGGGACTTCCGGAAATGAATATGCCTTTTGAGTTCAAGACGATCACGGAGTGGGAACAGGTATTGCTTCAAAACGGCTTCAGGGTGAACAAAAGCCTGGTTGTCGGTTTCGAGCTTGGACGCATGCACAAGAGCTGCCACGTGTGGCTGATGTGCGAGCGAACGGAATAGCCAGGCGCAGTCCCGTTAGCGGGAAAGCGGCGCTGAGCCAGGGAAGCTGACGGCCACGACCTCATTCGAGATGAAAGAGATAGTGATATTCGTTTCTCGTTCCAGGCGCGGGGCAGCGCCGGAAAAAGGTTCGTAGCGCCACTGCCGCACGGCTTCGACTGCGGCCGCGGCCAGGGAACGGTCTCCGGTCAGGACTCTGACCTGGCTCACCGCGCCGTCGTAACCCACCACAGCCTGTAGGGAAACTTTTCCGCGAGCCTGGGTCTCGGGACAGATCGGATACACAAGTTTCCGGGGGCGACCCGAGATCTGCCTCCGAGGCTGATCTCCCGCGGCTTCGAAAATATTATGCGAAGCGGTCGCCGGGTGATGAATGCTTGCCGTGCCATCATTCGGTTCGCGTTTGCTGGCGGTTGCAAGCGCGCGAGTCGGCGATGCCGTCAGTGGTTGCGGGACGCTATTGGCTGGCGGAGCTTCGCTCCGTTGGACAGCCGGGGCGGCTGTCCCCACGTGGGCGGTGGCGGTTTCTGGTTTTCCGTTTGCACTGGCGAGTGGAATGGGGGACGGTACTGCGGCGGCTGGATTCGCGGCAGGCTCGACGATTGCCGGGCTGAGATCTTTCTCCGGCACGACTTTCGCGATCGCGATGGGTTGGTCAGGCGGGTGCACGGCTGCAACTGTTGGTGTTGAATCGGCGACCAGCTGGCCTCCCCATTGATGCCAGGCCAATATGGCGATCGCGACCACCACGGCCGCGGTCCCGACCTTCAGAGTCATCCTATTGAAAGTGGATCGGGCATAGGAAGGTTGGCAACCGAGGACGCGAGCGATTGCCGATTTCTTTCCGGAAGCGTCTGCGACGAGCTTTACGGCTTTATCGGAAGAGGGAAGGGTTGCAAGCGATGATGGCCTGAAGTCTTCCACCGTGCCGACTACACCCGCCTCATACAGTTCATGGGGATGGCCATTGGATGCTTCGCGGTACAAAGATCCCATGAGCTGCTGTTGTCGTGGGCTCAGGACGTTTTGGGGAAGGCTGCGGAAATTCCGGAACGTCCACAGAAGATAGACTCGGTCCCAGCCGGAAGCAAGGGCGTAAACCACGCCCTGATCGGTATCGAGTGCGACAAGAACCCGCTGCGAGAACAAGGGAAACTCCGGGCCGGATCTGAATACTCGCTGCTATTAGCGCAGTTCGGCTGCCAGACAGTAGCCAGGTAACTGGTTACCATGAAAGACGTTGTGATTGAGCAGGTTGGTCTGAGTCGGTTGAAGTGCAAGACTTTTCCTTCTTGAGCGCGCTCAAGTCCGAAGTCCAGCCGGACGGAGTGCCCGTGCCTCCGCAGCATCGAGCACGAAACCACGGGCACCGGATTGTCACGCCCGCTTTAAGAGATCTTTAAAGGCACGGTAATGCTGCCAAGCCGTCCGGTGAGTTTGTCGTGTACTAGAAATTTCACGGTGTAGTCCCCGGGCGGGAGCTCGATCACGTTGTTCAGAGCAAATCCCTTTTCATGGGCTTGTTGGGCCTGCTCTGGCGATAGCTGGCCGGCAGCGTTGAACGTGGCATTCTGTGGATCGCCACCGTGCGCGCCTGTGGCCCGGACCAGAATCTCAAGATTCAGTTGATTGCCAGTGGGTGTGGGCATCTCCGCTTCAGGAGGGAAGGTGACGACAAACCCCACTCTCCTTTTTGCCTCCGGGCTTTGCGGATTGGCGGCCCAACTCAAGGTGAACGGGAGTTCCGTGAAATCGAGGGGCGCCGCCAACCCGGCGGCCAGGGGGTAGTCTTCTCTTCCGGTCTTTGGGTCGCGGAAGAATCCGGTAGGCGCGAGGACATGCGCACCCGGCCGGTCGACGGTGATTTTCAGCCTGCACCACTCGGATTTGCAACCGTCCGGGTTGGCCGGACGGGCCAGGTCGTAGGCGGCGAGGTTCTGCTCCGACTCTCGCACCGTCCTACCAATTTCTTCCCGGCGATGGACCCAGGCGCCGGGCGGACCGTTCACCGGACCATGGTGTTTGCTGCCACGGTCCGCGATATTGCACATCTGTTTCATGCTGGTATCCTCCCACCAATGTTGCCGAACAGCTCCTACTCGTGATCCAGCCGGTAGATCCGAAAACCTCCCGAACTCTTGCTAAGGCTCTCTAGACTCTCCCCGAGAACCCAATCGCCTCCATCTCGCCATCGCCGATAAAGTGCGTCATACTCCGGCCCTCGAAACTCGGCCAACTCTTCTCGCAACCGGTCCAACCTTGCTTTCCCAAACACGTTGGTTCTCCTCTCGAAAGAAAATCCACCAACTATGCCCCTTGCCTTTCCACAACCCCGCGCGGTAATGTCGCAGCGTTATGCCTCTCCATGCACGTGAGAAGACTGGTAGAAACGATCCTTGCCCCTGCGGCAGCGGTAAGAAGTACAAGCGTTGCTGCCTGCCTGGCTTCGTTCCGTCGATCGACAGCCTGTGGGCGCGGCAGCACGCAGAGTCGGAGCGGCTGACGCAGGAGATAACGAGGTTTGCCGCGCGCAAGTTTGGGGACCAGATCTATGAAGCGTGGCAAGACTTCAACATGAGCGACGTGCCGCCACCACTGGAAGAGTTGTCCGACGAGCGTCAGGTCTTCATGCCCTATTTTTTGTTCCAGTGGAATCCGGACGGGCTGTCTCGTCGCAGAACGGCGCGCGGACAAGGTGGCGTGGTCGCTCGCTGGTACATGCTGGAGAAGTCGAAGCAGCTGACCTCGATGGAACGGATGTTTTTGGAGCAGGCCACCACGCGGCCATTGAGTTTTTATGAGGTCGTTTGGAATGAGCCTGGTGAGCGCATGGTGGTGCGGGACGTTCTGATTGGCGGGGAAACGGAGGTCATCGAGCGATCAGGATCGCGAACCTTGCGACCGGGAGACTTGCTTTTTGCGCAGATCTGGCACCAGCCTGAGCTTGCGGTGTTCGGCAGTTCGGCGCCGCTGGCTCTTCCACCAGACAAGAAAGTGGAGGTCATCGAGCTTCGCAAGAAGTTGAAAAAGAGAATCGCCAAGCAGAATCGCTATCTGACGCCACACGATCTGCTGCGATACGCGGATCTGATTCGGGCCACCTATTTGGGCATTCGGAATGCGCTGCATACGCCGCCGCGATTGTGCAACACTGACGGCGATGCGTTCCTTTTTCATGCGTTGACTTTCCGGATCGAGTCGGCGGAAGCGGCGTTCGAAGCACTGGCTCCGCTGGCTGTGGGACGCTCCCGAGAGGAACTACTCGACGATGCGGAGCTGAACGAAAGCGGCAAACTCCGCAGCGTGGATTTCGACTGGATACGCGAAGGGAACCGCAAGTTTAAGTCATGGGACAACACAATCCTGGGCCACATCAAAATTTCTGCCAAACGGCTGATCGCGGAAGTGAACTCAGAGAATCGCGCCAAGCGGCTGCGCAAGGAGATTGAGAAGCGCCTCGGTTCCCCTGCGGTTCATGAAAGCACAATCGCCCAAACTCTGGAAGAGATGCGAAAGAATACGCCACGGCAAGAGGCAGAGGAGGCGGAATTGCGCGAGGCCGAATTGGAGGCGCTGCTGGCCGATCCGGAAGCCAGGAAGTTCCTGCAAGCCACGATGCAGAAGCAAATCGAAAGCTGGGTTCAAGAAAAAATCCCGGCGTTAGGCGGGCGCACGCCCATCGAAGCCGTTCGCGATCCCGACGGCCAAGAAGCCGTCGAAGCTCTGCTTTTGCAGTGGGAGCGGCACGATGAAAACGATGTATCTCCGAATCAGATTCGCCCCGACATCAGCGCGATCCGCCGCTTGTTGAACCTGGCTCCTCGGGCGTCCTGATTTTCCCCGTTTCTCAGCTCAGTCCCTCCAAATTATGTGGCGCTTGTTCACGGCAAAGGACCCATTTGAAATCCCCTGTTCTGCCGGATCCGGCTGTTTTTGTTGTTCACTTCAGGCGGCAGCCGATAAAAACAGAACGGATCGGCGGAACAGGAAGGAACGGAGGCCGAAGGAGGATGGCAGGGCGTGAGTGAAGGCGCGGTGAGTGACAAACTGCTTTTGGTTTTTAGTTTGGCGCGAAACCGGTGCGGTCGGAAAGGCCCGTCCGAGCCGCGGCCGAGCGGCGTCCACCCGAAGGCGAGCGTAGTGGGAAGAGATGGCGTCGCCTTCCGTTTGAGATTGAATGTAGGGTGTGGTGGATCATTTCGTAGTTCTGGTCGAATGAGGCTATGTTGCAGGAGTCAGAATGTGCGTGTCTATTTGTTGAAGCTCGCCGTCGGCCACGATGAGTCCGGATCCCAAGAGAGAATTATCCGAATCCATCGCGGAGGGAAACGGGCGCCCACCGCCGCAGCGCGGTCTCCCGCAGATCGAAGGGAGCGAAGCTGTGGCTTGTCCTTGATGACGACAACCAGTCCGCGGGGCGTGGGGTTGTTGGCGGCAGTACACGGCGGCCCGGATCCCTCCGGGGTGTTCTCCAAGACCCGCCGGTTCGCTTCCGGACCGTGGCGCTCGGGAGGCTGCTGCGTACACGCTGGCGGGAAACTCCCGAATAGAAAGCACATGCTAAAAACAACCTGAACGGTAGACCAAAGCCGGGAAAGCCGCATGCAGTGTCCGCTCCTTGGTGGCCAGATGTATCCAGGCATCCTACAACCACACCTGTGGCGGGCCAACATTCCTGAACCTTGCTCTGCCCAGGCCCCCTCATGATCGCCAGGCACTTCGGTGGCCCCAGTATGTGCTCCAATATCTGGGCCGCTACACCCATCGCGTGGCCATCCCCAACCACCGACTCGTCTCCTTGGGGCGTGCCGACCAAGGCGCGCACCGCTTGCCGGGCCGGTTGGTACCAGTTTACGGAGATCTTGCGATAAGCGCCGGGCGTGCATAATTTTTTCTGCGGACAGCCTTGGCACTGGGCTTCGGTGGAACGGTACGTGTAGGCTTGATTTGCAAATTGCCGACCGCGATAGCGCAGCGCTTTCCCTTCTGGGCAGTAGTAGACATTCTCCGCAGGGTCATAGCGAAACTGGTCTCGGGTGAACCGTCCACCGGTCTGGTGGCGACGATCAATGACGGGAATGTGGGGTTGAACACCCCGCTCAAGCAGCCAAGCGAAGAACTTTCCGCTGTCATAGCCCTTGTCGGCTCCTAAACTCTCCGGCTGAATGCCGAACTTCTCAACTCCCTTCAGCATCTTTCGCGCCGCCATCGCCTCCTGATGGAACAGTGCCGGCGTGGCCTCCACTCCCAGAATCACCCGACTCGTGGTGTCGATGAGATAGTTCTCGTAGTACGCCATCATCGCCCTCCCACTACCCTTAGTTGTGTAAATCGCATCCGGATCGGTAGTCGAAACCATCTCTGGGTCGGAGACTGGGTTCCCCTGCTCGAGTTCGACCAGATACTTCCGCACGGTTCGTGAGACCTGCGCCGTTTCCTGCAATCGCTCTCGCGGGACTCGGCTTTGTCGGCTGGCGTTGGCTCCCACCATGGTCCCGTCCACCGCCAGATTCTTGCCCTCCACCAACCCTGCCGCCGAACCCGCCGCACGATCTCCTCGAACACTTCGCGAAAGACACTTGACTGGCGAAAGCGTCCGTGTCGATTCTTCGAAAAGGTGAAGTGATCGGGGATCTCTTGACCAAAGTCGAGCCGCGTGAACCAGCGATAGGCCAAGTGCATGCGCACTTCTTCAAGCAGGCGCCGCTCACTCGTGATCCCGTACAGATAACCGACCAGCAACAAACGCAGCAGCACTTCGGGATCGATCGAAGGTCGCCCCGTCCAGCTATAGAAGCGCTTGAGCCGTTCCCGTACGAAGCTTAAATCGATATAGCGATCGATCAGGCGCAGCAGGTGATCATTCGGAAATCTGTTCTTCCAGGCGGAAATAATAGAAGAGGGATTCATTTCGCGTTTGTTGGCCACGGATCAGGGCATCACAAACAAGAAAAGCTCGGCCATCTGACCGAGTTTTTTCAACAGTCTCATTTCGTTTCGGCACACGAACGTGGGAATCGCTCAAGTGGCGGAGCCCCAAAGCCGTTGCTGTGCCGACAAATTTATTTAGACGGATCTGAATCATGCCCGCCGAGTTTGAGAAGCGTTATCCGCAACCCACAACGCAACCCACAATAGGTCTGACTTGCACGAATGCCCGCAGAGCGCCACCTCTGTCATTGTGAGCCCCTGCGCCGTCGCACAGCCGGGGAACAAGGTCGAGTTTTGACCCCCGAAGAAAACAAGCTGGCGGACCAAGAATACATAGATTGGTGGTACGGGGAAGTAAAAAATCAACGCATTGCCAATGCCAAACGACAAGGCTTAAACTCATCCCTTGCTGAAGGCCTAAGGCATGGACCCGTAAACCGTCTTGCCACCGACAATCGTCCACAAAATCTTCGTATCGCGCGCCTCCTCGGCAGTCACCGTCAACACGTCCCGATCCAGCAGGGCGAAATCAGCCTGCTTCCTCGGAGCGATGGAACCGATCCTGTTCTGCTCCCCCAACGCTCGGGCGGCATTTCGCGTGTAGGCATAGAGCATCGCCTCACGCGGAACACGCTGGCTTGCATCCAGAATGCCCTCCGGTCCATTGCGCGTTTCGGCCCGGTAAATCGCCAGGAATACGTTGGCTGTCGAAACCGGCCAGTCGCTCGCGCCCGCGATAATGCCGCCTGCGTCCAGCACCGAGCGCGCCGGATACTGCCACTGATACAGCGCCGGATCGATGTACGGTTTCACGAGTTGGATCGTGGATGTTGCCGCCCTGGCCCAATAAAGTTGGAAGGACGCAATCACGCCGAGTTCGCGGAAGCGGGGAATGTCGTCGGGCCTGATCAACTGCAGATGTGTAATTGTGTGCGGCAAGCCGGAGTTTCCGTTTGCTTTGCGGGCGGCTTCGATGCCGTTTAGCGCCTCGGTCACGGCCTGGTCGCCGATCGCATGAACATGCACGATCATTCCCTGCTTGTCGGCAGAGATCGCAATCTTCGCAAACTCGGCGGGATCGAACAGCAGCTCGCCATTCTTCCCGCTGGGTCGATACAGCTTGGAGAGGACCGCTGTTTGTGAGGGATATTCCAGGACTCCGTCAGCGAACACTTTGACGCCGGCCACTTTCACGTCAGGCACATTCTTGAAGTCCTCGCGAAACTTCAACGCCGTCGCCAATTGCTGCTCCGGATCCCCCTTCTTGAAATCAATCACTGGCAGCGCCACAACATGCGAGTTCAGCTCTCCACTTTCCGCCAATACCCGGTAGCTCGCCAGGATCGCCTCGCTGGCCATCGGATCGAGCCACGCCGTGATCCCGAGTCCATGCATGTACCGTACCGCCGCGCGTCCCGCGGCGAGCATTCGCTCCTTGCTCGGCTTTGGAATCATGGTACTGACCTTGTCCACTCCCGCATCTACCAGGAATCCGCTTGGCTCCAGATCGGGTCCGAATCCGTAGTATCCCCGGCCTACCGTATCCAGTCCGCTGATCAGTTCCTTATTGATCCCCGCGCGCTTCAGCAGTGCCTTGTTCGCCCATGCAGTGTGGCCGTCCATGCCCTGGAGCAGAACCGGCTGATCTGCGTACGGTCCGGCGTTAAAGCGGTCGTTCAGTTCGTTGGTCTTTGACCAGAATGCAAGCGGGATCCCGCTCACGGTAAGAATGTCCCCCTGCATGCCCCGGCCGCTCTGCTTCGCCTCGGCGGCGAACGCAAACAAACCATCCACGGAATTCACGTTCTAGCCAATGTCGGCCGAAATCAGCGAGAGCCCGCCGTCCACCGCGTGACAGTGGCTGTCGATCAGTCCTGGCAACAACAAATTGCCCTTAAGGTCAATTATCTCCGCGCCTCTCGCCACCGCCTTGGAGACCTCACCCCGGTTGCCCACGGCCACAATCTTGTCGCCGCGGGTCGCCACCGCCTCGGCGTAAGGATGCTCCGGTTCCCCTGTAAATATCTTGCCGTTATAGAGCACGCGCTCGTCCACTCCTCCCGCAAACGCAATGCTTTGAAGACAAGCAATTAGCAATAACGCGAACACTCGGTTCGCCCTGGACATTGACATTCCCTCGGCTTGAAATTGATCGGATCTCCCTCAGGGGCGACAGAACGTCGCCGCTAGGAAAGCTACGCACGATATCACAT
>Ga0075015_100001027_pt1 | contig 10296 bp, 9 predicted proteins | sample AleBraG_ABR_2013_FD_71476 | JGI IMG/M metagenome (GOLD analysis project Ga0075015, IMG submission 71476) | Freshwater sediment microbial communities in response to fracking from Pennsylvania, USA - Alex Branch Run_MetaG_ABR_2013 | ecosystem: Environmental > Aquatic > Freshwater > Creek >...
GCAGTGGCCTTGGCCCGGGATGCGCTGCGCACCGGCGCCGGCCGGTCGCCCGGCTGGCTCGGTGAGTCCCATCCCGCGATATGCATGGCGCCCCCGCCATGTAAATTGCACGATTCCCCCGGTTGCGACCCTTCCACGAAAAACTCGGTTCTCACCTGCGGGCACGAGGACGTCGCCAGCAATCCTGACTCCGGATCGATCTGCACGCTGGTCACTCCGGCCGGCGGCGAAAACTCCGTCACGTTGCGGTATTGCCTATGCTCATGCGCCCGCTTCATAAACTCGGCCCACACCGGCAGCGCGGATCGCGCCCCTTCCAGGTTCAGTTCGCGATTATCGTCGAAACCCACCCACACGATGCAGATCAGCCGCGAACTAAACCCGGCAAACCAGCCGTCATGATCCGACGTACCCGTCTTCCCGGCCACCGGAAAATTGATGCCCCGGCTCCAGATCCCCGCGCCGGTGCCGCTGCGCACCACTTCTTCCAATAGGTTGTCCATCAGAAAAGCAATCCGCGCGTCCAGCACTTGCTTATGCTCCGCCTTCGTCGAGTAGAGCTCCGAGCCATGCGTATTGCCGATGCGGGAAATGAAATACGGCTTGGAAAACAATCCCTTGTTCGCGTAGATCGTGTAAGCGCCGGCGATCTCCAGAGGGGTCACTTCATAGGCCCCGAGCGCCACCGCCGGAGTCGCGTGAATCTCCAGGTTCATGCCCGCCCGCCGCGCCAGATCCACCACCGCGCCATAACCGGTCTGCTCGGCGATTTTCACCGTCGTCACATTCAGCGAGTGCGCCAGCGCCTGCCGCATCGATACGGCGCCGTAAAATCTGTGCTCGAAATTGCTGGGCTGATAGGGCTTGCCTCCGAACCAGAACGTGGTTGCTTCGTCGGTGAAAACCGAAGCCGGCGTCAGCACCTTCGCCGATCCGTTCAGTGCCGAATTCAATGCCGCCGCGTAAACGAATGGCTTGAACGAAGAACCCGGCTGCCGCTTGGCCAGCGCACGGTTCAACTGGCTGGTGCCGTAATTCCGGCCGCCAATCAGCGCCTTCACTTCGCCGGTCAACGGGTCCAGCGCCACCAGCGCGCACTGTGGATCTGGATAGTGCGGGTCTTTCTTCTTACGGCTGGCAATCGCTTTGTCTACCTCTTCCATCCCTATGCGAACCGCTTCCGCCGCATCGCGCTGAAGGTCGATATCCAGCGTCGTGTAGATGCGGTAATTGTTGTTCTGGAAGTCGTAATCCTGAAACTTGTCCAACAACACATCGTTCACCAGGTCGACAAAATACGGCGCATCGCTGGAGTCCGTGCCGTGCCTCGCCAGCACCAAAGGCGCCGCCACGGCGTCTTCATAATCGCGGTCGCTGATGTACTGGTTCTCGTGCATCAGTTTCAGCACGACATTCCGCCGCAGCCGCGAACGCTCCGGCCAGCGATAAGGATTGGTAAAACTCGGCTGCTGAATCAGCCCCGCTATCGTCGCCGCCTCGGGCAACGTCAACCGGCTGACGTCCTTGCCAAAATACACCTGCGCCGCTTCTCCAAATCCCCGAATCCCGAAGCTCCCGCGATGTCCCAGTGGAACCTGGTTGGAATAAAACTCGAAGATCCGTTCTTTTGAGAGCTTCTGTTCCAGGTTCAACGTGATCAGCAATTCCGGAATCTTCCGGCGCCAGGTTTTGTCGTTGTCCAGCCAGAACAGCCGGGCCGTCTGCTGCGTCAACGTGGATGCGCCTTGCGCGTAGCGCCGCTCCTTGACGTCGATGTATGCCGATCGCAGAATGCGGATCGGATCAAATCCGGAATGTTGAAAAAAACGCTTGTCTTCCGCCGACAAAACCGCATGCACCAGCACCGGCGGCAGATCTTCAAAACGAACCAACCTGCGCTTCTCGCGGTTCTTGTCAAACAGGTTGGAGATCAATTGGGGCTCGATCGTGTACTCCGTCCGGTCGGTATTGTCGGCCAGCGAGATGATCTTCTGCACCGCCCCTTTGTCGAACTTGATCACACCTTCGTCGCGCCGGAAATAGCTGTCCGGGCCCGGATAGACGTCGATCTCGTCCGGCTTCATCGTGTAGTAGCCGACGCGGTTCGAGCGTGACTCGTTGTAGCCGGCCCTGCGCAAATCGTTGGCTACCTCCTGCGGCGTCAACTTGTCGCCCACGGTCAGAGTTTGCGGCGCCGCCAACAGCATGGAGGTGTTCTGGAAAGGCCCGGCGTTGATTTTTTCCTCCATTAGCCGGGAGTATTTCACGTAGTAGAAAGTGAAAATGGCAAAGAATGCGCCGATCGACAGAACTGTGATCGCAATCACTGTTTTGCCGATCCGGTGTAACGCGAAGCGAACGTTGCCCGCCTTTTTTGGTGCTTGGACCTTTACCGCCACTTGCCTTTATCTTCTCACGCTAGTCAACAAGTAGACCGCAAAGCTGCCCAGCCAGTGTCCGCCTTCATAGTGTTCGCCGGTCACGGACCGCAGCCCGTCTTCGGCATGTTGCTGGGCGGTCACCTGCAAAGATCGGATTCGAGCATCGCCCGCTGGCAGCGCTCCGGCAATTCCTCGCAGCATCCACGCCCGGCTCAAATTCAGTCCATCCAGATGCGCCAGCTTGCCGTCCGTCGGGTCGGTCACCACCTCTGGCTTCATCCAAGCCGACCCGTCTCGAGGAATCTCCGGCAAAAAGCCGCTGAGCCACTTGGCGAACTCCGCCTGGGACAGCACCCGCCGCATCACGTCCGCCTCCGCCAGGCAAGGCGAAAGAAAATCCTCCCCGGAAGGCTCGTAGGAAATCGGACAGGCCCGATCGCCAAAATAAAATGCCCGTGCCTTCTCGGCGAACAGAGGAACGCTCGTTGAGTCCAGCATCAACCCCAGGGCAAACGCCGTGTTGCTATGTTCGCCCGACCGCACCGGATGCGATAGCTTCCCCAACCAGTCTTTCAGCCGCGCGACAGCCGCGTCTTCTACGGGCTTCATATTGGCCGACCAATCTTTCGCTTGCGGATCGTCCCACTCGCGCAGTTCCGCGGCCAATTGCAGCAGCCAAGCCAGTCCATAAGGCCGCTCAAAGCTCGATCGCCCCTCACCGGCGACATACAAAGCTTCCGCCGCCAGATTCTCCTGCGTCAGACTCTTTGCCAGCGCACCCCGCGCCCGCTCGGCCAACGGAGACTCCGGAAAACGCCGCGCCAGCCGGGCCAACAACCAGTGCCCATGCACCGACGAGTGCCAGTCAAAGCACCCATAAAACGCCGGAGTCAATAACCGCGGAGCCAGCACATCCCGATCCGAGTTCAAAACATGCGCGATCTTGTTCGGATACTCCCGATGCACGCACCCCAGCGCCAGCTTGGCAAACCGCTCCGCCGTCGCTTCATCCAGCGTCTGCGAGTGCAAACTCATCGTACCCACCGCCAGTGCCAGCCATCTCACCATGCATTCAGGGGACGGGGACACTGCGGGCTCGAGTCCGAACTCCTTCTCTCAACGCTATCGCAGCAGTGTCCCCTTGGCTCATTTCGCAGGGCTTAGCGAACGGGCGTGCTCGTCTCGGCCACCCCGAAATCTAAGTATCGGTCCGTGCATCCCTGCCATACCTATCACCCTAGTCCACTATCGCCTGATACACCAGGCTCCTCGACATCGCATGGATCGGCCGCGTGGTCCCGAGACTCTGGTGCTGCACCATCCCCACAAACGCCAGATCCTTGACCGGATCGATCCAGAACCAAGTACCCGCGATGCCAAACCAACTGAACGTCCCGTTCGAGACCGAATCCCCCGCGGCTGCGGCATCCGTCACGATCTGGAAGTCCATGCCCCAGCCCGTGCCGGGCGGCATCGTCTTCAGTGGATCGGGATTGACATGATTGGTGCGCATCATTTCCACCGTGCGTGGCGCGAGCAAACGGACACCGTTGAGCTGTCCACCCTGCAGCAGCATCTGGCAGAAGCGCGCGTAATCCATGGCCGTGGAATACAGCCCGCCGCCGCCCGACGGCCCCAGCGGAACCACCGTTGGGTCCGGCCGGTTGGTGTCCACCGCCAGACTCGATCCGGAGCCGGTGTGGACCTGCGCAAAGCGCGCCATCTTTCCCTTCGGCACGTAGAACGCGGTGTCCTTCATCCCGAGCGGCTCAAAGATTCGCGTGCGCGCGAAATCGCCGAACGATTGGCCCGAGAACTTCTCCACCAGGTACCCCTGAACGTCGACGGCGATGCTGTAGGACCAGCGCGTGCCGGGCTGCGCCAGCAGCGGGATCTTCACCAAACCGTCGATCATGCTTTGCAGCGGAGCCCCTGCGTTCAGCACATTTCCATCGATGATCATCTTGTCCACCGGATTGGCCGCGCTCAGCACGTAGCCGAGTCCGCCTGTGTGCGTCATCAACTCGCGCATGGTCATGGAGCGCTTCGCGTCTTCCAGCTTCGGCGTGCCGTCCTCGTTCTTTCCCGTGTAGACTTTCAATCGCCCGAAGTCCGGGATGTAACGCGACACCGGATCGTTGAGTTGCCACTTTCCTTCCTCGTACAACATCATCATGGCCACGCCAGTGACCGGCTTGGTCATCGAATAGATACGGAAGATGGAGTCTTTTTGCATCGGGTCCGGCTTGCGAACGTCGAGCACGCCGGCGGCGCTGAAGTGCACCACTTTACCGTGGCGTTCGACCAGTGTGACCAGGCCGGCCACCTGCTTGTCGTCGGCCAAACGCTTCATCGCGGCGTCCAGGCGGCGCAGTCGCTCCGTGGACATGCCCACCGATTCGGCCGTCGCAGGCGCAAGATCGCGCCCCCGCAACTCCGACACTCTGGCGCTGGCGGTGGTGGCGGGCCGGATCCCCTGAGCCCAGGACGTCAACGGGATCGATAAGGTGGCGAAGCAGGCAACCACTCCGAGCGCGAACGGGCGGAACTGACGGGTCATATATCTCCTTCTGTTTCGGTTCAAATCATGATACTAGAAGTCCGGCGCCGTGCGACAGGTTGGCGCCGTTTGGATCGTCGCATTGCCCGCGATGGCGTGCGGTACTTGCCAGGCGAGCGGTGACAACTAGTAGCGCCGTATCCCGTCATCTGTCACGTTCTTCAACTCAAGAAAGACCAGTTCTGTGTGAGCTTCCGGGAAGTCACCCCCACTTTGCCATCACGTCGGCCTCGGCGTAGCAAAACGCGGCGCAGGCCACGTCCATCGCAAAAGCGCGATAATGGAGATCATGCCGACAATTTCCAGGGGGTTCGTTAATCAAAGCCAACTGAGAGATGCCGTGGCCAAAGCCGCCAAGATGCTTGATTCTCGAGAGGTTCGCGACGTCCAATTCACTCTCGGTACGGATACCGGGGGGAACCATCCATTTTCTTCGGCATTCTGCTCACGCCACACGCCAGCCACGAATCCCGGCTGGCAGACGTGACTGGAAGGGTGACGACCGTGCTATTCGATCAACTTCAACCTTACAATCACTACAATCACTGGGGACTCCAGCCTTACTTTAACTTCACTTCGGATCAGGCACTCTACCGCAATCCAGATTGGATGTAATGACGGCGCTTGCCGAAGACTTGCTTAGGCAAGCCTTTCTTCTCGTCAATAAAGAGTCCAAGAATCCTACGCAAGCAAGTCTGCGCAGATCTGTTTCCACGGCGTACTACGCCCTTTTTCACCTCCTGATACAGGAAGCTTCTGCCAATTGGAGCCGATTGGACACCCGCGACTATCTCGCGCGTGCGTTCGAGCACAAAACAATGAAGGATGCGTCAACACGAGCCGAGAACGCCACATATGCCTCCTCGATCTCTCCTCAAGTTGTGGCCAAGTTGCGCTCCGTCGCTAGGGCGTTTAGGGAACTTCAGGTTCAACGCCACCTGGCAGATTACAGCAATGCCACCAAGTGGGATAGGACCAAGGCATCGGCAAGAGTTAACCAGTCCAAAACCGCTTTCAGCGACTGGAAGTCAATCCGAAAGGAGTATGTTGCTCAAAGATATCTCGTTTCTCTTATGAGTAACTATAAAGAGGAGTGAGGTGTCTCCCGCTTCGCATTGGTCGCCAATTCTCACCGCCAAGCGTATACTTGACAGTACCCGGAGGGAACATGAACCATCGCCGCCTCTTCTTAGTTGTCGGGCTCACCGTGGCCCAGGCGCAAATCGCGCCCCACTCCGCATCGCCGGCACGCAACCCAGCCAAGCAGGCCTGGAGCCTGCCCCGCACCGCCGATGGACAGCCGGACCTTCAGGGAGTTTGGGCCAACAACACCGCAACACCGCTGGAGCGCCCCAAGGAGTTGGCCGGGCGACCGACACTTTCAAACGACGAGGTGGCGGCCATGAAGAAGAAAGCGGCCGAACTCTACAACGGCGGTGGCGACGCCGCCTTCGGCGACACCATCTTCCAAACCGTTTGGGCCGCCGTCCAGGGCTCCGCTTCGGGTCCGCACAAAAAAGCCGCGAATGAATTCGACACCGGCACCGGGGACTACAGCTCGGAGTGGATCGTGGCCCGGGAATGGGATAACCGAACCTCGCTCATCACAGAGCCTGACGGGAAGATGCCCGCCATCACGCCGGAAGGGCAAGCCAGACGAGCTGCTATGTTCGCAACCATGAGCCGGCCTACCACTCGACCCCAGGATCGAGGGTTGCAGGAACGCTGCATCACCTTCGGTTCGCCGCAACTGATCGCCGGATACCAAAGCTATACGCAGATTCAACAGACTTCCGATGCCGTAATCGTCATGACGGAAATGATTCACGATGCCCGGATCATTCCTCTGGACAGGCCACTCGTCCGGCGTGCGCATCTTCCCTCTTCGATCCAGCATTGGCTGGGGGATTCGCTCGGTCACTGGGAAGGCGATACACTCGTGGTCGATACCACGAACTACAAACCGAAAAGCTTCATGTCTTTTTCCAGCGAAAAGCTGCATGTGATTGAGCGCTTCTCGCGCACTGGCCCGGAGAGCTTGCAATACGAAATCACCATCGACGATCCAGGCACCTGGACAAAACCCTGGAGCCTCATGATCCCCTTGAAGCACTCCGCGAATCCCATATACGAGTACGCCTGCCACGAAGGCAATGTCGGCCTGGCAGGAATTCTGGCCGGAGCCCGCGCCGAGGAGCAGGCCGCCGCGGCAGCCGGAAGCCGCGAAAAGAAATAACTGCGGCACTCAGCGCGCATCGGCCCGAAAGCGCCGCTCGCCGAATCCCGCAGGCGCACGCGCAAACTTACCTTGCTTTCGATTTTTCAACCAACTCCCGAAGCTGCGCCTGCTGCACCGGCGTGAGGTTGTTTTTGATGCGAATGAGAAGCATGAGCTGCGCGCGCTTGATTTCGCGCTCCGCCGCCAGAACCTTGTCCAACTGCGATGAGGTTTGCTTCTCGTCCACCTTGGCCTGTTTGAGCAGAGAGACCAGACGTTCCATCTCGTCCTGCAGGGTCCACTGAAGCTCGGTGAATTTCAACTGTGCTTGGCGAACCTCAACTTTGAGACTGTTCTTCTGCTCGTCGCTGAGTCCGACCGCTTGCTGATGCTGCATCACGGCCTCGGGTGGGAATAGCACCTCGCGCAGAGGGTCTTCAGGAGATTGCTGCGCGCGTAGCGGACTGAAAAGCAGCAGTGCAAGAATCGGGAGTTTCATTTGGGTCCATCCTGGGCGGCCGGTAGAGTGCGGATGAGCGGTTCTCCGAGCCTGGGTGTCTGATTCAGAAGCTGTTTGCCGGGAGTTTCCAGCAGAAAGGCGGTCGGCGAAGTCCAGGCGGCGAGTTCGCGCGGGACCGCGTCCGTTGAGCGGTGGGTTCGCCAGCCAAACATCACGGCGATGGCGAGAATCGGCATCGCCGCAAGGGCCACCCACCCAAAGGAGCCGCGGCGCGCAAGGGCAGCCGCGGCGGCCGCGGTCCGGTCAAAGTCCGGAGCCTCGCGCCGATCCTCTTCACGCAGATTCGCAAAGTGCGTCCTCAGACCATTGTCTTCCTGTGAGTTCATGCAAGCCTCCGCCGCATTTGTTCCTTCCCGCGTTCATAATGGGTTCGGGCGGAGCCGATTCCCACGCCCATCACCTTCGCGGCTTCCACGATTGACAGATCATGGTAGAAGACCAATTGCAGCACCTCCCGTTGCCGTGCGGGTAGCTTGCCCAATGCCTCCTTCAGCCGTGCCTCGACGCCGGACTGCTCACCGGGAAGTTTCCCATCTAGCGCCGGCGGAATCTGGTTCAGGCGCAGTCTCCGCAATAGTTCCATTCTGTGTTCGTAGGCGGCAGTTTTGCGGATCACCGCAAGCAGCCACGTCTTGAAACTGGATCTTCCATCGAAAATAGCCTTGCCGCTCAGAACTTTCAGGTAGACGAGCTGCAGCACGTTCTCGGCTTCCTCCCGCCGGCGCCGGCAGCAGCTCAGCGCCCAGCCGTAGCTCTCCAGGTGGTGCGCTTCCAGCGCCTGGCGCAGCCCAGTTTCGTCCAGGGCCAAAGAGGCGGCATCGGATCGTTCAGTCACCATCGGCCTTGTGGCTACACTGAGCATCGGCGCCATTCGCTTTCATCATGGCGCATTCAGAAGTCCCAGGAACACTGCCTGAACCGCCGCGGCATGCAACTCCAGAGCCAATTGGAGCGGCGGCAGCTTCGTTTTCTGATCGAGCTGCAGAAGACTGGATGCCTGTTGCTGAAAGCTGCTGGCGATCTGCTTGATCTGCAGCTCGAGGGCGGCTATGCCGATCACGAGCTGTCCCACAGTCACTGGGTCCGGATTCGGCGCGGCCAGGATTTGCTGCAGCTTCTCTTGGGCCTGGGCCGTTCGTTGCACGGCCGGCTCGAGCGCCTGCCCTTTTTGTTGTTGAAGCTGAACCAACCCTTGAACCTGCGAGTCCGAGAGGTTCAGGAAAACTTTCAGGTCCCGCGGCTGTGCGTTGGCGCAGGGATACTGGGTGAACAGGATGGCTCCTGCCAGAAACGGGAAAGAGAATCGAGAGATCAAAATGGCCTCCTTTTTGTGCCTCGTGTATTAGTGGCTTTAAGGAGGCCGGATATATGACAGGAAGTTGAGCAACCCGATTGTGCGCCCGCGACCCTCTTAATCCGCGCGGAGAGCCGTTAGTGGATCGATATGAATGGCCTGGCGCGCCGGTACCCAGCACGCGACAAAGGCCACCACCGTCATAAACGCGATCGCACACAGGTATGTTAAAGGATCGTGAGCGCTGATGCCGTAAAGGATCTGGCTGAAGAATTTTCCGCCCGCGAACGCCATCGCGAAGCCAATCGCTATCCCCACTGCCAGCAGCTTTGCCGTTCGCGTCAGCACCACCCGCACCACCTGCGCTGGGGCTGCGCCCAGCGCCATGCGGATGCCGATTTCCCGCCGTCTTCTCGATACCGCGTAGGCCATGATTCCGTAGACACCCGTCGCCGCCAAAACCACGGCCAGCACTCCAAACGACCCAAGCACCACCGCCGCCATTTTGGCCGGAAACAGCGCCAATCCCAGTGCGCTGGTCAGGCTGCCGTCGGCGAACACGGTGAGTGAGGGATCCAATTCCAGTACAGCGCGGCGAATCAGACCGGCGGTCTCCGTTTCCGCTAGCGAGGAGCGCGCAATCAGGGTTTGGCCTCGATACCACCGCTGTTCGATTGGTTCAAAAATGGCGAGTTTGGACGATTCGCCCAGAGAACTGTATTTTCCGTCCTCAACGACACCGGCGATCTGAATCCAATTCCCGGTCTTGCTGTGGCGGAATCGCTTACCGATGGCATCTTGGCCGGAGAGGAGCCTACGAACGAAGGTCTCATTTACCAGAGCGACCACAGGAGCACCTGCTTTATCGCGCTGATCCACATCGCGGCCGGCGATGAGGCGTGTATGCATGGCCTCGAGGTACCCAGGCGTAATTGCGAACAGAAGAGCGTCAGGCACGTCCACTGGGCGTGGCTCGGGCTTGCCTTCGAGATAAATCGCGTCAGACAAACTATTCGTCGGGTCTAAAGGCAGGCCGTAACTTATTCCGGCAGCCTGAATTCCCGGCATCCCCCGGACCCTATCCAGCAGGCGGCGCTGAAACTCGCGGCTGCGGGGCTCGTCGTATCCTTGCGCGCCCAGATCGAGCAAGAGGACGGCGTGTTCGGGCTGAAATCCGAGATTCAGACTGAGTGCGTGCTGCAAACTTCGCACCACCAGAATGCTGCCAATGAGCAAAACCACCGAAAGCGCTACCTGGACCGCGACCAGCAGATCGCGAAGGTTCACACGCTGAAGTCTTTCGGCGGGCGCGTCGTCCTTAAT
>Ga0075015_100001029_pt1 | contig 10294 bp, 10 predicted proteins | sample AleBraG_ABR_2013_FD_71476 | JGI IMG/M metagenome (GOLD analysis project Ga0075015, IMG submission 71476) | Freshwater sediment microbial communities in response to fracking from Pennsylvania, USA - Alex Branch Run_MetaG_ABR_2013 | ecosystem: Environmental > Aquatic > Freshwater > Creek >...
GAAGGTCTCAGCGTCGATTCCTGCCTGGCATGGGCCGCGGCACGGGCGCGGCGCGTCGTCGTGGATGACGGTGTCGGCATCTTCTGGGCAGGTGACGACCCGCCGCCCGAAGATGTCCCTGACCGTTTCGGCTCGTCGGGCTGACCGACCGCGCAGATGTGCCTGCATCACGATTGCGAGCAGGCAGCCGAGACCGGCGCCGATGGCTCCACCCATCGCGACGGCGCGAGGCCATCGATCAACTCGATCCGCCGCTGCCGCGCTAGGGCCGAGCTCAGCCAGGCGCACACCTTGACACGCCGAGGGCGCCAGGTGCGACGCCTAGCGGCAGCCCCGCACCCTCATCGGCGGACGTTATCAGCACCTCAGACGGCCAATGCCTTGCGTTGGCATCGCTCCTGAGGCGGTGCCCGTCGCACACTGATCTGGTAGCGCACCCCGCCAGGGTCGTGCGAGCGCGATTTGTATGTCAGCGCGTCCCTCCGACCTACTCGGGACACGTCACGGGGGGTCGTGTGCACGGCCGACGAAGCTCTGAAGTCGGGCCGCCAGCAGCCGCCACTGCCTGGCCGGGCGCTCAGTGTCTCCGCGAGACGGAGCTGGCCGAGCCGCGACGACTGACCAGGACCAGGACCAGGCCAACCAAGACGAGCAGCAGCCCAGTTGAGAGCGGTGAAGTCGACGCGCCCGTTGGCGCGAGGGCTTCCGGGGTGAACACGAACTCGGGAGCGGTGTCGGTCGGGCTCACACTCGATGACGGCGCTCCAGTGGACGTCGAGCTATCGCTGGGAGATCCGGAGGTGCTGGTCGGGGACGCGGAGGTCGTGGTCGGTGACGCGGAGGTCGTGGTCGGTGACGCGGAGGTCGTGGTCGGTGACGCGGACGTCGTGGTCGGTGACGCGGACGTCGTGGTCGGGGTTGCTGACGTACTCGTGGGGGTGACCGTGGCGATCGGGTGCGACGGAGTCACGGTCGGGGTCGGGGTTGGTGCGTCGACGAGTCTGATGACCTTCTGCTTGCCCGTGCCGCTGCCGAAGTCATACACGATCTTGTATTGGCCGGGGGGAGCGTCACCGCTGACCTCGACGCAGCGATTCCCATGCGTGTCCATAGTGACGTTGCCGCTCCCAACAAGTTGACCACCGGGCTGGGTGTAGGCCGACACCGTTCCGGTCGCGTTGGGCGGGAACCCGGTGAAGGAGAGCGCGAAGGGCATGTAGACCGTCGAGTCGTTGCCCGACCCCGCACAGTGAATGTCCTGGTGGACGAGCATGGTCCCCTGGCCCCGCGACTGCGCAAGGACCGGCGCGGTCCCGGTGGCAGTGACCAAGAGGGCGATCAGGCCCGTAAGGCCGACTCGGATCCACTTCGCACGCTCTGCCACGACTGCTCCATCCGGTTCTCTGGCCCGCGGCGCAGATACCGCAGTCGTCGTGCCGGTCGCGACCGTTCGGTGCTCGCGCTCGACGGTGCCGAGGCTAGTTGACGTGTTGGACCCAGCCCGACAGCTATCGGGCTCGGCGTGGCGGCCACGGTGAGCGACCATGCCGAAACCGCACCTACCGATGCTGCTCGCGGCTCGCCTAGCGCGGAAGGCCTCGAACCGAGGTTCAGCCATCCGGATGAGCGGGAAGCCTTCCCAGGACTGGCCGCCAAGCTCGAACGACTCCGCGTCGGACTGCGCCGCCTAACGGAGTCGATCGACACCTCCACACCGGGTGGGAAGCTGATCTTCCACGTCTTCGGTGCCCTGGCGGAGTTCGAGCGGGACCTGATCGGGGAGCGCACTGCCGGCGGGGCGTCGGTGAAGCAGGTCCAGACGGTCCTCGGGCACTCGTCCGCGTGATCACCCTGCGGACCTACGCGCACCTCTGGCCCGGAGACGAGGACCGCACCCGGTCCGTCATGGACGCCACCCTGGGCGTCTTGCGGACCGGGTGCGGACTGGACGAGCCGGGCGAGGGTATCGCCGCAGTTCAGAGGCCTAAGTGATGCTCTAGGCCTTCTTGGTCTCCCAGAAGATCTCGGCGATCTCGTCGATCTTCGCGATCAGGGTGTCGGCGACGGCGACGTCCAGCGAGCCCTTGGTGCCGCCCGCGCCGGCGAGCTTGGTGGCCTCGTTGAACAGCCCGTTGAGCTGCGGGTACTTCTCAAAGTGAGGGGCCTTGAAGTAGTCGGTCCAGAGCACCCAGAGGTGGTGCTTGACCAGGTCGGAGCGCTCCTCCTTGATGGCGACCGCGCGGCCCTGGAAGACCGGGTCGTCGGAGGCGTGGTACTTCTCGATGCACGCCTTCACCGACTGCGCCTCGATCTTGGCCTGGGCCGGGTCGTAGACGCCGCAGGGCAGGTCGCAGTGGGCGTGGGCGGTGATGGTCGGCGCGAACAGACGGCGCATCATGGGACCTCTCGTCGGGGGCACGGATCGGTGGAGCCTGTCGGCGACACTACCCCCGTCCACGACGTCCGGCACCAGAGAAGGTGGCTGCGAGATGACCGACCGCCAGGCGCCTGCGGGCGGCCGCTCGCCGTTGCTCCGGGTCGCCGTGGCGGGTGACTCGATGCGCCCCACCCTCGTCGACGGCGACTGGCTGCTGTGCCGGCGGGTCCGGGGGACGTCTGGCGTCCGCGAGGGCGACGTCGTGGTGCTCGAGCGGCCGGACCGTCCGGGGCTCCTCGTCGTGAAGCGCGCGGTACGTCGCGAAGCCGGCGCCTGGTGGGTCGAGGGTGACAACGCCGCTGCGAGTGAGGACTCCCGCGCCTTCGGCGCGGTGCCAGACGCCTACGTCGTCGCCCGCGTGACGGCGCGTTACTGGCCGCACCCGTCGCGTGTGACCGGACCGACAGGCGCCCGGCCCTCGTGGTGGATCTCCGCTGTGCCAGGATCGGGGCGGCGGGTGACACTCGCCAGGCAGCCAGACTCGGACGCGCGACCCCGACACACGCCCGGGCTCGACCGCACCCCCTCTCGGCTCCCCACCACGAAGGACGCATCTGTGCACTCGTCCGAGGTCCCTGCCGACCCGCCCGACCGCTTCGCCGCCCTCGACGAGGACCCTGCCTTCCCGCTGCATGTGCGCGGCAAGATCGAGATGCGTCCCACCGTGCGGGTGCGCGACAACGCCGGTCTCGCCCTCGCCTACACGCCCGGGGTCGGGAGGGTGTCGCAGGCTCTGGCGGCCGATCCCTCGCTCGCGTGGCGCTACACCTGGAAGGCGAACTCAATCCTCATCGTGACCGACGGGACCGCGGTCCTCGGTCTCGGTGACATCGGGCCGGTGGCAGCACTGCCCGTGATGGAGGGGAAGTCGCTGCTGTTCAAGGAGTTCGGCAACATCGACTGCGTCCCGATTTGCCTGGGCACCACCGACGTCGGCGAGATCGTCGACACCGTGGCTCGCATCGCACCTGCGTACGGCGGCATCAACCTCGAGGACATCAGCGCGCCTCGCTGCTTCGAGATCGAGCGCAGACTCCAGGAACGGTTGGACATCCCCGTCTTCCACGACGACCAGCACGGCACCGCCGTCGTCGTCACTGCCGCGCTCACGAACGCGGCGCGCGTGACCGGCCGTGAGCTGCGCGACATGCGCGTCGTGATGTCCGGCGCGGGCGCGGCAGGTATCGCCATCGCGAACATGCTGCTCGCCGCGGGGATCGGTGACGTCGCGCTGTGCGACCGCACCGGCGTGATCGGCAGGCACCGCGCCGGACTCACTGACGTCAAAGCCGACCTCGCCGAGCGCACCAACAGTCTCGGCCTGCAGGGATCCCTGTTCGACGCCCTGTACGGCGCCGACGTCTTCATCGGGGTCTCCTCCGGGACCGTCCCCGAGGAGGTCGTGTCCACGATGGCCGCGCAGGCCATCGTGTTCGCGCTCGCGAACCCCGATCCGGAGGTGCACCCCGACGTCGCGAAGGCGGCGGGCGCGGCCGTGATCGCGACCGGGCGCAGCGACTTCCCGAACCAGATCAACAACGTACTCGCGTTCCCCGGGATCTTCCGCGGCGCGCTCGACTCCGGCGCCACGCGGATCACCGAGGGCATGAAGCTGGCCGCGGCCATGGCGATCGCCGGCCTCGTCGAGGACGACCTCGGCCCGGAGAACATCGTGCCCGACCCGTTCGACCCGCGGCTCGCTGCGACGGTCGCGCACGCGGTCGGCGTCGCCGCAGTCCATGACGGAGTAGTCCGGGGCGGGTAGCCCCTGTGCCTCGGCGTGGTCACGCCGGGAGACCGCAGGTACGCCGTGGCCCGCGTCCGCGTGCACACCCTGGCCGTGTCGCTCGACGGCCACGCGGCAGGTGCGCACCAGTCGGTCGCCGCGCCGGTGGGCGCAGGAGGTGAGGCCCTCCACGCGTGGATATTCAGACGCGTTGCGGCCGGGTGATGGTGGGCGCGGCGGCGGCACAACAGGCGTCGACGACGACTGGCTCGCACGCGGCGATGACGGCACCGGCGCGACGGTCATGGGGCGCAACACGTTCGGGCCCGTCCGCGGACCGTGGCCGGACGACTCATGGCGGGGTTGGTGGGGCCAGGAAACGCCATACCACCATCCCGTCTTCGTCCTGACCCACCACGCAGGCCCGCCGCTCGAGATGGCGGGTACGACGTTTCACTCCGTGACGGGCGGGCCGGGCGCCGTGCTCGACATCGCGGCGGAGGCGGCCGGAGATCGCGACGTGCGCATCGGCGGTGGGTGTGGACCGTCGCCGCCGCGCTGCGCGAGGGGCTCGTCGACGACGTGCACGTCGCCGTGGTGCCCGTGCTGCTGCGCGCGGGTGAGCGGCTGTACGACGACCTCGGCACCTGGCCGGACGGCTCCACCCGCGTGGAGACCGCCGCTGGGGAGGGCGCCCGGCATGTGCGCTTCGCGCGCCCGGCGTAGGCCCCACGTCGCCCAGCGCCGCACCTCGCGACCATCTGCGCGTCCATCCGCGCGTGCCCGCGGACCGTGCCGCCGTCGACCGCGGCCAGCGAGCTCGTCCCGGGCGGCCGAGCCAGGTCGTCGCACAACTCGGCCGCGCTGTCATCGACACTGGGGGGCGCGGCTACCAGGCTGCGCCGACCGAGGCCTCCTACGGCCCCTCGCCACCGACCGCCAGCACCAGGGGCGCACGGTGGCGCTCGCGGGTACTGTCGAGGGATGTTCGCCGTCACCGCCGCCTCCGTCGACCCCGCCAGCCCGCTCACGGGGCTCGCACTCGGCGACGTCCCCGACACGGTCGTCCCCGAGGGGTGGGTGCGCGTGCACGTGCGCGCGGCGAGCCTCAACCATCACGATCTCTGGAGCCTGCGCGGCGTCGGCCTCCCCGCAGACCGGCTGCCGATGATTCTCGGCTGCGACGCGGCGGGCGTGCTCGACGACGGATCGCCCGTCGTCGTCCACGGCGTGATCGGCGACCCGCTCGCCGGCGGTGGCGACGAGACCCTCGACCCCCGTCGGACGCTGCTGTCGGAGCTGCACCCCGGGACGTTCGCTGAGACCGTGGCCGTGCCGGCGCGCAACGTCGTCGCGAAGCCCCAGGAGCTCTCGTGGGCCGAGGCCGCATGCCTGCCGACCGCGTGGCTCACCGCCTACCGCATGCTCGCGACCAAGTCGGGCCTGCGTGTCGGTGACACCGTTCTGGTGCAGGGTGCGGGCGGGGGAGTGGCGACCGCCGCGATCCAGCTCGCGGACGCAATGGGCTTCCGCGTATGGGTGACCAGCCGCGAGGAGGTCAAGCGGGCACGGGCCCTCGAGCTCGGTGCCGACGAGGCCTTCGTGACCGGTGCACGGCTGCCCTCGCGTGTCGACGCCGTCATCGAGACGGTCGGCGAGGCGACCTGGTCGCACTCGCTGAAGGCGCTGCGCCCAGGTGGCACTGTCGTCGTGTCCGGCGCCACGAGCGGGTCGAACCCGCCCGCGGACCTCTCCCGCGTGTTCTTCCTGCAGCTCAACGTCGTCGGCTCGACGATGGGGACGCGAGACGAGCTCGACGCGCTGGTGTCGCTGCTCGTCGACACGGGCGTGCGCCCGACGATCGACGCGACCTACGCCCTCGCCGAGGCGCGCGCGGCCTTCGAGCGCCTCGAGGCCGGCGACGTCGTCGGCAAGCTCGTCCTGTCCAACGGCTGACGCGTCAGGCGATGCGGTCCAAGCGGCTGCCCCGGGAGAGCGGGTGCATCGTGAGGAGCGCCTCCATCGCAGTGGTCATCGTCTCCGCGGACGCGCCGTAGAGGTAGACGGCCGTGGTGTGCTCGCCCTCCCAGAACCCTTGGATCGAGCCGGTGCCGGCGAGTGACTCGTGCAGCTCGTCGAGGAACTCGTTGACGTCGAGGGTCGCATAGACCTCCGGTGCCAGGCTCGTGCCGTCGAGGTACAGCGCGAGGCCCTCGTTCGTGCCGACCTCGCGCTCGACGTCGCCGACGACGACGAGGGAGCCCTTCGGCGTCCCGATCTCCTCGAGGAACGCCGCGACGGCGACGACGACCTCGGCCGGCTCGCCGACCACCTCCGCGCGGACGGCGCACGACAGCGGCTCGCCGAGCGGGCTGACCAGCGTCCCGGCGGCGAGCACCCTGCTGCCGGGGAACGTCTGCTCGAGCCAGAACGCGAGCGGGTCCTCGTAGCGGTCTCCCCGCTGCACGGCGTGCAGCCGGGCGTTGAGCCGGACCTCGAGCGGCGTGGTGCCGGACATGGCTGTTCCCCTCCCTGCCCCCGGCGGTCATCGTGGCAGACGTCGCGCCGGGTGGCGCGTCGCGTTGAGCCGATCACTTCGCATCTGCCCAGCTGGTGACCACCGACGTGTCGGACACCAGGCGGACGCCGCTGCCCGCGCACCACCACGACCCGGTTGACCCCAGGGCCGACTCGAGCACCTGCGCGACGCGCGGCGCCTGAGCCTCGGCAGTCTCGACCAGCAGCTCGTCATGCAGGCACAGCACGATGCCCGCATCGAGCCCGACGAGCCCGGCCCGCACGGTGGCGGCCCAGGCCTTGAACAGCTCGGCTGCGGCGCCCTGCACGACGGCGTTGCGCGCGAATCGACCGTAGGAGTGCGCCATCGTCGAGTCGGGCCCGGCCTCCTCGAGCGCCTGGCGCAGCGACGAGAGGCGGAGCAGGCGACCGCCGTAGGTCCTCAGGTCGTGGCCGCGCCGTCCGGACTCCTCGGCAGCACGCAGGAAGGTCATCGCCGTGGGGTACGTGCGGTCCATGTCCTTGAGGGCCGTGCCCGCGGGCCCGCTCGTCTGGCCGTACATCGCGGCCAGCACGGCGACCTTGGCGGTCGGACGGTCGCTGCCGAGCGCCTTCGCGACCGGGGCGTACATGTCGTCCTCGCGCGCGGCGGCCGCGAGCGCGGCATCGCCGGACACGGCCGCGAGCACGCGCGGCTCGATCTGCCCGAGGTCGGCCCGCACGAGCACCCGCCCGGTCCGGGGACGTACGGCGGTGCGCAGCTCGGCCGGGAGGTTGTGCAGGCCCGCCGACGCCGTCATGCGACCGGCACCCTCGCTGGCGCCCCAGACGCCGCGCAGCCGGTCGTCGTCACCGATGTCGCGCTCGGCCCACGACCAGCCATAGGTCGTGGCGATGCGCTCGGTCTTGCGCCACGCCAGCAGCGCGGCGACGGCGGGCGAGGTGTCGGCGTAGGGCTCGAGACGCCACGACCTGGTGTCGGGCACGTCGATGCCCACACGCGCCAGCAGGTCGCGCACGTTGGCGGGGTTGCGCAGGTCGAGCGGCTCGCCGGGGAAGGCCGCCCAGACGACGGAGTCCCGGGCGCGACGCGACGACGCCTCCTCAGTCTCGCTGCGCGGGCACGGCCCGATCATCGTGGTGAGCAGCGTGTCGAGCACTGCACGGTCGATGGGGAGGCCGTCGCGCTCCAGCTCGACGCCGAGCAGCGCGGCCATCGACTCCGAGAGGGCCGTCAGGTAGGGCAGGGGCGACGTGCCCACCGCCGCGCGACGGTCGGGTAGGTCGCGCACGGCCGCCTCCTGAAGCGACCGGGTCTCGAGCGCCAGCCCCGCCCAGGTGGCGGCCTCGCGAACGTCCTCGGTCCAGCTGCCGCGCAGCCACTCGCGGCTGAGGTGGCCGTCGGCCCGCACCGCGTCGTCGGCCTCGCCGGCGAGGTCGAGAAGCGTCATGCCGCCCCGGGCCGTCGGTGGCTCCGGCAGGCCCTGCGCCGCCGCCCAGACCGCGCCGGCGTCGTCACGAACGAGGCCGTGAAGCAGGCGCCCGACGGAACCGAGGTCCCAGCACGCGCGGGGTCGTACACCGGCTGCGACGAGCGGCGCCGCCGTCTCCCGCGCCGACCACCAGACCCAGCGCGGGCCCAGCGCCTCGATCTCGGCGACCACCGCCACGGGGTCTGCGGACCCGATCGCACGCGAGCCCCCGCGCCAGCTCAGGCCCAGGCCCCGCCCCGGCGCCAGCGCGATCGCGAGCGGCTCGCCGGGGCGGACGCCGGCCGCGGTCAGCTCGTCGGTCAGTCCCACGGCGTCAGCGTCGCACGGGGCCCTGACCTCGCGGGCACGGCGTCAGTCCTCGTCGGGGTCGTCGTCATCGAGCCGGGCGAGCCACACGGCGAGGCGCTCGACCGGGGTCTCGAACTCGGGGTTGAGGTCGACGAACGTCCTCAGCCGCTCGGCGATCCATCGGAACGAGACCTCCTCCTGGCCTCGCCGGGACTCGAGCTCCTCGATCCCACGGTCGGTGAAGTACATCGACGTCCCCTAGGCGAACGCGGACGCGACGATCTCGGCCTGCTCCCGCTCGTGCACCTTGTGGGTGCCCACCGCGGTGGTCGCGGCGGCGGGGCGCGAGAGGCGGCGCAGGGCCCGGTCGTCGATCGTCGGCAGGTTGAGCACCACGAACGGCCAGGCGCCCTGGTTCGCCGGCTCCTCCTGGACGTACACGAGCTCGGCGTCACGCGGGAACGGCGCGAGCGCGGCGGTGAGCTCCTCGACCGGCAGGGGCGCGAGCCGCTCCAGGCGCACGATCGCGACGTCCTGGCGGCCGCTGCGGTCCCGCTCGGTGAGCAGGTCGTAGTAGACCTTGCCGCTGCAGAGAAGGACCCGGCGCACGCCGGAGGCCGCGACGGTGTCGTCTGCGATCACGGGCCGGAACGTGCCGCTCGTGAAGTCCGCACGCGACGAGGCCGCGGCCCTGAGGCGCAGCATCGACTTCGGGGTGAGCACGACGAGAGGCTTGTGGTGCGGCGCGATCGCCTGCCACCGCAGGAGGTGGAAATACGACGCGGGGGTCGAGGGCATCGCGACCGTCATGTTGTCCTGCGCGAACATCTGCAGGTACCGCTCGATGCGCGCCGAGGAGTGGTCGGGCCCCTGGCCCTCATAGCCGTGCGGCAGCAGCAGCGTGACGCCCGAGAGCTGTCCCCACTTCTGTTCGCCCGAGGTGATGAACTCGTCGATGATCGTCTGCGCGCCGTCGGCGAAGTCGCCGAACTGAGCCTCCCAGCAGACCAGCACCTCGGGACGCGCCACCGAGTAGCCGTACTCGAAGCCCATCGCGGCGTACTCGGAGAGCAGCGAGTCGTACACGAAGAAGAACTGCCGGTTCTCACGGTCGGCGAGGTACTTCAGCGGGGTGTGCTCCTCTCCGGTGACCCGGTCCACGATCACCGCGTGCCGCTGGCCGAACGTTCCGCGCCGGGAGTCCTGACCGGCGAGGCGGACGCTGCGTCCCTCGAGCAGCAGCGAGCCGAAGGCGAGCGTCTCGCCGGTGGCCCAGTCGATGGTGCCGTCGTTGACGCTGTGCGCGCGGCGCTGCAGCTGGGGCAGCAGGCGCGGGTGGACCGTGAACCCCTCGGGCATCTCGACCTGCGACGCCGCGATGCGGTCGACGGTCTCGTCGGTGATGGCCGTGGTGACGACGGCCGGGAAGGGCGCGGGCACCGGGTGCGACTTCTCGGTGGGGTGGGCCATCGCGTCGCGCGTCTCGGTGAAGACGCGCTCGAGCTGCTCCTGGTAGTCGCGCAGCGCCGCCTCGGCCTCCTCGACGGAGATGTCACCACGGCCGATCAGTGCCTCGGTGTAGAGCTTGCGCGTGGATCGCTTCGCGTCGATCAGGTTGTACATGAGCGGCTGCGTCAGCGAGGGGTCGTCGGCCTCGTTGTGCCCGCGGCGGCGGTAGCACACCATGTCGATGACGACGTCCTTGTTGAACTGCTGACGGAAGTCATAGGCGAGCCGGGCCACGCGCACAACGGCCTCGGGGTCGTCGCCGTTCACGTGGAAGATCGGCGCCTGCACCATGCGGGCGACGTCGGTGGCATAGACCGACGAGCG
>Ga0075015_100001030_pt1 | contig 10294 bp, 8 predicted proteins | sample AleBraG_ABR_2013_FD_71476 | JGI IMG/M metagenome (GOLD analysis project Ga0075015, IMG submission 71476) | Freshwater sediment microbial communities in response to fracking from Pennsylvania, USA - Alex Branch Run_MetaG_ABR_2013 | ecosystem: Environmental > Aquatic > Freshwater > Creek >...
TGTCGCTGCTCGGCCTGGTCCGGCACATGGCCGACGTCGAGCGCTGGTGGTTCCGGGCGAACCTGCTCGGCGAGGACGTCGACGGGTTCTTCGGTCCGGCCGACAACCTCACCGGTGACTTCGACGACCTCGACTCGATGCCGGCCGAGGAGGTGTGGAGGGTCTACTCCCGCGAGCGCGCCGACGCCGACTCCGCAGCCGCCGGCATCCCGTTGGGGCGGACCTTCCGCAGCCGCAGCCGCGGCACCGAGCTCGATCTGCGCTGGATCTACCTCCACATGATCGAGGAGTACGCCCGGCACAACGGGCACGCCGACCTCCTGCGCGAGCGCATCGACGGCACGGTCGGCGACTGAGGACATCGCCGTGCCGACACGGCAGGATGACCCGGTGACCTCCGACCCCGCCGGCGACCGCATCTGGCCCGACCTCCCGACCCTCACCTGCGTCGTGCAGCCCGACCCCGTCACGCGGGATGACGGCAGCACCACGCGTCTGCTCGTCGTGCGGCTGACCAACCCGGCCGGCGACCTGCTCGACACCGCCGTCTTCGCCGACCTCGACGCCCTGGGCCGCCGTCTGGTGACCCAGCCCTCGATCGGGGGCGTCGTCCTCACCGGCCCGCGGGCAGGCGTCTTCGCGCCGCACTTCCGGCTCGGGGAGATCGCCGACGGCGCCGAGGCGCTCGGCCGGCCCGTCCCCTACGCGCTCGCGCGAGCGGCCTACGTCGGTGTCGCGGGGCTCTCGCGCGTCGACGTCCTGCGCGAGCGGGTCCTCGCCTCGCCGGCCGCAGGCATCGCCGAGCTCGTCCGCACGCACACAGCGCTCACCCGTCTCGGTGCGCTCCCCCAGGTCGTCGTGGCCGCCATCGACGGCGACGCGCTCGCCGGCGGGTGCGAGCTCGCGCTCGCCTGCGACCTGCGGGTGATGGCGCGCGGCGACGGTCGCATCGGGCTCGTCGAGGTCACCGCCGCGATCCCGCCCGGGGCCGGCGGCACCCAGCGCCTGGTCCGTGCCGTCGGGGCCGCGCGGGCGCGCTCGATGGCGCTGCGCGCCACGACCCTCGACGCCGGCGCGGCGCATGACGTCGGGCTGGTCGACGAGGTCTGCGAGCCGGTCGACGTCCTGGACACCGCGCTGCGGCTCGCGGCCGACGTGGCCCGCCGCAACCCGGCCGCGGTGCACGCGGTCAAGCGCGCCATGCAGGGCGGCCGCGCCTTCCGCGAGGGGCTGGCGACCGAGGGTGCCGGTTTCCTCAGCACGGCGTCGACGCCCGGCGCGATCGCGCGACTGCGGGCCTTCGCGGCGGCGAGCGACGATCGTGGGGTGCGCACCCCGTGGCGCGACCGCACCTGGCTGCGCTGAAATCAGCGCAGCGCCATGGCGCGCTCGGCCAACGCCGTGATGGTCAGCGACGGGTTCACGCCGACGTTGGCCGGCACCACCGACCCGTCAAGCACCCGGAGCTCCTCGAAGACGTCGCCGTCGGCGCTCGCGAAGACCCGGTGCGCGGTGTCAACCACGCCCTCCTCCGGCGACGTCGCGATCACCGCACCCCCGAGGATGTGCGCGGTCGCACCGACGCCGAGCACAGGGTCGAGCAGGGTGCCGTACGGCGTGCCGCCGCTGGCGTCGGCGACGGCACGCGCCGCGGCCGAGGCCTGCGGCAGGTAGGTCGGGATGGGCGCGGCCCCGGCGGCCAGCCGAGAGCGCAGGCCCCAGCCGAGCGCGCCACGCCGCAGCTCGAGCGCGATCTCGTTGTCGTCATGCTGCATGACGGTCAGCACCGTGACCCGCGTGTGCCAGTCCTTGGCGCGCACGTTCGCCGTCGCCACCCGCGGGTCGCTCAGCATCGCGGCGACCGTGGCGCGCAACCGGGCCCCGCGAGTGTCGGCATCGACGAGCGGCGCGAGGTACCACCGCATGAAGCCGTAGGACGCCGGGAACCGGTTGTTCGTCACGTGGGTGGTCGAGTCCGGGTGGAAGTCGCTGCTGATCGTCGTGCCGTCCGTGACGTCGATCGAGGAGTCCGGCTGCAGGATCGCGGCGAACGCCTCGGAGTTGGTCCGCACGTGACGGCCGAGCGCCGGTGAGAGCCACGGGAGCGTGCGCCACCGGTCGCGCGAGGCCAGGAGCAGCTCGGTGGTCCCCAGCACCCCGGCCGACAGCACCACCTCCCGCGCCGTCACCGAGTCGCCCGTCCCCCGCCGACGCAGGGGGTCGACGGTGTCGAGCCGCCAGCCGCCGCCGGCGAGCCGCGCGAGCCGGACGACCTTCGTGCGCGGCACGACGCGGGCGCCGAGCGCCTCGGCCTGGGCGAGGTAGGTCCGGTCGACGCTGTTCTTGGCCCCGTGCGAGCAGCCGGTGATGCAGGAGCCGCAGCGCACGCACGCGGCGAAGTGGATCCCCTGCGGGGTGGCGGCGTACGTCGCTGAGGCGTTGAGGGACTCCGCGGCCGAGGCGAGCCACCGGTCCTGCGCGGAGGAGAACGGGTTCGTCTCGACCCCGAGCTCGGCCGCGGCCCTCGCGTAGTGACCGTCGAGCTCCGAGCGCCAGTCCAGACCCGTCGCGCACCATCCGGGCGCCTGCCAGGCGTCGTCGGTCGGGCGCAGCAGCACCGCGGCGTAGACGATCGACCCACCACCGACGCCGACACCGTGCACGACGACGACGTGACGCAGTGCGGTCTGACGCACGTAGCCGGACAGGCCGAGCTCGGGTGCCCAGAGCAGCTTGCGGGTGCTGCGCCGGCCCGCCTCCAGATCGGCGCGCGACAGGCGCCGACCCTGCTCCAGCACAACGACCTCACGTCTCGCCTGCGCATGGCGGAGCGCCGCGACGCCGCCCCCGAAACCGGAGCCGACGACCGCGACGTCGACGTCGAGGTCGGGCACGGCAGCAGTCTGCTCTAGTGCGCCGCCGGAGGCGGGATCGGCGCCAGCTCGACGTCGGGCGTCAAGGCGACGACGACCCACACCCGCTTCTTGCCGAGCACCCGCAGCGGCCAGCGCGCGGGCCACATCACCGAGAAGTGCCGGCCGTACTTGGCTCGGTGCGCACGCACCCCGGGGCGGAACTCGCTGCGGTCGAGCACCTGCGCACGCCCGGCGACGTAGCCCTCCCCGGGCAGCAGCAGCCCCGGGCCGTCGCAGGCGGCGAGCGCCACCACGGGGTTCACCCTGATCCGCCGGACCTTCCACGAGTCGCCGAAGGTCGACACGAACAGGTGCTCGCCGTCGCCGCTGACCCACACCGGAGTGTGCGCGGGCGAGCCGTCGGCGCGGAAGGACACCAGGTCCACGAACGGCTCGGCACCGAGCCTGACGGTCTCTGCGCGCACGTCCACGACCCGACTGTCGCACGAGTCCGTCCGGCGCGGGTCACGTCCACGCCCTAGGGTGACCGTCATGAGTGACGCCACTCCCTCCGCTGACCCGGTCGAGGCGGCCACACCGCGACCCGCGCTGGACAAGAAGAAGACCGCGATCATGGCCGTGATCGGCCTGGTCACGCTGGTCCTCATCTTCGTGAAAGTGATCCCGCAGATCGGCTCCTACCAGGACGCCTTCACCGCGATCCAGGCGATGAACGCGTTCGACATCACGGTGATCGTGATCACCGTGATCATCTACAACGTGGTCTACGGCTTCCCGTTCATGGCGGCGGTGCCGGGCCTGCCCTACCGGCGCTCGTTCCAGCTCAACGAGGGTGCGTTCGCCATCAGCAACGGGGTCCCCGCGGGTGGTGCCTTCGGCCTGGGCGTCCAGTACGCGATGCTCGCGTCCTACGACGTCGCACCGACCGTCGCGACGGCCGCGATCGGCGCCACCGGCGTGTGGAGCATCTTCGTCACCCTCGCCCTTCCGGTCTTCGGCCTGCTCGCCATCACCGCCAGCGGCACGATCTCCGCCAGCCAGTACGTCTACATCGGCGCCATCGGCCTGGCGGTGCTCATCGCGATGATCGTGGTGTTCGCGCTCATCATGCGCAGCGAGCCGCTCGCCATCCGCATCGGCGGATGGGCCAACGCCCTCGCGAAGCCGCTCTACAAGCTCATCAAGAAGGACGCGCCCGACCTCGTTCCGGCCATCGTGAAGTTCCGCAGTGACACGGTGCAGCTGGTCACGACCCGCTGGCACGTCATCACCGTGTCGCAGGTGGCCGTGTCGCTGTGCCAGTTCTCGATCTTCTACGCCTCGCTGCGCGGCGTGGAGGGCGGGAGCACGCCGACGCCGTTCCTCGTCGCCTTCGGCGCCTGGGCGGTCGCGCAGATCGGCATCATGATCCCGCTCACGCCGGGCGGTCTGGGCACGGTGGACGCCTTCATGATCTCGCTGCTCACGGCGATGGGTGTCAGCAACGGGGACGCCACGGCCGCCGACCTGGTGTGGCGCGCCGCGTCGTTCGTGCCGCAGATCATCATCGGGATCCTGGCGCTGGTCACGTGGAGCCGCACCGCGGCCCGCAAGTTCGCGGTCGCGGCACCCGTCGAGGGGACCGCCACCGCCTGACCGCGGCGGCGCCCGACGCGCACCCGGTCACGGGCGCTGAGGACGTTGTGAGCTGATGAACGCGGCGGGAGAGCCACCAGCCACCTGCACCCGCATGAGCGCGCTGCCCGAGCCAACGGCGAGCCTCGCGGTCCCGGAGTCCGCTCAGCGGGGACCGAGCTCGACCCCTCAGGCGGCCGCGTCGTCGGAGAGGTCGAGAGTCTCCGCGACCAGGTCGAACACCTCATCGCGCTCGACCAGGAAGCCGTCGTGCCCGAACAGCGAGGGGATGACGCGCAGGCCGTCCACGCAGGCCGGCGCGATGGCCGCGATGCGCTGCTGCTGGTGGATCGGGTACAGGCGGTCGGTGTCGATCCCGCCGACCACCACGGGGACCCGGATCGACGCGAGCGCGGCGTCGACGCCACCGCGACCGCGGCCGAGGTCCCAGGTGGACATGGCGTCGGTGAGGGCGACGTAGGACCCGGCGTCGAAACGGTGGGCGAGCTTGTCGGCCTGGTGGTCGAGGTAGGACTCGACCGCGAAGCGGCCGTCAACGCGGGGGTCCTCGCCGGGCTGCGCGGCGTTGCCGAATCGCTCGTCGAGCTCGCGGTCGCTGCGGTAGGTGAGGTGCGCGATGCGACGGGCGATGCCCAGCCCGCGCCACGGACCGCCGCCCGGACCCGCGCCGTGGTAGTCGCCGCCCCGCCATCCGGGATCGCTCGTGATGGCGAGGGTCTGCGTGGTCTGGGTGCCGATCTGGTCGCCGGACGCCACGGCACCGGTGGCTAGCACCAGGGCGCTGGCGACGCGGTCGGGCGACCCGGTCACCCACTCGAGCGCCCGCATGCCTCCCATGGACCCGCCCAGCACCGAGGCCCAGCGCCGCACCCCGAGAACGTTGGCGAGTCGCTGCTCGACCGCGACCTGGTCGGCCACGGTGATGCGCGGAAAGCGCGATCCGTAGGGCCGGCCGTCGGCGGCGAGGGAACTGGGCCCCGTCGTACCCTGACAGCCACCCAGGACGTTGGGCGCCACGACGAACCACCGGCGCGTGTCGATCGCGGCGCCCGGTCCGATGAGGCCGTCCCACCAGCCCGGGGTGGGATGTCCCGGACCGGTCGAACCGGCGACGTGCGAGTCGCCCGTCAGTGCGTGCAGCACCAGCACGGCGTTGGACGCCGTGCGGTCGAGCGCCCCCCAGGTCTCGTAGGCGACCGTGACGCGGTCGAGGTGACCGCCGAGCTCGAGGTCGACCCCACCCACCTGCGCGAAACGCCTGTCGCCCACGGGATCCCCCTCCCGCCAGGCACCACTGGCGGGAGGGAGTCCGGTGCGCGGCGGCATGGTGCTCAGGCGTCCTTCGCCGCGCGGAAGCCGGCGTCGAGGTCGGCGAGGATGTCCTCGATGCCCTCGATACCCACGGCGAGGCGCACCAGGCCCGGGGTGACACCGGCCGAGAGCTGCTCCTCCGGCGTGAGCTGCGAGTGCGTCGTGGACGCCGGGTGGATGACCAGGGACCGCACGTCCCCGATGTTGGCGACGTGGCTGTGCAGCTCGAGCGCCTCGACGAACTTCCTGCCCGCCTCGACGCCACCCGTGATCTCGAACGCGAGAACGGCCCCGGTGCCGCGGGGGGCGTACTTCTTGCCCCGCTCGAACCACGGCGACGAGGCAAGACCCGCGTAGTTGACCGACTCGACCTCGTCGCGCCCCTCGAGGAACTCCGCGACCTTCTGCGCGTTCTCGACATGGCGCTCGATGCGCAGCGACAGCGTCTCGAGCCCCTGGGCGATGAGGAACGCGTTGAAGGGTGCCGCGGCGGCACCGAGGTCGCGGAGCAGCTGCACGCGCGCCTTGAGGATGAACGCGAGGTTGGCGCCGAGCGGTGATCCGACGCCGAGGTCACGGGCGTAGACCAGGCCGTGGTAGGAGGGGTCGGGCTCGTTGTAGTTCGGGAATCGCTGCGGGTCCTGGGCGAAGTCGAAGTTGCCGCTGTCGACGATGACGCCAGCGATCGCGGTGCCGTGACCGCCGAGGTACTTGGTCGCCGAGTGCACGACGATGTCGGCGCCCCACTCGATCGGACGGATGAGGTACGGCGTCGCGACGGTGTTGTCGACGACGAGCGGCACACCCGCCTCGTGCGCGACCTTCGCGACGCCCTCGATGTCGAGGATGTCGTTCTTCGGGTTGGAGATCGTCTCGCCGAAGAACGCCTTCGTGTTCGGACGCACCGCGGCGCGCCACTGCTCAAGGTCGTCGGGGTCGTCGACGAACGACACCTCGATGCCCAGCTTCGGGAACGTGTAGTGGAACAGGTTGTAGGTGCCGCCGTAGAGCGAAGGGCTCGAGACGATGTGGTCGCCGGCCTCGGCGATGTTGAGCAGGGCGAGGGTCTCCGCGGCCTGCCCGCTCGCGACGAGGAGGGCGGCGACGCCGCCCTCGAGCGCGGCGACCCGCTCCTCGACCACGGCCTGCGTCGGGTTCATGATGCGCGTGTAGATGTTGCCGAACTCCTTGAGGCCGAACAGGTTCGCGGCGTGCTCGGTGGAGTCGAACGTGTAGGACGTGGTCTGGTAGATCGGCAGCGCACGCGCGTTGGTCTGGCTGTCGGGCGTCTGGCCCGCATGGATCTGCTTGGTCTCGAAGCTCCAGTTGGCGCTCATGGTGTCTCTCCGGTTCGTAGGCCCGCCTCGGCGGGTGGTGCGACAGGGGCTGAGGTTGTGCGGAGCGCGGCGCACGGTGCGCGGCTCGGGGCGCTTGGGCTCGGGCGAGCGTGCGGCGCGTACGTCGGGTGCGGTGCCCCCGACCCCGGGAACGACGAAGGCCGGAGGGACCCTCCGGCCTTCGTGCGGTTCTGCGGTGGCTGCGGTCAGGGACAGCCGGGCATTCGCACGAGGACGTCGCGCGGCGTACACATCTGGCTCGCCACCCGTCGCAGGTCGACGAAGCGGCGGGACACCAGGTTCACCCGCTGAGGCATGTCGCGGACGGTAGCAACCGCCCGGCCGCCGCCGCGACCCTGTTCACCAGTCGGACAGCAGTGCTCGTGTCGCTGTTGTTGCCAAAGATTCGCGACAACGCGCCGATCAGATCGGCAGTCGTCGAAACACCGCGCGCGGGAGGTGCCGCAGGCCCGACATGACCACGCGCATCGCCGCAGGGACGTAGACGACCGTCGAGCCGCGGCGCAGCCCGGCGACCACGGCCTGCGCGACCTGCTCTGCCGTGACCGAGAGCGGCGCGGGCTCGAGGTGCGAGGTCATCCCGGTGCGCACGAATCCGGGGCGCACGACGAGCACGTGCGCACCGCTGCCGTGCAGGGCATCGGCCAGGCCGCTGGCCAGCGCGTCGAGGCCCGCCTTCGTCGACCCGTACACGAAGTTGCTGCGACGGGCCCGCTCCCCCGCGACGCTGGAGAGGACCACGAGCGTGCCGTGCCCCTGGGCGGTGAGCAGACGCGCCGCCCGCAGGCAGACCGAGACGGCGCCGACGTAGTTCACCTGGGCGGCCTCGACGGCGAGGTCGGGGTCGTCCTCGAACTCCTGCTGGACGCCGAGCACCCCGAACGCGACCAGGACGACGTCGACGTCGCCGTCGGCGAACGCGGTCGCGAGCAGCTCGTCGTGCGAGTCCGTCGCCGCCGCGTCGAAGTCGACCGCGGTGACACCGGCGACACCGTCGCGTGCCAGGGACGAGACCGCGGCGTCACGTCCCTCGGAGGGGCGCGCGGCGAGCACCACCCGACGCAGGGCGGGCGACCGCAGCGCGCGCACGGTCGCGAGCGCGATGTCGCTCGTTCCGCCGAGGACGAGGATCGACGTCGGTCGGTCGAGGGCGTCGGTCACAGCTGCAGTCTCCTGGACAGGTCGGAGACGAAGACCCCGTCGGGGTCGACGTCGGCGCGGAGGGATCGGAACGCGTCGAGACCCGGGTAGCCACCCGCGACGGTGGCCGGGACCGCCCGCGAGTCCTTGGCCAGATAGAGCCGACCACCGGCGGCGAGGACGAGCTCGTCGAGGTCGTCGAGCACCGCGGCGAGGCCAGGCGTCCGCGCGGGCACGTCAATGGCGAGCGTCCAGCCCTCGATGGGGAAGGAGAGCGGCGACTCCGGACGGCCCGGACCGAACCTCTTGAGCACCGACAGGAACGACGGAGCACCCATGCCGGCGAGGCGCTCGAGGCTCGTGCGCACCACCTCCCCGCCGGAGTCGGGCACGGCGAACTGGTACTGCAGGAAGCCGCGAGGCCCGTAGAGCCGGTTCCAGCAGCCGACGGCGTCGAGCGGGTAGAAGAACGGCGCGAGCGCGGTGATCTCGTCGTCGCGCGAACGCGGGGCCTTGCGGAACCACGCCTCGTTGAAGGCCGCCAGGCTGACCCGGTTGAGCGGGCTCACCGGCACCGGCGGGACGTCGAGCCGAGGGCCGTCGGCCGTGAGGGCCGCCGCGGCGCGCCGGCGCGCCGGGACGTCGTGGGGCTCGACGTGGTCCCCGCGGGTCAGCACCCCACGACCGAGCCGGGCGCCGCGAGCCATGCCGTCGACCCAGGCGACGGAGTACCGGAAGTCGACGTCGCCCTCGACCATCAGGGCCATCAGCGCGTCGAGGTCCGGCGCCCGACGCGTCTGCACCCGGACGAAGGAGGTCGGCGACGGGATCGTCGCGAAGCGCACCGCCACGAGGACGCCCGTGAGCCCCATGCCGCCGATCGTGGCGGCGAGGAGCGCGGCGTCCTCGGGAGCCCCGGTCGGCGTGAGCCTGCGCAGGGAGCCGTCGGCCGTGACGAGGTCGACCCAGCGTACGTGGGCACCGAACGAGCCGTCGACATGGTGGTTCTTGCCGTGGACGTCCGCGGCCACCGCGCCGCCGACGGTGATGAACCGGGTGCCCGGCGTCACGGGCAGGAAGCGACCCCGCGCGAGCAGCAGCGGGACGATCTCGCTGAGTAGCGCGCCGGCACCGGCCACGACGTCGCCGTCGCCGAGCAGCTCGACGTCGCAGAGGGCGGACAGGTCGAGCACGGCACCGCCGCCGTTCTGCGCGGCGTCGCCGTAGGACCGTCCCGCGCCGCGTGCCAGCACACCGCGCGGACCGGCCCCGGTCACCACCGCGACGACGTCATCGACCGAGGACACGGCGACGAGGTCGGCGCGGCTCGGCATCGTGCGACCCCAGCCGGTGAGCAGGGCCGGGCGGGTGGAGGCGCTCACGCGTCAGACCCCCTCGACCGCGATGAAGTCCTTCTTGTAGCGGGTCAGATAGGTCGACGGCGGACGGACGGTCCAGTGGTTGATCTTCGCTCCGACGACGCCGCCCCCGGTGTGGGTGTAGACGAACCCGGTCGGCCACGAGACGTTCATGTCGAGGGCGATCGCCTCCTGCACGCCGGCCTTCACCAGGATCTGCGCGAGGTCCGAGGCGATCACGGAATGAGCGTAGACGAACACGAACGACCCGTCGGCGAGGCGTCCGAGCGCGGACCGGTTCTGCAGCGGCTGGTTCCGGGTGGGAATGCCCCACTTCCGGAGGGGATCGGTCGGGGAGGCCTGCGAGACCCCGCCCAGCACCAGCGGCGGCAGGTTCTGGCGGACCATCAGCGTGTCGGGCGTCATCGCGATGTCGCGGCCCCACACGCCGATGGCGAGGGAGCCGTCCGTGCGCAGCACCATCGACGCGAGGCCGGTACTCAGGGGAGCCACGGTGCGCCCCAGGTAGTAGTAGCCGCCGACGTGGTCGCTCAGCTTGTAGCCGCTGTTGAAGGCGGCGACCATCCGGGGCACCCAGGTGCTCGGGTTCTTGTCC
>Ga0075015_100001033_pt1 | contig 10281 bp, 10 predicted proteins | sample AleBraG_ABR_2013_FD_71476 | JGI IMG/M metagenome (GOLD analysis project Ga0075015, IMG submission 71476) | Freshwater sediment microbial communities in response to fracking from Pennsylvania, USA - Alex Branch Run_MetaG_ABR_2013 | ecosystem: Environmental > Aquatic > Freshwater > Creek >...
ATCTCCTGCACCCCGGACTTCATCCGGAAGGCACGGTCCGCGGCGTCGACGAGCTCGGAGTGGTTGAGGTTGATCTCGAACTGGCCGCCGCTGAACTCGTGGTTGGCGGCGGTCACCTGCAGCTGCGCGTCGCGCAGGTAGCGCAGCATCGTGAGCAGGATGCCCTTCGGGTCGCCCTTGCGGCCGACGACGTAGACGTTGCCGGGCTCGTCGGCGTAGCGCTTCCAGCCGCGGTCGCAGGTGGGGTCGGGCTCGCAGATGAAGAACTCGAGCTCGGGGCCGATGACGGCCTGCAGACCGATCTCGGCGAGCCTGGCCGAGACCTGGCGCGCGACGTGGCGGGGACCCTCGCCCGCGGGCTCGCCGCCCTCGGCGAAGACGTCCGCCAGCACCCACGCGGCGCCCGGCTCCCACGGCAGGTCGGTGAGCGTCGCGAGGTCGGGCCGGGCCTTGATGTCGGGCAGGCCGGACTCGAGCCCGCCCTGCACGGGGACGACGTCCCCGCGCGGCGAGGTGTGGTAGATCGCGCGGCAGAACGCGAGGCCGTGGCCCATCGCGGTGGCGAGCTCCTCGAGGAGCACGTCGCGACCGCGGTCGGTCCCGATCATGTCGGAGTACGACACCCGGATCACGTCGATCCCTCGGGCCCGCAGGTCCTCGACGATCCCGCTGACGTCGACCTTCTCCATGCCGGTTCGCTCCCATCGTCGACGGCCCGCGGCGCCCGGATCATCCGGTCGTTCGGGCCCGAACATTCAGGTGCGCCGACGATAGACCCTGGCCACGGCGCAGGGAAGAGGGCGCGACGAGATTCCTGAGGTGCCCGTGCAAGGACATCCTGCCGTTGACGCACCCAGCGACGTGGCCATACGTTCGGATCCGAACGAGGGTGACCCTCACTCCCCGGAGGCCCGGTGCGCGCGCTGTTCGTCCAGCAGGACCACGTGTCCCCGACCGGCCCGGTCGGGGACCGGTTCCGCCACCACGGCTACGAGATCGTCGAGCTGCTCGTCGTGCCGCCGGAACGCTTCGCGTCGCCCGACGTCACCGTCGAGTTCCCGGACCCGCGCGACTACGACGTCATCGTGCCGATGGGTGCCCCATGGTCGGTCTACGACGTCGACACGATCGGGTCGTGGATCGGCGCCGAGCTCGCGTTCCTGCGCGACGCGCACGAGGCCGACGTGCCGATCTTCGGCATCTGCTTCGGCGGCCAGGCGCTCGCCGCGGCGCTCGGCGGCTCCGTCCAGCGTGGCACCGAGGCTGAGATCGGCTGGTACGACGTGGATTCCGCCGAACCAGACCTGGTCGGGCCCGGCCCGTGGTTCCAGTGGCACTACGACAGCTTCACCTCCCCACCGGGAGCGCGGACCTTCGCCGCCACACCGCTCGGTCCGCAGGCCTACACGATCGGGCGGAGCCTCGGGCTGCAGTTCCACCCCGAGATCACGCCCGACCAGCTCGTCGCCTGGCTGGAGAACGGCGGCGACGCCTCGCTGGCGGAGGCAGGGATCGACGCGGCGGAGCTGGTGGCACAGACGACGTCGACAGCGGCGGCGGCGGCCGCGCGCACCCACGCCCTGGTGGACGCATTCCTCGCGCAGGTCGCGCGCAAGGGCTCCTAGCCGGGACGCTCCTGATCAGCCCTGCTGTGTGCCACGGCGCCGGCCACCCCCGACTTGCCCGTGACTCCGTGGTCGATCAGTTCCGCGGTGTCGGGCGCAGAGACGCGCACGATCGCGAGCGCGATCTGTTCGAGCTGGGTCACCTGGCGCGCTGAGAGCGCGTCGAACACGAGCCGCCGAGCCTCGGCGACGTGCCCGGGTGCGATCAGCCGCATGGCGTCGAGACCCGGATCGGTGAGCACGGCCTCGACGTAGCGCGGGTCCGACGGGCAGGAGCGGCGGGTCACCCACCCACGCTTCTCCAGCCGGCCGACCGCGTGCGAGAGCCGCGAGAGCGACCCGGAGGCGAACAGGGCGAGGTCGCTCATCCGGATGGCGCGCGCCGGCGCCTCGGAGAGCCCGGCCATCACCTGGTACTCGAAGTGGTTGAGGCCGCCGTCGCGCTTGAGCTGCACGTCGAGGGTCGACGGCAGCACCTCGGCCAGCGCGATGAGCGCGATCCAGGCGCGCCGTTCCTCGGGGGTGAGCCACTGCGGCTCTGCGTCGTCCACGGGGCCAGCGTAGGCGACTTGAACATTCAAGTGACCCATGCTTGACTCCCTGAGACTTGAATGTTCAACAAAGGAGTTCCCATGAACGTCGCACTCTGGATCGCTGCCGGCGTGCTCGCCGTCGCCTACGCCGCGGCCGGCCTGATGAAGATCACCGGCAAGCGCGAGCAGATGCTCGAGCGGATGCCCTGGGTGAGCGACTTCACCCAGGGCCAGGTCAGGGCCATCGGCGTCGTCGAGGTGCTCGGCGCGCTCGGTCTGGTCCTCCCGGCCGTCACCGGCATCGCGCCGATCCTGGTGCCGATCGCGGCTACGGGCCTCGCGATCACCTCCGTGCTCGCCGCGGTCATGCACCTGCGTCGCGGCGACGGGTTCGGCTCGACCATCCCGGTGCTCGTGCTGTTCGCGCTGGCGGTCTTCGTCGCCTGGGGCCGCTTCGGTCCGTACGCCTTCTGACCGCTGCCGCCACGAACGACCGCAGGCGTCCCTCAGCCCAGTGCTGACGGACGCCTGCCGTGCGTGCCGTGTCAGGAGACGACGACGGGGAACTTCTTGATGCCGTTGACGAAGTTGCTGCGCACCCGCTTGACGTCGCCGTTCAGCTCGATGCCGCCGGACAGCCGCGGGATGAGCTCCTCGAACATGATCCGGATCTCCATGCGGGCCAGCTGGTTGCCGAGGCAGAAGTGCGGGCCGCCCTTGCCGAACGTCACGTGGTCGACCTTCGTGCGCGTCACGTCGAAGCGGTGCGGATCCTCGAACACGCGGTCGTCGCGGTTGCCCGAGGCGAACCAGACCACGACCTTGTCGCCGGCCTTGACGGTGCGGTCGTAGAGCTCCACGTCCTTGGTCGCCGTACGCCGGAAGTGGTAGACCGGCGAGGCCCAGCGCAGCATCTCCTCGACCGCGCCGGGGATGCGCTCCGGCTCGGCCTGCAGCAGCGCGAGCTGGTCGGGGTGGTCGATGAGGGCCTTCATCGAGTGTGAGATCGCGTGCCGTGTCGTCTCGTTGCCGGCCACGACGAGCAGCAGGAAGTAGTTGCGGAAGTCACGCTCGGAGAGCGGCAGGCCGTCCTCGGGCACCTGGTTCACGAGCTTGCTGACCAGGTCGTCGCCGTCCTTGCCCTTGCGCTGCGCGGCGAGCTCGAAGCCGTACTCGAAGACCTCGAGCGCGGCCGGCGAGCGGAACGGCAGGAGCCGGAACTCCTCGCTCTCGGCAGAGTCGGCCAGGACGTCGGCGTAGTCCGGGTCGGTGTTGCCGACCATCCGGTTGCCCCACTCGATGAGCTGGTCGGTGTGGTCGTCCGGCACGTCGAGCATCCGCGCGAGCACGCGGATCGGGAAGTCGGCGCTGACCTCCCTGACGAAGTCGAACTCGCCCTTCGCCAGCGCTGCGTCGATGGTCGTGCGCGTGAGCCCGCGCAGGAAGGTCTCATAGCCCACGAGGCCGCGCGGGGTGAACTGGTGCTGCAGGAGCCGTCGCAGCGCCCAGTGGCGTGCGCCGTCGGTCTCGAGCATCGATTTGCGCACGTCGATCTGCTCGGGGTCGAGCTCCTCGAGGTTGGCGCCGCCGACCTCCGAGGAGAACGTCTCCTCGTCGCGCGTCACGAGCGCGACGTCCGAGTGCCGCGTGAGCGCCCAGAACCCGTGGTTCGGCGTCGGCTCGGGGTTCCAGTGCAACGGCTGCTGCTCGCGCAGCACGTCGAACAAGGGCCAGGCGGCGTTGTTCTCGAAGACGTCCAGGTCGCCGAGGTCGACGTCGTCAGGGTGCATGCGGGCCTCCCGAGGTATTCGTTTGGATCCGAACGGAAACGGACTCTAGGACCGCCGAGCCCCGGGCCACAAGGGGGTGACCGGGATTACCTCGCGTTCCGGCTGCTCGTACGGCCTCGAACGAGCCTGCCGGTTACGATCGACGTCGTGACCACCGCGCTGCACCGCTCCGGGCCTGACGGCGAGGGTGTGTGCATCCCCGACAACTGCCCATGCGACGACGGCGCCTGCACGTTGAGCAAGTACGTGCGCACGACCGCCGAGGCTAGGTCCGACGGCCACCACACGCTGGAGGAGACCGAGGCGGCCGTCGCGACCCTGCTCGCCGGGATGCCGGTCGACATGGAGTCCATGGCCGCGGTGCAGAACATCTACCGCGCGGCGAACGCGGTGCGGAAGCGGCTCGAGAGCACCGTGCTCGCCCCTCACGACCTCACCTGGACCGGCTGGGTCGTGCTGTGGGTCGTGTGGATCTGGGGCGACATCGAGACCCGCCACGTCGCGGCCGAGGCCGGCATCTCCAAGGGCACGCTCACCGGGGTGATCGGCACGCTTGAGAAGCGCGGCCTGCTCAAGCGACGTACCCATCCCGACGACGCGCGCCGCGTCCTCGTGTCCCTGACGCCCAAGGGCAAGAAGCTGATGGTCGTGCTCTTCCCGAAGTTCAACGCGGAGGAGGCCCACGTCACCGAGACCCTCACCGCGACCGAGAAGACGGGCCTCGCTCGCACCCTGCGCAAGGTCGCCCTCCAGGTCGAGCCCGACTAGGCCCCGGGAGTCACTGACGCAACTGTCAGGCTCGGACGCCGGAATCTCGCAGTTGCGTCAGTGACGTCGTGACAGGGCGGCGTCGAGCAGGGCGCGGACGACGGCGACCTGGTCGGGGTCGGTCGCGAAGGTGTCCTCCGGGTGCCACTGGACGGCGAGGAACCAGCCGGGAGCATCGGTTTTCACGAGGCCCTCGACGCAGCCGTCGGACGTCCGCGCCACGGGCACGAGCCCTTCGCCGAGTCGCAGCACGCGCTGGTGGTGGTAGCACGACGCCTGAACCGTCTCGCCCACGGCGTCGGCCAGCACGGTGCCGGGATCGACAGCCACCTCCTGTACCACGTGGCGGTGCGGGGAGTCCATGTGCTGCTCGAGGTCGCCGCCGAGCGCGACGTTGACGACCTGCATCCCGCGGCAGACCGCGAGCAGCGGCGTACCCGAGCCGATCGCCCACTGCGCGACGGCGAGGTCGAAGGCGTCCTGCTCCGCATCGACGTCGTAGACCTCGTCGTGGGCCGAGGGCTGCCCGTAGCGCGCCGGGTCGAGGTCGCCGCCGCCCGGGAGCAGGACGGCGTCGGCGAAGGCCAGCCGTGCCCCGACCTGCTCGGGCGTGACGACGCCGTCGGGCGCCCACGGGTGCACGGTGACGGGCTCGCCGCCCGCGACCAGGACGAGCTCGGAGAGCGCCCGCGCCGTGCTCAGGGCACGATGACGGTGCGCCGAGGCGGACGACGAGAACCGTCCGGGGATCGCGACGACCGGGCTCCGCGACATCTCTTGACGCCCTCCGGGAGTGCCAATACGTTTGGCTCCGAACGATATCGGACGCGGCACCGCCCGTCACTCGTTTCCATCGTTGCATCGAGGACGGAGGGTCGACACGGTGACCACTGCAGTCGTCGCGGGCGTCGAGGTCGACACCCGGCACTGGATCGGCGGTCAGCGGGTCGCGAGCGTCGACACGTTCGAGGACGTCTCGCCGCTGGACGGCACGGTCATCGCGCAGGTGAGCCGCGGGGGCCAGCCCGAGGTCGACGCCGCCGTGGCTGCAGCCAAGGCGGCCTTCGCAGGGTGGTCGCGGACCTCGCCCGCCGAGCGCTCCGCGATCCTCAACCGCGTCGCCGACGGCGTCGAGGCGCGGATCGAGGACCTCGCCCAGGTCGAGACGCTCGACAACGGCTCGCTGCTGCGCTCGCACCGCCGCGGCGTCATGCCGCGGGTGGCGATGAACATCCGGTTCTTCGCCGACCACCTGCTCTCGCTGAGCCACCCGGACTTCGACACCCGTGGGCACCGCAACCACGTGAGCTGGGACCCCGCGGGGGTCACCGCCATCGTGACGCCGTGGAACGCCCCGCTCATGCTCGCCACCTGGCGGATCGGACCCGCGCTGGCGGCCGGCAACACCGTCGTCGTCAAGCCGCCGGAGTGGGCGCCTCTGACCGCATCGCTGTTCGCCGACATCGCGCACGAGGCAGGGCTTCCCGCCGGGGTGTTCAACGTCGTGCAGGGGTTGGGCACCGAGGCGGGTGCACCGCTCGTCGCGCACCCGGACGTGCGGCGCATCTGCTTCACGGGGTCGGTGCCGACGTCGGTGAGGATCGGCGAGTCGGCCGCGCGCAACGTGACCCCGGTGAGCTTCGAGCTCGGCGGGAAGTCGCCGCTCCTGGTCTTCGACGACTCCGACCTCGACCTCGCGGTCGACCTCGCGGTCGAGCAGTTCGACAACTCCGGCCAGGTCTGCCTCGCCGCGGTCCGGATGCTCGTCCAGGACGGGATCTACGACGAGTTCCGCGCGAGGTTCCTCGCGAAGGCCGCCACCATCACGCAGGGCGACTCGCGCGAGGAGGCCACGGACATCGGCCCGCTCGTGAGCCGCACCCACTTCGAGCGGGTCGACGGCTTCGTGAAGCGCGCGATCGCCGACGGTGCGCAGGTGATCCTCGGCGGCGAGCCGAACCACGAGCTCAACAACGCGACCGGCGGCTTCTACTACAAGCCCACGGTGTTCGAGGGTTTCGCCCCCGACGCCGAGATCGTCTGCCACGAGGTCTTCGGGCCGGTGCTGACCCTGCAGCGGTTCGCCACCGACGACGACGGGGTGGCGATGGCGAACGACACCGACTACGGCCTCGCCGCCACCCTGGTCACCGGCAGCCAGGAGCGGGCCGAGCGCGTCGCCGCCCAGCTGCGAGCAGGCACCGTATGGGTCAACTGCTTCTTCGTGCGCGACCTCTCGGCGCCCTTCGGGGGCAGCGGGAAGTCGGGGATCGGCCGCGAAGGCGGAACCTGGTCGTTCGACTTCTACTGCGACGTGAAGAACTCGGTGTTCGCGCCGAAGGGATGGAGCTGACATGGGCGAGGTCGTCGGAGCTGGTCTGCTCTCGCACGTCCCCACGATCATGCTGCCGGAGGCGACGCGCCGGGAGCTCAACGAGGGCAAGGAGATCTCGCTGGTCCCGGCTCTGCACCGGATCCGTGCCGAGAAGTTCGAGCAGCTCGACTACGACACCGTCATCGTTCTCGACTCGCACTGGTTCACGACGATCGAGTTCATCATCACGTCACAGGATCTTCGCGCGGGACTGTTCACCGCCGAGGAGCTTCCTCGGGGCATGTGCCGCATCCCCTACGAGTGGCGCGGCGACCGCGAGCTCGCCGAGGCCATCGCCGCGGAGGGCGAGCCGGCCGGCACGTGGATCACTCCGATCGACGACCCCTACCTGCCGCTGTACTACCCGTCGATCAACCTGTGGTCATTCCTCGGCAAGGGCCTCGACAAGCGGTGGATCTCGATGTCGGTATGCCAGACGGGCGAGACCGACGACTTCCTGCGCGTCGGCCGGGCCATCGGCGCCGCGGTCGCGCAGACCGATCGCAAGGTCATCATCATCGCGACCGGGTCGATGTCGCACACCTTCTACAAGCTCAAGGAGATGCGCGCGCACGAGGCCAGCGATCCGTCGCACATCTTCAGCCAGAAGGCGCGCGACATGGACCACGAGCGGCTCGGGTGGTTCTTCGAGGGCCGCCACGACCGCGTGCTCGAGACGATGCCGGAGTTCCTCACGGTGCGGCCCGAGGGCATGTTCGCCCACTACCTCATGATGGCGGCGGCCCTGGGCGAGGACGACTTCTCGGCGCCCGGGGTGCAGTACGGCGACTACGAGAACTCGGTCGGCACCAGCCAGGTGCACGTCTGGTTCGACCGCCCCGTGGGTGGCTGGACCGCGCCCCGTCCGGCCTGACCCACCCGTCACGACCACTACTGGAGTACCCGTGCCCGAGTACCGCCGCATCCTGCTCGACGGCTCCGCCGTGCAGGTCAGGCGCCACGGCGACGTCCTCGTCGCGGCCGACGGACGTGAGGTCGGCGTCGACGACGCGCAGCACCTTCCGCCGACCGAGCCGTCCAAGATCATCGCGGTGCACCTCAACTACGACAGCCGCACGCAGGAGTTCATGACCCGCCTGCCCGCGGCACCGACGTACTTCCACAAGCCCGTCACGGCGCTCAACAGCCACAAGGGCGCGGTCGTGCGTCCACAGGGCTGCAGGTGGCTGAACTACGAGGGCGAGATCGTCATCGTGATCGCCCGCACGGCACGCAACATCTCGCCCGGGGAGGCCGGTGACTACATCGCGGGCTACACGGTGGGCAACGACTACGGCCTGCACGACTTCCGCGACACCGACGCCGGCTCGATGCTGCGGGTCAAGGGCAGCGACACCCTCGCGCCGGTCGGCCCGGGGCTCGTCACCGACTGGGACTTCCGGCACAAGGAGATCCGCACGCTGGTCAACGGCGAAGTGAAGCAGGAGGGCTCCACCGACGAGATGGAGTGGGACATGCACTACCTCGTCGCCGACATCGCGCGCACGATCACGCTGTCGCCCGGCGACCTGCTCTTCTCCGGCACGCCGGCGAACTCCCGTCCGGTGCAGCCCGGCGACGTCGTCGAGGTCGAGGTCGAGGGCCTCGGTCGCCTCACGAACCACATCGTGGTCGGCCCGACGCCGATCCGCACCGACGTCGGCGCCCAGCCGACCGAGAGCGAGGAGGTCGTCTCGACGGCGCTCGGTGGCGACTGGGAGTTCCGCGGCATCCGCACGCCCTCCAAGGATCTCTACCCTTCCACCATCACCGAGCAGGACTGAGCCCGAGCCGTGGGGCGAGGGGCAGTTTCCGCGATCGTCCAACCCGAGCAGGAGTGAATCGCATGAGCCTCAAGGTCGTCGTCGACTGGGACCTGTGCCAGGACCACGGGCAGTGCGCCTTCGCCGCGCCCGAGGTGTTCGAGATCGGGGAGGACGGGCGGATGCACGTCCTGATCGAGGAGCCCGACGAGTCGCTGCGCAGCAAGGTCGAGGATGCCGCGGACGTGTGCCCCGTCCAGGCGATCACCCTGCAGGGCTGAGGCATGGGAGCCCAGCGGGTCCTCGTCGTCGGTGCGGGCATGGCCGGTCTGCGCTCGGCCGAGGGTCTGCGGGCGCACGGGTTCACCGGCGAGATCCTGGTCGTGGGCGACGAGAGCTGGGCGCCGTACAACCGCCCCCCGCTGTCGAAGGAGGCGTTGCATGGCGACCTCAGCCACGACAAGCTCGTATTCCGGGTGCGCAGCAACGCGGCCGACGTGGACTGGCGGCACGGGGTCTCCGCACGTCGCGCCGATCTCGCGCAACGACTCGTGCACCTCGACGACGGTGAGGTGGTCGGCTACGACGCGCTCGTGGCCGCCACCGGCGTCAGCGCCCGCCGCCTGCAGATCCCCGGACCGCCGCAGACCGCTGCGGGAGGACGGCACGTCATCCGCACGCTCGACGACGCGATCGGGTTGCGTGCTGCGCTCGTCCTCGGCGCGAAGGTCGTCGTCCTCGGCGCCGGCTTCATCGGGTGCGAGGTCGCGGCCACGGCCGTGAAGCTCGGCTGCGAGGTCCACTGCGTCGCCATCGACCCCTACCCCATGGTGCGCCCGCTCGGCCCGGAGCTCGCGGCCGAGCTGCAGCGACGGCACGAGGGCCAGGGTGTCGTTTTCCACCTTGGCGTTGGCGTCGCGGAGTTCGTGGGCGACCACCACGTCACCGATGTTGTGCTCACCGACGGCACGCGTCTCGAGACCGACGTGGTGCTCGAGGCGCTGGGCTCGCGCTGCAACGTCGAGTGGCTCGAGGGCAACGGCCTCGACCTGGCCGACGGCGTGCTCACCGATGCAGCGCTGCGGCCTGTGGGCGAGACAGGCGTGCTCGACGGCGTGGCCGCCGTCGGCGACATCGCCCGCTTCCCCAACCTGCGCTTCGACGAGCGGCCTCTGCGCGTGGAGCACTGGAGCATCCCGACCGACACCGGACGCCGCGCGGGCGCCGTGCTGGCGGCGTACCTCGCGGGGGAGGGCTACGGCGACGCGGTCTCGGGGTCGTGGGAGCCGCTGCCGTCGTTCTGGAGCGACCAGTTCGACATCCGCCTGCAGTCGTACGGCATGCCGGGCCTCGCGGACGCCGACGGGATCCGCGTGCTCGAGGGCGATCTGCGCGACGAGTGCGTCGTCGGCTACCACCGCGGAGAGG
>Ga0075015_100001034_pt1 | contig 10281 bp, 6 predicted proteins | sample AleBraG_ABR_2013_FD_71476 | JGI IMG/M metagenome (GOLD analysis project Ga0075015, IMG submission 71476) | Freshwater sediment microbial communities in response to fracking from Pennsylvania, USA - Alex Branch Run_MetaG_ABR_2013 | ecosystem: Environmental > Aquatic > Freshwater > Creek >...
CCACCGGTCGAGCCGTAGAACACGGCGTCGCCGTAGGAGAACACGCCCCCGTCGGAGGCCACCAGCCAGTAGCCCTTGCCATCTTGGGTGGTGGCGAACTTCACGATCGGGGCGTTGAGGTGCTGACCACCGGTCGAGCCGTAGAAGGCGGCGTCGCCGTAGGAGAAGACACCGCCGTCGGCAGCGACCAGCCGGTAGCCCTTGCCGGTCGGGGTCGAACCGAACCCGACGATCGGGGCGTTCAGCTGCTGGCCGCCGGTGGAGCCGAAGAAGGGCGCATTGCCGTAGGCGAAGACCCCCCCGTCGTTGGCCGCCAGCCAGTAGCCGTTGCCGTCAGGGGTGGAGGCGCTGCCGGAGGTCCCGGTGATGGTGAGCGACGTGGTCCCGGTGGAACCCGCGAATCCGTTGCCCGCGGTGGGGGTGAAGACGGCACCGAGGGTGAGGTTGCCGGGCGGTAGCGCGGTCGTCGTGTAGGTCGCCACACCGGCGGAAACAGGCGCCGGGACGCCGATCGGTGTCGAGCCCACCTCGAACTGGACGGTGCCGGTCGTCACGGGGCTGACGGTGGCCGTCAACGTCTCAGACGTCCCGACGAGTTGGGGACCGGTCGGACTGACCGTCAACGATGTGGTGGTGGGCGTGAGGGCCACGACGGTGTAGGTCGCCGTGCCCGTCGAGCCGCCGTACCCGCTACCGGGCGTCGGGGTGAACACGGCATGCAGGGCGAGGGAGCCGACCGGGAGGGCCGAGGTCGTGTACGCAGCCACGCCGGCGGACACCGCGACCGGGGTGCCCAGATTGGTCGAGCCGTTCTGGAACTGGACGGTGCCAGGTGCGGTGGGGCTCACCGTGCCCGTAAGGGTGACCGGGGTGCCGGCGAACTGCGGGCTGACCGGCGACACGGTGAGTGCGGTCGTGGTGGCGATCGGGCTGATCGTGAACGGGGTCGTCCCCGTCGAGCCGCCGAACCCGCTGCCGGCCGTCGGTGTGAACACGGCGTTGAGGGTGAGCGAACCGACCGGGAGGGTCGAGGTGCCGAGCGTCGCCACACCCGCCGACACCGTCACCGGCGTGCCGAGGTTGGTGGCACCGTTCTGGAACTGGACCGTACCGGCGGCGACCGGGCTGACCGTGGCGGTCAGGGTGACCGGCGTGCCGAACGTCTGTGGGCTGGAGGGCGAGGCCGCCAGCGTCGTGGTGGTCGGCGTCGCCGGGTTCACGGTGAACGAGGTCGAGCCCGTCGAGCTGCTGAAGCCGTTGCCGGCCGCCGGCGTGAACACGGCATTGAGCGTGAGGGACCCGACCGGGAGGGCGGAGGTGACCAGCGTCGCCACACCCGCCGACACCGTCACCGGCGTGCCGAGGTTGGTGGCACCGTTCTGGAACTGGACGGTACCGGAGGCGACCGGGCTGACCGTTGCCGTCAGCGTCTCCGACGTGCCCAGGAACTGCGGACTGACCGGCGAGGCCGTCAGCGTGGTCGTGGTGGCGATCGGGTTGACCGTGAACGAGGTCGTTCCCGTGGAGCCACCGAAGCCGCTGCCGGCCGTCGGGGTGAACACGGCATGGAGGGTGAGCGATCCGACCGGGAGGGCGGAGGTGACCAGCGTCGCCACACCGGCCGACACCGTCACCGGGGCGCCGAGGTTGGTGGCACCGTTCTGGAACTGGACGGTTCCGGCGGCGACCGGGCTGACCGTGGCGGTCAGGGTCTCCGACGTGCCGAACGGCTGTGGGCTGGTGGGAGAGGCCGTCAGCGTCGTCGTGGTCGGGTTCGCCGAACTGGTCACGGTGAAGCTGGTGGTACCCGTCGACCCGGCGTAGGCGGCGAACTGGGCCGGGGTGAACACCGCGTGGAGGGTGAGTGCCCCGACGGGCAGCGCGGCGGTCGACAAGGTGGCGACGCCCGTGGTGGCGTTCACCGTCTGCGGGCTACCGATGGCGGTGGCCCCGTTCTCGAACTGGACCGTCCCGGGAGCGGCCGGGCTGACCGTGGCGGTCAGGGTCTCCGTCGTCCCGGAGGGCTGTGGACTGGTGGGCGAGGCCGTCAGCGTCGTCGTCGTCACGATCGGAGTGATGGCGGGATAGACCACGGACCATGTGCCGTGAACGGAGTCGATGGAGATGTCCGCCGAGAGGTAGGTGGTGTTCGGGGGCTTGCCGGACGCTGTCGTCTTCAATCGGAGCTGGTAGAGCCCGGCGTAGCCGCTGGCGACGGAATTGGTGTTCGGGAAATCTGACTCCAGAGTGGCCACCGTCGTGTCGCCGGACGAACCGGTCTCGACGGGCAGAGTGGCCGTGTTCAGCGGAGCCGGAGCTCCGCTGTTCGGGTAGGTCGTGGACGAGCCGAGTGCCTCGCCACCCCAGGTGCCGGGTGCCGTGCCGGCGATAGGCGAGTAGCCGTAGAGAGTGGCCTTGGTGTCACCGGCGCGCACGGTGACCGTGCCTTCGATGTAGGCGGCGACGGGCGAGTCGGTCAGGTTGCCGCCGGTGATCTGCTGTCCGGAGGCGTTGTAGAAGACCAGGCCGCCGACGGAATTGGCATCCGGCTCCCACGGCGGATTCCCGGCCGCACCGGCGGGGGAAGCCAACGCGGTGAGCACCGAGGCTGCGGCCAACACCGCTCCAAGGAAGGCTGCGATGACGGTCCGGAACGCGGAGCGACGGGTGGGATTCCTCATGGGTGTAGGCCTTTCGTGGAGGTCGGTGATGCCTGTGTCGACAAACTGGATGAACTCATCGATGAACTGATGGACTGCCTGGACGCGATGGTCGATTCCGAACGGGGCAGGTCAGGGTCGGTCGGTTCCGGCGCCGTGTCGGACGTCGGCGAGGCCCGACCGGATTCGGGAGGCCCCGGATCTGCGGAACCGGGATCGGATCCCGTCCGGTCGCCCGTCGGGCCACGGCGGAGTCTGCGCAGTAGGAACCAGGCGGCGAAGGCGATGAGGGCGATCACCACGGCAGTGGCCAGCCACCCCGTTGACGAGCTCGACTGGGCGGCGGTCACCGGAGTCGCCGAGCCGCTTCCGGAGCCGGCGGCTCCCGATGACGAGGGATTGCTTCCGGAAGCGGATCCCGGGGAGGTGCCGGCACCGGTGGAGCCGGTCGCCTGGCTGCTCGTGCCACCGGTGGGAGTGGTCGTCGCGGCGCTGGCGGGAAGGACGATGCTCTCGATCGACTCCGCGGTGCCTGCGGTGCAGTTCACCGGGCTCCCACCGACCGCATGCCATGTGTTCCCCTGGACCTGGATGTCGAGCGATGGGTAGTGGAGCGAGTACTGCGGTGCGTCCGCCGTCCCCAGGTACATCCGGAGTTGGAGGAATCCGTTCCACACGGGGTGGTAGTTGGACATGAAGTCCGCCAGGGAGTCGTCACCGCTGGTGGCTGCGGCCATGGGAGCGTTCGGATTCGTGTAGCGCGAGGACGCGGTGAGCTCGGCTCCGCTCCACTCACCCGGAGCGAGCCCGTTCCGGGGCTGATACGCGAGGAGGACGGCCGTGCGGGGGAAATTGCTGTACGGAGCCTGGGCGGGGGTGGTCGACACGGATAGCCAGGCGAACGGGGCCTGGGTCGTGCTCCCGCTCGTGACCTGCTGGCCCACCTGATTGCACAGCCCGATCGACCCGACGGCGTTCGGGTCGGAGTACGGCACCGTCGTGACGGCGCCCGCCGTCCCCCCGTGCACCCCGAGCACGGCCAGGGCCACGAAGGCGACCCCCCCGCCTCCCACGAGCCGGCGCATCCAGCGATGCGTGGCGCCCCGGTTCATAGCGACACTTCCGACTTGACACCGGCATCGGTCGGCTCGTCGCTACTGCCCGATCCGACGCCGGGCACCGTGCGGGACCGGGAACACCTCGACACCGCCGTGGCCACAATCAGGACGCCGCGGCGGCCGGCGTCTAGCCGGCCGCTGGCTGAGGGCGGAGTGCCGTGGTCGGCGGGTGGGGTGTACATAAGGGAAGTAAATCTATCGTATTACTAGGTTTTGCAGCAAATCACGCCGGTTCGGTTCCGGACCAGGGAAAACGCAACGGCAACGTCGATCCCGAGGATCGTGCCGTCGAAGACCCGGAAGGAGCGGGCATCGACCGGATCGGCCGGTGCCCACCTCCCGGGTGCACCGTGTGGGGACCTACCGCCGGGATCGGCGGCGGGTCCCCACGGACTGTGGTGCTCGGCGATGGTGATGGTGATGGTGATGGTGGCCGTCTACTGGGCCAGGACACCGGTGACGGTCAGGTCCTGGGCGGTGATCACGTCCGACGGCGCGTCGTGAAGTTGCTCGACACTGCCGATGCCGTCCAGCACCTTCTACGTGACCGTGAAGACGGTGGCGGTCATGACGCTTCCACCGGGAGTGAACACCTTGATCTTTCCGGTGGTGGCCCCGACCGGGACCTTCACTTTGAGATTGGTCGCTGTGTCGTAGGTGATGGTTCCCTTCACCCCACTGAATGTCACCTTGGTCGCCCATTTCAGATTCGCACCCTTGATGATGACCGTCGTGCCCACTGGACCACGAGCGGGAGCAAAGCTGGTGATGGAAGGGGCTGCCGGGTACACCACCGACCAGGTGGTCCCGCTGATGAGGATGTCAGCCGAGTCGTATCTGGTGTTCGGGACCTTGCCCGGCGCCGTCGTCTTCAGCCGTAGCTGGTAGAGCCCGGCGTAGCCGCTGGCGACGGAGTTGGTGTTCGGGAAGTCCGACTTGAGGGTGGCCACCGTCGTGTCGCCGGCGGAGCCGGTCTCGACAGGCAGGGTGGCCGTCTTCAGCGGAGCAGGGGCGCCGCTGTTCGGGTAGGTCGTGGACGACCCGAGCGCCTCGCCACCCCAGGTACCAGGTGCCGTGCCGGCCACCGGGTCGTAGCCGTACAGCGTGGCCTTGGTGTCACCGGCCCGGACCGTCGTGGTCCCCTCGACATAGGCGGCGATGGGCGTGTCGGTCACTTTTCCGCCGGTGATCTGCTGCCCGGCGGCGTTGAAGAACACCAGTGCGCCGCCGGAATTTGCGTCCGGCTCCCACGGCGGTGGTGTACCGGCGAACGCCGTTCCGCCGAAGCCGGCGGCCAGCGACCCGGCTGCGACGGTGGCCGTGGCCACCAGCGCAATCGATCGGACGAACTTGTTCATGATGCTTCCTGCTTTCTTTCTGGATCGACGACCGAGCGCGGCCGACCAAAGGGATGTCTGGTTGTTGCGTGATCACTCAGTGGATGCGGCGGAATGGCGGTCCCGACGGGGTGCCCGGCCCGGGTGGGAGGTGGCGAGGATCCCCCACCCGAGCCGGGTTCCGTCACGGCGACGATCGCCGCCGTGGTTCAGCCGACGGAGAAGTTGCCCTTGTCGACGTAGGACGCCGTGACACCCGACGCCGCCACCAACGACTTGCCGAGCGGCTTGGCGAAGAACGGCGCCGACCCACCGGGGTTGGAGAACAGGGTCTGCACCCAGTTCAGAGACCCGCCAGGCTGGAAGGGGCTCAGTGACGTCGCATCCTTCTGGCGGAAGATCACGTAGTCGGTGACACCGCTGGCGTAGACGGGGTTGCTGTCACCGGGGGCTCCGGCCAGCAGTCCGATTCCCGGGGTCAGGACGGCACCACCGGGGAACACCGTGTTCGGGTTGTGGAAGTAGCCCGAGCTCCACAGCGCCAGGCGCGCCGCGGAGAACGGCACGATGGTGTTGGCCGGGCTCGTGCTCGCCGTGACGGCGGTGGGGTCGTTCTGCTCGACCGTCTTGACACTCGCCGACAGGACCGGAGCCGTGCCACCGTTGGCTGTGGTCAGGTCCTTGATGAGCGTCTTGTAGATGGCCGAGCTGGACGGCGGAATCTCCGGGATGATCGTGGCAGTGGATCCACCGGAGTTACCGGGCAGCTGGTTCCACGTCGTGACCGAACCGGTGTAGATGCTCAGCAGCTCTGCCGCGGAAAGGCCGATGGGGGCGTTGGTCGTGGTCGCCGTGGCGATCTCGACCGCGTCCGTGCCGAGCTGGACCGAGTGGAGGTAGGTCCACCCATTGCTGGCGGCCGTGCTCTGCTGGGCGGCGGTGGGCGGAGTCGAGCTGAAGATGAAATTGATCGTCTCCGGCGACGACGTGTCGGCCAACAGGGCGGACAGCGACGCACCACTGCTCTGGACACGCTGGACCGGGAACGTCCCGGCCCGGAGCACGTCGGTCGGATTCAACTGGGTCGTGGTGCTGCCCGGGACGTAGGTCGAGCGGCCGTTGATGTCGGCGGTGGCATTGAAGGTCACCAGCCGGTTGTAGGCACCGACCTGGTTGTAGCCGGCGTCACCGAGGGTGTCTCCGTCCGCACCGAACTGCAGTGCGTACTGAGGGGTGTCACCACCCACTCCGACGACGTCACCCGCCTGGGGCGAGTAGTCGGCGAATGCCTGGCCGGCGCCGACCAACGGGATCGTGACCGCGGCCACCCCGATCAGTCCGACCTTCAGGAACTTGTGCTTGCTCTTCACGATTGCTCCCCTTCGTCCCTCGTGGTGATCGGTGCGCTGCTCATGCGTTGTCTCCTCCTGAGGCGGCGGATCCGGCCGTCAGACTCGAACCCTGTATTCCTAGTTATCTAACCTGTTTGGTCAGGATTAGAAACATATAGACGCCTCACCAGGATGTCAACCGTCTCCCCCCGATCAGCGCCGTGGGCAGTGGCCACATCACGCGGTGGGGCAACCCGCACTGCCTACCGAACCACCCCGATCGCCATGGCCGGTGGGCGAGGCCGGGTGGGTCCCTCCGGTGGGTCCACGCCGTGCAGCTGGCCAGCACCTCGGTCCGCAGCGCCGGTTCGGCCCGCGAGGCGTGATCGCCACAGAGCACCCGGAACCGGTCTGTTGCCCGCGGGAGCAGGCCGAGCCCCGCGGGCAGGCATCGAGTGCGCATGTCCGATATGTCGGCATCGCACCCGACTCTCTCGACCAGGCCCACCGCGCCCCCTCGGGCTCGGGTCCACCCTGCCTCGAGCCGACGGGGCCGGCCCGGGCCCGGCGTCGTGACGGGCCGACCGATGCACCGCCGTAGCGCTCAGGTGTCGGTCAGCACCGTCTTGAGCTGGACCATCTCCTCGAGCCCGGCCCGGCCACCCTCGCGGCCGAACCCGCTCTGTTTGACGCCACCGAACGGGGTGGCAGGCGTGAGGCTCCCGAATCCGTTGGCCACCACCACGCCCGCCTCGATCCCGGCCACCATGCGCTCGAGCCGGGCGGGATCGGCGGTGTGCACGTAGGCGGCCAGGCCGTAGGGACTGTCGTTGGCCTTGGCCAGCACCTCGGCCTCGGTGGAGAACCGCAGGACGGCCTGGACGGGCCCGAACACCTCGTGGCGGGCCAGGTGGCTGTCGTGGTCCACCCCTCCGAACACGGTGGGGGCCACGAACCAGCCGTCGGCCAATCCGCCACCGAGTCGCTCGCCACCCACCAGCAGCATCGCCCCCTCGCCCCGAGCCCGATCGCACACGCCGAGGATCCGGGTCATGGCCTCCTCGGTCACCACCGGGCCGACCACGGTGGACGGGTCGAGCGGATCGCCGACGGGGAGGGTGCCGAGCGTGGCCAGGATGCGGTCGACCACGGCGTCGTAGACGTCCTCGTGCACGTAGGTCCGTGTCGGCAGGGCGCAGCCCTGCCCCGACAGCAGCGCCGTCCCCGATCGGGCGGCCAGGGTGGCGGCCGTGTCCAGGTCGGCGTCGGGAAAGACGATGTTCGGCGACTTGCCCCCCAGCTCGAGGGCCACCGGGGTCAGTGCCCCGGCCGCCGCGGCCATCACGGCGCGGGCCGTGGCCGCGCCGCCGGTGAAGGTGAGCTTGTCGACCCCGGGGTGGGCGGCCAGGGCGGAACCGGTGGCGGCCCCGCCCACCACCACGTTGAGCACCCCGGGGGGGAGGCCGGCTTCGAGGGCCAGCTCGCCGAAGCGCAGCATGCCGAACGGGGCGAGCTCAGGCGGCTTGGCCACCACGGTGTTGCCGGCGGCCAGGGCCGGGCCGCACTTCTGGCCCATCCCCACCATCGAGCCGTTCCACGGCGGAATGACGCCGACCACCCCGTAGGCCACCCGGCGCAGGGTCGCCGTCCCGCGCCCGACGTGGAGGGCCTCGTCGCCTAGCTCCACGGCCAGGTCGGCGTAGGTGCGGACCCATGCCGCCGTGTAGCGACCGGGGCGCAGGACCGAGATCGGGGTGCCGTTGTCGAGGGCGGCCAACTCGGCGGCCTCGTCCCGGCCCTCGTCGAGCAGTCGGGCCAGGGTGGACAGGACGACGCGCCGGGACTCGGCACCGAGCGCGGCCCATGCCGGTTGGGCGGCCCGGGCCGCGTCCACCGCAGCGTCCACGTCGTCGGTGCCTGCCAGGCCGACGGCAGCCTGGACCTGGCCGGTGGCCGCATAGCGGTGCTCGTACACCCCGGACGCCGCGCTGGCCACCCAGCGCTCACCGATGAGGTGCCCCTGCCTGGCCAGCCGGTCGACCGTGACCGCAGCCCCTGCCGTCCTCACGGCACCACGTAGCCCCCGTCGACGGGTAAGGCCACGCCCAGCACGAACGAGGCGGACGGGGTGCAGAGCCACACCGCCGCCTCGGCGATCTCGGAGGCCTCCCCGATCCGACCGATCGGGTGCAGTGCCTTCAGGTGGGCGTCGATCGACGGCTGTCGCCGCACCGCCTCGTCGACCATGGGGGTACGGGCCGTGCCCGGACAGATGGCGTTGACCCGGATGCCCTGGGCCCCGTAGTCGAGGGCGGCCACCTTGGTGAGGCCGATCACGCCGTGCTTCGACGCCGTGTAGGCCGCCTGGTGCCGGTAGGCGACGAGCCCGACGCCCGACGCCGTATTCACGATGGCCCCACCCCCGCGGGCCAACATGGCCGGAATCTCGGCCTTCATGCCGTAGTAGACGCCGTTGAGCATGATGTCGAGCGTCCGGTGCCACCCGTCGTCCGGGTAGTCCGCCAACGGGGCCATCGGCGCGGCGATCCCGGCGTTGTTGTGGGCGCAGTCGAGGCCGCCGAACCGGTCGACGGCGAACGCCACCATGGCCTCGACCTCGGACTGCACGCTGACATCGGTGTGCACGAACGCCGCTCGGCCTCCGTCGCGTTCGACCAGGGACACCGTCTCGCGTCCACCGGCGTCGTCGATGTCCGCCACCACCACGGCCGCGCCCTCGCGTGCGAAGATGCGGGCCGACTCACGACCGATGCCCATGGCCGCGCCGGTGACCACGGCCACCTTCCCCTCCAGAGCTCCCATCCGGGCAAGAGTACCGGTGGCGACCCGAGCGGGTACGTTTCCCGACATGATCCAGGAGCAGCCGTGACCGCGTGGACGCCATGACCCGGTTCGACGGGTCGGTCGCCCTGGTTTCGGGCGCGGCCGGCGGGATCGGCAGCGCCGTCGCCGACCGGTTGGCCGCCGACGGGTGCACGGTGGTCCGGGCCGACATCGCCCCGACGACGGACGGGATCCATCTGGACGTGACCGACGCCGCATCGTGCGCGGCGGCCGTGGCCCATGCCGTCGACCGGCACGGACGGCTCGACGTCCTGGCCAACGTGGCCGGCATCGGCGCCGGCGCCCGCATCACCGAGGTGGACCCGGACGACTGGCGCCGCATCATCGAGGTCAACCTGACCGGCACGTTCCTGCTGTCGCAGGCCGCGGTGCCCGCACTGGTCGAGGCGACGGGCTGCATCGTCAACCTCGGCTCGGTGGCCGGGCTGCGGGCCACCCCCTACAACGCGGCCTACTGCGCGTCCAAGGGCGGGGTCGTGATGCTGACGAAGTCGATGGCCATCGAACTGGCCGCGGACGGGGTGCGGGTCAACGCGGTGTGCCCGGCCTCGGTCGACACCCCCTTCCTGCGGAACTTCGCGCTGCCCGAGGGGGCGGACCTGTCCCTGTTCGCCCGGGCCGCGTCGCCCATGGGACGGCGGGTGGAGCCCGGCGAGGTGGCCGCCGCCGTGGCCTACCTGGCCTCCGAAGAGGCCCGCACCATCAGCGGTACCACCCTGGTGATCGACGGCGCCGCTACCGCCTGACGTCGGCCAGGGACACCGTCTCGGTGTCGGTCCCCGACCGCAGGACCCGTCCGGGCCGGGCCCCGGTGGCGGTGCCGTCCGTGACCACCTCGACCCCGGCCACCAGCACGACGTCGATCCCGGCGGAGTCGGCCACCAGTCGCTCGCCGCCACCGGGCATGTCCGCGACCAGGCGGGCCGGCAGGCTGTCGACCGCGCCCGGGTCGAACACGACCAGGTCGGCG
>Ga0075015_100001035_pt1 | contig 10281 bp, 8 predicted proteins | sample AleBraG_ABR_2013_FD_71476 | JGI IMG/M metagenome (GOLD analysis project Ga0075015, IMG submission 71476) | Freshwater sediment microbial communities in response to fracking from Pennsylvania, USA - Alex Branch Run_MetaG_ABR_2013 | ecosystem: Environmental > Aquatic > Freshwater > Creek >...
GTCCGGGACCGGGGCATCGACGGGCGCGACATCGAGAAACGACGACGGACGGGGATCGGGGTGGGGAGTCATGGAAGGTCGTCAGTCGGATCCCGACCGGCGGGAAGGGTCCCGCCGACTCGTTTCCGTGGTCAGATGATCACTCTCAGTGTCAATGGGATACATTCTCCTGGTCAGGCAGGGCACCACCGGTTGTCGGAGCCCCGCCGACCTCACGCCGCCAGCGTAGACGACCACCGACGGCGAGGGAACCCCGCCACCCCCTCAAGGTTCTGCGGCAACTACCGACAATTAGACGTGAGGCACGAACGCGAAGCGCATCTGAGCAGGGGCCCGTTGCCGCCCGCAGGCACCACCGGGCACGGGAGGCGAGCGTCATGATCTTCGTCGAGGGGGTCCGCCTCATCGTCGTACTCCTGGGTGCCCTGATCGGCTACGAGATCGGGCATCACGGCAATCCGACGGGCACCAGCGGAGTCGTCGGGCTGCTCATCGGGGCCGCCATCAGCTACGTGGTCGGCGGTGTCGTCGGGCGGATCCTGGACAAGGGACTGCAGCGCGGCGTCTTCCTGTTCCGCAAGAGCCCACCGGGTGAGATCTTCGCCGCAACCATCATCTCGACCTCGGGGATGATCCTCGGGCTCATCCTCGGCATGGCCATGGTCGCGGTGGTCCACTCCGCCTACGCCTTCGTCGTCACCGCCGGCATCGTCTGGGTCCTGGCCGCGTTCGGCTGGCGCCTGGGCACCGTAAAGGGCCGCCAGATCGTGGCCGCCGCCGGCCTGTCGCGGATCCTGAGTCCCGCCTCCAAGCCCCTTCCCGGCCAGGCCCTGCTTGTCGACGCCTCGGCCGTCATGGACCGCTTCCTGCTGATCCTCGGCCGCAACGGGCTGCTCCCCGGCGGTCTGATCGTCCCGCAGTTCGTCGTAGACCACGTGCGCCTCATGGCGGAGTCACCCGACCCGGTCACCTCACGGCGCGCCCGCCGCGGACTCGAGGGACTCGAGGCCATGTTGGAGTTCGGGGTGTCGGTGGACATCGCCAACGACGAACTTCCCGAGGTGGACGATCCCACTACCAAGCTCCTGACACTTGCCCGGCGCACCGGCTTGCGGATCGGCACCTGCTCGACAACCGTCATGGACGCGGCACAGGAGTGGGACCTGACCGTGATCAACCTCCACACCGTGACCAAGGAGCTGGCGCCGGACCACGTGCCCGGTGAGCGCATGACGGTGTCGCTGGTCAAGGAGGGACGCCAGGCCCGACAGGCCGTCGGCTACCTGCCGGACGGCGACATGGTCGTCGTCAACGATGCCACCCACCTCATCGACGAAGGGCCGGTGCTCATCAGCGTGCTCTCCACCCGGGCCACGAGCCAGGGGGTCATGGTCTTCGCGAAACTCGCCCCGCCCACCGAGGTGGACGAGGCGAGTCCCGCTGCCGCGAGCTGACCAGCCGACGGGCGATCCCGGGACGGAGCTGCGGGTACGGGGGTCGCGTGAACGGACCACGCCCGGCGAATCCTCCCTCGGGAGGTCGCCGGGCGTGTTCCGTGCTGTGGAGCCGGGTACGGGTCCCGTCAGGAAGCGGCGATGCCCACGATCGGCTTGTTGAGCGGGGTTCCGCCGGCCGAGCCGTAGAAGGGAGCGCCGTAGTTGAAGACGCCGCCGTCCGCGGCACCCAACCAGTACCCGGTATTCGAGTTACCGGCGATGCCGACCACGGGTGAGTTCAGCTTCACGCCACCGGCGGATCCGGCAAAGGCCGCATCCCCGTAGTCGAAGACACCCCCGTCAGAGGCCGTCATCCAGTAGCCCTTGCCGGTGGAGGTGGCGGTGATGCCGACCACCGGCTTGTTGAGCCGGGTGCCACCCGCCGAGCCGTAGAATCCGGCGTTGCCGTAGGCGAAGATGCCGCCATCGGCTGCGACCAGCCAGTAGCCACCACCGTCTGGCTTCGCCGTGATGCCCACCACCGGCTGATTAAGGAACGAGCCTCCCTTGGAGCCGAAGAACTGGGCGTCGCCGTAGCCGAAGATGCCGCCATCGGCCGCAACGAGCCAGTAGCCGAATCCGTCCGGCGTCGGGACAATCCCGACGACTGGCGAGTTGAGGGTCAGGTTCCCGGCGGAGCCATAGAACCGCGCATCCCCGTAGTTGAAGACGCCGCCGTCAGAGGCGACCATCCAGTAGCCGGCACCGTCGGAGGTGGAGGCGATGCCCACCACCGGCTTGTTGAGGGGCGTACCACCGGCGGATCCACTGAACGGGGCGTTGCCGTAGTTGAACACTCCACCGTCGGATGCGCCGAGGAAGTACCCGGTGTGGTAGCTGAACCGGTCCTGCTGGCTGACCACCGAAAGCTGGTTGCCGACCCTCACTCTGACGTTCACTACACCGCTACCGGCAGGGGAAGTCGCCGTGATCGACGTGGGCGTATTCGAGGTGATGGTGGCCAGCGTCAATCCGAAGTGGACGAGTTTCGCGCTGGCCAGCTGCTGGCCGGTGATGGTGACCGAAGTCCCGCCGCCCGGAGGACCGGTGTTCGGGCTCACCCCGGTCACGATCGGGCCGGTCGTGTAGGTGAACTTGTCCGCAGCGCTCACCGGTGAGCCGCTCGTGGCCGTGGTCACCTTGACGTCGACGGTTCCTGCAAGCCCGGGTGGCGAGGTGGCAAGGAGCGAGTTGGACGTCAACGGGGTGACATTCGTTGCTGCCACCCCACCAAAGGTCACACTGGTCGGGTTGTCGAGGAAGGTGCCGACCACCTTCACCTGCGTCCCACCGGCCAACGGGCCGGAATTCGGGAGAACCGAGGTCACCGATGCACTACCGGCGACCGTGACGCTGGCCAGCGTGGGCGGCGGCGAGAGCAGCGCCGGCGGCGTGGGCACGGGGCTAGTGATATCCGGGCCACCGTAGGGGTAGCCGACCACAGAGACCACCAGAGGGCCACTGAAGCTGATGGTGCTCGTCGTCTTGAACTCCGTCTGGGTCCAGTTCGCCGTGACGCCACCGGTCAGCCCGGTGAGGGTGACGGTGACCCCGGGGGTCGTGAGGGTGCCCCCGGCAGCGAACTTCAGGCCAGCCTGCGTGCCCACCTGGAGGTAGGGCGCCGGAGTATTCCCGAGGAACGTGGCCGACGTCGGGTTTGCGCTGCAGCCCGGCGACGAGGTCGTCGGGCAGTAGGTGATCGTCAGCGGCGAGGTCGTGGTGGGTCCGCTAACCGGTTTGAACGAAACCAGGCCGGAGGCGACTGCGCTCACATAGGACGTCCCCGCCGGGATCGGGTAGTAGTTGATGTTGTCCTGGATGCTCAGCAACGACAACCCGGAGTTGGTCGTAGGAATGACCTGCGTGGTCGCCTGGCTGGTGAACGTGAAGTTGCTCCCCTCCTTTACGGATGCCGCAGACCCAGCCCAGTTCGAGGAGATGGACGCGGACGAGTATCCGAGTGCTCCACCGAGGATGGGGATATGGAACGCGAATTTCTGCGTTATCGGCGCAGCCGAAGCCGGAGCGGCGGTCACCAACGCAGAGGCGCCAACACCCAACGTCCCGAGCAACGCGACCATCCCCACAGTGGCCAATCGAGTTGCCGTTGATCTGAATGCTCGCATGGAACGTTCTCCCCTTTTGCTCATACATCGTGGGCCTCAGGAACCTTCGTCCGAGGTCATCGCTGGAAAACCGGGAACCCCTAACCATTCACACGTAGACGGCTTCCCGGCTTGCGAACCGTACTGCGCGGCGTCATCGAGGGGAGCGAACTCCACTGGGTGGTGTCGGCCCCCCTGCGACAAGCGGGCTAAGCATCGGTGATAGCAAGCACAATTGTCAACCAAGAACGCGTGGGGCAACTGAACACACACTGTGCGTGGCAATGCGGCGTGCGCTCAGCCACGAATGCCACCGAGCCGAGCGCGTTGCGCCACCAGGCCCGTCGCCCGTTCAGTCTCCCGGCATTACGGATCCTGTTCGTCGGTCCACATGGCTGATCGGTCCGCATGGTTGACCGGTCCGCAGGCCACGGACCCGGCACGCCAGAGGCGCCGATCGCTGCCGGACGTCAGCAGATGCTCTCAGGTTGAGGGCACGGTGACGTGTCGCGGACCGAGCTGCGGAGTCGTGGTGCAGGAAGGGGCAAAGCCCGGTCGGTCAGGCGTCCTTGACGGCGGCGACCAGCTTGCTCAGCGTGTCCTTGGCGTCACCGAACAGCAGCGTCGTCTTCTCGTCGAAGAGGAGGTCGTTGTCGATGCCGGCGAATCCGGGGCGCATCGAACGCTTCAGGAAGATGACGGCCGCGGCCTCGTCGGCATTGATGATCGGCATACCGTAGATCGGGCTGCCCGGTGTGTTCTTGGCCGCCGGATTGACCGTGTCGTTGGCCCCGACGACGAGGGCGACATCGGCCGTCGACATCTCCAGGTTCGCCTCGTCCATCTCCTTGAGTTCGTCATAGGGCACGTTGGCCTCGGCCAGGAGGACGTTCATGTGGCCGGGCATGCGGCCGGCCACCGGGTGGATGGCGTAGAACACCTCGACCCCGCGCTCCATGAGGAGGTCGGCGAGCTCCCGAGCGGTGTGCTGGGCCTGAGCGACCGCGAGCCCGTAGCCCGGGATGATCACGACCTTGCGGGCGTAGGCCAGGAGCACGCCGATGTCCTCGGCCGTTCCCGACTTCACCTGGCGCGTCTCCCCGGTCCCGTCCGCCCCGCCGGCCGCCGTCACCACCGAGCCGAAGGCGCTGAACAGCACGTTGGCCAGGGAGCGGCCCATGGCCTTGGACATCATCCGGGTCAACAGGATGCCGGAGGCGCCGACGAGCGTGCCGGCGATGATCAGCAGATTGTTGTTGAGGGTGAAACCCGAAGCGGCCACGGCCAGGCCGGTGAACGAGTTCAGGAGCGAGATGAGCACGGGGACGTCGGCGCCGCCGATGGGGAGGACGAAGATGATCCCGAGGACCAGCGACAGGACGGCGGTGATGACCATCAGGGTCACGCTGCCGGTCAGGAGGGTGGCGACGGCCAGGCCCACGATCGCCACGCCCACCAGTCCGTTGATGACCTGCTGGGCCGGATACGTGATCGGCCGGCCCGTCATCAGCTCCTGCAGCTTGGCGAAGGCGATGGCGCTACCGCTGAACGACACGCAGCCGATGAGCAGGCCGAGCAGGCCCTCGGCGATCGTGTAGACGGCCGGCTTGGCGGGGAGTTGCGAGTGCTGCAGGAACACCACGATGGAGATGAGTGCCGCAGCCCCGCCCCCGACGCCGTTGAAGATGGCGACGAGCTGCGGCATCGCCGTCATCTTCACCAGCCGTGCCACCGGCACGGCCACCACCGCACCCACCACCATGGCCACGATGGTCAGGATGAGGTTGGTGGTGTGGTGCTTGAACTCGGCCTCGGGGTTGAAGAACGTGGCTCCCACCGCGACCACGGCGGCTGCCGCGGCCAGCAGGTTCCCGTTGCGGGCCTGCTTGGGCGAGCTCAGGCCCTTCAGGGCGATGATGAAGGCGACGGCGGCCAGGAGGTAGATCAGGTCGATCCAGATGGCGAGGGTCACTTGGCACCACCCTCGGCATCGGGCTTCTTCGACTTGGGCGCGCTGTCCCCTGGCTTGGCCTTGAACATCTCGAGCATCCGGTCGGTCACCGTGAACCCACCCACGATGTTCAGCGTGGCCAGCAGCACCGCGAAGAACCCGAGCACGACCTGCGCCGCCCCCGACGCGGTCCCCATGACGATCATGGCGCCGACCAGGACGATGCCGTGGATGGCATTGCTGCCCGACATGAGCGGCGTGTGCAGGATGCTCGGCACCCGTGAGACGACCTCGTTCCCGACGAAGGCCGCCAGGATGAAGATCGTCAGGAACTCCAGGATCCCGGTGGTGTTCATGACTCCCCCTGCTCAGTGTCGGCGCTCCCTGCCGGGGCGCCCGTCGGATCGGTGTCGGTCGCGGCCGGCGGCACCGGCGGGGCCGGCGGGTCCGGCACACGGAGTCCCAGGGCTTCGGCGGTTGGCCCGTGGACGACCTGGCCGGCCCGCACCACGCAGGTGCCGACGACGATCTCGTCCTCGAAGTCGGGGGCGAGAACGCCCTCCTTCACGACCAGGCCGAGGAAGTTGGCGATGTTGCGGGCGTAGAGGAAGCTGGCGTGGGTCGGCATCGATGCCGGCGGATTCGTCATCCCGACGACTGTCACCCCACCGACGCGGATGTCCTCGCCGGGCTTCGACAGTTCGCAGTTGCCGCCGGAGTCGGCGGCCATGTCGATGATGACCGCGCCATCGGCCATGCCGTGCACCATCGCCTCGGTGACCAGCACGGGAGCCTTTCGTCCGGGGATCTGCGCTGTGGTGATGACGACGTCCGAGGCGGCCACCTCGGCCGCCAGAAGCTCCTGCTGCTTTGCCAGGTACTCGGCCGACTGCTCCTTGGCGTAGCCTCCGGCACCGTCCTGGGTCTCGAGGTCGAGTTCCACGAACTTGGCACCGAGGCTCTGCACCTCCTCCTTGGCGGCGGCACGGACGTCGTAGGCCCGCACCACGGCACCCAGGCGACGGGCGGTGGCGATGGCTTGCAGGCCGGCCACGCCGGCGCCCATCACGAGCACCTTGGCCGGTGGGACGGTGCCGGCCGCCGTCATGAACATCGGGAAGAACTTGGCCAGGTGCTCGGCGGCGGACAGCCCGGCACGGTACCCGGCCACCGTCGCCTGCGACGACAGCGCATCCATGGATTGGGCCCTGCTGATCCGGGGCAGGAGGTCGAGGCTGTACACCGTGGCGCCCTTGGCTGCCAGCGCCTGGACCACGTCGGCCGAGGCCACCGGCTGGAGGAAGCTCATCACCGATACGCCCTCGGCGAGCATGGCGACCTCGTCCACCGTCAGTGGCTGCACGTGGGCCACGAAGTCGGCACCGGCCAGCGCCGAGGGGGCGTCTGGGGCGATCGTGGCTCCGGCCCGGACGTAGTCGTCGTCCGGGAATCGGGCGCCCACCCCGGCACCGGACTGCAGGACGACGTCGACTCCGGTCTTGGCCAGCTTTGCCGCGACTTCGGGGACGATCGCCACGCGATCCTCCCCCGGGCGCGACTCTGAGATGACAGCGAGTTTCACGGGCATGGGTATACCAGGCAATTAGGGGGCGCGGACCACTCCGGCCTGGAAGAGGAGGCGGTCGGCGGGCGGACAGGACATGGTAGCCATCGCGGCGGAGTTCGGCCCAGTCCTGGTGGCGTCACCCCGGGTTGGCGCGGCGACCGGTGAACCCGTCGCCGCACACCCGGACCCGGTCAGGGGGCTGACGGGGCTCCGTTCCGGGCCGCTCCCACCACGACCCGGCGGCCCATCCGCAGGGTCAGTCCGAGCCCGGCAGGTCGGCGTCGGGCACCGCGCGCGGCGCGGGCGGGGCGGCGGACGCTTCCGGCTCCGGCTCGACATCGGTCAGCAGCGATTCCACCGACACGGACACGCCATCGGCCAAGAGGAGTGTCCGGGCCTCGGTCCGCGAGAAGACCGGGATGTCCGGACCGGCGGCGAAGGTACGCGCATCGACGCGGCCGATGGGGTGGGCGAAGAAAAACCCCTGCGCGGCATCGGCGCCGAATCCGGCGGCGATCCGCACCTGCGCGGCGTTCTCGGTCTGTTCGACGATGGCCGACATCCCGAGGGAGTGGGCCATGTGGATCACCGTCTCCACCACGAGACGGTTGATCCCCAGGTTCGATTCGAGACCGGCGATGAACGAACCGTCGATCTTTACCGTGCTGATGGCGTGTCGCTTGAACGGCTCGAAGGACGACCAGTTGGTGCCCACGTCATCGACCGACAGCTGTACCCCCATGTCACTGATGGCCTGCAGGTCGGCCGATGCCGTCACGTCGACCACAGCGTCCTCGGTCACCTCGATATTGAGCTGGTCGCTCGGGAATCCGGTCTGGCGCAGCGCCTCGGCGACGGCCTGGGACACCTCGCCGCGCTGCAACTGCTCCACGGTGCAGTTGACCCCGAGCTGGATGCTGCGGGACCAGTTGCAGGCCTCTTCACAGGCGGCCGCCACAATCCACCGGGTCAGGGCCACGATGTCCCCGCTGGCCTCGGCCGCCGGGATAAGGAGGTCGGGGGAGATCCGTCCACGGGTCGGGTGGCGCCAGCGCACCAGCGCCTCCATGCCGAGGAGGCGGCCGGTCGAGACGTCGACGACCGGCAGGTACTCCAGGTACGGGGTCCCCTGCAGGGTGAATGTCGGCTCCGGATAGGTCAACATGACTCTTGCAACTCCTGGACCGGCTCTGCCACCCCCGGCTGGGGGCGGTTCGACCATCACCGTTCCTCTGCTCCTCACATCGTCCGGGAACAGGGCAAACTTGAGTACGGCGATGCCCCCGCCCGGGCGATTCCGGGTCGCAGCGTCCCGGTCACGACCGCGTCGTCTCGACCGCCACCTGGAAGGCCGGACGTTCGCCGCCCCCGTGGGCCACCACGTTGGCCCCGCTCACATAGGCGGCGAGCGGCGATGCCAGGAAGAGACAGATGCCGGCCATGTCCCCCGGGGTCCCGAACCGGCCGAGCGGCACCGTGGCCGCCACCGCCGCCATCCCCTCCGGCCCGCCGTAGTACTCGTCGGCGGCCTCGGTGGCCACCAATCCGGCGCTCAGCGCATTCACCCGGACCCTGGGGGCCCACTCGACGGCCAGGGTCTGGGTGAGGTTGAGCAGCCCCGCCTTGGCCGCGCCGTAGGCCGCGCTTCCCGGCGAGGGACGCAGGCCGCTCACCGAGGCGATGTTGACGATCGAACCGCCGTCCTCCTGCGCCTGCATCACCGAATTGGCCGCCTGCGCGCAATAGAGAGGTGCAAGGAGGTTCAGGGTGACGATGGACGCCGAGAACCGGGGCGACGCGGTGGCGGCGGCGGCACTGGGTGAGCCACCCGCATTGTTCACGAGGACGTCGAGGCGGCCGAACCGGTCCACCGTGGCCGCCACCAGCGTCGACGCCTGGTCCGGATCGCGCAGGTCGGCGCTGACGAAGCCGGCACGGCGCACGGTGCCGGAGCGGTCCCGGGCCTCGGGCAGGGTGTCGTCCGCCATCGCGGTCCGGCCGCACACCATCACGTCGGCTCCGGCACCGAGGAACGCCTCGGTGATGCCGCGACCGATGCCCCGTCCTCCCCCGGTGACGATCACCACCCGGCCGCCGAAGTCCAGTGGGTCACGGTCGTCGGTGCTCCGGTGCGCTGCCACTGCTGCCTCCCTGGTTCCGACTGGTACTGTCCTGACCACTATTACCTGACACCGCATCAGATCGGAAACCGCACCGGGCCGGCCCCGGGGCGGAGCCGGTGGCGGCGCCGGGGACTAGGCACACACCAATCCACGCCGAGTGCGTGACCGTGTCCCCGCCCCGCCCCAGGCCCGGACGGGCTCGGCGGCCACGCCGCGATCCCCGGAGCAGACCATGCCCATCGTCACCCATCAGGACCGGCCCGGAATCGCCGAAGTGGTCATCGACCATCCCCCGGTCAACGCCCTCGACGTGGCCGGTTGGTTCGGTCTGGCCGAGGCCGTCCTGGCCGCCGGCCGGGTACCGGAGAACCGTGTGGTGATCCTTCGGGCGGAGGGTCGCGGCTTCTGTGCCGGCGTCGACATCAAGGAGATCCAGGCCAAGGGCGACGAGGCGCTGATCGGCGCGAACCGGGGATGTTTCGCCGCGTTCGCCGCCGTCTACGAGTGCGAGGTACCGGTGATCGCCGCCGTCCAGGGCTTCTGTCTCGGCGGCGGGGTCGGCCTGGCCGGTAACGCCGACATCGTGGTTGCGTCGGAAGACGCCACCTTCGGACTCCCCGAGGTGGACCGGGGCGCACTCGGTGCGGCCACCCACCTTTCGCGCCTCGTCCCCCAGCATCGGATGCGCTCGATGGTCTACACGGCGAAGCCGGCCACCGCCGCCGAGCTCCTCCACTACGGCTCCGTCCTACGCGTCGTCCCCCGCGACGACCTGGTCGACGCGGCATTCGACGTGGCCGAGGACATCGCGGCCAAGAGCCCGACCATCATCCGTCGGGCCAAGGAGTCCCTCAACGGGATCGACCCGGTCGACGTCCGTCGGAGCTACCGGCTCGAGCAGGGATTCACCTACGAATTGCACGTGGCCGGCGTGGCCGACGAGCAACGGGCCGCCTTCGTCGAGAAGCGGGACGCCGACACCACCAGATGACCCCCTCGACCACTGGTCCGATGACCACCGTCTCACCGCGCGGCATCT
>Ga0075015_100001036_pt1 | contig 10271 bp, 10 predicted proteins | sample AleBraG_ABR_2013_FD_71476 | JGI IMG/M metagenome (GOLD analysis project Ga0075015, IMG submission 71476) | Freshwater sediment microbial communities in response to fracking from Pennsylvania, USA - Alex Branch Run_MetaG_ABR_2013 | ecosystem: Environmental > Aquatic > Freshwater > Creek >...
GAGCACCAGGCACGCCGGAGTGATCTTGAAATTGCGAGCCCGCCATGCTTTTGAGCCAATGTCGTTCCCCAGATCAGTCATTGCTCTCCTCCTCCAGCAGAATTTCCCGCACATCGCCCCAGAACGCGATCCATCGAATCCAATTGCGCTTCGTATTTCGGGGCGACCGCAAGCAATCGCACACAACCTTCCAGAGCGGAATGTGAAAAGCCCAACTCCGCGCCGTCGGCGTCTTGTCGAACCAAATCGACAGCGGCACTTTCGGATATAACGGGAATACTTTCCCCGGCTTCATGTGATCGGCGAGGAACCGGACCCGCAAAAACCTTTTCCCGTTGTGCTTGAATTCCGCGCCACCCTTGAACAGGTACGCCTCGACGACGCCGTCTTCGCCGTTCTTCAGCCCCATAAACGCCTGCTCGGGCAATGCCGGTTTGTCCTGGATCGTGAAGCTCTCCGACTGTCCACTGTTCACGCTCCACCCGCCGCTTTTGCCGCCGCCGCTTTGACCTGTTCCGAGGTTGCTGCCTTCGGTCGCTACCCAGACCTCTTCCATGCCGATCGTTTCGGACGAAGCCTTCCGCGTTTTGGCGTCGGTCTGGCTGCACATGATCCGAATGTTCAAATTGGCGAGAAGATCATCGGTTTTGCCGATACCCTGCTCTCCGCCGCCGAAACCGCGAGCCAGGCTCGAATTCGACTGGTAGCTGTAAACGTGGTAAAGCCTGCTACTCCTGCCTCGTTCGCAGGCCTCGGAGTCGAAGTCGGTGAGCCAGGCTTGGCTTTCGTCGCACCAGATCCCGCATGGGGCGAGTTCCTCCTCGGGACCTTGGTGCGTTTCCAATCGACGAAGTCCGGCCTTTTGCAGTGCCTGCTTGAAACCCACGCCCACGGCGCGGCCAATCGCCCGATATTTCGACATCGGGAAATTCCAGATGAGGATCTTGCCGCCCGTCAGAACATCGTCCGGGCTGATATTGCTCTCCTTCTCAAAGAGGACAGGAAAAATACCTCTCTGAAATAAGCCAGCCACTTTTACCGTGGTGGAAATTTGAATCGACGATCTCGTCTTATCCGAGAGATTCGGAATTTCTTTCAGGAAGTAGTCTTCGGCGAGATCCAGTTCGAGGCTCTCTCCGGGCGCGAACCGCTTCCGGGCTTCCGACAAGTGCTTGACGATTTCACTCCGTTCCGGACTCTCTTCCAGCGCGCCGAATCCGGCAGGTAGAGTTTGCACCGTTGAAAGAAAGCGGCGCAGCTCGATTTTTCCGTAAGCCAGCCAGAGAACGGTCATGACGTAGCGGGTGCATTGCTTGCACGCGGGTTCAAAGAACGCATCGCCCTGGCGCGTTACGTCGCCCCGGTTGAGGATTTCGACCATGGTCCAGACTTCGTCCAAAGCTTCGTCAATGGACCAGGCATCACCGGCGTTCTTGAGGGCGTAGTCAATCGGATTGAACCGCCACTGCCCGCTGCCGTCAACGACTACCACGTCGTCTTCGCGGCCCGCCCGGACGGCGATGTTACGGGCCCAGTCGGCGGTATCCGACTTGGCGCAAGCGATGTACGCAGTGTGGTGCGATTCGAGGGCGGCCTGGAGTACGATGCCCATGATCGTGCTTTTGCCGCCGCCGGAAGATCCTCCGAGCGCGATTGACCTTAAAAAATCCCGCAACCGCAGCATGTCGCCCGATGGCGAAACGCAGAGGATCGGCTGGTCGAGCCGGAAGCGTCTTTTTCGCTGCGGCTTCTCGTCGATTACAAGTCCCATGGACTTCTCCTTGAATGAATCTGCTGAAGGAGTGGACCCCGTCAGCGCGAAGAACTCCGGTGGAGTGTGACTTAAACTCGCGACTCGGCTGACAAACATGGGCCTCAAGCCCGATCGACTCAAATCGGTGTGCGGTGATTCAATCGCGTGCGTGCTTGCACTTGTGTTCGATCGCGCTAACGCACGCTCGTCGCAGTCAGATCGGGCCAAACCGATTGCCGGGCTGACCAGCAGTAAAATGAGCGAAACCGCAATTTGAAATAACATGCACACACTCCACCCTTTGTGCGTGTGTCACCGCCATCATTGGACGCTATGCGCCCGCGAAGCCTGCGGGTAGCGCTAGGGCAACACACTTCAAAAAACGTCTGATTTGAGCCAACTACGCCGCGCCGTCAGAATCGCCGAGCGCAGCTCATCTTTTTGAAAACCTCAGCGCTCCCGTGATCTCCGGGTCATGGGCTCAACCCGCGACGGAGCAGTCCGATCGCTTTCCCGCAAACGAAAAGAACGAGAGCCAAGGCACCGCCAGCCATTACGGCAACAATCCAGAGCTCGACTGAGAATCGAGTCCGTGTCTCGTCAATGAGATACTGGCCCCATGAACGACGCTGGGTTGCGGCCCAGACAGTCACAACGCAACTTTCCACGTCCCTGCTGTTGAGAACGGCCCTGGGCACACCGCAGTGTTCGACCTTAAATCGAACGTTGCCGATATTCAACCGCCCTTTGTCCGGCCAGTAACGCCAACGGTTTAACATCTCGCTATCGTCAAATCGATATTGCCGACCGTAGGGCCAGTCGTGGTCGGCATCCACGCAAATTCTCCCCGACCCTTCGACGGACCTTCGCGTCACCATGTCGTCCAGAAACTGGCACCAGTTCAAAGTGAACAACCACGACGGGGGAATCGTTGTCGGAGTCAGCGATCTCTTGCATATCAGCTCCCAGGCGGATTCTGGATTGTGCGAATGAAAGAGAGCACTGGTCTCAGTCTGCTGGATGAACCATTCCGTTGGGGAATCCGGACATGACGCAGCGACCATGTCGGCGGAACGGGCGGTTACATCGAGGAACTCTTTTTCTCTTCGTTGCTCCTCCGCTCTGGCCAATACGGGCGCATAGTTCGTCGAGGCGCGATGGATGAACACGCCCACCCGCGCGTAAATGAGAATTGCAAGCATCGAGCTAAACAGTGTTCCAAAGGGTCGTCTCATGTTGTTCCCATTGAGCTATGGCGAGCGAGCGTTTTCGGTCTCGCTTAGTTAGTTCTTGCAGACTTACTAACTGCTGACATTCTAAAGTTGCGGAGCCGCCGTGTCAACATAAATCACTTGTTTTGAATGAGTTACACGATAGTCTCTTGTTGGTTGCATTCCAGTTCACTTCCTGGCTTGCGTGAGTCTTATGAATTGCTCTTAAATACCCGAGCGCATGAAAGAGATCTCGATCGAAGGCGAGGCTTACTTATGCCTCAACGCGGCAGCCAGACATTTGAGAGTCGCGCCGTCGGCACTCACCGCTTGGACGTTGGACCCGGCGATTGCACGCTCTCTTCAACTTGAGCTTTTGTCCGATCCGTCAACGGGCCGCGTTCTCATCTCCGAACAATCCGTAAACAAACTCGCCGTACAACTAGAGAACGTGCCTCGCGGGAAACCTTGGGTGAGAACACAGAAAAGAATCATCAACGACGCAGCTTACTATCCCATCTCCGCGGCTGCCCGTCTGCTATCGGTGAGTGGCGAAACCATGTTTCAATGGGCGCATCAAGGCACCGCCACACTCGGGAAAGGCGTTCGCGTGCCAAGATTCGAACTGAAGATCACTCGCGACGAGAGAAACCGGATCTATATCGCCGAGGACTCATTGTTAGCGGTCAAACAACTTCGGAGCGAGAAACGCTCCTCGATGGGCCCTCCCATTAACCACGCCAAGCCCCTCACAAAACTGGACCCTTCCGTCCGGAACACGAGGTACAACCGTAAATTGTAAACTCGGTCGTCGTTAGGTTATGCTGTAGTCGATGCTGGTCGATAAGATACCTGAGGACCGCTCTAAAAAGACCAGTACCGAGCCCAAGGACCCTCGCTCACCAAAGCTACTTTTCAATCTCACCACCCAAAACGGCGGCTTCCGTCAAGAGCAAGCTGCGTTTCTATTTCATCTCGTTCGCCTTCAATCCGATCAAAACTGGGTGGGCATTCAAGCCAAAGAACTCGTGATCACCGAATGCGATCCGAAGAATCACTTGATTGAATCCTCAATGAAGCGAGCTGCTACCCGATTACAAGCATTGAAGTGGGACGAAGAACGCCTACCTTACGTTGTCAAGCTCCCGACGCCGCAAGGGAAGGAAGGATACGGTACGACGGACAACTTCATCAGATCCTTTCGTCGCGCGAGAATAGCAATCGAGTTGATAGCCGCAAAACGTCCTGTGCCCTATTACGTTCCAGACCAGGGTGTAATTACGGAGGAATTCAAGAAGCATCTTTGGGAAGCCTTCTCGATGAAAGAGGGCGACATTGAAACAGATCTCGCTTACATGGTTGAACACCGCTACATCGATTTCTACTCCGCTGGCTCTCAGCCAATGGCGTACATTCGGGCGACGAGTCGGTGTCATTTCGAGAGTCGATACCTTTCCAGACTGGCGGAACTGTTTGTTCCTCGTACCGACCAAACCGAAGGCGTAACAGTGAAGGAGGGCAACCAAGATAGTCCGCCGCTCGCCCCCCCTAAACTGCCCTGTTGGGAAGTTGACCTACTCAAGATGCTGGCCAGCGTGGAGCACCAGACGGATGCTAGTCCATCCATTCACGATATATCTGTCGCATACCTTGCCTGCGGCCCTCCATTTCGTTTCCTAGATAATACATCATCGGCTGCAAATCGTCTTAAAATCTATACAAGAATAGTCCTTGAAACGCTAGAGCGCCTTGAGCGGGGAGGCTGGGTAGTTTCGGACATCGCTCGAAACGGAAGCGCGAAGAGGTTTAAGGTTACCCTCGCAGGCGCGGAAGCGTTGGCGTATCGGGCCGACCTTATCACCGAGCCCGTACAATTTTCCGACGAAGAAGTCACCGAATTCGAAAAGATCAACAAATTACTGCGCGATTATCAAGAGTGGAGCGATCAGCACCCGATTCCCCCTTATTTGAAGTGAGCCAATAGCGAATCGTTTTACTCCCCGTCATTGACAACAGGGAGAATAGGTAGGCTAGGCTATCCGCCGGATCGGGCAATTCTCCCCTCAAGCACTTACGTAACTAGTAAACCGTGAGCGGATTAGCAAACCGTGTGATTCATGTCGTTCGCGGCGGCAATCTGTCGAACCTTCTTGAACGAATACCGGAGTGTCTCGCTCCAGAAGCAGCTAGCTCTTCGTGAACCGTAACTACGGCCTGAAACGAGTGACGTTTGAGTGACGTCAATTGGCGCTTAATGGCGTCGTTTCGTGTCACATCGTGCAGCTATGAGCAAGACCCTTTAGAGGGAAAACGTCGATTTACACAGATTGAGCGAGTCACGGAGGCATGGTTCGAATCCATGTCGGGTAGTTCAGTTGTTCCCTCTGAGATTCGCGTTTTTGCTTGCGCAAGTGACGTCCGAGTGACATGATTTCGAGCTTATGGTGATATCTTCGCCTCGTTTCCGCGCTGAGGTGCGAAACCGTGCATCACGGACAACTCAGCGTCCAAAGGTCACGAGACGCATCAATGCGAGCGGTACGGTTTCGTGGTGCGTCGATCTCGGGCTTGTGAACGGAAAACGGAAGCGACACTTCTACAAGACTAGGCAGGAGGCAGAGACCAAAAGCGACCAATTCAAAATTGCGCGAACGAAGCTCGGCACAGCTGCTTTCTCCCTGACCGACAAGCAGCGGGTCGATGCCACCGAAGCCCTTACCCTCCTCGGCCCCGTCAACGTCAGTCTTGTTCAGGCATGCCGTTACTATCTCAAACACGCCAAGCCAGCGCGCCCGCTTGCGATCAAGGAGGCTATCACGCACTTTCTCAAGGCGAAGCAGCGCGCTGGACGCCGACCTGTGTACTTGAAGAATCTATCGTACACGCTGCACATCTTTGGACGACATTTCGGAGATCGTCTGGTGAATGAAGTCACACACGAGGAGATCGAAACGTGGGTGCTATCCCTGCCCTTGTCGCTTCGTTCGCAGGCACACTACTACGCTGACCTGTCGAACCTTTTCAACTACAGCGTGAAGCACAATCACTGCGCAGCAAATCCGATCGACCGGCTGGAAAGACCGCGTGGTGAAGACGCTGCCATCGGAATCCTTACGGTTGAACAAGCGGCGCGTCTCCTGGAACTTGCCCACGAACATCACGGTTTGAGAATGCTCCCTTTCATCACAATCGGGTTGTTCTGCGGACTGCGGCGCGAGGAGTTGATGCGACTCGACTGGAGCCGCGTGAACATGGCCGAGGAATTCATCGAAGTCACCGCGGCGGCCAGCAAAACGCGCCAACGTCGAATCGTCCGCCTGACACACTCGTTGCCAAACAGAAGAAACGGCAAAGCTATGGTCTACCAGCCTGCGATCAAGTGGCTGCGGCGCGTGACGATACCGCACGCCGGGCCGGTCACCCCAAATGATGCGCCCTACCAATTGGAAAAGTTGGCGAGACTGGCAGGAATTCAGCCCTATCCCCGCAATGCCCTCCGACATTCCTTCGCCAGTTACCTGATGGCTCTTACGCAGAACGCCGGTGTCGTTTCCGAGCAACTCGGGCATGTTGGTTTTGAGTCCCTATACCGAAATTACAGACAGCTCGTGACACCGAAAAGCGCAATCCATTACTGGCAGCTTTGATTCAGAGATTCCCTCTGTCGTCACGGTCCTGAATTTTCCTCTGTTTCGATTATTCTGTGCAAACCGTTCTTCAATCCCACTCGTCGCTGCCGCTATCAGCGAAGCATCACTAATCGTCGGTCTACTTCTCCCAAGTCGGGCATCTCATCCCATACTCGACCTTCAAGAGTACGACCAGTCTTCTTCTTCTGAAGACCACCCCACTGCTTGAAGAAAAATGGCACCTGCGCCTTTAAACACTGGTCCCGAATGTCCGTGACCCAAGCCGGATCGATTGGCCGGGCACCCGGACCCGATTCACCACCCACGATTGCCCAGTCAATCCCACGCAGATTCATCTTTGGCAACGGCCCGAGCAATGGTTCCAACGATAGAAATCTCACATGTGCAGCCGTTTTTCGTAAGTGATCGATGCGATAGAGGTATTTCTCGTTCTCCACGCTGACGCCCATCCAGATTTGCGGTGCCCAATCTAAACTCGGGCTTAGTGCGCGCACGCGTTCCGATCGCTTGGTCAAAACTTGGAACTGATGCCAGTGCGCTCGCTTCATCACATCGAAAACCTGCTTGATGTATGTAAGCGGCACCTCATCGTGGAACAGGTCGCTCATCGAATTTACAAAAATCCGTTTCGGCGTTTTCCAATGGAGGGGCAGATCCAGCATTTGGGGCTGGAGTGTAACCTCAAACCCGTTTCGGTAGTTCGCCTGGCCCATCAGCTTCAGACGATTCGCCATTCGCTCCGCATAACAGTGTTTGCAACCGGGGCTGATCTTTGAGCAGCCGGTCACTGGGTTCCATGTCGCGTCGGTCCATTCGATATGTGAGTTCGTCGCCATTTACAACCCTTGTCTCTTTCGGTATTTGTTGAAGATGTCCCCAACGATGCCCGCCGCCACCGGTTTTTGAGAGGCAAAATAGAGATAGTAGATCACGGAGTTCGTTTTCGTTTTCATGGGCATCGGCTCGGAGACGAATTTGAAGCCAGCCCTCGGCGGTCACCCAAAACCGGCCATGAGTGGTCACTTCAAAACCGGCCATAGAGGAGAGCGAGCAGGACATTGAAACCGGCGGGGCGATAGGCTCCGCAAGTGAGCAATGTCTTGAACGAAGAGAAACGAAACCAAGTCGTCGCACTGGGCCGCATGGGATGGTCGCTGCGACGGATAGAAGAAGCCACCAAAATCCGCAGGGAAACCGCGGCCGGGTACCTGAAAGCCGCCGGCATCGCGATCCGCAAACCTGGTGGGTGGGGCAAGCAACCGGCGCCGGACTCAAACCCGGCCATAGGGGTGACCACCGACTCTGAATCGGCCGTTCCCGCAAATCCGGCCATGGAGGTGACCACCGACCCCGGGCCGACAATCAACAACACCGCCAGCGCCTGCGAACCCTATCGCGCACTGATCGAAGAGGCAGTTTCGCGCGGCCGCAACGCGATGGCGATCTGGCAGGACCTGGTCGACCAGCAGGGCTTCACGGGAGCCTACGAAAGCGTCAAGCGCTTTGTGCGCAAACAGCGCTACGCGCATTCGCCGGACGCCTGCGCCGTCATCCTCACGGAACCCGGAGAAGAAGCCCAAGTCGATTACGGCCAGGGTCCGATGGTTCGCGATCCGAAGACGGGAAAGCACCGCGGCACGCGCCTGTTTGTGATGATGCTCGGCTACAGCCGCAAGTGCGTCCGGCTCCTCAGCTTCCAATCGAGCTCTCGCATCTGGTGCGAACTTCACGAGACCGCATTCCGCCGCTTGGGTGGCGCGCCGCGCGTGTTGGTGCTCGACAATCTGCGCGAAGGCGTGATCACGCCCGACTACTACGATCCGACGATTAACCCGCTGTATCGCGACCTGCTCACTCACTACGACGCAGTGGCTCTGCCTTGCCGCATACGCGATCCGGACCGGAAAGGCAAAGTGGAATCCGGCGTTGGCCACGCCCAGAAGACGCCGCTGAAAGGCATGCGTTTCGAAAGCCTCGAAGAAGCGCAAGGGTATCTTGATCGATGGGAAGAGCGATGGGCGGACACGCGCATTCACGGCACAACCAAGCGGCAGGTTGCGGCGATGTTCGCGGAAGAAAAGCCCGCGCTGAAACCGCTACCCCTGGAGCCGTTCCGCTTCTATCAGCACGGCGAGCGGACGGTGCATCTGGACGGCTGCGTGGAAGTCGAGGCCGCCTACTACAGCGTGCCGCCGGGTCGAATTGGGCAGCTTGTGTACGTCCAGTGGGATAGCCTCTTCGTTCGTATCCTGAGTCCGCAAACCGGTCAGCTTCTGCGCCAACACCTGCGCCAACAGCGTGGCCGCCACCGCATCAAAGACGAAGATCGCTCCCAGCGAACGCCGCCCGGAGTGGTGCATCTGCTGGCGCGCGCCGCCAAGGCTGGCGCACGCATCGGCGCGTTTTGCGCGGCTCTTCACGCCAAGCAAGGCGAGATGTCCGTTCGCCGCATACAGGGCATTCTGTCGTTCGTGAAGAAGCACGGCTTGGCTCGCGTGGAAGAGGCCTGCGCCACGGCGCTGGATCTCGAAACCTACGACTATGGCTTTGTCCGCCGCTACCTCGAACGCCAAGCCACTCCTCCGGTCAGCTTGCGGCAAGTCGATCCGCTGATCCGTCAACTCACTTTGTATCGCGACCTCATTGCAGAAAAAACCAAGGAGACCAACCACGAATGAACCTCTCTGAACTCGAACGCGCACTGCGCCAACTCCGCCTCGGCGGTATGGCCTCGGTGCTCGAAATACGATTACGCCAGGCACAAGCCGAACCGATGACACCCATCGATCTGCTCTCCACTCTGGTGTCGGATGAACTGACCCGCCGCTCCGACCGGCTGCTCGAGCGGCGAAGAAAGGAGGCCGGCTTTCGCGACGCCAACCGCTCTCTGGACAATTTCGACTTCACCTTCAATGCCAAGATGAACCGCGGTTTGATCTTCGATCTGGCGACGGCTCGTTTCATCGACCAGCGCGAGGATGTGCTGTTTCTCGGCCCGGGAGGCGCGGGCAAGAGCCACCTGGCGCAAGCTCTCGGACAGGCCGCGATTCTGCAAGGCCATCGAGTACTGTATCGCGAAACGCACGTGCTGCTCGATGAGCTCGCCGATGCCGTGGCCGATGGCAGGCGCAAAGAGTTCATGGCGAACTTGACCTCCGTGGCGCTACTCATCATCGACGATTTTGGAATGCGCAAACTGCCGCTCACCGCGGCCGAGGATTTACTGGAAATCGTGATGCGCCGTTACGAGCGGGCGAGTACGCTTCTGACATCCAATCGTCCGGTCGAAGACTGGGGCAAACTGCTGGGCGACACCGCGGCGGTTAGTTCAATGCTCGACCGGTTGCTGCATCACGGTCATGTGCTGAAATGCGGTCCGAGGAGTTGGCGGGTGAAGTCGGCGATCGGCGTTGCGGAGTGACCTGATGGAAATGACGCGCCCTGGAAAACCCGGAAAACCAAAAGCAGGTTTCCCGACTTTTCCAGCGCGCTTGGAAATCGCATCCGCGATTCCCACATTCCCACAGGTCCGGCGACGATGCCCCGCTCACGCAACCGGCGAAGACGGGTCCAATCGCGCCCTCCGGGCGCTCGTCGCGGCGAGCATGGCGACCTTGCCTGGCCGACCTCGGCCGGGTTATAACTACTGTTGTCCTG
>Ga0075015_100001039_pt1 | contig 10256 bp, 8 predicted proteins | sample AleBraG_ABR_2013_FD_71476 | JGI IMG/M metagenome (GOLD analysis project Ga0075015, IMG submission 71476) | Freshwater sediment microbial communities in response to fracking from Pennsylvania, USA - Alex Branch Run_MetaG_ABR_2013 | ecosystem: Environmental > Aquatic > Freshwater > Creek >...
GTGGGTGTCATGACGACGCTCGCGCGGCTGATCGCGTTCCTGCTGGCCCTGGCCGTGGTGGGCTGCAGCTTCCTGCCCTGGGTCGGCTCGACCAACGCCTGGGACCTCGCCCTGCGCTCCGTGGTGAGCCCGAGCCACGCCACCGGGAGCGCCGCGGTCACCTCCATCGGCTTCGGCCTGGCGATCGCAGCGGCGCTGCTGCTGCTCGGGGCGCTGCTCAACTCCCGAACGCTGGTCATCCTCGGCGGGCTCGTCACGGTCGGCCTGCCGGCGACCTGGATCCTCAGCAATGCGATCTCGGGCACCAACGGCGTCCCCCTCAGCCGCATCCAGGTCGGGGCCTACGGCGAGGTCGTGCTCGGCTTCGTGGCTCTGACGCTCGCTGCGGTGGCCTCCGACACCCGGGTGCCCACCACCCGCTGACCCACCCGGCGCCGGTCCCGGCCGACGCCCCGACGCAGGAGCACGCGACACCGCATGGCGCGCCGTACGACACCGCCCCCACCTCCGGTTCCGGAGAAGATCGTCGACATCGACGTCGGCGAGGAGATGCGCGGCTCGTTCCTCGAGTACGCCTACTCCGTCATCTACTCCCGCGCCCTCCCGGACGCCCGCGACGGCCTCAAGCCCGTGCAGCGGCGCATCCTGTTCCAGATGGCCGAGATGGGTCTGCGGCCCGACCGGGGGCACGTGAAGAGCGCGCGCGTCGTCGGCGACGTCATGGGCAAGCTCCACCCGCACGGCGACGGCGCGATCTACGACGCCTTGGTCCGCATGGCGCAGCCGTTCTCGCTGCGGCTCCCCCTCGTCGACGGCCACGGCAACTTCGGCTCGCTGGACGACGGCCCCGCCGCGATGCGCTACACCGAGTGCCGGCTCGCCTCGAGCGCGTTGCTCATGACGACGTCGCTCGACGAGGACGTCGTCGACTTCAACCCGAACTATGACGGCCGCGAGCAGGAGCCGGTGGTCCTGCCGGCGGCCTACCCGAACCTGCTCGTGAATGGCGCCGCCGGCATCGCGGTCGGCATGGCGACCAACGTCGCGCCGCACAACCTCGTCGAGGTCGTCTCCGCCGCGCGCCACCTGCTCATGCACCCGCGGGCCACGCTCGACGACCTCATGGGTTTCGTGCCCGGTCCCGACCTGCCCAGCGGCGGGAAGATCATCGGTCTCGACGGCGTCCGGGAGGCCTACGAGACCGGTCGTGGGTCATTCCGCATCCGCGCCACGGCGCACGTCGAGAGCGTCACCCCGCGCCGCAAGGGGATCGTCGTCACGGAGCTGCCGTACAACGTCGGCCCCGAGAAGGTCATCGCCAAGATCAAGGAGGCGGTCGACGCCAAGAAGCTGTCCGGGATCGCCGCGGTCGACGACTTCTCGGACATGGAGTCCGGCCAGCGGCTCGTGATCGAGATCAAGAACGGGTTCCACCCGGAGGCCGTTCTGGAGCAGCTGTACGCCCTCACTCCGATGGAGGACTCGTTCGCCATCAACGCCGTCGCCCTCGTCGACGGCCAGCCGCGTACCCTCGGGCTGCGCGAGATGCTGGAGGTCTTCGTCGACCACCGGCTCGAGGTCGTCCGCCGACGGTCGGCGTACCGGCGTCGGCGGGCCGAGGAGCGGCTGCACCTCGTGGAGGGCCTGCTCGTCGCGATCCTCGACATCGACGAGGTCATCGCGCTGATCCGCTCGAGCGACGACGCCGCCGCCGCGAAGGCGCGCCTCATCGCGGTCTTCGACCTGTCCGACGTGCAGGCGACCTACATCCTGGACATGCCCCTGCGCCGGCTCACGAAGTTCAGCCGGCTCGAGCTCGAGACCGAGCGTGAGGAACTGCGGGCCCGGATCGCCGAGCTCAGCGCGATCCTCGACGACGACAAGCTGCTTCGCCGGCTCGTGGGCGACGAGCTCGCGCAGGTGGCGAAGGACCACGGCACGTCCCGACGCACCGTCCTGCTCGAGTCGGCCGGCGCCCCCACCCGCACCGCGGTGCCGCTCGAGGTGGTGGACGACCCGTGCGTGGTTCTGCTCTCGAGCACCGGGCTGCTCGCGCGTACCGGCGACGACCGCGACCTGCCCGCCGACGGTGAGCGCGGGCCGCACGACGTCGTGGTGTCGGCCGTCCGCGGCACGGCACGCGGTCAGGTCGGTCTCGTGACCAGTTCGGGGCGTGTCGTGCGCGTCCCGGTGCTGGAGCTGCCGACCCTGCCGGCGACCCACGGCGCGCCCTCGCTCGCGGGCGGCGTCCCGCTGGCCGCGCTCGTCGAGCTGGACAAGGGCGAGCAGCCGGTCGGGCTGTGCTCGTTCGCGAGCGACGGGCCCGGGCTGGCGCTCGGCACGGCCGACGGCGTCGTCAAACGGGTGGCGCCCGACGTCCCGAGCTCCGCGGACTCCTGGTCGGTCATTCGGCTCGAGGACGGCGACCGCGTCGTCGGCGCCGTCGAGCTGACGACCGGCGACGAGGCCCTGGTGTTCATCACCACCGACGCGCAGCTGCTCCACTTCCCCGCCTCGTCGGTGCGCCCGCAGGGCCGGCCGGCGGGCGGAGTGGCGGGCATCCGGCTCTCCGACGGCCACCGGGTCGTGTTCTTCGGAGCCGTCGACGCCGACCGCGAGTGCCTCGTCGTCACGACCGCCGGCACGTCCGGCGCACTGCCCGGCACCTTCGGCGCCACGGTCAAGGTCACGCCGTTCTCGGAGTACCCGGGTAAGGGCCGTGCCACGGGTGGGGTGCGCGCCCAGCGGTTCCTCAAGGGCGAGGACACCCTGCTGCTCGCCTGGGTCGGGCCCGCACCCGCTCGCGCCGCCACGCCGCAGGGCGCGCCCGCGCCGTTGCCGCCGATCGACGCCCGGCGCGACGGCTCGGGACTGCCGACGTCCAAGCCGGTCGCCGCCGTGGGCGGTCCCCTGGTGCCGGGCGGTCCGCGCGGCACGGCCACCGCGACGTCCGGGTGACGTCCACGGCCGCTGCACCGCGCTGCTCGGTGCTCGCCCGCGAGGCCGGTGAGCCGCTCGCGGGCAGCGCGCCGCGCGCCCGCGCCTGGCTGGTCGTGGAGCAGTCGGGCCCCTACGGCTTCGCGGCGCTCACCACCTCGCACCTGCCGCAGGCCGTGCGCGAGACCCTCGGGTCGCTGCCCAAGGACCTCGGGACCACGGTCGTGCTCGCTCGGCGGGTGGGTCGGCACGCGGACGACCACGTGGCGATCGAGCGCCGACGTTTCTGGTTCGCGCACGTGGCACCCGGTGGCGTGCGCATGCGCTCGGGCGTCCTGGACGACGCCGACCTGCTGCGCCCGGACCTGGCCGAGGTGCTCGCGGCCGCAGCGGTCGGGGAGCTGCCGCCGTGGGGCGCCCGCACCGACGAGCCGCTGCTGCTCGTCTGCACGAACTCGCGGCGTGACGTGTGCTGCGCGCTGCACGGGCGCCCGGTCGCGGAGTCGCTCGGCGCGGATCCGGCCTACTCCTCACGCGTGCTCGAGGTGAGCCACCTCGGCGGTCACCGCTTCGCGCCGACCGCCCTGCTGCTTCCCACCGGTCACGTGTTCGGCCGGCTCGACCCCGGTTCGGCCCGCGCCGTCCTCGACGCCGCCGCGAGCGACGACCTCGGTCCGCTGGAGCACCATCGGGGCCGGACGGCGCTCGCCCAGCCCGCTCAGGCGGCCGAGACCGCCGTGCGCGCTGCGACGGGGATCACGGGGCTCGACGACCTCGACGCCCTGCGCAGGGTCGAGGGCCGGGTGCTGCCCGCGGGACCACGGTGGGCCGGCGTCGACGGGGTGGCCCGGGTGGAGGTCCGCCACCGCGACGGCCGCGCCTGGCAGGTCACCGTCAACCGCGGCACGCTCCCCGAACCGAAGCCGGAGTCCTGCGGCAAGGGCGCGGTCGAGGCGCACGTGTGGATCGCGGGCGAGCCGGTGGCTGCGCCCAGGTGGGCCTGAGCCGCACCCGCCGGAGCCGCCGGGCCGCGGTTCGCTAGCGTCGCGTTCGTGACCTCCGCCTTCCCGACCGAGTCCTTCGCGGACGTGCTCGCCGGCAACGCCGAGTATGCCGCGCGCTTCCCGGGTACAGGGCTGTCCGGCCGCGCGGCGAAGGGGCTCGCGCTCGTGACGTGCATGGACAGCCGCATCGAGCCGCTCCCGCTGCTTGGGATGGAGCAGGGCGACGTCAAGATCCTGCGCAACGCGGGGGCCCGCGTGACTGACGACGTCCTGCGCACCCTGGTCCTCGGGGCCTACCTGCTCGACGTCACGCGGGTGCTCGTCATGCCGCACACGCACTGCAAGATGGTCAGCGCCAGCGAGCAGGAGATCCACGCCTCGATCCTCGAGCGGTACGGGGTGGACACGAACTCGGTCGAGTTCCGCACCGTGCCCGACCAGGAGGCCGCGCTCGCCTACGACGTGCGGCGCATCCGGTCCTACCCGCTCCTGCCGGGCGACCTCGTCGTGGCCGGCGCGATCTACGACGTGCACACCGGGACGATCTCCCCTCGCGACGTCTGACCCTCGGTCAGCCGTGGGCGGCGGTGATGAGGGAGCCCCGTTCGTGGATCGTCGTGCGCTCGCGCCCGCGGGTGGCGCCCAGGGCGCGCTCGGCGGCGTCGATCGACGCCCAGCCCTCGAGGGTCACCACGTCGACCCCGCGCTCGGCGAGCAGCGCGACGACGCCGTCGCCGCCCGCACCCTCGTCGTCGCCGAGGTCCTCGAGCAGTGACGCGACGGTCGCAGCGGCGTCCTTCTTGTTGGTGCCGATGATCCCGGTTGGGCCGCGCTTGATCCAGCCGGCGACGTAGAGGCCCGCGACCGGGGTGCCGTCGGCGTCGACGACGCGGCCTGCGATGTTGGGCACGACGTTGCGGCGGGCGTCGAAGGGCACGCCGTCGAGTGCGACGCCGCGGTAGCCGACCGACCGGATGACCAGCTGCGCCCCGACCTCGTAGGTCTGGCCCGTGCCGCGCGCCACACCGTCCGCATCGACGGTGGTCCGCTCCACGACGACGCTCGAGACCCGGCCGGTCCCGCGCAGCTCCGCGGGACGGGAGTGGAAGTGCAGGTGGATGTGGCGGTGTGTGCCGTCGAGGACGTGCTCGGCCCAGCTCCGGATGACCTCGACGTTGCGTGCCACGACGCGGTCGCTCTCCACTAGCGCGGCGCTCACCGGCTCGAGGTCGAGGTCGTGCGGGTCGTCCACCACGATGTCGACGCCGTCGAGCTCTGCGAGCTCCTTGAGCTCCTTGGTCGTCCAGGTCGCCTGTGCGGGGCCACGACGACCGAGGACGTGGACGTCGTTGATGGTCGTCGACCGCAGCGCCTCGAGGACGTGCTGGGGCATGTCGGTGACCTCGAGCCGGTCGGCCGGCGCGGTGAGCACCCGCGTGACGTCGACGGCTACGTTGCCGACACCGACGACGACGACCGAACGCGCCGCCGCGAGCGCGGCCTCGATCGAGGCGCGGTCGGCGTCCGGGTGGCCGCAGTACCAGGCCACGAAGTCGGTGGCGGCGACGCTGCCCGGCAGGTCCTCGCCGGGCACGTCGAGGCGCCGGTCGCGCGAGGCGCCGTAGGTCAGCACGACGGCGTCGTAGGCGGCCAGAAGCTCGTCGACGGACACGTCGCGCCCGACCTCGACCCCGCCGAGGAGGCGAACGCCGGGCTTCTCAAGCACCTTCTGCAGCGTGTCGCGCACCGAGCGGATGGAGTGGTGGTCAGGGGCCACGCCGTAGCGCACGAGGCCGAACGGCACCGGCAACCGGTCGAGGACATCGACGTCGGTTCCGGAGGTGGACAGGGCATCCGCGGCGTAGAGGCCCGAGGGGCCGGCGCCGACCACAGCGATCCGCAGTGTCACCCTGGCATCCGACCACACCGCCGCCCCGCGGTGCGCGCCGACAGGCCGGGAGGGGCCGGCGTCGCACTCACGCGCCCTCGAGCCCGGCGAGCAGGCGGACGACACCGGCGTAGGAGGCCGCGGGTTCCGTGACGTCGAACCACACCGCCGACATGCCGACGGCGCGAGCCCCCGCGACGTTGCCGGGCTGGTCGTCGACGAACAGGCAGTCCTCGGCGTCGACACCGAGGCGCTCGAACGCGATCCGGTAGATCCGTGGATCGGGCTTGAGGACGTGCTCGACCGAACCGTCGACGACGACGTCCATCTCGCGCAGCACCGACATTCGCTCGACCCACTCCTCGCCGTGGAAGGCGCGCATGTCGTTGGTGAGCACCGCAACTGACAGGCCAGCCCGCTTGGTGAGCGCGATGGCCTCGCGCGCCTCGGGACGGACGAGTTCGTCCTCGGTGCCGTCGAAGAGCACGTCCATGAGGCCGCGGAAGGTCGAGGGCCGGCCGGTGAGGGTGGCGAACTCCTCGGCCTTGCGCTGCCAGTACTCGCGTTCGGAGATGTCGGCGCGCTGCAGCCGGCGCCAGTCGTTGTCCGACGCCGGGTCGAACGGGCCCGTCCAGGCGAGCGACCCCTCCGGGAGGCCCGCGCGCTGCTCACCGCCGCGGAGGAGCTCGAACGGTGTCTTGAGGACCGGGCCCCCGAAGTCCAGGACGAGTGCTTTCACCGGGTCACCCCCACGAGCAGGGGGCCGAGCCCCGGGGGCCGGAACTCGGCGTGCACGGACCCTCCCGGTTCCAGGGGCACGGCGGCGGTCAGGCCACCGGTGATGATGACGTCCCCCGCCCCGAGCCCGCAGCCGCCGGCCGCGAGCGCCTCGGCGAGCCACGCGACCGCCGCCGCTGGGTGGCCTGCTGCGTCGCGCCCACGGCCGCGCCCCGCCACGACGCCGTCCGCGTAGAGCGCGACCTCGACATCGGCGAGGGACTCCAGGGGGATCGGGGGTCCGAGGACCACGTGAGCGGCCGAGGATCCGTCTGCGGTGTTGTGCGCGAGGTCGAACTCGTAGCCGCACCAGACGGAGTCGACCACCTCGAGGGCGGCGTGGGCCGACCTGCACCGATCAAGCACCTCCTCGGTCCCCGCGCCAGGCCCGACCGTCGCCCCCAGGACCAGCGCGACCTCGGGCTCGACCCGCGGGTGGATCAGGCCGTGCGCCACCGCGCCTGCGTCCTCGAGCACCATCGAGGAGAGCAGGGGCCCGAAGTTGGGCTCGAGCACGCCCATCTGGTCGCGCATCGCCCGTGAGGTGTATCCCAGCTTCCAGCCAATGCGGGTCGCTCCGTTCGACCTGCGAAGTTCGGTGAGCGCCGCCTGGACGAGGTAGGCCGAGGCCAGGTCCCCCACCTCGACGTCCGTCGCGGGGAGGCAGCGCGACTGCTGGTGCGCCCGGTGGATCTGGTGCGCCGTGGCGACGACGTCCACGCCTTAGTGGTCCTCCTCGAGGATGGTGACGCGGTCGAAGCGCACGACCTCTCCGAACCAGCCGCACTCGCCGCACCAGGTCATGAAGTTGCGGGTGTCGGCCGTCCAGTACTCCGTGGTGATGCCCCCGCGCTCACCGATCGACGACGCGCACATCGGGCAGAACCGGGGGCGGTCGAGGTAGTGCCGCTCTGCGTCGGGCGCGAACCAGGCGCTCGGCGGCGGGAGCTGGTGCGGGTCCTCGGGCAGCAGTCCGCTCATGGCTGCGGTGTCTGCCGCGGAGGCCACCCGCAGTCCGGTGGCCTCGGGGGACGACGACGGATCAGGCACCGGCCCCGGCCTTCTCGGCCGCCTCGATGCCGGCCCAGTAGGACTCGTGCATCTCGAGCAGCTGCTCCTTGATGGGGCTGTAGCGCATCGATCCGCCGTTGATCCACGCCGCCGCGAAGGTGCGTTCGGCACCGAACTTGTCCTTCTCGCAGGGCAGGTTGATGATCTCGTGCTTCTCGCGGATGGTGCCCAGCGGGTCCTCGCCGTTCGCGACCTTGCGCATGTTCTCCTTGAACATCTTGCGCAGCAGCGCGACGCCCGCGTCGGAGCGGCCGAGGTGCTCCTGCGTGCGATCGGTGATCGGTCCCTGCGACACCCAGGCCATGATGTCCTGACCCTCGATGTAGTCGGTGATGAACCGGCCCTCGTCGTCCTTCCAGAGGTACTCGTAGACGACCGGACGGTCCTGGACGTCGAGCTGCTCCCCCGGGTTGTGCGTGGAGTAGAACAGTTTCCAGGTGTGCGTGTCGTCGATCGGCACCCGGATCTGCATCTGGTCGATGTAGGCCCCGCCCACCCGCATGTAGAACGGGAACACCAGCGGGTGGCCGATCTTCCAGTCGTCGCCCTCCTCGGTCGAGCCCTCCAGCACGCGGCGCTTGAGGATGCCCCATTCCATCTCGTCGAAGCCCGTCTTGATGTGCCGCTTCTGGAACGCCTTCGGCGCCTCGAAGCCCTGGGTCTCGCCGACGAAGTTGAAGTAGTAGCCGTGCAACCATTCGACGTGGTGCGGATCGACGGAGTTCTCCATGATCTGCAGCCAGTTGCACGGGATCGTGGTGTAGCCGACGTCGCGCACGCCGTCCTTGACGAACACGTCGAAACGCGGCAGCTCCGGGGCGGGGTCGGGCCCGACGTAGACCCAGACCATGCCGCCCATGGTCTGCGCCGTGCCGCCTTTCATCTTCACGCGGTCCTTGAAGTTCTGGTTCTCCGCCTCGGCCGGCTGCTCGACGCACTGACCGGTGAAGTCGTACTTCCAGCCGTGGTAGCCGCAGCGGATGCCGTCCTCGTGGACGACGCCGTAGGTCATCGACGCGCGGCGGTGGGCGCACTGCTCCTGAATGATCCCGAACTTGCCGCCCGGGGTCTTGTAGAGCGTCCAGTCCTCGCTGAGCAGGCGCACGCTCCGCGAGGGGACCGAGTCGAAGTCCTGCTCGAAGGCGATCGGGTACCAGTAGCGGCGCAGGAGCTCGCCCATCGGAGTGCCCGGCCCGACCTGGGTCAGCTCATTGTTCTGCTCGACAGTGAGCATCGTGGTCCCTTCCCGTGGTCCTTCGTGTCGTGCGAAGTGTGCCGAACCGTCCCGCCTGGGGCGCCGTGGCGACCCCCCAGGCGGGACAGGGTGTCCTTACTCGAGGACGGTGACCGTGCCGTTGCTGCCGTCCACGCGGATGCGCTGACCGGTCTTGATGGTGGAGGTGGCGAACCCGGTGCCGGTGACGGCCGGGAGGCCGTACTCGCGGCAGACGATGGCGGCGTGACTCATCATGCCGCCGGTGTCGGTGACGGTGGCCTTGATCTTGCCGAAGATCGGCGCCCAGCTCGGCGCGGTCAGCGGCGCGACGAGGATCTCGCCGTCGAGGACCTCGTTGATCTGGTCGGGCCCGAAGATGACGCGGGCCGGGCCCTCCTCGACGCCGGGGGACGCCGCCATGCCGTGCAGGGCCCCGTCCTCGCTGGCCCCGCCGCCGAGCCAGTTGGCGATGGAGTCCGAGGTGATGCCCCACAGCATGATGGTGAAGGGCTCGGTGACCACCTCGGGAGGGGTGCCCAGCGCGGGGGACGGCTTCCAGGTGTTGAGGGCTGCGACGATGCCCCGGCGCTTGGCCACGATCGGCGGCCAGTACGACGGGCCCCGGGCCGGAGCCGGGGCGGCCCACGAGTGGTAGAGGTCGAACAGGGCGTCGGGGACCTCGTGCCGCTTGAGGTAGAAGATGTCGTCCGGGTTCTCCAGGAAGCCCTCCTTCGCGAACACCGCGCCGAGCTCCTTCATCTTGCGCCAGATGACCGAGTGGCTCCAGTGCTCGACGTAGAAGTTGTGGTTCTCGACGTACGGGAAGACGACGCGGGCCAGGCCGAGCTTGCCGTTGAACGCCTCGCGGTCCTCGTCCGACGCGAGCAGGGACGTGTACTCCGCGACGATGCGGTCGCGCTCGGCGGCGATGGCCTCGGTCGGACGGGTGATGTCGCCGCCGGCCTGCAGGCTGTCGATGTAGTTCTTGATGAAGTCGAACGGGATCTCAACGTGCTCGATCCAGATCTTGTCCTGGCTCGAGAAGCCGGATCCGGTCGAGAAGTTGAACCACGGCTCCGCCGACTGTTGGAACGATGAGATCCACGCCTCTCCGTACTCGCCCTTGGCACGCAGCGCCTGGCAGGTGCCCTCGACGTCGCCGAGCTTGAAGGCGTCGTTGATACCGGTGTCGACCGCCATCCGGGCCAGCCGCTTGAGCTCCTCGTCCGGGCGGAACAGGTCGACCTCGACGCCCGCGACCATCTTGGCGATCGCGAGGTCGGAGATCCCGGGGAACGCCTGCTTGCAGAACCCGAAGAAGTCCAGGTAGGCGGCGTAGCCGAGGTTGAGGAACTCGAAGTGG
>Ga0075015_100001040_pt1 | contig 10255 bp, 8 predicted proteins | sample AleBraG_ABR_2013_FD_71476 | JGI IMG/M metagenome (GOLD analysis project Ga0075015, IMG submission 71476) | Freshwater sediment microbial communities in response to fracking from Pennsylvania, USA - Alex Branch Run_MetaG_ABR_2013 | ecosystem: Environmental > Aquatic > Freshwater > Creek >...
GAGTATCTTCATGCTCGATCCGGCTCGCCACGACGGCGCGCCGCCGGGCGCGGACGGGTTCTGCCCAGGGTGTCCGCGTCCATGGTACAGGTGTTGCAGCCGCGCAGGCGGGCTGCACCGCCGGCCGCCCCGCTGGCGCGGCGACCAGCGCAGCGCGCCCCGGCTGGCGTAGCCCGGCTCGCACGGGTCGGGCCGGTGGCTTCCGGAGCCTCCTTTCGACCGTCGGCGCTGAACGACAGTCGCTGCATGTCCACGGCTCTTCAGGGACTTGAGTGAATTGCCTCGCCCGCGAGGCTCGTCAAAGCTTCCCAGGTCTGCGCCGCCGATTGGCGCCAATCGAACCGCCGGCTTTCCGACAGACCAGCGTCCGCCACCTGGCGAGCGTGCACGGGATCGGTGAGCACGCGACGCACGGCACGCGCAATGTCCTCCGGATCGAAGGGAGAGAAATACTCGATTCCACCGCCACCGAATTCCGGCATCGGCATGACGTTGGACGAGAGCACTGGCCGCCCGGATGCCAGGCTCTCGAGCAGGATATTCGGGCAGTTTTCGCACGAGGACGCAAAGATAATCGCCTCTGCGTGGTGGTAGAACGCCGGCAACTCCGCATACGGCACCGACCCCAAAATCCAGACGCTCCCCGCCTCGCACAGGCTGTCCTTCATCGCCGCTACCCGCCTCGCGCTGGGATAGTTATTCTCACCTACGAGAACCAACGTATATTGCCTCTGTAGCTCGCGCGCGAGGCGCGAGAAACCTTGGACGACTTCGGCCTGGTGCTTGTAGCTTTCGAACTTCGACACGTACAGCAGATACTTGCCCTGCGGCAATTGCTTTGGTCGCGCAACCTTTTGGCCGTCCGTGCGGAATTCCGCGGCAATTCCGTGTAGGATCGTTTTCGCATTGTGCACATCCAACCGTGCCTCGATAACGCCTCGCGCGTAATCGGATATGAAGATTGTCAGGTCGGCGACCGCCATGCCGCGCAGGAGCAGACGCTCGAGCATCCAGTTCCGCACTCGTTGTAGCCCAAAGGGAACGCCGGATCGCGCGCGCTTGTCGAAGGGCGTCATGTTGCGAAACATCGTCACGGTCCTGCAGCCTTCCGGCGGGCGCGTCGACACCAGGCCGCCGGGACAGAAAAGAACGTCAGCGTGTTCTCGCTCAAGGATCGACGAGAGGCACATTTTCTCCCAGGCAGCGCGCAGCAACGGGTTTTCGGTCGGCCATGCAGTCTTGCCGCGACGAACCCGTCGATCGTCCGGCAAGCTCAGCACATCCGGCGCGAAGACCAGAAGCTCGAGATCCTTCGAGGCCGGCATGTGCGCGAGCAGATTCTTGAGGTAGGTCTGGCCACCGCCGAGCCGCGCAGAAAGCGCATTGATCACTATCTTCATGCTGGTTCCGGCAATCCGGCAAACGTACCGGCCCGCCGCAGCCGGCGCGCCGACCGGCCCTTGCGAGGTTCGCTCACTCGCTGACCGCAACAGGTGCGCATGCGTCGAGCCGCCTTCCGGTCACGGCATGCCACTGCCGCACCCGCCCGCGTCCGAGCGCGGAACCTTCCGCAGGTGGCGCACACACTGCGTATCGATCGCAGCGACCCGGACCGGTGCCGGCGATCCGTTGTCTCTGCGATCGACAGGACGCCCAATGCCTCCGCCGAGCGTTCGGAAGATAATGTGCAGAAGCACATGCACGATGTCCGACGATGCCGCTCGGGCAAGGAACGCTTTTCACCCGGCTGAGCGAGGGCCGAACGGCAGTGACCTGGCCGGTCCGCTAGCCTAGCGGACTGTGCCAGCGATTTGCAGATTTTAGCGGCCTCGATGACAGACGTCATCACATTATTGAATGCGGAGCGCATGGAACCGGCGCGGCGGGCAACTAGGGTGCGACGGCGACGGTATGGAAGCCCGGAGAAAACCGACCGATTAGTCTGGGGCCGGCCCCTGTGTAGAGTCTGAGGTCCACTTCATTGCAGGACTCCGAGCCCGCGGATAGGACGTAAGCCCCCTGTGTCAGATAGCCGTTGCCGCCGTTGATCGCGAACAGGCCGAGGAGCTTGCCGCCGATCGTACAGGTGACCGTCACGGAGCGGCCGTGCAGGGTTCGGCGCTGCCGGCTGTCCCGTATGTCGAACTGATAGGCGAACGCTGGCGTCCGGGCGAATGACCTGGTCGTGAAGATCTCGAGTCCAGCGGCAAAGTCCTCGGAACCGCCAGCGTACGAAAACCGCGCGGCCAGGGAGTTCGTGCCGTCACCGCGGAGGTCCGTGATCATCACGAGATCCTGGAATCCTGCCTGGCCGGAGGGAAAACTGTCGTGGACGCAATTGAAAATGCGCGGCGCCGTCTGCAGGCAGAGCCGGGGGCCGGTCCCTTCGGTGTCCCCGCCGCCGAACACGACGTCGAGCAGGCCATTGCCCGTCAGGTCGCCGACGGCAAGCCCATAGGAATCGCGCACTGGAACCGGGCCATTCCAGAGTGGCGGAGATGGGAGAAAGGACGGCATGAGCAGCGTCGACGCTGGCCCCTCCAGTGCGCGCACGATCTGCCGGTCCCAGACACCCCAGAAGACGCGCGGGCCGCCATCGGGATCATGCTTCACGATGTCAAAGATGCCGTCGTTGTCCAAGTCCGCAACGTACAAGCCTTCATCTGCGAGCCGGACCTCGCCATAGACGTTCGGGACCGCCGTGAAGTGCGCGGTACCGTCGTTCAGAAGCACCTCACTGCCCGTGACGATGTCAACGTGACCGTCCAGGTTGATATCGACGGCTGCGGACCCCTCGGCGTGCGGCGCGTAGTTAGGATACGCGATGCCCCGGTCGATCGCGACATCCTGGAACGTGCCATTCCCCTGGTTGATCAGCAGGTCCCAGCGCTCGTAGGTCGGGATGAAGATATCGAGCAGCCCGTCCTCGTTGAAATCGGCGATCAGCATCGTTTCGCCGTGACCGCCGATGCACGTGCCATCCTCTCGCTGTGGCGCTGAGAACTCGTACTGTCCGTTTCCTTGGTTCATGCCTATCAGCGTACATCCGCTGCCATATACGTTCGAGATGATGTCGACCCGCCCATCTCCATCGAGATCGGCCACACGCAGATCCCGAAAAGTGCGATCGTCGAACAGCGATTCCATGCCCGCCGCAAGATACACGGCCTCGCCAGTGAGGCTCGGGTCATGAGTCAGGCCAACGAGCTCGTCATGGCCTTGGCTCGCAAGGTCGCCTACTGCCATGCCCCCGAAGAACCCTGCATCAGCCAGCGTGACCGGCGCTCCGTCGGCGAACCTCGAGGCGAATGCAAGTCCTCCCACCGTCACAACCCACTGTAGCTTGACCCAGCGATCGCCTTGCGGCGCCGCAAGTGATAGCAGCGCGCCGTCCGGCTGGAAGACCGCGAGTTGCCCCGCGGTCGTTTCCGCGACGAGGTAGACGCTACTCTGGCCAAGAGCGCGCATCCAAGGTTCGACTATTATTTCAGTAGAGACAGCAAAGGGTACTACCAGAGGCGTAGGAAGCCGAGTTTGAACGGGCGTGGACGACGGCGACTGCGCGCCGCTCAGGCTCCACGACGAAAGCTCAAAATCGCCCGCTAACAGCCGCAGGAACGGGCACTGGACGTTCGCCAGTGTCGACATTGGTCCGCCGTCTCTCGATACCGTCACAGAGCCGTTCGTGCTGCCGACGCACTCGACAACGGTGCCCTCCGCTGCGACCCTGACATCCAGATGCGCACCTATTGAGAGGCTGGCGCTGAAATCGATGGTCGAGATTATCGCCGTCGGTGCGGGATCCGCGGCCTGCGCAGTGCTGGCCGGCAGCGTCGGTGAACGCTGGGCACAGGCGGCCAAAAACACCGCGATCAGGCAGGAGCCCGTGAGACGAGAGCGCACAGCGCCCGGAGTTGCCCAGTGCCCTGCGGCCATTTCCCGCTGCTCTCCATCGAGGACCCGAGGAGCCGCACTTTGACTGTTCTGGAGCGCAGGGACCGACAAGAATTGTCAAGACCGAGTCGCTTCGCTGAATACTTGGCGACGGCCTACCACTTGTCTGCTGCGACGTCATTGCCGAGAGCTTTGGGCCGCGTCTCAATCTGTCAAAGTCGCCTCAGTACGAAATGGATTTGGTATGCGGGAAACAGCTAGCAGAGGTTCTCCTCGTGAAACTCCTGGAGATGTAATGGACGCCGCCCTCTTCGCAGCGGGGAGGGGGGATGGGAACGAAGCGGAAGGGAGTGGATCCCCTAGAGCCCGAACGGCATCAACGTGCCAGAGTGGAGCTGTCTAGTAACCACTCAAGGGACAGGGGATCCGCCCTGAACGTTACGACGTACGGACTTGATTTGGCAAAGAGGGTTGTCCAGGTGCATTGGGTCGATGCGGAGACGGGTGAGGTGAAGCGCAAGGCGTTGGCGCGAGCCGATGTCAGTATGTTTTTGGCCGTCCGGTCACCCGGCGTCGTTGCGCTGGAGGCCTGTGAGTCGGCGCACCACTGGGCGCGGGTGTAGAAGGGCCTCGGTCATGAGGTCCGGCTGATTGCGGCGCAGTTCGTGCGACCGTTCGTCAAGACGAACAAGACCGACGCGGCCGACGCAGAGGCGACGTGGGAGGCGCCGCAGCGGCCTGGGATGCGGTTTGTGGCGGTCAAGAGCGAGGAGCAGCAGGCGGTGCTGAGCCTGCACCGGATACGCCAGCAGTCCGTCAAGATCCCGACGATGCAGGCGCGCCAGGTGCAGAGAGTGCTGCATGAGTTCGGGGTGGTGGTGCCGAAGGGCTGGCGGGCGCTGTTGGCGCAGGCCGGTCCGATCCTGGCGGACGAGACGCGCTGCCCGGTACCTGAGTTGGTGCGGCGGGAGTTGCTGACCCAGCTCGACGGTTTGCGCACGCTGACAGCCCGTATCGCGGAGCTGGAGCGGCAGATCGGAGCCTGGCAGCGCCGGGAGTCGGAGTGCCAGCGGATCGCCGCGGTCCCTGGTGTCGGCAAGCTGACCGCGACGGCGGTCGTGGCGACGGTCGGTGATGCGAAGACCTTCCGCTCGGCTCGGGAGTTTGCAGCATTCCTCGGCCTCGTCCCGCGGCAGTCGGGCACCGGTGGCCGGGTTAAGCTGCTCGGCATCAGCAAGCGTGGCGATCCGTACGTGAGGACGCTGCTGATCCACGGGGCCCGCGCGACCTAAAGAGAAGACTCATGCGCAATATAGACCACTACAACAACGCTCCCAAGACCATAAAATGTAAGTGCTTTGATCCGACCAAGAGAATCACTTCCAAATCAGTCATTACAGTCCACTAGGCACCCGCGAGCGCGTCTTGCCACGCTTGGAACGCGAGCACGTTCCACAGATAATAGCTGTGGTCGAAGCTGCCGCGTTGATGCTGCTGCCACAACTGGCTCACTTTGCTTGCGTCAAGCTGCCCCATGGCTCTGAGGCGCACCGGATCGATCAAGTGCTGCGCCCAGTCACGGAGCGGGCCGCGGAGCCAATTGGCCAATGGCACTTCAAAACCCGCTTTCGGGCGGTCGATCAGCGCACGTGGGACGTATCGGTCAAGCACGCGCCGCAAAATCCATTTTCCTTGGCCGTCGCGCACGAGCACGCGCTCCGGCAGCGCAAACGCGAGCTCGACGACGCGATGGTCGAGCAATGGTGTGCGCGACTCCAGGCTCGTGCTCATTGCGGCACGATCGATCTTGACCAGCAGGTCGTCGGGAAGGTACTGGCCGACGTCCCAACGTCGCATCTGCTCGATGGACGTGCCTTGGCTGCTCCAGCACGGAGGTTCAACGGCAGAACCGCCGACTCCGAGCACTAACTCCTCCTCCGGCTGCCATTGTGACATCAGGCGAATATACATCTCACCGAGACTGCGCGAGACGATCACTCGCGCGAGTCGGTGAACCCGTCTTCCATTGATCGTGCGCCGGCGTGCCGACGGAAGCAAACCGAAAACACGATCCCAGCCTCGTGGTGAGCCACAGCGCAGTGCCCGAGATACGCCCACCCGCATTGACAACGGCAGTTTGTTGATGCGCCGCCAGAGCTCGGAACTGATCGTGTAGCGCGGGTATCCCGCGAATAGCTCGTCGCCACCGTCACCGGATAGCGAGACGGTAACGTGCTGTCGCGTCAGGCGTGCGACGAGCGTTGTCGGAATCTGAGACGAGTCGGCGAAAGGTTCATCGTAGATACGCGGCAGGTCGGGAACCAGTGCAGCGGCATCGTCTGAACTGACGTACAGCTCCGTGTGATCGGTCCCCAGGTGCCGCGCAACGGCCCTGGCGTGCGGCGCCTCGTCGAATGCCTTTTCGTGAAAGCCAATCGTATACGTCTTGACGCGACGCGAGCTCTGCGCCTGCATCAGCGCGACTACGGTGCTGGAGTCAACTCCGCCGGACAGAAAAGCGCCCAGCGGGACGTCCGACACCATCTGCAGCGCAACCGACGCTTTCAGCCGGTCGTGCAGCATGTCGACGATACGGACGTCCTCCATGGCAGCCAGGTCCGCGGCTACGACCCCTTGCGCTGGATCGCTCAACTGCCAGAAAGCCGACGGCATCCCCACCTGTACTCCACGCCGGATCTGCACCAAGTGTCCGGCCTCCAGCTTCGCCAAGCCACGATAGATACAGGACGACCCAGGAACGTACCCGAACTGCATGAACTGCGAAAGCGCGGCGGTATCGACTTCGAGCGCTCCGCCGCAGAGCGCGCGGATAGCCTTGAGTTCCGATGCGAATGCGAAGCCTTTGGCAGTCCGCCCGTAGTACAGCGGCTTCTCCCCCATTCGATCCCGACACAAGGTCAGCGTACCGGTGTCCCGGTCCCATAGCGCGAACGCGAACATGCCGACCATGCGGTCGAGCGTCGCCTTGATACCCCACAGCTCGGCGCCAGCCAGCAGCACCTCGGTATCCGAATGCCCGCGCCACTGCGCAGGGCCGCCGCACGCGCGCAAATCGGCACGCATCTCCTCGAAGTTGTACATCTCGCCGTTGTAGACGATGACGTAGCGCCCGCTGACGGAGTGCATGGGTTGATGGCCCTGCTGCGACAAGTCGATGATGGCCAGCCTACGGTGCGCGAAAGCGAGTCCGTGCCCCGGGTCCAGCCAGAGGCCCTCGTCGTCGGGTCCGCGGTGGACCAACGCGCACGCCATGTCGCGTGCGCTCGCCTTGAGATCTACGCCAGCCGGCGCGCCGAGGATTCCGGCAATTCCACACATAACGACGCGCCCAAACCTTCTTGAGCCGGAAGACTAGCCGAACGCCGTAAGGATTTCGGCAATCTGCTCACCAACCACCGGCAGATCATATTCGCGGAGCACGACCTCCCTCCCCACGCCCCCATGGCGCGCCCGCAGAGCCGGATCGTCATGGTATGCGTGTAATGCCGCCAGCCATTCGTCCGACTCGCGGGCGGCGAAGCCGAGCGCCCCGCGCCCTAGAACCTCAGCATTCATCCCTACCGGTGAGACAATCACAGGGAGCCCGCACGCCATGTACTGCAGCATCTTGAAGCTGCACTTTCCCCGAACAATATCCGAGTCATCAACAGGCATGATTCCCACATCCATTTGTTGCGCAAGATGATGCTCGGTCTCCGGCGTCCACTCGCGAAAAAGCCATCGGCGAGGCGGAATGGCGGGCAAGGCAGGCGCTTTGTCGGCCATCACCAGCAAGCGGCTCCCGGCCACGTCTTCGAGAAACCTGCCTATTGTCGGCGCGATAGACTCGAGGAACCGGAAATTGGTCGACGTTCCTGTCCATCCGAGCGTAAACGGCCGGTCGCGCACAGCGTCGGCCGGCACTGGGCAAAACCTCACCGCATCAATCGCCGTTGGTACGACGTAGACAGTCGGACAGGCGCTGCTGCACCAGTCAGCCAGAAACGAATTTCCAGCGATTACCGCATCCGCCCGCCGAATCAACCTTCTGACCGTGCTGCGCCCGAACGGATTGTAGAGCCAGATCGCATCATCGATGTCGATCACGACCGGCCGCTTGAGCAGCACCGACGCATCGTCGAGCAAGGGGACAAAGTTTCGCTCGAGCCACGTGAGGTCGACCCTATGGCTCGCGAGGATCCCTGGGACGCGCTGCGCAAGTAGCACTAACAGTTCAGCGCCGCGCACGGGCGCCACGTATCGTCCACGTACACGACCGAACAACCCCGGCAGAAACCGACCACCCCCAAGCGAAGGACAATGATCCTCAATCTCCACGCCGCGCGCACGCAAGAGGGGAAAATGCTGGCGGATCCGAAACCGCGCCGACGGAACCATCGCCCCGCTCGTAAGAGCTGCTACGCGCACGCGGCACCATTGGTGTTCACTATTGTTCTCATGAGATTCGGCAGCGCTTGCGCACGCCGCAATCGTGACGCGACCCTTCTACCCGGCGGCGATACGTCCGAACAGTATTTGCTGGCCGCAATGCTCGGCTATCCCCGACGAGAGACCGTTTCCGGAACGCTCGCATGACTGCCTACTCGACGGCTCGTCGCATATTCTTCGCAAAAGAACGCAACACGCCTACGAACATCCAGACTATCCGCATTGACACGAGCACGAAAAGGACCTTTAGAATCGTGTAGCCCTGTTGTACGAAATAATCGTGGAACGGTGTCAATACAATAGCCGGCCAAAGAAGGGCATAGACTGTTAGCATGAATGCAGAATGATTGCTGCCTCGATAAATAGCACCGCACACCCAGCCAAGCACAGTTACCAATTCAATTGACCCCACGACGCCAAAATAGGAGTAGTACAGGCCGAACGCCGAAAAGACGTTCGAGTGAAGGTCGAATGGCAGTTCGACGTAATCGTTCTGTAGCTCAGATAGGTCGTACACCGGGAACGGAAGGCCGAGTGCATTAAGCTTGTTTGAAATGGATTCCGGGTCGAACCAGTGGATCGCGATGCGATCCGCCAACACCGGATCCATGGTCCCAAGCGAACCACAAAGGTAGACAAAGGCGGACCGGATCTGCTCTAGGATCCCCGTATCAGGCGTATCTGGCCGAAACAGAGAAGCCGTCGCTGTGAATGCGACTAGCGCGATTAGCACAGATGAAAAAAGCTTTCTCGTACTTAGCCTTCCGACAGCAAGGCTCAGCGCCAACAATGAAAATACCCCGACTATGAAGACGCTTCTCGATCCATCTACTACAGAGACCAGGAGCGCAAAGACGTAAAGAAGGTAAAGGTGTTTCTTGTATGTCACACCGTCGTTATTGAGCAAGATGCGCGAAAGTCCGAATAGTGCAAGCGTGAGGAGTAACGTATTGACTTGCAGGTAGAGCGCGTAGTGTTCGACGAGCGGTTCTCCAGCTAGAGCTGCGGCTCTAACGGCTACCAGATGATTCAGCAAACCATTGTCGATGACCAATACGGCAGTTTCAGATAGGTAAAACAATTGAACCACGAACAACAATAGACAAATGTTCCTGACGAACAGCACCCGGGCATCACTGAAGATGTGAACCCGGATGCTACCGAGTTGGACATTGGCACCTAAACAGAAGCCTGACGCCAACACGGCAACCCAAGTGACGACTCGGTCAGTCGGAAATTCGCCAAACGAGCAAGTGTAGGCAACTAGACAGCCTACCCACACGATAAGGATCAATCGGCCCGGCTCGACGAAAGATTTCAGCATGTGGCCGACACATCAGCTTCCGTAGCTTAGATCGGGTAGACGACCAGGAACGCCGCTAACACGAAACTGCGATGCCATATCTATTCCGATCGGAAAGCGATGGACATATCGGACGCCACCGGCAGCAATGGCGAATGTCATGAACCAGAATACGACCACGGATGCCAAGCGCGCCCGGGCCACGAGGACGTCGGAGCGCCCGCCGGAAATCACCGGGCGCTCCTCGCTGCGGAAGACTGTGCGTTTTTTGGCGCAGGTTTGCCTGCAATCGCGAGTGACCGTCGCAGAGCGCCGGCGCATGTACCGGCGTCGCTGGCAGCTCGGCGACGTCGCCGGCCAATAGTCCGCCTGCGGCGCGCAACGCAGATCATTGCACTCGTGCTCGCAAGGCATGTAGCGCCCGATCCACCCGCAATCGCGCGCATCGTACTCATCGTCACCTTCAGGCCTCAGGCTTGTTGCCAAACCGCTTTCGCAGAATCAGTCCCATCGCGATCGAGTTGCCCGCCGAGTAGACGCCAGTGGCAACCGCAACGCCAACAACACCGAATGCAAAAAAGCCGGCGATCTTCAAGATTACGCCCACCG
>Ga0075015_100001041_pt1 | contig 10253 bp, 12 predicted proteins | sample AleBraG_ABR_2013_FD_71476 | JGI IMG/M metagenome (GOLD analysis project Ga0075015, IMG submission 71476) | Freshwater sediment microbial communities in response to fracking from Pennsylvania, USA - Alex Branch Run_MetaG_ABR_2013 | ecosystem: Environmental > Aquatic > Freshwater > Creek >...
CCGAGAAGGAACAGAAGCGGCGCTACGGCGTGGCCGGACATTCGTTTGTGAGCGTGGTCGAGTTCGGTCCGGAGATAAAGGCTCGCTCGATTCTGGTGTTCGGAGAAGATTCCAATCCAGCATCGCGTCACTATTTCGATCAGTCTGAGCTATACGCCCGGCAGGAGTTCAAGCCGGCTTACTTCAGCCTGGCCGATATCAAGGCTCACGTGGAAAAGACGTATCATCCGGGCGACAAGAAGAACTGAACCTGGCCGCGCCGCGCAGTACAAGGCAGGCCCGGCGATCTCTCCGCAAGTGCCGCCCAGACGTTGGCTGGGCAAAACGAAGAACCGCTGTGGATGTGCTCACGCGCGCTACGGGTTGGGCAGAGGCTGGGACGTCATTGCTGCTTCCGTCCTGGCGGGATTTGCGCGGGGGGCAAGCGAAGGCTGTTACTTCGGCAGGCCGAAAGACACCCCCCGCTCGCGGTTCAAGCGAAAACTCAATTCCCGGTCGATTGAGGCGAGGGGCACGGTCTTCCGGACGTGGTCCATAGTCACGTAATGCACAGTATCCCCTTCGGCCCAATAGGCTAACACCGCACGAATGGTGCCATCTTTGGTAGCCAGCAGATACAGCGGTTCCCGATCCGGAGAGGTGTTCTGGCCGTACTCATTCAATCCTCCATTTGGCGCAACGGGTGGCGGCGGAGGAGGAGGATACTCCTGGACCTGTGGAACCACAGGCTCGGGCAGATATTGCTGATTGATCACTACCGGCGGAACCTCCTGATAGTAGGGCGGGGGCGCCGCGTAATAGGAATAATCAGGGTAGCCCCAGAACCAGGGGCTATAGAAACCTAACCCATACCCCCAGCCGAAGCCACGTCCGAAGCCGTAGTAACCCCGTCGATAGCCGCCGGGAAAACCGCGAGCGTATCCGCCTCCAGTAAAACCTCCAACATGGCCACTGGAGCCGCCTCCGCGAAAACCACCACTAACATGACCGCCGCCGGCATGACCGCCGCCGCGCTGCGACCATCCCGGACCCGCCAGCAAGAACACTAGGAATAATCCGGCACGATAAATGCGCATGGAATTGTGCCTCTATCCGGGAGCATACCGCCGTGCGGCCGCCGACGCAAGCAGCGGCGCTCCACAAGCTCCACAAAGTCTTAGCGGCGGGCACTTGGGATGATATCATCTGGGTGGTTTCCAAAATTTCTCAACCATGATTTTACCGACAACCTACGGCGCTGTGGTCGTATTGCTCTTGCTATCCATGCTGTCTTGGGGCTCCTGGGCAAATACGCAGAAACTCACCGGCAAATGGCGATTTGAGCTCTTTTATTATGATTTCTCGCTCGGCGTAGCCATCGCCGCCCTCATCGCCGCTTATACGTTTGGGACCTTGGGCGACGAGTTCTCCTTCGCCGATAACATGCTCATTGCCGGCAAACGCAACATGGCTTGGGCGCTGGCGGGCGGGGCTGTCTTCAATCTGGCCAATATTCTGTTGGTGGCTGCCATCGCCATAGCCGGCATGTCGGTGGCGTTTCCCATCGCGATCGGTCTGGCCCTGGTGGTGGGAACCGTCTGGAATTACATTATCAACCCGCAGGGAAACAAGTATTTTCTTTTCGGAGGCTTGCTACTGGTGGCAGCGGCCATCGTCCTGGATGGCTTGGCCTACGCCGCGCACGGCGCCGCCAAAAATGAGGCAGCCGAACAAGCTCTGGGGCCGGTTGCCGGCAGAACCAAACGCCCGAAACCCAAGAGCAGCGCCAAAGGAATCATCATCAGCCTGATCAGCGGTCTCTTGATGGGTTCTTTCTATCCACTGGTGCAACTGGGAGTGGGAGAGGGCGCCGATTCAGGCGGCTTGGGCCCCTACGCCGTCGCGGTGATTTTCGCCATTGGTGTCTTGATGACCACGTTTGTTTACAACCTGTATTTTCTCAATCTGCCGATTCAAGGCAAGCCCATCCGGATGTCGCAGTACTTCCAAGGCACCCGGCGGCAGCACTTGCTCGGAATCATCGGCGGCGCTGTCTGGTGTATCGGCGCAGTGACCAATTTTGTTGCGGCAGCGGCGCCGCGCGCGATACAAGCCGGCCCGGCCGTGAGTTACGCCATGGGCCAAGGCGCAACGCTCATCGGCGTGCTTTGGGGACTGCTGGTTTGGAAAGAATTCGCCGGCGCCACACCGCGCGTGCGGATGCTGATTGCCGCCATGCTGGTGTTGTTCGTCGCCGGCTTGGGGCTTATCGGATTAGCGCCAATTTTCGCCACCTGAAGCCGCTATGGTATTCTGTGGATATCGACGTTGCGCTTCACAATCGGGGACGTAGTTCAGTTTGGTTAGAACGCCGGCCTGTCACGTCGGAGGTCGCGGGTTCGAACCCCGTCGTCCCCGCCAAACTTTTCAATAATTTCCAGACAATTTTCTGTGCTGGCGAAGTGATCGGTTTTGAGTATCTCTCGCTGTACGCGGCCGAGGTCCCGCCATTCTCAGCCACGACGGGAGTAGTCTCTTTGCTTTACGCAATTGGCGACGCAACGGGTGCTGTGATTGGGTAGCCGCGCAGCCGGGTGCACTCCAAAATCGGTTAGGGCTCTTCTTTGGTCAGCTCCAAGCCGCAAACGCCCGACAAGCCCCAAAAGATGACCGGCGGGGGCACTGCGAGACCGACATGAACGCCTATTTTAAGTCAAGTGAATTCTGGCAGTGTTTTGTGTTCTGGCTGTGGAGCTTGACGGAGGTTGCCATGATTAGTATGCACCTGATGTCTGTTAGTCGCTCTGCTAGCTTGCTGAGCGGTTTGTTATTGGTTACAAGCACGGTCTTCTTAACCCGGGCTTTCACGTCCATCGTGCGGCGCCGAATCGAGAACCCGGACGCGGGCAGATCGCCAGAAGTCTTTACATTCCTGTACTTCACCGGTGTACTGGCTGTCGCCCTGCAGATCATTTATACGGTACTTCGAATGCGCTAGCTTTTTTGGACTCAGTAGTTCACGCAGATGGGGCCAATTGTTTCCGGTGCGGTAGGCGATACGCTTGGGAAATCGGCCGCCAGTATTCTCGGGCTTCGAGGCGCAAGACGGCCAAAGTGGCCAAGACTGCCGGTATCGAAGGAGAGAGCCTTTATCGGGCGCTTTCATCATGCGGCAATTCACGGTTTTCCACGCTTGTCGCCGTCGCCAAAGCAATAGGATTGAAGCTGAAGTTCGAATCCGCACGATAACCTCAGTGATAGTCTTGGTAGCCTGCCCTTCGCGTATACTGGTGCCAGGAGAGAACACAAGTGACTGCCGTCTTCGCCACACAAATTGAACTTGATGTTCGCGGTGTCGCTTGGATCGGCGGCACCAAAGTGAAGGTGACCGAGGTGGTGCTCGATAAGATTGCGAACGGCTGGAGCCCTGAAGAGATCCATTTTCAACACCCGCATCTCTCTTTAGCTCAAATCTACGCCGCATTGACCTACTACTACGAGAACCAGAGCCACTTGGACGAGCAAATCCGGCACGGGCTGGAGGAGTCGGGCAAGGTCGCGTCACAATTCTCTGATGCGGATCTCCGTTCCAAGTTGAGCAACCTCAAGCGCCCACATTGAGCGTTGCGTTCTATATGGATGTGCACGTGCCAAGAGCTGTTACGACAGTTTTGCGCCTGCGATTAGTTGATGTCCTGACGGCGCAGGAGGACGGCGCGGCGCAATTCGACGATGATCGGCTGCTGGAGAAGGCGACAGAGCTTGGGCGCGTGCTCGTTTCGCAGGACGAAGATCTTCTGCGAGAAGGTGTCCGTCGGTTGCGCGATAGCGAGACTTCTCCGGGACCGTTTACGCGCATCAACTTCGAGTCACGATCGGCCAAATGGTCGAGGATCTTGAACTGATTGCCACCGCAACGTCCCTGGAAGAGTGGTTGGGAAAGATCGAGTACTTGCCAATTGGGTGAGATTCAGCGGCCCGTTGAAGCTGCGGGCGTGCCGCTAAAGTAGTCGCCGCGGGTGATCCTCCGTAAGCCAGTACTCCGCTGGCGGGTCCTCCCCGCCAATCTTACTTTTCGGAACAAATGAGATGTAACGATGGGCACCTACGTGCATAGATTTACTCAGGAACTCGCAAATGCAATGAATGTCGGAACTCTCCTCGTGCCTGTCCACCACCATGCCCGTGTCACTTTGCCACGGCTCGCTCTTGTCCTGTTCCTAGCCGGTCCGATGCTCGCGAGCAATCTCGCTTTGCAGATCTCCAGTGAAACGGTTCCGCCGGGTGGATGGGCGCAGATCAAAGTTTCGTCGGCAACGCCGCAGTTGGTGACGGCCGGGCGGATCGTGATGAAATTCGATCCTGCCGTGTTTGGAAACATTCTGGCTGTTGCGGTGTTCAGTCCGCAAGGCGACGCAACGGGATTTGCAGCCGTTTCCGGGCAATCGCTGGATGCACAGTTTTATTCCGTGGCCGGCGGAATCGGACAGTTGTCTCATCTTCCCATCCTTACAGTGACCATCCCGGTGTTAACAAGCACACCGATTGGAACCGTGACCACGATCACTCTCGACGCCAGCCAAGGACGCTGGACAGACTTACAAAACAACTCTTATTTGGTGACTGTGACTCCCGGATCGGTAACCGTCGGAAGCAGTCTTTCCGTCAAGAACGTGGTCCCCGGCGGAGGCGTGCAGCCAGCGGGCACGGTGGTGCGCATAGACGGAACTGGGTTCGGCGCAACGACTGCAGCCACGATCGATGGGGTGAGCGTTTCGAGTGCGCAATTCGTGGGGACGGGAGAGATCGACTTCACGCTGGGCGGCCCCGCCGAACTGACGGGCAAAAGAGTTGTGCTGAGCAATCCGGATGGATCGAAGGTGGAATACTTTGTGGCCATGCCAAGCGCTCCGGACCAGGCGCCCGCCAGCTTTGCGGGCATCCACCCGCTGCTTTCCACTCAGACCTGGACTTCCGCAGAAACGCGCTTTAGTAGGTCGGACTATGGCGGTTATATCGTTCTGCAGAATCCGAATGCCACCGCTGTCGATGCGATTGTACAGGGCGACGGTATCGGAACTGGCGTCGGCGGCCAGACCACCGTAACCATTCCTCCGGGAGCGCTGAATTTCTACAGTGTCTTTGGCTATGGTTACGGTTACCGGGTATTCTCGCCGCTGCCGCTACGGGTGGCAGGCCTCGATGATGGCTTCCACGGAATCTTGTTCACGCCGCCCACTACGACGCTTGCGCCGGTACAAGAGTTGGTCGCAAGCCCGGCGGCGGTGTCCTTCCAATGGCAATCCGGCACTCCGATGCCCCCGCCGGTAAGTGTTGTTGTGGATGGGTACGGAAGCTACTTCCCTTTTCAGGCGACACCGCCGGCGGCGCCATTTTCCGTCACACCTACACAAGGCGCCTCACCCGCAACGCTTACCGTCTCCGTGAATCCAGTTGGACTCAGCCCGGGCACTTACACCGGAAACCTCATCGTGACGCCCACGGGTCCCAACGCGATCGTCACGACCATCCCACTCTCGCTGACCGTCAGCGGAACAGCGCTGTTGACGACAAGTCCCCAGTCTCTGATTTTCTTTGGTGTTCCCAACTACTCGTTTCCCTTGAACGTGGAAAGCAATGGAAATCCGATCGCTTTCACGGCGAGTGCCGACAATGGTGAGAGGTGGCTGACGGTCAGTCCATCCGGCGGAACCACTCCGGCCAGATTGGCAGTGAACGTTGATTATTCAAACCTCAACCCTGGCGTTCATAACCGGCAGATCACGATCACCGGTCCGAACAACAGCGTCACTGTGCCGGCGCAAGTGCTGGTATTCGGGCCTCCTCCTTTCAGCTTCTCGCCGACATCGGTGAGGTTCTCAGTGCAGACAGGCTCAAGCCCTCCTCCGCCGCAGAGCGCTCCAGTCTATGGAATAAGCAACGACGTGGCGTTCACGACGTCCACGGACTCAGGCGGTTCGTGGCTGAGCGTCGCCATGACCATGACCGGGGAATTGGTCAGCGCGGCGATCTCGGTAAGTCCGGCGGGCCTGAAGGCCGGCATCTACACCGGAAAGGTCGTAGTGGCGTCTGCGGTGCCATCACTCCCGGGTGTGCTTCCAGTGACGCTGGCGATCTGGGACAAAGAGCCGGTATTGACCGTGAGTCCGTCCAGCGTCATATTCGCGGTCCCGGCATCAACCAGTATTCTCACCACACTGCCACGGACCCAGTCAATTCAGGTAACGTCGGGAGGAGTTCCGGTGCATTTTACGGTGAGTGGGTGGATGGGGGTGTTCATCACCCCGGCCTCCATCTCTGTATATGCTGCCAACCCAGGCAAGCTTGACACCTACGAATATGACCTCACTCTTGCGACGAGTAGCCAAACGGTGACTGTGCCGGTGACGACCATCGCCACCACCAGCGATTTAGCACCGCCGATGATCGGTTCCGTAGTTAACGCGGCATCGCAGGTTGCCGGCTCGGTGGCTCCTGGTGAAATTCTCACGATCTATGGGTTCGGCGCCGGACCGTCGAATACAGCGGGTTTCAGGCTGGATACATCGGGGCTCGTTGCGACCAACCTGAACCGGGCTCAGGTTCTGTTTGATGGCCGGCCCGCACCGATGATCTACGGCTCTGCCTACCAGGCGAACGTGATTGTGCCGTATGAGCTCGCTGGGCAGTCGACCACTACGATTACGCTGCGGTATTCAGACATTACCTCGGCTCCATGGGCCCTGCCGGTTGCCGCTTCCGTTCCGGGAATTTTTACATTCGATTCGACTGGCGCGGGGCAAGCCGCCGTGCTGAACCAGGACAACTCGAGGAACAGCGCTTCCAACCCGGCGTTGCGCGGTAGCGTCATCCAGATTTACGCCACCGGTGAAGGCCAGACCGAGCCGGCCGGCGTAACGGGCAGCTTAAACGGAACACACTCAAAGAAGCCCGTTCTTCAAGTGAAAGTCACGATCGGTGGGCAGGATGCGAGTGTACAGTATGCCGGCTCGGTGGAGAATTCCGTTGCCGGCCTCTTGCAGGTGAACGCGGTGGTTCCGCAGACGGTGACACCGGGTCCGGCGGTTCCGGTTAGCATCTCGGTGGGCGGAGTTCCTTCGCAAAGTGGGGCAACGATCGCGGTGAAATAGACCCCTATGGTCCGCAGCCCATGGCAATGCTCACCTTCGACGCTAGTTCACAAATGCGTTTGTCCCCGAGCCTTCGGAGCCGGGTTCGCGGCTCGACCAAGCTTCGCTTTCGAACGACGGTGACATCCTCGGCGCGAGCTGCGGAATCAGCTTGCAATCCAGTCTCGCCCGCCGGGAGAAAAATGTGCGTGGGAAACTCTTTGTGAATGCTCGTAGTCAGCGGTACTACCAGGACAGTATCGGCGCGGTCATGACGATTTCGAATGTCCAAAGAGACGATCACAACTGGCCGCCTGCCTTTTTCCGGAGGATCGACGGGAAGCTGAACGAACCAGATTTCGCCGCGCAGGGGACTCTTGGAAGGCAAGGGCAATTAAGGTAACCTCGGGAATTCACGAAGCGCGAATTCGCCCCATTCGGACTGCTCAGCCGCTTCTTCCTTCGAGAGTGAGTCATAGTGTCCCTTGACCGCCCGCTCCACCGAAGCGCGCTCATGCTGGCGCCGAACAGCCTGCAGTATTTCTTCCAGAATGGACGAGACTGATTCAGCCTTGCGCTTGGTTCTCATCCTCTCAAGAAAGGCGACCGTCTCCGGCGAGAGCGTGAAACTCTTCTTGGCTTTGCGCTCAAATTTTCCGATGGTCCGACTCATAATCCTACTCTATATCGTACCGCGACGAGCGACTGCCGGCCCAGGCAATCCGTCGGGTTTGGCGAGATCAGCCGTTGGCAATATCGGCCAGCCTCGCTCGCGATGTTGGAGACGGCCACGAGATTGCCGGTTGAGCCGGCAGATTTCAAAGAGACAACCACTTATACCGTTTGGGCGTTCGCCTACTGGTTCATGAGTCGGTAGACCGGCCTTACTACGCCGTGACGATGTTCGCCAGTTCCCCAACGAGATATTACTGCGCGACGAGCGACAACCGCCCCCACGGCCGATGGACGGCCACGCGCGGTTCGCGCAGTCCGGCGGCTTTGGCCAAACCTTCCAGCTCTTGCCGCTTGAAGCCGGCGGCGACCGAGGCCGGCGCGTCGTGCAAGGTGATGGGGTGCCAGCCGAACAGCCAGCGGGTGGCGGGAATGAAGTGATAGGAGAACGGCCCGCGCTCCAGATCGATCGCGCAGACCGCCCGGCGCGCCAGGACGCCGAATGCCGACAACAACTCCGTCACCTGGGCGTCGGTGAAGTGATGCAGAAATAGCGAACAGAACACCATATCAAAGCTGCCCGGCCGGAACGGAAAATGGAACGCATCGCCCACCACTTTGGGTGGCTCTGCTTGTGCCAAGTGCCGGAGGCGGTAGTCGAATGCAGTGACACACGCATGTGGGAACGCCCGGCGAATCTCGCGCCCCATGTCTCCGGAAGCGGCGCCGACATCCAACACGGTGAACGCGTCCGAAGGCGCCGCGACCGTCGCCATGATCTTGCGCAAAACGCGGTAGCCGCCGAGGTATTTGTTGATCCGCGTGAGGTCCTCCAGGCTGGGACGGGCCTCGGCGGGATCGGCATCGTCGAGCAGTTCGGGACGGATCACTCGCATGACGGAAGCTGCTGGAGGATTTTGCGGCCGCGACTTCGCATGGCCGGAGTGCCGGTTCGCGCGAGTCGCGCAATCAAGGGCGTCACGTGGCCCAGCAGTGCATCATCGCGCTTCGCCAGATCGGCCAAGGCCTGCATGCTGAACGTCTTGACGATGCTGCTCGGGTCGTCTAACCAAGTCATGAGAATTTCAACCGCTGACTTCCGTTCGCGTGGCGTCAATTTCAGACGAGGCAACATTTGAGCCACGTGCCAGCGCACTTCCTTGTCTTTTAGAGCGGAGACGGCGCCCAGCAACTGGCGCTTAAAGGGCTGAAGCAACTCCGGACGGTCTCGCGTGACTTTCTCCATGGCATCCGCCGCGCGCACGCGAATTACGGGATCGTCGGCGAACAAACCTGCGAACAGGTCGCCGAACAAGGAAGCGTTCCAGGAAACTTCCCTCGCTACGGCGTCCGACCTGCCGATGGAGCGGCGATCGCCGCCTTTCATCTTCGCCAGAATGTCGCGCATGTGTCTCCATGATAAGATGCGGCTTCACGAATGGATTTTGTAAACGGGAATTTGGGCTGGATCGAAGCAATCTGCGGGCCGATGTTTTCGGGCAAGAGTGAAGAGTTGATGCGCCGGCTGCGCCGCGCCAAGATCGCTCGAAAACGGGTACAGGTCTTCAAGCCAGTGATCGACACTCGCTATTCGGCCGATGAGATCGTCTCGCATGGGCAAGTGCGGATGCGATCGGAGCCGGTGGCCACGGCCCAGGACATTGTTAGCCGGCTGGACGCGCGGACACAGGTGGTGGGCGTGGACGAGGCGAATTTTTTCGGCCAGGATCTGGCCAGTGTCGCCAACCAACTCGCCGATCAGGGTAAGCAGGTGGTGATCGCGGGGCTGGACACCGACTATATGGGACGACCCTTTCCGCCCATGCCGGATTTGCTCACCATCGCCGAATCGATTACCAAGACGCTGGCGATCTGCATGCGCTGCGGCAATCCGGCCAAGCATACGCAACGGCTGGTGGAATCCGACGATTTGATTGTGGTGGGCGCGGCCGGAATGTATGAAGCGCGCTGCCGGCGCTGCTTTGAAGCCGGCTTTCCGCGGCAGGAGCTGCTGGAGTTTGCCCGGCCGCAAGCAGAGTCCGACCCCAATTGAGTCTCCAGAGAGCACACCTGGAAGACCCCCTCAGCGAACCGCAATCATGCTTTGGGCTTGCACTCCAGCCTCGCTCAACACCACCGGCAAGTTCCCAACGGGCGCAAACCCTCCTGGCACCCGCGCGTTGATTTGTTCCAAGCCCACGAATCCGGGAGCCCCGCCAGCGTACTGAATCTCCGCGGCATAGCCCCCGATCGTTAGCGTTAGAGAAGACAGATCCGCGCCCAGTCCGGTTGCATAGAACGTCACCACGCTCTCTCGTGCCGCCGGATTGGTTGGGCTATTGAGCGTTGTGTCCTCATTCAAAACTGAACTAAACAGCCCCGGAGCCAACAGAGCTACCGGCACACTTGCCGCAGCCACGCTCCCCACCCGCACGGCCGCAAGCGATCCGGTGATTCCACTGGGTACCAGCG
>Ga0075015_100001043_pt1 | contig 10248 bp, 9 predicted proteins | sample AleBraG_ABR_2013_FD_71476 | JGI IMG/M metagenome (GOLD analysis project Ga0075015, IMG submission 71476) | Freshwater sediment microbial communities in response to fracking from Pennsylvania, USA - Alex Branch Run_MetaG_ABR_2013 | ecosystem: Environmental > Aquatic > Freshwater > Creek >...
CTTCGAGATCATCGATGGAGTCCGGGCCGCCTGCCGGCCGGACTTCCAGATCGGCCTGCGGCTTTCGCCGGAGCGCTACGGCCTGCTGTTGCCGGAAATGCGCGAACTGGCCCAGGAGGTGATGACCGGCGGCAAGATCGATTTCCTCGACATGTCGATGTGGGACGCGGCCAAGACGCCCGAAGAGGCGCAATTCCAACACCGCACACTGATCGAATGGTTTGCCGACCTTCCGCGTGGTCGCGCGCGCTTCGGCGTGGCCGGCAAGATCAGGACCCCTCGCATCGCCGAGCGCATGCTGGCGGACGGCGCCGACTTCGTGCTGATCGGCCGGGCCGCCATCCTGCACCACGACTTCGCCTTGCGCGCCCGCGCCGACCTCGACTTCGAGCCCGTTCCCCTGCCGGTCACCATGGACTACCTGGCGGCCGAGGGCCTGGGTCGGCGCTTCCAGAAGTATATGGCGACGTGGGACGGCTTCGTGGTCAAGGAAGAGCCGGTTCCGGCGGCCTGACGTCACGGCCTATTTCATGACCGGGCAGGACAGCTTTGGCGCCTTGGGCCTTGGCGCGAGGGCGCCTTCGCCGACCAGTTGCGCCGCCGTGGCGTCGGTCTCCACCTGTGTCGCCCCGCCCGGTTCGTCGAACCACGGCGCCGCGCGTCCCACCCAGGCGATCACCGGCCGCCGAACCTCATAGGTTGTATAGGCGAGGCCGGCGCAGACATAGGGTAGGGCGCGGCTGTCGTAGTTCGCGCCGCGCGGGCTGAAGAACCGTCCGCCCCCCGAACCGAAGCGATCCAGCAACAGGCCGACGGGCAGGGCGATGGGCGCCGGCGCCCCGGCGAAGCCCTCATTCGGCGGCCAGACCACATGGCCCTGGGCGTCGATCCAGCGCGCGGCCAGATCCGTCCTCAATTGCGGGGCCGCCAAGGGCATGGGCGCTGATGGCCGAATGGTCGCACAGCCTGCCATGAGACCGGCCGCCAGCACCAAGCCGGCGGCGAGGACGGAACGACTGCTGACATGCATCGGATGAGCCCTCAGGATTCGTTGCAGGCGCGCGCGCAACGCCGGAGCGCCGAAGATGGCAGAACCATCCGGGGAGGAAACCCCCAATCGATCGGCGCGACGGCGGTCAGGCGCCTCAGGCCGGTCCGGACCCCATCCCCTCCGCCGCCGGCCCGACCCGCCGGTAGATCAGCGCCTCGGCCACGTGCACGCGGCGTACGGACGACGCGGCTTCGAGGTCTGCGATGGTGCGGGCCAGGCGCAGGGTGCGGGTCCAGCCGCGGGCGGTCAGCGCCCGGGCTTCCGCCGCCTTGGCCATCAACGCCTTGGCCGGCGCGTCGAGGGCGACGATCTTCTCCAGCCACTCGCCTTCGGCGCGGGCGTTGAGCGGGTTGGCGCCTTCGCCGGCGGCCCGCGCCCGGTCGGCGGCCAGGGCGCGCGCGGCGGCGACGCGGGCGGCCACTTCGGCCGATCCTTCCGTGGGCGGCGGCAGGGCCAGGTCGGCGGCGGTCACCGGCGGGACGTCCACGGTCAGGTCGATGCGGTCCAGGAGGGGGCCGGACACCCGCGCCTGATAGCTCTGCAGGCAGCGCGGGGCCTTGCCGCACGAACCCCGCCCCAGGCCGCCGTGGCCGCAGCGGCACGGGTTCATCGCCGCCACCAGCTGCACCCGGGCGGGATAGCGCACATGGGCGTTGGCCCGGGCGACCGTCACCTCGCCGGTCTCCAGAGGCTGGCGCAGCGAATCCAGCGCCTGGGCGCTGAATTCGGGCAGTTCGTCCAGGAACAAAACGCCGTTGTGCGCGAGCGAGACTTCGCCCGGCTTGACCCGCAGGCCGCCGCCGGTCAGAGCGGCCATACTGGCCGAATGGTGCGGCGCGCGGAACGGCCGGGCGCGGGTCAGCGCCCCCTTGGCGATCAGGCCAGCGATGGACTGCACCAGCGAGGTCTCCAGCAACTCCTGCGCCGTCAGCGGCGGCAAAATGCCCGGCAGGCGCTGGGCCAGCATGGATTTTCCCGAACCCGGGGGGCCGACGTAGAGCAGGTTGTGTCCGCCGGCGGCGGCGATCTCCAGTGCGCGCTTGGCGTTCTCCTGGCCCTTGACATCCTTCAGGTCCGGCGCCGACGCGCCTTCGACCATCGGTCCGGGTTTCGGCGGGCTCAGGATCTGCCCGCCGCGGAAATGGTTGACCAGACCGATCAGCGAGCGCGGGGCCAGGATGCGCGTTTCGCCCGCCCACGCCGCCTCCGGGCCGCAGGCCTCCGGGCAGATCAGGCCCAGGCCCATGGCGCCGGCGGCCATGGCGGCGGGCAGGGCGCCGGCCACCGGGGCGATCTCGCCGTTGAGGTTGAGCTCGCCGATCGCCGCCCAGCCGTCCAGGGCGTCCTGCGGCACAATGCCCATGGCGCCCATGAGGGCCAGAGCGATGGGCAGGTCATAGTGATTGCCTTCCTTGGGCAGATCGGCCGGCGCCAGGTTGGCCACGATCCGTCCGGGCGGCAGGCCCAGACCCAGGCCGGCGAAAGCGGCGCGCACCCGCTCGCGCGCCTCGCCCACCGCCTTGTCCGCCAGGCCGACGACGACGAAGGCGGACTGGCCGCCCATCTTCTGCACCTCGACGTCGACCCGCCGCGCCTCCACACCTTCGAAGGCGACGGACACTATCCGCGACGCCATGCGTTCGTCCCTTCATCAGATCACGGATGTTTAAAGTCGAAATATTCCAAGGCGATCGCAACCGTCGCCCGACGGGCTGAACGGGAACGGACGGATGGCCGGCTCAGGCCGGCAGCCGCCGCGTTTTCCCCAATTCGTCCACAGTCTGAGCACGTTGTCCGGCCCGGATCAAGAACAAATATAGAACATTGTGCGAAGACGTAACGATTGGGTGACTGCCGGTCGCGTATGGCGATGACGCCGCGCACCCCTAAGGGGGCGATTCAAGACAGGCTGGAACCACCGTAATGCAGGACTTCGACCTTTTCCAGCGTGACGAGGCCCAGATCCTGGATCGCGTCCAATTGAGCGACAAACGCCCGAATCTTGGGCTCGGAGTCGACGATTTCGATCACCAGCGGGAGCTTGGCCGAAAGGTCGAGAATCTTGGCGGTGTGGATCCGCGCGCTCGCGCCAAAACCCATTGGACCGCGCAGAACGGTCGCGCCGGCCAGGCCCATGTCGCGCGCCTTGAGCACGATCTCCTCGTAGAGCGGCCGGCGGCCGCTGGTCTTGCCCTCTTCGGTGTAGATGCGCAGGAGGACGGCGGATTTCGACGCCGGCATGACTCAGCTCCCTCTGACCGCGTTGAGCGCGACAGCGGCGACATGGCCCAGCCATACCGCGAACAGGCACAGCCCGACCGAGGCGCCGATATTCAGCCCGGCGCGCAGGAATTCGCCGTCCTGCGCCAGGGTCAGTGTCTGAAGGCTGAATGAAGAGAAGGTGGTGTAGCCGCCGCAGATGCCGACCATGACGAACTGGCGCATGTCGCCAGGGACCATCATGCGTCCATCCGGTCCGGTCAGGGCGGCGAAGAAGCCGATCACGAACGAGCCCAGCACATTGATAATAAGAGTGCCCCATGGAAAGGCCTGGCCGAACCAGTTGGCGACCAGGCTGGAGCAGCCGAACCGGGCCATGCTTCCCAGCGCCCCGCCCAGGGCGATCCAAAGATAGGTGACCAAGCCCGCCAAGTCTCCCGGGCGCCGATCATTCGCCGCCCACGCCGCCTTTGTCGCCGAATTCGCCGGGCAAACCAAGGGCGGGGTTTGGCGGGTGCTCGAGTCCTCTTCCCTCCCCCGAAGCGGGGAGGGCGACTCGCGCAGCGAGCGGGGTGGGTCTCTCCTTCCCCGCGAACCGGGGAAGGTGTCGCTCGCCCCATAGAGGGCGAGTGACGGAAGGGGCGCAAGGTCACGACCCCGAGGCCAGCGGCTTTGGGGGCAGCGGACAAACTTCGAAGATCAGGAGGCCGCCGTACGCCCCCTCCGTCGCGCTATGCGCGCCACCTCCCCCGCTTTGCGTGGGAGGAGAGCCAAGCGCCCTACCGCGCTTCCCCGGTGAATGTGCGCAGCTTCGGATCGGTGTGGTCGGGTCCCGCGAGCGCCATGGCGACCCCGGGTCGGGCTCGCATGCGTTCGACCCAGTCGGTCAGACGCGGGTGCGACTGGGCTGTCACCATTTCCGGGAACATGCGCCCGACCGCTATGCCGCAATAGGAGAAGAAGTTGATATCGGCCAGGCTGTAGAAATCGCCGATCAGCCACGGGCCGTCGGCGAGGGCGGCCTCCACCCTATTGCAGGCGACCTCAATCTTGCGCGTGGCTTCGTCGAGCTGGTCCTGGGCGAAGCCGGAGCGGGCGGTGCGCCATTTTTCGCGCTGTTCCTTCAGTGGGATGCGCGACATGAGTTGCTCGAATTCGTCGCTCTCCACCGAGCGGGCTATGATCGACACCATGCGGTGCCAGCCGTGCATGGAGACGTGGTTCATCACGTGTTCGTCGCAGAATTTGTTCCACACCCGCGTGTGCGCGCGTTTGACCGGATCGGCGGGCCGCAGGGGATTCTGGTCGGGAAACACGTCCTCCAGGTATTCGTTGATCACCGTGGTCTGAACGATCAGAGCGCCGTCGTGGTCGAGCACCGGCACCTGGCCGTCGGGGTTGATCTTCACGAACCACGGCTCGTGCTGCTCGAACTTGTGCAAGTCGACATAGCGGCTTTCGAACGCCAGGCCCTTTTCGTGCAGGGCGATCAGCACCTTGAGCGAATTGGCGGCCGGTTCGGCGTGATAGAGGGCGAGCATGAGGGTGTCTCCTGATCCCAAAGGCTAGGCGCGGCAGTCATGCGCAACCCCACTGGCGGCGAACAATCAGACGACCGGTCGCGTTGGAGCAATGGCGGCTTACCAGCCCGCGCCGTAAGTTAATCGAATTCTCGCATGCCTTGAGGATCAACGGCCATGGCCCATTTTCCCGACACCCCCAGCTTCACCGGCATCAACAAGCCCGAACGCTGGGAAGCGGACATCGTCGATTGCGAGGTCGAGGGACGGATCCCGGAAAACCTCGACGGCGCCTTCTTCCGGGTTCAGCCCGATCCTCGGATGCCGCCTCGCCTGGGCGACGACATCGCCTTCAACGGCGACGGCGCGATCTCGCAATTTCGCATCCACGACGGCCAAGTCGATTTCAAGCACCGCTTCGTGCGCACCGACAAATTCAATCTGGAACGGGAAGCCGGCCACGCCCTGTTCGGCGCCTATCGCAATCCGATCGGCGACGACCCGAAGGTCAAGGGGCGCTATCGCGGCACCGCCAACACCAACGCCATCGCCTACGGCGGCAAGCTGTTCGCGCTGAAGGAGGACAGCCCGGCGGTGGCCATGGATCCCTTCACCCTGGAAACCGAGGGGTATTACGATTTCGACGGCGGCGTCGACGCGCCGACCTTCACCGCCCACCCCAAGATCGATCCGGTGAGCGGCGACATGCTGGCCTTCAGCTATGCCGTCAAAGGCCTGTGCACCAAGGACATGATCTATTGGGAGATCGCGCCGGACGGGACGGTAAAGCGCAAGGTCGAGTTCCAGGCGCCCTACTACGCCATGATGCACGATTTCGGCGTGACGCGGGACTACGCCGTCTTTCACGTCGTGCCGAGCATCGGCTCGTGGGAACGGCTCGAAAAGGGTCTGCCGCACTTCGGCTTCGACACCACCCTGCCGGTGCATCTGGGTATTTTGCCGCGCGACGGCGAGGCCAAGGACATCCGCTGGTTCACCGCGCCCAATCTGTTCGCCAGCCACGTGATGAACGCCTTCAACGACGGGACAAAGATCCACTTCGACACACCCGAAGCGGTGAACAACATGTTCCCATTCTTTCCTGATGTGCATGGGGCGCCGTTCAATCCGCAACAGGCTGCGTCTTTCCTCACCCGATGGACGGTGGACATGGCCTCGAATGGCGAAGATTTCGAAAGCCGCCAGCGCCTGTCGCCCCTGTGCGGCGAGTTTCCCCGCATCGACGACCGCTACGCCACCTTACCCTATCGCCATGGCTGGATGCTGGTGCAGGACTTCGAACAGCCGTTCGACCTGCCCGGCGGCCGGAGCGTCGCGGGCCTGCTGATGAACACGCTTGGCCATGTCGATCATGCGACCGGACGTACGCAGTCCTACTGGGCCGGCCCGGTTTCATCATTCCAGGAGCCGGCTTTCGTTCCCGCCTCCGACGACGCGGGCGAGGGGGAGGGCTGGGTCGTCGCCGTGTGCAACCGGCTGGCCGAAAAACGCAGCGACCTGCTCGTGTTCGACGCGCAGGCGGTAGACGCCGGGCCGGTCGCGACAGTGAGATTGCCCTTGCGTCTGCGTTTTGGTCTGCATGGGAACTGGCACGACGCCAAAGACCTGGGGGAAAAGACCTTGCCCGGACGCGGGCGTCCAACGGCGTGACCCCGACTCTTGAGTTCGCCTATGAGGCGCGCGCCGATCTGCTGCCGGCGGTCGAACTGGGCGAGACGCCGCATGGCCGCCGGCGGATGATCCCGATCACTGGCGGGGTTTTCGAAGGGCCGGCGATCCGCGGCAGGATCCTGCCCGGCGGCGCCGACTGGCAGATCATCCGGGCGGACGGCGTGACCGAAGTCGATGCGCTCTATGCCCTTGAGACCGACGACGGCGCGGTGATCCAGGTGCGGAATTGCGGCTTGCGTCACGGTCCGCCCGAGATCATGGAGCGTCTGGCCGCCGGTGAGACGATCGACCCCGCCGCCTACTATTTCCGCGCGACGCCGGTGTTCGCGGCGTCGGAGGGGCCCCATGCGTGGCTCAACCGCAGTGTGTTCGTCTGCGCGGGCGCGCGCTTCGCGTCGACTGTGACTCTGAGGGTCTTCCGCGTCCTCTAGATGACGCCGGACGTCCGTGATCGAACATTCCGTTCGAAATATGGCGCGTTTCGTGAGGCGCTTCTGACCTGACACGACCGACCGTGAAGCCCCGCCGCCCATTTTTCGACTTAAATGCCATTGCCAAGCCGCGTCCAATGTGAGAGACTGCGGCTATTGGTCGCGCTGGCGATATGTCGCGTGGGTCTGTCGGCGAGGAGTTCGGGATATGAAGAAATTGGTTTTGGCCGCGTTGGCTCTGGCGGGAATGGCCTCGGCGGCCTCCGCATCCGTGACGACCAACATCTATTCGGGATTCACCGGTTCCGGAGGCGGCGCGCCGTACAGCGGGCTGGTCGGCACGCTGACGACCCCGGGCATCTCGTTCGCGACCGATACTGGTTACGGTTGGCATCCCTTCGGTCTGGGCTCGTTCGGATCCGAGTCCCTCGCGACCATCGACGTCGCCACCGCGGGCAACTACACCTTCACACTTAATTCAGACGACGGATCGCTGGCGTATATCGACGGCGGCCTGGCGGTCGGCGATGGCGGCGCCCATGGCCCCACCACCGCTTCCGGAGCGGTTTTCCTGACGGCCGGAGAGCACTCGCTTGACGTGCAGTTCTTCGAATGCTGCGGCGGCGCCTCCGGCGTCGATTTCACCCTGCCGACGGGTGTGTCCTACAACGGCGTTCCCGAGCCGGCGACCTGGACATTGACCTTCCTGGGCGTCGGCATGCTCGGCGGCGCGCTGCGCTCGCGCCGCAAGGCGGCCCTCGCCTAAATCTGATCACGCCTCACGCGATGACGGCAAACGCCGCTGGTCATGGGCCGGCGGCGTTTTTCGTTTCTGGAACGCCTTTCGGCGAAGCGGGAACTGGTTCGCCGCCGAAGGGCGCGTGAAAACAAGATTCCAGAGAGTTCGAGCGGTTCAGCCAAACCATCAAACGCTCTAGACCGGCTCACCTTCGGTCCGCGCCCGCTCGATCCGCGTGGATTCGTCCCGGGGCAAATATGCCAGGGCGACGGCCATGCACAGCCAGATGACCGGCGAAATCCAATAGATCGACAGAACGCCGGTCTTGAGGCTTCCCGTTGCGTCGCTGATCAGGCCGATCAGGAAAGGGCCCATGGCCAGGCCGATCATGCTGGTGGCGAGGTTGTAGGTCGCGGCGGTGGCGCCGCGCATGCGGGGCAGGACGAGATCCTGGCCTGTCGCCATGGCCGCCGGCAGCCACAGGGTGGTGACGATCGAGAGCCAGGGAAACAGCCAGTAGAATTCATTGAGCGTCCGCGCGCTGTAGACTAGGTGGACCATGGGCCATGGCATGATCATGGAGAACAGGGTCACCCAAAGTCGCGCCCGCTTGGAATAGCGCAGGCCAATATCCGACAGCCAGCCGCCCAGGAAGGTGCCCACCAGGCCGACGCCGGCGGCGATGGCGCCGAAGGTGGGGCCGACCTGGCTCGCCGGGGCGTGGAAGCGGGTCATGGCGTAGATCGCCGACCAGGCCATCAGGCCGTAGTTGATGGTCATGAACAGGGCCGAGGCGGCGGTGAGCGCCACCATGCTCGGCGTCGCCCAGATCAGGCGCCAGGTCGGCCGGTCGCCAAGCCGCAGGGTCTGCACCCAGGCGAGGACCACGGCGACGCCCAGCGCCAGGGTTCCCCACTGAAGGGCGTGGGAGGTGACCGTCACGCCGCCCACGCTGAACAGGGCGTGCAGCTTGGCCGGCGGGACAAGTCCGCTGCTGAACCGGGTCAGCAATACGGCGCCCGCGGCGACGCAGATCAGTCCGGCGGCGGATAGCCAATACTCCCCCGTGCCGGCTTTGAGCTGGCGCAGGCGGATGAACGACAGCAGGGGCAGGACGGCGACGAGCTCCAGGCCGGCCGCCGCGAACGGACGCGGCAAGGGCGGCTGGATCACCCCGTCGGACAGCCCCCGAGGCGGCTCGCGCAGGGTCGAAACCAGGGCGGCCAGCGCCAGGCCGGGCAAGCCGATGACGATGAAGGCGACCTGCCAGGCGTGCAGGCCGAACGGCGCCGCGCCCGGCGCATAGGCGTGCTTCCAGGCGTCCACCACCAGGCCGCCGATGGTCATGGAGGCGCCCAGGCCAATTGAGACGCCGCAGCCGAAGATCGCCATGACCGTGCCGCGCCTGTGCTTGGGAAACCAGTCGGCCAGCAGGGAAAATGCCGCCGGATTGCCGCCCGCTTCGCCCACGGCCACCCCGGCGCGCGCGGCCGCCAGGGTCCCGAAGCCGCCCGCCATTCCGCTCAGCACCGTCATCACCGACCAGCCGCCTAGCGACAGGGCCAGCAGCTTTGTGCGCGACCACCGGTCGGCCAGACGGCCCAGCGCTATGCCGAACAGGGCGTAGAAGATGCCGAACACCGTGCCGTAGAGCACGCCGACCTCGGCGTCCGAGAGCTTGAGGTCCGCCTTCAGATCGGCGCCGATGATGGTCAGGATCTGCCGGTCAAGCAGGCTGAACGCCGACACGAAGGTGCAAATGGCCAGGACATACCAGGCGTAACGCCCGCCGACGATGAAGGGGCGCGGGGGAGGGGGCGTCACAGACCTAGCGCCACACGGCGCGCGGCTTTGCCCCCTCCGTCACGCGACGCAAGAAGGCGTCGCGCGCCACCTCCCCCGTCCTCTTCGGGACACGGGAGGAGCGAATTGGCGTCCGCTCCTCCCTTGCAAGCGAAGCGTAGCGGGGGAGGTGGCGCGGCGCACTTTCTTGCGCCGTGACGGAGGGGGCGGATCCCCAATCCCCTCAAAGCCTGAACGCCTTTTCCGCGTTGGTCTGGAAGAACTGCTTCTTCAGCGCCGGCGACATGTCCATGGCGTCGAGCGCTACCACCTCGCCCACCTCGCACTGGTAGGGATAGTCCATGGCGTAGAGGGTGTTTTCGACGCCCACGGTCGCCTGGGTGAACTTGATCGCCGGCTCCCAGGCCACGCCGGAGTTGGTGATGTAGAAATTGTCGCGCAGGTACTCGCTGGCCTTCTTCTTCAACGGCTTGAGGAAGTCGTAGCGCTGGGAGCGCACCCCCGCGCTGTGCATCCAGTCGATGCGGTACTGCCAGAATGGCAGGGCTTCGCCCATGTGGCCAATGATGATCTTCAGGTTCGGCAGTCGGTCGAAGACGCCGCTGGTGATCAGGCGCAGGGCGTGCAGGCCGGTATCGACGCCGAAGCCATAGACGGCTCCGTCCATGCCGCTTTCCAGGAAATGCTTGATCATGGCCGGCGGCATGCTGGTCGGATGCAGGTAGATCGGCACATCCAGCGCCGCCGCCGCTTCCAGGATCGGGAAGAACTTCGGCGCGTCCAGGTATTCGC
>Ga0075015_100001044_pt1 | contig 10246 bp, 8 predicted proteins | sample AleBraG_ABR_2013_FD_71476 | JGI IMG/M metagenome (GOLD analysis project Ga0075015, IMG submission 71476) | Freshwater sediment microbial communities in response to fracking from Pennsylvania, USA - Alex Branch Run_MetaG_ABR_2013 | ecosystem: Environmental > Aquatic > Freshwater > Creek >...
GGCCCAGATCACCGCCCCCACCCTGGTCATCGGCGGCCGGGACGACCCGTCGATAACGGTGGCGGACCAGCAGCAGCTGGCGGCTGCGGTCCGGGGCGCGAGGCTACGGATCGTCGACCGCGCCGCGCACCTGGCCAGCTTCGAGCAGCCGGACGTGGTCAACGCCCTCCTGATCGACCACCTCACCGCCGCTGCCACCTGACCCTGCCGCGGCCCGGCCCACCGGAGCCAGGTCAGCGAGTGCCGGTCACCTCGAAGATGCTGTGGCTGCGCGCCGGGAAGGCCGCGGCGACGTCGATGGTGACGTGGTCGCCGGAGCCCTGCCCCGAGATCCGGTAGGTGCCCGGCCCGGTCGCCGCAACGACGGGCGCGGTCCACCCGTACACGGCCAGCGCGTACGACCAGGCGACGCTGGCAGCACTGCCACGCCACATCTGGTGCCCCGCGTCGTAGCCGGCCTGAGCCGCGACAGCCATGGCGAGGCTGTCATCGGGCCAGCTGCGCCACGGCGGCGCCTCGGCGACATCGATGACCAGCCGGTCCGGGGCCTGCATTCGGTGCACCTGGAAGCCGGCGACCCGGCCCAGCCCGACGCCGAAGCTCAGCACCGCCTCGAAGTCGCCGGTGACAGCGACCGCTGCGATCGTCGGGTATCCGGGCCGCACCAGGGTCGGGCCACCGTAGGGGGCGACGCCCGTCGCCGGCCACCGCGCGGCCGCGTCGTGGACGACCACGGACAGGTACGCGGCCCCGGGCAGTGCAACGACAGCGTTCGACGGGTCAGCGCGCAGCAGCGGCACGTACCGGACCATCACCGCCCCGTAGGCGGCGGTGAACTGCAGCACCAGCCGCTCGTACGTTCCGTGGCTGCCGACAGTGATCGACCGCAGCACCGACGGGCCACGCCCAACGGCCGCGGGCACCGTGCGGGCCTCGACCGGCCACACCGGTCCGGCTTCGACCGGCGTGGGGGCCGCGCTGCTCGGCGAAACGCTGCCCGCGGTGGGGGTGGGTGTCGCGGTGGCCGAGGCAGTCACCGAGCGGGCCACGGAGGCCGACGTGGTAACCGCAGCCGAACCGCCCGCGCAGGCCGCCGTCAAGGCCGCGACCGCGGCGACAAACAGGCTCCGAGGACAACGAGCAGCACTCATGGCAACCTCCGTTGACGGCGACGGGCACGAACATGCGAGCCGCCAGGTCCGGGCCGGCGCAGGACATCGACGCCCCGGCCCGCGCAGGCGCGCCGGGGGCGGCAGCCGGTCGACGCGATCGGGCGACGTGTGGCTGCCGCCCCCGCACAGTGCGCCCGCTGGGCGCGCAGCAGCCGCTGCCGGTGGCTCAGGTGCGCGGGGCCCGGGGTTGGAGCTGACGGACTCCGGCCGGCGTCGCGTAATGGCTGTAGCGAGGCACCCACCGGGCCATCGCCGCGGCGGTCAGCAGGCCGACAGCTCCGACTGAGACGATCCCGGCCGCCAGCGTCGCAGCCACGGCCATCACAGACACCACCAACGGTCCGGCCACGTTGCCCGAGTCGGCGAGGACCCGCCAGATCCCGAAGAACCGGATCCGACCCTCCAACGGGGCTGCGTCGGCGCCCAACGTCATCATGATTCCCGACCCGAGGCCGTTGCCGACGCCCAGCACCACGGCGACGACCGTCAGCGCCGCCACCCCGCGGGTCAACGGCAGCGTCATCATCGCCAGCCCCATGATCACCATCGACGGCACGGCGACAGCGACCCTGCCGTGGCGGTCCATCATTCTTCCGCCGGGGTAGAACAGCAGCATCTCGACCGCCCCTGCGACCCCGAACACCAGGCTCGTGGTCTGCGCCCCCACCGCCAGGTGCTGCGACCACAGCGGCAGCACCGTCTGCCGTGCGGCCCGCACCGCACCCACCCCAACCACGGCAAGCCCCAGCGTGGCGAACAGTCGCCGGTGCGAGCCCAGCACCTCGCGAGTCGAGAGCAGTCCTGCACGTGCCTGCGTGGGCCGCGGCAGCTCCACGTCCGGTATCAGCACCAAGGCCAGCCCCACCGCCAACGCCGAACCGACGGCTACGAGGTAGGCGCTGCGCGGGCCACCCATCCCGATCGCCAGCGCCCCCAGGAACGGGCCGACGAAGAGCCCGACCCGGTGGGCGCCGCCCAGCGTCGACATCGCGCGGGCACGAAGCGGCACCGGGGCGACCTCGGTCAGGTAGGACTGGCGCGCCAGGTAGAAGGTGGCGTTGCACATTCCCATCAGCAGCAGGGCAGCGCCCAGCACCGCAACCGACTGTGCCAGGTAGCAGGTCAGCATCGCGATGATCGACAGTGACGCCGCCAACAGCATGGACCGCCGGTCCCCCAGCCGGCCGGCGACCGAGGACGCGGGAATGTCCCCCAGGACCTGGCCGACGCCGAGCAGCACCATCATGAAGCCCGCGGTCCCGGTCGAGGCCCCCAGATCGATGGCGGTCAGTGCGATCACCGGGATGACAGCACCGTTGCCGACCTCGTACAAGGTGGCCGGAAGCAGAACAGACGGCGCCAGCGACCGCAGCGTCGGCCCGGTCGGCCCGGTCGGCTCGCTCATCGCCTCTATCGTAGGCAGGTACCCACTCGGCCCCACGTCCAGGCAGGGCCAGGGCGCCCCGCGTGGCCACCACAACCACCGCCGACGCCGACGGCGCCAACGCCGTCAGCTCGCCACGAGGCTGTGCCCCACCAACGCCCGACCCCAGTCCACGGCCCGGGTGAGCTCCAGCGGCAGCAGCACTGTCTGCTTGTCCACCAGGAAGCTCTCCGGGGCCGCGACAAGCGGCAGACCGTGGCGTCGCAGGGCCTTCGCGATGCCACGGGCTGCCTGCCCGGTGAACATCTTGGGCCCGTCGAGCCTGGTGTCGAACGCTGCAGACGCCACGGCGTGCACGCTCGGCATCGACTCGAACCATTCACGCAGACCGCTGCCCGCTGCCCCTTCCTCGACACTGAGACCGTGCGCGTCCGCCTGGTCGACTGCGGACGCGCGGGTCGCCGGCCTGCTCATCGCATGCACGTGGGTCGGGCCGCCCACCACCAACAGGTCAGCCTGCTGCACAGCATCCGGGCTCGCGTCAGCGACCGGTAGGACTGTGGCGTCCACGGACCCCTGGCGAAGGCCCTGCGCGATCGCCTCGGCCACCTGACGGGTTGTCCCGTACATCGACTCGTACACCACTACGGCCCGCACGACCGCTCACCTCCTGCGGGTAGCACGACCGGGCGGTCGTGCCCTGTCCACCGCTCGTCGAGCACCGGGCGGGCACCAGCCCGCCCGGGCGCACCAGCGGGGCCCGGGCTAGCCGGACCACGCGCTGTCGTCATGACAGCGCCTGACCTCCGTCGGCCGGCGACGCGCGGTGCACGATCGCGACTGGGCAGTGCCCGTGATGCAGCACGCCGTGCCCGACCGAGCCGAGCAGCAGCGACCGGAAGCCACCGGCGCCCCGCGAGCCGACCACGAGTTCCTCGGCCCCGGCGGAGGCAGCGACCAGCGCCTCGACCGGCGTCGCGTGCGAGGTCACTTTCCGCACATCGACGTCGGGGTACTTCTCGGTCCAGCCCGCCAGCGCCTCAGACAGGATCCGGCGAGCCTCCCGCTCGTAGGTCGGCAGCACGTTCTCCGGCGGCGGCGCGCTCAGCCAGCCGTACGCCTGGAACGACGGGACCTCCCACGCGTAGACGGCGCTCAGGCCGCAACCACGGCGCGAGGCCTCTTCGAAAGCGAAGTCCAGCGCCTGGGCCGAGCAGTCCGAGCCGTCGACCCCCACCACGACCCGGCCAGCCTCGGTTCCCGGCTCGATGTAGTCCACCGACCGGACCACGACGACAGGGCACGGCGCGTGGGTGGCAACCTGCACGCTGGTCGAGCCGACCAGCAGCTGGGCGAACGAGCCGAGCCCGCGGCTGCCGACCACCAGCATCTCGGCGCTGTCAAGCAGGCGCAGCAGGGCGTCCGCGGGCAGACCTGTCACGATCGTGGACTCGACCTGAACACCGGGCACCTCGCGGTGCGCCTCGTGAAGCGCCTCCTGGACCATCCTGCGCTCGGCGTCCATGAGCGCGTCGTGGCTTCCTTCCGCCATTGTCGTGGAGGCACCCACGGATGCGATGCCGGCGATAGCGGCGTGCGCGACGAGGACCGGCAGCCCGCGCGCCTTCGCTGCACGCATCGCCCAGGTAAGGGCGACGCGGCTGGACTCAGAACCGTCGAACCCGACCACGATCTGCCTGGTGTTCATCTCGAGCCTCCTGGTCTTGCTTGGACTTCAAGACTCGCGCCGCCAGCTCCGCGGCGGCAGGGTCGCGTGTCCCGCCCGGCCAGGACCAAGGTCCCCCCGTCGGCGACCCGCTGGCGCGCCAGGACCAAGGTTGTGTCGTGCCGGCTGTCGGGCCCGACCCGCCCCTGAGGGCCTACCTTGTGCTCATGCCGTACCGGGACGCCTACCGGCGAAGCCTCACCGAACCCGACGCCTTCTGGGCCGAGCAGGCCCAGGCGATCGAATGGACCCTCTCCCCGACAGTGGTACTCGACCGCGACGACCAGCGTTTCCCGCAGTTCCCGCGCTGGTTCCGCGACGGGGTCATGAACACCTGCGAGAACGCGGTCGACAGGCACGTCCGCGCCGGCCGCGGCCAGCAGGTCGCGATCATCCACGACAGTCCGCTGACCGGGGCCGTCACCCGCGTCACCTATGACGAGCTGCTGGACCAGGTGGGCCGTTTCGCCGGGGTCTTGCGCGACCTAGGCGTCGGCGCCGGCGACCGGGTGCTGGTGTACATGCCGATGATCCCTCAGACCGTGGTGGCGATGCTGGCCTGCGCCCGGATCGGTGCCGTCCACTGTGTGGTCTTCGGCGGCTTCGCCGCCCCCGAGCTCGCCTCCCGAATCGACGACGCGCAGCCGCGGGTCGTCGTCGCCGCGTCGTGCGGCATCGAGCCTGCGCGGCTGGTGCCCTACGCGCCAGCGCTGGTCGAGGCGTTCGCGCTGTGTGCGCACCGGCCCGCGCACCTGGTGATGCTGCAGCGCCCGCAGCTGGCCGCGGCCGAAGTCACCGGCCACGACCTGGACTGGGATGCAGCCATGGCCGGCGCCACCGCAGCCGGCTGCGTCCCGGTCTCGGCCGAGGACCCGCTGTACGTGCTTTACACCTCCGGCACCACCGGCCGACCCAAAGGCGTCGTCCGCGACAACGGCGGCCACGCCGTGGCCCTGGCCTGGTCGATGCGCTCGATCTACGGGATCGAGCCCGGCCAGGTGTGGTGGGCCGCCTCCGACGTGGGGTGGGTGGTGGGCCACTCCTACATCGTGTACGCGCCACTGCTGGTGGGCGCCACCACGGTCCTCTACGAGGGCAAACCGGTGGGCACCCCCGACGCCGGGGCGTTCTGGCGCGTCGTCGCCGACCACAGCGTCCGGGCACTGTTCACCGCGCCGACCGCGATCCGGGCGATCAAACGAGACGACCCCACTGGTGCCCTGATCGGCCAGCACGACACCTCCAGCCTGCGCGCACTGTTCCTGGCTGGCGAAAGACTCGACCCCGACACCTACCGGTGGGCCAGCGACCGGCTGGCCGTCCCGGTCGTCGACAACTGGTGGCAGACCGAGACCGGCTGGCCGATCTGCGCCAACCCCCGCGGACTGGACGACCTGCCGATCAAGCCGGGCTCGCCGTCGGTGCCGATGCCCGGGTTCGACGTGTGCATCCTCGACGAGACCGGCGCCGAGCTCGGGGCAGGCGCCGAAGGGGCGATCGCCCTGCGGCTGCCCCTGCCGCCCGGAACGTTGTCCACCCTGTGGCGCGGCGACCAACGCTACGTCGAGGACTACCTGTCGACGTTCGACGGCTTCTACGCCAGCGGAGACGGCGGCTGGCGCGACGACGACGGGTACCTGTACGTGATGGGCCGCACCGACGACGTCATCAACGTCGCCGGCCACCGCCTTTCCACCGGTGCGATCGAGGCGGTGCTGGCCAGCCACCCCGCCGTCGCCGAGTGCGCCGTGATCGGAGTCCACGACACCCTCAAAGGCCAGCTGCCCCGCGGCCTGGTCGTCCTGAAGGCAGGCGAGCAGATCCCTGCGGAGCAGCTCCAACGGGAGCTGGTCGCCCTGGTCCGCGAGCAGATCGGGCCAGTGGCCGCGTTCAGCCACGTCGATGTCGTGCCGGCGCTTCCGAAGACCCGCTCGGGGAAGATCCTTCGCAAGTCCATGCGCGGCCTGGCGGACGGGCGTGACGAACCGGTCCCGGCCACGATCGAGGACCCGGCGGTCCTGGAGAGCCTTCGCCCGCTGCTTCGTCCGTGACCGCTGTCCCGGCCCGCTGGACACCACTGCGTCCACGCGATGGGATGCCGTGGTGAGCATCCGAACGAAGCCGTGGCCGCCCGGCGTTCCGTGCTGGGCCGACATCCAGGTGCCCGACGTCGCCGCCGCCCAGAAGTTCTACACCGCCGTCCTGGGCTGGACGTACACCGACACCGGGGAGCAGTTCGGCGGCTACGTCGTCGGCCGGCTGGGCGGCGCGGCTACCGCCGGGATCGGGCCGCAGATGGGCGGCCCAGCCGCATGGTTGCTGTACATGGCCACTGACGACGCCGACGCTACCGCCGCCAGGATCGGCGAGCACGGCGGAACCGTCGTGCTGCCCCCCGGCGACGTCGGCGCATCCGGGCGGCTGGCCGTTGCCGTGGATCCGACCGGTGCCGTCTTCGGGCTGTGGCAGGGCGGCGACCACATCGGGGCCGGGCTGTACAACGCGCCGGGCGGCATCACCTGGGAGGACCTGCGCTGCTCGGACCCGGCCGCGGCCCGCGCGTTCTACACGGCCGTGTTCGGGTACGAGTACGAGCCGGTCCCAGGGGCGCCCGAGGACTACATGACCTTCGCCGTGCCCGGAGGCGCAGGTCCTCGCGGCGGCATCGGGCCGCTGATGGGCACAGGTTCCGCGTCGCACTGGCTGACCTACTTCTCGGTGGCCGACGCCGCGGCCGCCACTGCGGCGGCGGTCGCTGCCGGGGGCGTGGCTTCGGTCCCGCCGTTCCAGACGCCGTTCGGGCGAATGGCTGCCATCACCGACCCCGACGGCGCGGTGTTCTGGGTGGCTCAGACCAGCGGGGCGCACTGACGTCGGCGCGCCGTCACAGCCGGGCGGAGAAGAACTCCAGGATGCGGTCGCTCATCATGGGCAGTGTCTCGTGCTCGAAGTCCGGGTAGAGAAGATGCTGCTTGGCGGACCTGATCTTGTTGTACACGGCGAACTGCGTGGAAGGTGGGCAGACCGTGTCCATCAGACCGGTGGCCATCAGTACCTCGGCTTCGATACGTCCGGCCAGATGCTGGATGTCGATGTAGCCGAGGGTGGCGAACATGGACTCGACATCGGCGTGGGTGGGGTCGAAGCGGCGCAGGTGCTGTCGCAGCTCCTCGTACGCGTCGGTGGCCAAGTCCATCTCCCACGTCCGCAGATAGTCCGAAAGAAACGGGAAGATCGCTGCCACCAGCTTGACCCTGGGTTCCAGCGCCGCACAGGCAAGGCTCAGGCCACCGCCCTGCGACGCGCCGGTGACTGCGACCCTCGCAGGGTCCACCTCGGCCTGGTCCATCACGATGCGGGTCAGCTGCACACAGTCAAGGAAGATCTGCCGGAACGCCAGATTACGAGGATCGTCCCCCAGCCCACGCACGATGTGCCCGTTCAAAGTGTTGCCCCGGACACCGCCGGGGTCGACCGACCGACCGCCCTGGCCGCGGCAGTCCATGGCCGCGACACTGTAGCCCTGAGCCACGTACGGGAGCAGATCGAACCAGTCCGGGCTGCGGGCGGAGTAGCCGTGGAACACCACCACCGCCGGGTGCGGTCCTGCCGGCGCGGGCCCCACCGGGTGGGCGGCATTCGGCCGCAAGTACTTGGCATAGATGCGGGCCCGGCGCACACCGGTGAACGTCAGGTCGAAACACTGCGCATACCGGGCCGGATGCGCGACCGGGTCGACAGTGACCTCGCCACGCACCTGAGCAAGCTCGGACAGGGCGGCGGACCAGTAGTCGTCGAAGTCGTCCGGTCTGGGATTGCGCCCCCCGTAGGAACGCAGCTGATCCAGGGGAAGGTCGAAGGCTGGCACTCGCCGAGACTAATGCTGACGCACCCGCACGGTCATGCGCTGGGATCGGTGTCCCAGACGCCGGGACACCGGCAGCGCACCGGCCGGCGCCTACCCGTCGGGCAGCTCCTGCCCTGCGGGCGACCCTTGTCGACAGCCGCGGCGACAGCCGTCGATGACGGCCTGGACCGTGCCGGGGAGCAGTGGCAGGCCCTGAGGTCATCGCGTGGGGGACGAAGCCGACAGCCCTTCCCACGTCGAGGTCACCATGTCGTTCAGGTCGCGACGCGAGGACCAGCCGAGTGTTCGCTTGATCTCGGTCACATCGGCAACCACCAGTGCCGGGTCTCCCGCGCGGCGGCCGACGATCTGCGGGAGCAGGTCCGAGCCGGTGACCCGGCGCACACACTCCATGACCTCCAGGACACTGGCCCCCCGCCCGCACCCAACGTTGAAGACCTGGCCGCGCTCACCGCCGGCGGCATGCTCAGCTGCCACCAGGTGGGCGTCGGCGAGGTCCTCGACGTGGACGTAGTCCCGGACACAGGTTCCGTCGAGGGTCGGGTAGTCCTGCCCGTACACGACGGGGCTGGCTCCGGACTGCACGGCTCGCAGCGCCCGCGGGATCAGGTTGCGACCCGCGCGCTCAACCAGGTCGCTGCCGCCGGCGCCCGCGACGTTGAAGTACCGAAGCGCCACCCAGCTCAGTCCGTGTGCGCGGGCCGCGTCTGCGATGACCTGCTCCCCCATCAGCTTGGACCTGCCGTACGGGTTGATCGGCTCGGTGGGCGACGCCTCGGTGACGGTGCCGGTGGAGGCGTCCCCGTACACCGCAGCCGAGGAGGAGAACAGCAGCGTCTTGGCCCCCGATGCCACCATCGCTCGCAGCAGCGACACCGTGCCGGCGGTGTTCACCTGGTAGTACTCCAGCGGCTTATCAACGGACTCGTCCGCGGCCTTGAGCCCCGCCAGGTGGATGACGCCGGTGGCCCGGCCGGTTCCCAGTGCGGCGGCAACAGCGGGCTCGTCCAACACTGACGCGGTGACCAGCTCGACCCCGACGGGCAGCAGGTCCGCACGGCCAGAACTGAGGTCGTCGAGGACAACCACCTCGTGGCCGCTGCCTATCATCGCCCGGACCACGTGCTGGCCGATGTAGCCGGCGCCGCCGGTGACCAACCACCTCATCAGCCATGGCTCCCGTCGCTGCGCAGTCCAAGGCGCACCCGCCCGGCACCGGTCACAGTACCGCGGGCGACCGCCCCGCCCGGCCGAACAGGTACCGGGACGGGGCGCTGGGCCGCCCCGCCCCGGACCTGGTCCGGTGTCTATCTGACCTAGTGGTGGATCATCTCCGCGAGGGGGATGTCCGGGTTGAACTCGATGGGCTCCGAGGTCAGCCCTTCACGTTCCCGACGCGCCTTCAGGAAGGCGTAGATCGGCAGACCGATCAGGACCATGATCAGCGCCTGGTACACCGCCGCATAGCCGGAGGCCGCTGTCACCCACAGGGAGAACAGCACCGAGGCGATGGCGATGGACAGGTCCCGGCCGAGCATCCAGCCGCTGACCTTGCGGCGACGGGACACCAGGAACGACAGCTGTGCACAGGCGGCGAAGAAGTACGGGATCGCAACGGTCACCACCGACAAGGACACCAGGTAGGTGAACACTTTGACGCCCAGAGAGTTGGGGTTGCTCGGATCGAGGTAACTCCAGCCCATCAGCAGGGAGGCCACCGCGGTGGACACCGCGATCCCGAACCACGGGGCGTTGAACCGGTTGGTCTTGCCGAACGACTCCGGGAACAGCACGTCCCTGGCCGCCGCGCGGGCGATCTCGGCCGTCACCAAGGTCCAGCCGATGAGGGCTCCGAACCCGGAGACCACTGCTACCAGGGCGACGAACCAGCCGACCCAGCCGTGCCCGGGGAACATCACATGGAACGCCGACACGAACGGGGCGGTGTCGCTGGCGAGCTTGCCGCTGGGGACCAGCCCCATCACGGCTGCGGTGACTGCGACGTACAGCAGCGCGCACATACCCGTTCCCAGCACGGTGGCACGCCCGACGTTGCGGCGCGGGTCACGTACCTTCGACGTGGCCACCGAGGTGGC
>Ga0075015_100001045_pt1 | contig 10244 bp, 6 predicted proteins | sample AleBraG_ABR_2013_FD_71476 | JGI IMG/M metagenome (GOLD analysis project Ga0075015, IMG submission 71476) | Freshwater sediment microbial communities in response to fracking from Pennsylvania, USA - Alex Branch Run_MetaG_ABR_2013 | ecosystem: Environmental > Aquatic > Freshwater > Creek >...
GGCGCCAAGGGCGAGGTCACGCTGGACGGCCAATCGGTAAAAACGAGGACAAGTGGGCGCTGGCGAGGGTTCGATGTTGCTCCTGGCAGCCACAAGGGCATTGCCCCTCCGGCACCGCCGTTTCCTGCGTCCATCGATTCGGAGGTTGCCGAGCTGGTGATTTCCGCCACGGGTGCGCCAGTGACAATCGTCGCGCGCTCACACCCGGATACCGCGGGACTTGAGGCCGACATCCCGCGGGAACGACTCGTTCTCAAGGCGCAGGATGTCGTAGCAGACAACAGCGGCGGCAGCGACGCCAGCGCGGTCATCAACGGCACCACGCGCAATGGCAGCGGCGGCGACGAGACAATGAACGATGGCAAGACCTATCGCGGCTACGGGCAAGGGCATTCGCTAACCCTCAGACTGGACACTGCAAAGGCACCGGGCGGTTACGATATCGCGGGGATTTTCACATTTGCGGGACATCCCGACGCTCGCGCTGGCCAGCGATACCGCGTGCTGGTTTCCACCGTGGAAGCTCCTGCTCGATTCGAGCGGCTTTCTGACGCGCACTTTGAACTCAACGGAGGGGCTTCGGAAATTCGGATCACCGCCGCGGGAGGCAGGCCACTTGCGCGACACGCAGCCGCGTTACTTTTCGAGTTCGACAGCGGTGTGCATGGCTTTCACGTTTATCGGGAATTTTCTGTCACCGGAAAACCAACCGCCCAATGACACACAAAACCAAGATAGGACTCTTCGGGATAGGCCTCGATGCTTACTGGCCGCAGTTTGCGGGTCTGAAGGAGCGCCTCGAAGGTTACCTCGACTCGGTGGAACGGAAGCTTGCTCGCGATGGCATCGAGATGGTGAACCTCGGACTTATCGACACGCCCGAGAAGGCTTTCGACGCCGGGCATAAGTTTCGCCAGGCGGATGTCGATCTTATCTTTCTGCACGTCACCACGTATGCACTCAGCTCCACCGTGCTGCCTGTGGTGCAGCGTGCGAAGGTGCCCGTTATCATTCTCAATCTCTCGCCACTGCCGGCGATCAATTATGCGGCCTTTAACGCTATGAGGGATCGGACAAGGATGACCGGCGAATGGCTGGCGAGTTGCAGCGCGTGTCCGGTGCCGGAGATCGCGAACGTGTTTAACCGGGCCCGGATTTCCTTTCATCAAATCACCGGCCAGCTCGACGATGATCCCGAGTGCTGGAGCGAGGTGGACGCGTGGATGGATGCGGCGCGTGTGGCCGGCGTGATGTGGCATAACCGGCTCGGACTTATGGGTCATTACTATTGCGGAATGCTCGATATTTACTCGGACCTTACCCAGCAATGCGCGCACTTTGGCGGGCACATGGAGATCATTGAGGTGGAGGAACTCGCCGCACTGCGTCGGGACGTAGCGCCGGCGCAAATTGCGGATCGCGTCGCGCACTTCGCGGAGAAATTTGATGTGCAGGCCGACTGCTCGCGGGCGGAGTTGGAACGTGCCGCTCGCACTTCCGTAGCGCTGGATCGTCTCGTGCAAGAGCACGGGCTCGGTTCGATGGCCTATTACCACATGGGTACTGGCAATGAGGAAAACGAGGACACGATCAGTTCGATTATCCTCGGCAACTCTCTGCTCACCGCCCGCGGCGTGCCCGTCGCCGGCGAGTATGAGGTAAAGAATGCGCAGGCCATGAAGATCATGGACAGTTTTGGGGTCGGCGGATCGTTCACCGAGTATTACGCGATGGATTGGAATGAAGACGTGGTCCTCATGGGTCACGACGGCCCCGGCCACATCGCGATAGCGGAGGGAAAAACGAAGGTGCGTCCGCTCAAGGTCTATCATGGAAAAGTTGGACGTGGTCTTTCCGTCGAGATGAGTGTGAAGCATGGTCCGGTCACGCTGTTGAGCGTTGTGCAGACCGTTGACGGGCGGTTGAAATTTCTCGTCGCCGAAGGCGAGAGCGTTGCCGGACCGATACTCGAAATCGGCAACACGAACTCGCGATACAAGTTCTCCATCGGCGCGCGCCGGTTCGTGAATGAATGGAACGTCCACGGCCCTGCGCACCATTGCGCTGTCGGTGTCGGCCACATCGCCCAAAAAATCGAGAAGCTTGGGAAGTTGCTCGGGATGGAAACTGCGAAAGTCTGCTGATGATGATCCCGCTTGGAGTTCTCCTTCACGCCATCGGCGGTTTCGCCGCAGGCACTTTTTATCTCCCAATCCGCAAGATCAAAGGCTGGTCGTGGGAAAGCGGATGGTTGATCAATGGAATCTTCTCGTGGCTCGTCGCGCCACTCATCGTCGCGTCGCTCGTGGTGCCCGATCTGCGCGGATTACTCGCCGCGGTGCCGGCTTCGACGCTTTGCTGGACCTACTTTTTCGGCCTGCTGTGGGGAATCGGCGGGCTGACCTTCGGCCTGTCGTGCCGCTACCTCGGCCTGTCGCTTGGTTACGCGGTTGCGCTCGGTTTCTGCGCATTCTTCGGAACCATTGTGCCGCCAATGTACGACGGGAAATTTGGCGCACTTCTCAGCAATACGTCAGGCGTGGTGTTGCTTGCAGGATTGCTCGTGTGCCTCATTGGCATTGCGGTTTGCGGAGTCGCAGGCATGGCGAAAGACCGCGATCTCACCGCAGCGGGCAGTCACGGCGTGGAAGGAGAATACAACTTTGTAAAGGGGCTGCTTGTGGCGCTGTTTGCGGGCGTGATGAGCGCGTGCATGTCATTCGCATTCCGCGCGGGCGCGCCGGTCGCCGCACTCGCGACAAAACACGGCGTGGCCGATCTTTGGAAGAACACGCCCGTCCTCGTCGTCATCCTCGCAGGCGGCTTCACGACGAACGCGCTCTGGTGCATTTTTCTCAACGTGAAAAACCGCAGCGCCGGCGACTACTTCGGCCGCGCCGAGGTGCCCACGCTTTTCAACTACCTCCTCGCCGCCGTCGCGGGTGTGACGTGGTATTTCCAGTTCATGTTTTACGGAATGGGGACAACGAAAATGGGCGCGTATGACTTCAGCAGTTGGACGCTGCACATGGCGTTCATCATCGTCTTCAGCAATCTGTGGGCGATCCGCCTCGGCGAATGGCGCGAGACTCAGCCACGCACCCTGGGGCTTATCGTCGCCGGCATTGCCATAGTCTTCCTCAGCACGCTTATTGTTGGAGTGAGCAATTACCTTGCCGCCATTTGAAAACGGGCGGACCGCCAAAAAGGCGCCGCGCTGGAACCTCGTAACTATGAGGCTTCCAAGGAGTGCGCGCCAAATACCGTGCGTTGTGATGAAGCGCGCGGATTCCATTTATCCCGTGCCGTTGTGGTCGGTGACGGAGTGCGGGGGGTAAATCTGCCATCTAACAGACTGACTGGGTAAGTGAGTAGCGCCCGCGAAATAGACAATCTGGCTGTGCCTTCGTTCCCGACGTCCGTCCGAACTTTGACTGTCAAAGGTGCCGCGGGCGCGAAAGCAAATTTCTGCAGTCTAAAGCGAATTCCTTGCAGTCGTTTGCCCTATGATGAGTTACGAAACGGAGCCGGTAACGCCGCACTCTCCGAACAATAAACCCGACGGATGGCGATGTTCCGGGTCGCGCAGGCTATTTCTGCGTTTCCATTTCGGCGGCGACTTCGCGCCAGGCGTTCACGCGGTCCGCCTTGCCGATTTGTTCGAGGTAGGAGAAATCCAGATTGCCGGATTCGGTCGGGTCGCAGATGGCGTTGGCGACGTGGACGGCGGTGAGGGCGCTGAATTTTTTCAGGTCGCTGGTTTGCGGGGCGTGGTGGAAGGCGGCGGCCTCGACGATCGACGCGGGCAGTCCCCACAGCCCGAAGAGATAGGCGGCGAGGCCCGTGTGAGTGGCGCCGAAGATTCGCAGTTCCGCCTCGGGCAGGGAAATGTGTTCCGAAGCGGCCGTCGCGAGTGCTTTGTCGAATTCGCCGGGCAGGCTGTCGGCGAGCATGAGAGCGCCGATGTCGTGCAACATGCCGGCGGTGAAGGCGTCCTCCGCTTCGGTCCTGTCCGCGCGTTCGTGCCGCATGATGCGGCGGGCGAGTTCGCCGCATTTCATGAGGTGCGACCAGAGGGTGTCGGGGGAGAAATGTTTGAGTCTGGCGGGCTTGAAGCTGGAGAAGACTTGTGCGGAGAGGGCGAGGGAGCGCACGGTCAGGAGTCCGAGTTGCTGGACGGCTTCCATCGGATCGGAGACGGTTCTGCGGAGGCCGAAGGCGACGGAGTTGGCGACCTGGAGGATTTTGGTGGTGATGGCGGGGTCTTTGGAAATGATGCTGGCGATTTTTTCCACCGAGGCGTCCGGCGAATCGAGTTCCTGAATGATCTCCATGTAAACCATCGGAAAGCTGGGCAGCTCGCGCATTTTTCCGGCGAGTCCGCGCAGCTTGTCGTCTTTGAGATAAGCGTCGAGGCTGGTGATGCGATGGAGCGTGGCCTTGAGTGTTTTGACTCCAAATGGCTTCGGGATGAAAAGGTGCGTGCAGTTCAGCGAATCGGCGGCCACGGCCTGGTCGTTGCTGCCGGAGATGATGATGCGCGAGGTTTGCGGATGCAGGTTGCGGACTTCGGTGAGCAATTCGATTCCGCTCATGCCCGGCATTTGCATGTCGGAGACGACAACGTCGAACGCGGACTCGCGCAGGAGATTCACGGCGGTTTCGCCACCGCCTGCGGTGCTCACCTCCCATTGATCCTTTTCATCAGACAGCATGTGACTGTAGAGCGTCCGAAGGACTTCGTCGTCTTCAACAAAAAGGATTCTTTTCACGTTAAAGTGCTCCAGGACGAAATAAGGTCATGACATTAAGAAAGATTCGCCGAGGAGTCGAGCCTATCTGTGAGGGAAAAACGCGGTCAGACCCCCTCGCTCCCCGACGCCGATCCCCGGTCTGACCGTTTCCGGTGCGGCGGGCGCGAAAGCAATCTGCGGTGGATCGGACTGGACGTTGAGATCCATGTGAAACGATCCGAGCAGGCTTGCGCTGGCCGTGTGTTTGCGGTGTGAGGACTCGGCGTACGAGAGCCAAAATGCGGCGAATGGAAACCGCGTACGGTGAAATCGGAGGGTGAGAAAACACGCGTAAGCCGTCCCTGAAATCGAGGCGCGAATGGCCGTGACTGTTACCGAATCGTTACCGAATTTGAAAATGAGCACGGCCTCAAAAACAGTGGATTCGCTGAAAGCCATTATCCATGTGGATTTCAAGGCGAGCGAGCGTTGAAAACCGTGCGTTGTGATGATACGCCCGGATACCCTGGAACTCGCATGATTCCGAGAAAGTGATTTTGCGTTGCAACCGATTTTGGCACGTTGCGTGCTATGAAATTAACTGTAGCTGCTATGCAGGAAACGACAGAAACTTGGCCTCGTAAGATCACACGGGGCGGTGTGTCGGCGAAGATCTACCGGATCAAAAACCGAGGGCGCACCGCATATCAAGTCGCCCACTACATCGGCAACCGGCGCCTGCTCAAGAATTTCGTGCGCGACAACGAAGCGAGGGCGTACGCGGATGAGCAAGTGGCGTTTTTGCTCGGGGGCAAGCTCGGCGTGGCTCTCATGCGTGATGCCGACCGGGAATCATCTGTTGCCGCCGTGCGGCTCCTGCAACCCTTGGACATGCCCCTGCTCGACGCCGTGCGCGTATTCGTCGCCGCCGCGAGGGCGTTGCCCGCTGGGGCTTCCATGCTCGCCGCCGCGAGGGATTATGCGCGCCGGCACCCTGATAACACGCCAACAAAAACGGTGAACGAAGTGATCGCCGAATTGCTCGCTGCACGCAAACAGGACAAGGCCCGCCCGAGGTATCGAAAGGATTTGCACAGCACACTGGCGGCAAACCAACACGGCAGCACCGACAAGCGCAGGAACAGCTTTGGCAACGCCTTTGGCAACGCATTTGGCAACGCATTTGGCACCGCCCGCATTGGCAGCATCACCGCCGCCGACATGGACGGATGGGTACGTGGCCGGGGAGTGGCACCAAGAACCCGCGCAAAACTTGTGGCCGTCCTTCGCATGCTTTTCAATTTTGCGAAAGCGGCCGGCTATCTTCCCAAGGGAGTGGCGACCGAGGCCGATGGACTCGCGACACCCAAGGTGCAAGGCGCGGAAAACATCGCGATCTTCACACCCGGGGAGATGCAGGCGCTTTTGAGCGGCAGCAAGGCGCACACCACTACCGACGAGCACAGGCTATGGCTCGTGCTCGGAGGCTTTGCGGGACTCCGCACCGCTGAATTGCTACGGCTTGAGTGGGGAAAGCACGTCCAGCCAGAGCGCGGATTGATCCAAGTCTCCGGCGACATTGCCAAGACGAACGGCAGGCGCATCATCACCATGCAACCGAACTTGATCGCATGGTTGGCACCCTACGCAGGACGCAGCGGCAAGGTGTTCACGCCGCGAGCCGATGAACGTTGTCACGAATACGCAAAGCGGATGGGAGTGGAATGGAAGGCGAACGGCTTGCGCCACTCGTTCATCAGCTACCAGTGCGCGACCACGAAAAACCTGCCAGCCGTGGCGATGGAGGCCGGAAACAATGTGATGGTGATTAACAAGCACTACCGTGAATTGACCACCGAGGCCGAGGGTAAGGCTTGGTTTGCCATCGTGCCACAGGCGCCCGTGGTCGCGAAAGGCTTTGGGCGGGTTTGATCCCAGCGAACCAAAATGGCAGGGGACAGTTGATGGCGGGCATCCAAAAGGGGTTCAAAACACAGCCATCACACAGGCAATGCGACGGGCGCGGTTCTAGCTACTCTCATTTTCGACCGACATAAAATAGCCCGACCACATCCGTCCACCAACCCGGATCCGCCCGCAACTGAGCTGCGACAGTCCCGACCCGACCACCATGCCCACTATCTCGACCTCCCCGCACAATGCCTCTTCTCCGGCGTTGAATTCCCGCGCGCCTGACGCGCAGCGCCTGCAGTCGCAACTTGCCAGTCTGGTTGAAAACGGCGGGGACGCATCAGTCACGGATCTCCGTCCGATCCTCGAATTTCTCCGCGGACTGCTCAATGCCAGCGCCGTGGCGCTCCTGCCGCTCGGGAACGAACCGGGAGCCACGGCCTGCGTCGTGGCTACCCGCGGCGTGACGGCGGGCAGCCTGGCGCAAGCCGTCGCGGCGCTCGTTCCGCAGGGCGCGCTCGCGCTGCCTGCACCCGCGCTCGGCGCGGATGCCTACACGCTCGCCGTGCCGGTGGTGCGCGAGGCCCAGCCGCGCTACTGGCTCATCGCGCAGCTCACGGTCGCGAATCCACGCGACCTTCAGGCGTTCCTCGTGCTGCTTCAGGCGCTCGCGGGATTCGTCCTCTATCGCGACGCGCGGCGCGCGACGCACGAGGCGCACTGGGCGCTCGATCGCACGTCGGGGATTCTTGAAATTTTCCGCCGGGCGGGCGGCGAACCCGACTTCCCCAAGGCGTGCCGCATCGCCGCCGACGACTTGCGCGACTATCTCGGATGCAGCCGCGTTTTTTTCGCGACGAAAAAGCGCGCGGCCCTCCAAATGCGCGCGATTTCCGGAGTGGCGCGGATTGATGCGAAGAGCACGAGCCACGCGCCGTTCGAGGCTGCGATGCGCGAGGCGATCACCGCGGGCACGCGCGTTGATTTTGGATTGGACACCCTGAAGAGCGACGACACCGCCGCGCACGAGATGCTCCAGTCGCAGACCGGCGCTGCGCAGATCACGACCGTTCCCTTCGCAAACAAACGCGGCGCCGTCCTGCTGGAATGGACCGACTCCGCGCCCGATGACCGCGCGGCTGCGCTGCTCGAAGCGACCGCTCCGTTTCTCCCGGCGCTTTTCGATCTGCTCGAGCGCGCGCGGCCGCATCCGACGGTCTTTGCGGCGCGACGTGTGTGGTCGCGCCTGAGCGCGAACCGCCGCCGGGCCACAGTCGTCGGCGCGGGGCTTCTGGCGGCGCTGCTCGCGTTTCCGTTTCACTACGAGATCAAAGCGGACTGCCGGCTCGCGCCGACGGTGAAGCGCACGATTGCCGCGCCGTTCCAGGGGCAGTTGAGGAAAAGTTTTGTGCAGCCGGGCGATCACGTCGAGGCGGGCACGGCGCTCGCGGAGATGGACAACCGCGAGCTGAAACTCAAGGAGGCGGAACTCATCGCCGCGCGCGAACGCGCGCTCAAGCAGCGCGACAAGGCGCTGGCGAACACGGGCGAGGGCGCGGATTTTCCCGCGGCGCAGGTGGCGAATTTCGAGGCGCAGAGCGTGGGCCGCGAACTCGAACTCGTGCAGCGGAAAATCGCGCTGCTCGCGGTGCAGGCGCCGATCTCCGGCGTGGTCGTCTCCGGCGATCTGCGTCGCGCGGAAGGGCTGCCGGTGCAGCAGGGGCAGGTGCTCTTCGAGGTCGCGCCGCTGGACAAGATGATCGTGGAGATAGACGTGCCCGACCGCGAGATCAGCCGCGTGCGCGGCGGTCAGACGCTGAAGTTCCGGCTCGAAGCCTTCGGCGGCGAACGCTGGAGCACGAAGCTCGACCGCCTGCATCCGCAGAGCGAACAGCGCGACGGCCACAACGTCTTCGTGTGCGAGGCGGCGATTGACAATGCGAACCGCGCCTTCGATCTGCGCCCGGGCATGCGCGGACGCGCCGTGATCGAAGGCGACCGTCGCCCGTTGATCTGGATCCTCGGCCACCGCCTGTGGGAATTCACCGCGGAGACGCTTTTCTGGTGATGACTCCAACGACCGAAAACCGCGCCGTCCGCGAGATCGAGATGCTGCGCCCGCGACTCCGCGACGGGCTGCGCTTTTCCGTGCAGGAAATCGGCGCGCGCCGCGTGTGCCTGATCGAGGACGCCTTTGCCTCGCGCTTCCACCGCGTGGGGCTCGCGGAGTACCGCTTCGCACGCGCGCTCGACGGCACGCGCTCCGTGGCCTCGATTATCGCGCAGCTTGCGCGCGACGGCGGAGGCGAGGCATTCACCGCGCACGAGGCGTTGCAAATGATCCGCTGGCTGAAGGACCAGCACCTCCTCGCGGTGGACAGCACTCGTGCCACGGGGGATCGCGAGCATGGCGAGCAGGCATTGAGTGCCACGGCGAAGTGGCTGAATCCGCTCACGGTCAAGATCCCGCTCGCGCGCCCTGACGGCTTTTTCACGCGCGTCGAACCGGCGCTGCGCTGGGCGCTCGGCAGGTTTGGATTGGTGATCTGGCTGGCCGTGGTGATTGCCGGTGTGACGCAGGTGGGAATGGAATGGCCGCGCTTCACGCACGACCTCGAGGGCATCCTCGGGCGCGACAACTGGCTGTGGCTTTTCCTCGTCTGGGCGGGGCTGAAAGTGGCGCACGAATTTTCCCACGGCATTTTTTGCAAGCACTTCGGCGCGGCGGTGCGCGAGGTCGGCGCGATCTTCGTGACTTTTGTGCCGATGGGCTACGTGGATGCCACGGCGAGCATCGGCCTCCCGTCGAAATGGAGGCGCATCATGGTTTCATGCGCCGGGCTCTACATGGAGTTCTTCATCGCGGCGATCGCGGCAATCGTGTGGGCGCACACCGGTCCGGGGACGGTGAACACGATGGCGCACAACGCGGTCGTCACCGGGACGCTCGTGACACTTTTCTTCAACGCGAATCCGCTCATGCGATTCGACGGATACTTCATCCTCAGCGATCTGCTCGACATGCCGAACCTCTCGACGCGCGGACGCGCATGGGCGCAGCGCGCGCTCGCGTGGATGCTCGTGGGCGGTCGCGCGATGCGGCCCACGCCGCTGCGCACGCGCGAGGAATGGTTCGTGGCGATCTACGGCGTGGCGGCGATGGCGTGGCAGGCTGTGGTGCTCGTCGGATTGCTCGCGGCTGCAAGCGTGGCGTTGCGCGGCGGCGGGCTGCTCTTCGCGGCGGTGGCCGCGGTCGCTTGGGTCGCGGTGCCGGCGTGGCGCTTCACGGCATCGCTGGCGGCTGCCGGCGGCTCGGGACGCTGGATGCGTGTGGGTTTGCGGGCGGGGGTCCTTTGCGGACTGGCGGCGCTGGCGATCTTCATTCCGTTCCACCGTTCGGTTTCCAGCGTGGCGGTGGTGGAGCTGGCCGACACGCAGACGCTCCGCGCGGAGTGCCCCGGCTTTGTGGAAAAAATCCACGTCCATGACGGTGAACTCGTTCGCAAGGGCCAGCTCCTGCTCGAACTCGCCAACGACGAAGCCACGGCGCAGCTCGACAAGAGCCGCGTGGAACTCGCGCAGCAGGAACTCCGCGCCCGC
>Ga0075015_100001046_pt1 | contig 10239 bp, 8 predicted proteins | sample AleBraG_ABR_2013_FD_71476 | JGI IMG/M metagenome (GOLD analysis project Ga0075015, IMG submission 71476) | Freshwater sediment microbial communities in response to fracking from Pennsylvania, USA - Alex Branch Run_MetaG_ABR_2013 | ecosystem: Environmental > Aquatic > Freshwater > Creek >...
CTCGTGATGGCGGCGGCCGTGGTCTCGGTGAACAAGGGCATCAACGACCGCGTCCAGAAGATCGCGCGCGTCCAGCTGGCGCTGGCGACGCCGCCGCCGCAGGGTGCCAATTTCCTGATCATCGGTTCCGACACGCGCGCGTTTGTGTCGAACCAGGCGGAGGCGAACGCGTTCGGCTCCGCGCAGTCGGAGGGCGGCCAGCGTTCCGACACGATCATGGTGGCTCACGTGGAGCCCAGTTCGCAGCAGACCTTCGTGGTGTCGTTCCCGCGCGACACGATGGTCAACATCCCCGGCCACGGGCGCGACCGGATCAACGCGGCCTACGACCTCGGCGGACCGCAGCTGCTCATCGACACGCTCGACGCCAACTTCGGGATCAAGATCAACCACTACCTCGAGGTCGACTTCCAGAGCTTCCAGGCGGTGGTCGACGCCATCGGCAACGTGAAGGTGTACCTCCCCGGTCGCGTGCGCGACGAGGAGACCGGCCTGAACACGCCGTTCGGTGCCGGGTGCTACCCGCTCGACGGCGCTGCCGCGCTCGCCTACGTGCGCTCGCGCACGATGGAGATCTACGACCCCAACGGCCCGATCGTCGACCCGGTGACGGGTGAGCACTGGCGCCTGCTCGACGTCCGCGCCGACCTCGACCGCATCCCGCGCCAGCAGGCCTTCATCCGCAAGCTCGCGGGTCTCGCGATCTCGAAGAGCCTCGGCGACCCGTTCCTCGCCGTCACCCTCGCCGACAGCGTGCTCAAGTACCTGACCGTCGACCAGAACCTCGGACGCGACGAGATCAACGAACTGATCCGCGCGTTCCGCACCGTGAACGTGAACGACACGAACTCGCTCGAGATGATCACGCTGCCCGTCGCGGCCGACCCGCAGAACCCCAACGTCACCCTCGTGCCCGGCCCGGGCGCCGATGCGGTCATCGCGCGGCTCAACACGTTCGGTGCGAGCGCGCCCAAGGCGCTCCCGGCGCCGGCCGAGGTCACGGTGGTGGTGTCCGACGGGTCGGGCAAGGATCTCGGTTCGGGCGTGGTCAAGGCCATGGCGGACGAGGGCTTCAAGGCGACCGGCACCGCGGCGTCGCCCACGGCCGCGGTCACCGAGATCCATTACGCGCCGAACCAGCTCGCGGCGGCGGAGACGGTGCTCAACTACTTCCCCGACGCCAAGTTCGTGCCCGACCCCACCGCCACGAAGGCGGTGAAGGTCGTCGTGGGCTCCGACTTCAAGAGCCTCGTGGTGCCCTCCACCACCACGACGGTGCCGCTGGCCCCCGGCCAGACGGCCCCGAGCACGACAACCACGACGGCGCCGCCCACCACGACGACGACGGTTCCGCCCGCCGACCAGTGCGCCTGACCCGCTCCGTCGCCCCGTACACTTCCCAATCCGTGCGAATCCTCGTCACCGGCGCCGCCGGCCAGGTGGGTGCCCGCGTCGTGGGTGCCCTCGGAGGCCATGACGTGTTCGCGGCCTCGCGCGCCGATCTCGACCTCGCCGACCGCGACAGCATCGAGGCCGCGGTCGCCGGGTTCGGCCCCGACGCGGTGGTCAACTGCGCGGCGATGACCAACGTCGACGCCTGCGAGACCGACCCGGAGCGGGCCTTTTCGGTCAACGCGCTCGGGGTCCGCTGGCTCACCCGCACCGCGGAGCGCTTCGGTGCGCACGTGGTGCACGTGTCCACCGACTACGTGTTCGACGGCGAGTCCGAGCGCCCGTACGACGAGTGGGACGCGGTCCGGCCCGTCTCGGAGTACGGCCGTTCCAAGCTGGGTGGCGAGCGCGAGCTGGTGGAGCACTCGTCGTCGTGGGCGATCGTGCGCACCTCGTGGGTGTTCGGCAACCGCGGCACCGATCTCGTCACCTGGGCCTTCGACACGTTCGACAAGGGCGAGCTCGACGGCGTGCTGGCCGACCAGGTGAGCATCCCCACGTATGCACCCGACCTCGCCGAGCTGCTGGCGCGCTTCGCGACGCAACGGCGCGCCGGCCTGTTCCACGCGACCAGCGGGAGCGAGGCGGTCACCCGCCACGACCTGGTCGCCGCGGCGCTGCGCGCCCGGGGCGTGGCCGACGACGTCGTCGCCGCGATCCCGCCGATCGACGGGTCGCAGCTCGTGCGCCCCGCCCGTCGGCCGGTGATGAGCGCGATGGACAACCGTGCGTTGCGGCTCGCCGGCTTTCCGGGCCTTCGGCCCTGGCGCGACGCGGTCGCCGAGTACGCGAGTGGATGGAACCAGTGAGCGAGCGGATGCGAGCGAGCGGAAGGGCCGCAACATGAGCGACGTCGCCGTGATCGGCGCGGGTTACGTCGGGATGACGACCGCGGCCTGCCTCGCCCGCCTCGGCCACCGGGTCACCTGTGCCGATGTCAACGAGGAGCGCGTCGCCCAGCTCTCGCAGGGCAAGGTGCCGATCCTGGAACAGGGCCTGCCCGAGCTGGTCGCGGAGGGCCTCGCGGCCGGTCGCCTGCGCTTCGTCGTCGGCGCCACCGCCGCGGCGCGTGACGCCGAGTTCGTGTTCCTGTGTGTGCAGACGCCGCAGTCCGAGACCGGCGCCGCCGATCTCTCCGCGGTCGAAGCGGTGGCGCGCGAGATCGCACCGGTGCTGCGCGCCCACGCGGTCGTCGTGAACAAGTCGACGATGCCGGTCGGGTCCACACTCGTCGTGTCACGGGAGCTCGCGCGAGCAGGGGCGCCCACCGACGTCGGTGTCGCGTCCAACCCCGAGTTCCTGCGCGAAGGTCAGGCGGTGCACGACTTCCTGCAGCCGAACCGCGTGGTGATCGGTTGCAGCAACACCGAGGTCGCGGTGCGCGTGTCGGAGCTCTACGCCGGCGTGCAAGCGCCGATCCTGGTCACCGACGCGGCCTCGGCCGAGATGATCAAGTACGCGTCGAACGCGTTCCTCGCCACCAAGATCTCCTTCATCAACGCGATCGCGAACATGTGCGAGGCGGTCAACGCCGACGTGCGTGAGGTGGCGCTCGGCATGGGCTACGACACGCGCATCGGTTTCGAATTCCTGCACCCCGGACCCGGCTACGGCGGCTCGTGCTTTCCCAAGGACACCGCGGCGCTGATCCACACCGCGTCGGAGTACGGCTACGACTTCAGCCTGCTGCGCGGCGTGGTGGAGGTGAACCGCGAGCAACACAAGCGCATGGTCGACAAGCTGCGCGCCGCGGTCGGGGGTTCGCTCGACGGTGTCACCGTCGGGATCTGGGGGCTCACCTTCAAGGCCAACACCGACGACCTGCGCGACTCGCCCTCGCTGTTGATCGCCGCCGCGCTGATCGCCGAAGGGGCCACGGTGCTCGCCTACGACCCGGCCACCGGGGTCGAGGCCGCCGAGCGGGTGCCCGGGCTCACGATCGTCACCGATCCCTACGAGGCGATCGCCGGCGCAGCCGCGCTCGCCCTGCTCACCGAGTGGGACGAATTCCGTTGGCTCGACTTCGGGCGCGTGCACGAGGTCATGACGACGCCGCGCGCGGTGATCGACGCCCGGAACCTGCTCGACCCGGCCGCGATGCGGCGCCGCGGCCTCGCCTACCAGGGCGTGGGTCGCTGATGCGGGCGGTCGTCACCGGGGGCGCCGGCTTCCTGCCGTCGCACCTCTGCGACCGATTGCGCGCGCAGGGCTACGACGTCGTCGCGGTCGACAATTTCCTCACCGGCACGCCCGAGAACATCGCACACCTCGCCGACGATCCCGGTTTCACCTTCGTCGAGGCCGACGTCAGCGTGGCGATCCCCGTCGCCGACGTCATCGAGGCGTCGGTCGACGGCCGTGTCGACGCGGTGCTGCACTTCGCCAGCGCGGCGAGCCCGCCCGAGTACCTCGCGCACCCGATCGAGACCCTCGACGTCGGGTCGCTCGGCACCCGCAATGCGCTCGACCTCGCGTTGGCGCACGGTGCGCGCTTCCTGCTCGCGTCGACGAGCGAGATCTACGGTGACCCGCTCGTGCACCCGCAGCCCGAGAGCTACTGGGGCAACGTGAACAGCGTCGGGCCGCGTTCCGTGTACGACGAGGCCAAGCGCTTCGCCGAGGCACTCACGATGGCGTACCACCGCGTCCACGGCCTCGACACCAAGATCGTGCGCATCTTCAACACGTACGGCCCCCGCCTCTCGATCGCCGACGGCCGGGTGGTGTCGAACTTCCTCGACCAGGCCATGCGTGGTGCGCCGCTCACCATCTTCGGCGACGGCAGCCAGACCCGCTCGTTCTGCTACGTGGACGACGAGGTGCGCGGCATCGTGGGGCTGCTCGAGTCGGACCACGTGGGCCCGATGAACATCGGCAACCCCAACGAGTTCACCATGCTGGAGTTGGCCGAGCTGGTGCTCGAGCTCACCGGATCCGCGTCGGAGCTCGTGTTCGAGCCGCTCCCGACCGACGACCCGAAGCAGCGACGGCCCGACATCGCGCTCGCCGACCGGGTGCTCGGTTGGCGCCCGGAGATCGAGCTCCGCGAAGGTCTGGCCCGCACCCACGACTGGTACCGGAGGTCCAGTGAGCAACATTGACGAATCCACGCGCTTCTCGAAGCTGTCGGTGATCGTGCCCGTCTACGACGAGCGCAACACCGTGGTGGAGATCGTCCGGCGCATGCGGGCCGTCGAGTTGCCGGTCGAGCTCGAGATCGTGATCGTCGACGACGGCAGCACCGACGGCACCCGAGAGGTGCTCCGCCAACTCGCCGACAGCACGGTGCGCGTGGTGACACACGAGCGCAACCAGGGCAAGGGCGCAGCGATCCGCACCGGTCTCCAGCACGTGTCCGGTGATCTCGTGCTCGTACAGGACGCCGATCTCGAGTACGACCCGGAGGACTGGCCGAAGCTGCTGAACCCCATCATGCGCGGCAAGGCGAGCGTGGTCTACGGCTCGCGCTTCACCGGCGAGCGCCGCAACATGCTCTTCCTGCACTGGGTCGGCAACCGCTTCCTGTCGCTCACGACGAACGTGCTCTACAACACGACGCTCTCCGACATGGAGACGTGCTACAAGCTGTTCGACCGCAAGGTGATCGAGGGGATCACCATCAGAGCGTCGCGCTTCGAGTTCGAACCGGAGATCACCGCGAAGCTGCTGCGTCGGGGCGTCCGCATCTACGAGGTGCCGATCTCCTACACCGGGCGCGAGTTCGAGGAGGGCAAGAAGATCACCTGGCGCGACGGCTTCATCGCGCTCTGGACCCTCGTCAAGTACCGCTTCACCGACTAGTCGCCGCCTCGTCCGCCCTCGTTCGCCCTCGTTCGCGCCGCTCGTTCCATGTCCGACACTCCGACTCCGCCGAAGTGGGCTGCAGTTGTCGTCAACTACGAGGCGGGCGAGCTGTTGAGCGCGTGCGTGCGGTCGCTGCTCGCCGACGACCCCGGGCCGGACGGCGCCGGCACCCCCGAGGTGGTGGTCGTCGACAACGGCTCCACCGACGGCTCGATCGCCGCGTTGCGCGCCGCACTGCCCGCCGATCTGGCCGAGGTGCGTATCCTCACCCCAGGGCGCAACCTCGGGTACGCGGCCGCCGCCAACGTGGGCATCGCCGCGACCACCGCGCCGGTGGTGGCCGTGTGCAATCCCGACCTCGACGTCGCCCCGGGCACCGGCGCCGCGATGGTCGCCCGCTTCGACGCCGAGCCCGATCTCGCCGCGCTCGGCCCTCGTATCGAGAACCCCGACGGCAGCCTCTATCCGTCGGCCCGGCGCGATCCCGGTATCGGCGACGCGATCGGCCACGCCCTCTTCGGCATCGTCGCGCCGCGCAACCGCTTCACGCGCCGCTACCGCCAGCTCGATCTCGACCCGGCGCGGCCGCGCGACGTCGACTGGGTGTCGGGGGCGATGCTCTACCTGCGCCGCCGCGCACTGACCTCCGTCGGAGGTTGGGACGAGCGCTACTTCATGTACATGGAGGACGTCGACCTCTGCTGGCGTCTGCGTCGCCTCGGCTGGCGGGTCGCGTACGAGCCCGCGGGCCGCGCGACCCATGTGCAGGGAGCGAGCACGGACCGCACCCCGTACCGGATGATCGCCGAACACCACCGCTCCGCGTTCCGCTTCGCCGACCGCCGTTGGCGCGGTGTTCACCGTCTGTTGCTGGTCCCGGCCGCCGTGTTCCTGGCCGCCCGGGCGGCGGTCGAAATGGCGGCCCGGGCCGTCGGCTCGCGTCCCGGCCGGCCTCACGTCAGCGGGTAACCTGCCAACCGCCATGCCGCAGTCCCGCACCCGTTCCCGCGCCGCGATGCGCTCCAAGGACCGCAAGCCGAAGCGGCGTCGCAGCGGCTCGACCGCTTGGCTGGTCGCCACGCTCACCATCGTGCTGGTGTTCGCGCTGGTCCTCGTGCTCACGGTCGTCGACCGTCAGGGCAACAGCGCCGGCGCCAACACACGCCCTCACTACGCCGACAGCGCCACCGGCACGCCCGGCGACCACTGGCACACCTATCTCGGTGTCGACATCTGCGGCGAGTGGCTCGACCCGATGCCGCAGTTCGATGCGGTGTACGACAACCCGAACATCCAGCCCGGCATCCACTCCCACGGCGACGGACTGATCCACACCCACCCCTTCCAGTCGTCCGAGGCCGGCACCAACGCCACCATCGGCAAGTTCTTCTCGTACGGCGGGTGGAGCATCTCGTCCGACTCGATCGACCTCGGCGGCGCGAACTCCACGCACCCGCAGTGGGCCGGGCCGGCGTCCGACCCGAAGAAGACCACGTGGAGCGCCGGCGACACCTGCCCGTTCGGCCAGTACAAGGGCGAGAAGGTCGAGATGACCTGGTACGTCGACGGCAAGGAGATGACGGGGAACCCGGCCGACTACCACCAGCAGAACGGTGAGACCGTCGCGGTCTACTTCCTGCCGAAGGGTGCCGAGAAGCCGTTCCCGCCGAACGCGTGCTCCGCCTTCGCCAACATCTCCGACGCCTCGATCCGCGTGTTGAGCAAGCGCTCGCCATGCCGGGCCGCTACCACCCCGACGACCGCGCCGGGCGCGACCTCCGGCACGAGTGCCACCACCGACACGACCGCCCCGGCCTCCACCAGCACACCGTGAAGGCGGTCGTCCTGGTCGGTGGGGAGGGCACCCGGCTTCGACCACTCACCTACACCACCCCGAAGCCGCTGCTGCCGATCGCGAACCAGCCGTTCCTCGAGCGGCAACTCAGCTGGCTCGCGTCGTACGGCGTGACCGAGGTCGTGCTCTCGCTCGGATACCTGCCCGACGCGTTCGAGCAGCACTTCCCCACGGGGCGCTTCGCCTGCCCCGCTGGCGACCTCCTCCTTCGCTACGCGGTGGAGGACCACCCGCTCGGCACCGCCGGCGCGATCCGCTTCGCAGCCGAGGCCCTCGGCGACCTCGACGAGCGCATCGTGGTGTGCAACGGCGACGTGCTCACCACCCTCGACCTCGGCGCGCTCGTGGCCTTCCACGACGACCGCGGCGCCGAGGCCACCATCTCGCTCACCCAGGTGGTCGACCCCTCCGCGTTCGGTGTCGTGCCCACCCGTGACGACGGCGAGGTCATCGCGTTCGTCGAGAAGCCCCCGCCGGGCAAGGCGCCCACCAACTGGATCAACGCCGGCACGTACGTGCTCGAGCCCTCGGTGCTCGCGCGCATCCCCGAGCGACTGGCGGTGTCGATCGAACGCGAGACCTTCCCGCGCATGCTCGAGGAGCCCCGCCGCCTCTACGCCAAGGCCGACGACTCCTACTGGATCGACATCGGTACCCCCGAGAAGTACCTGCAGGCCCACACCGACGTGCTCGGTGGCGCCTTGTCCGGCGCGGCGGCGCACGAGCCGTCCGGCCCGCCGGTGGCCGGCGCGCGTGAGGTGCAGCCCGGGGTGTGGGTGCAGGGCGACGTGACCATCGACGGCGGCGCCACCGTGGAGGGACCGGTGCTCCTCGGCGACGGCGTGCACCTCGCACCCGGTGCCCGGGTGGTGGGCTCGGTCCTCGGCGCCGGCGCGCGCGTCTCGCACGGTGCGCGGGTGGTGCGCTCCGTGTTGCACCACGATGCCGTGCTCGACGACGATGCCGAGGTGATCGACTCGGTGCTCGGCGCCGGCGCGCACCTCGGAGCGGGCGCGATTGCGTCGTTGCACACGGTGGTGGGCGCGGGCGGCGAGCTCGCAGCGGGCGCGCACGCATCCGGTGCGCGCATCCGTGAAGCGGGTGCGAGCGATCAGGACACCTGACCCATGCGGGTGCTGGTCACCGGCGGCGCCGGCTTCATCGGATCGAACCTGGTCGACCGGCTCCTGGCCGAGGGTTGCGACGTCGACGTGATCGACGACCTCTCCTCCGGCAGCCTCACCAACCTCGCGGAGGCCCGCGCCCAGCGCAGTCGCAAATTCACCTTCCACCGCCTCGACGTGCGGTCGCCGCAGCTCACGGACATCGTGGCGCACCGCCGCCCCGAGGTGATCTTCCACCTCGCCGCGCAGGTCGACGTGCGCACCTCGATCAGCCGCCCGATGTTCGACGCCGAGGTGAACGTGCTCGGCACGCTCAACCTCTGCGAGGCTGCGCTCGCTGCCGGCACCCGCAAAGTGGTGCTCGCCGGCTCCGGCGGAACCCGCTACGGCGTCCCCGAGGCGCTCCCCGTGCGCGAGAGCCACCCGCAACGCCCGGTGTCGCCCTACGGCGTGTCGAAGAAGGCTGCCGGCGACTACCTGCACTACTACCGCGAGGTGCGCGGCCTCGAGTACACCGAGCTCGCCCTCGCCAACGTGTACGGCCCCGGCCAGGACCCCGACGGCGAGGCCGGAGTGGTCGCGATCTTCGCCGGGCAGATGCTCGCGGGCCGTCGCCCCAACATCTACGGCGACGGCGAGCAGACCCGCGACTACCTCTACGTCGACGACGCCGTCGATGCCTTCGTCCGCGCGACCGAGAAGGGTGGTGGCCTCCTCGTGAACATCGGCACCGGCGTGGAGACCACCGTGCGTGACCTCTACGACCGCATCGCCGCGCTGACCGGCTACGCCGAGACTCCGCACATGGCCCCCGCCCGCATGGGCGAGCTCGAGCGCTCCTGCCTCGACCCCGGGCGCGCCGCCATCCACCTCGGCTGGAAGCCCTGGACCGACCTCGACGAGGGCCTCGGCCTCACCGTCGACTGGTTCCGCGCCCCACCCCAGGGCTGAGGCGACGCTTCAGTTGTCAAGGATCAGTTCGTCACGTCGGGTTCACACACGGCGAGGGTCATCGGTTCGAGACGCCGTCGCCTGCGTTCCTCCGCCGTGACGAGACGGAGGGTGAGGCCGTCGGTCGTGTTGGGGTTGCCGTCGAGGACGTAGTCGCCGTGCGGGACCAACAATCCGTGGTGATAGGCGCACACCGACGCGAGGTTCGACGTGTCGTCGGTTCCGCCCCATGACGATGGGTGGAGGTGGTGGACCTGGAGTCTGAGGCGGCGGTTGCAACCCGGCCATCGACATCGCCCGTCTCTGCGGACGACAGCTCGTCGGCGTTTCTGCGACACGAACGTGCGGGCCCGGTCCTCGACGATCACCGTGCCGTGGTCGTCGACGACGCGTAGGTGCACCCGTGCGTTCGCGCGTGCGGCGTCGACCCACTCGTCGGGCATCGGGACCCCGCACATCGTCGCCTCACCGTCGAGGGTGATGTCGACGTGGATGTCCACGCGGGCGCCGACCGTCGCGCTCTCCGCGCCGTCTTCCGCGCCCGCTTCCACCTGACACAGCGCGATGAGTACGTCGGCCTGTCGTCGGTCGAGTGGTTCCCACGCCTCACCCGTCGCCGGACGCATCCGGTTGGTGACCTGATCGAAGAACGACTCGACGATCGCGCCGCCGTGCTCCATCGGCAACTCGAACCGGCCACACAGGAACCCGTCGTCGTCACGCCACTTCCGCAACGACCGCCGATTCCGCCGCCGCACCGAATCCTCCCGCGACGCCCGCCGCCGCTGCTCACGGGCCATCTTCTGCAACTCCAACGGCGACGCGCCCTTGGCCCGCTCCGTGACCTCCGCGTCACTGTCTTCGTCGGCGAGATCCGCCGCCGGGTCCAACTGCTCGTCACTCAACTCGCCGTTCATCGCCGCAGTACCCAAGTTCGGCAGACGCTCCAACTTCTTCGCGGTCTCCCGCTTCCGCCGCGACTGGGCCTCGGACTCGCCGTCCTTCGCCGCCTGATCCTTCGCCAACGCGTCACGCTCATCCAGCACCCGCGTC
>Ga0075015_100001047_pt1 | contig 10239 bp, 9 predicted proteins | sample AleBraG_ABR_2013_FD_71476 | JGI IMG/M metagenome (GOLD analysis project Ga0075015, IMG submission 71476) | Freshwater sediment microbial communities in response to fracking from Pennsylvania, USA - Alex Branch Run_MetaG_ABR_2013 | ecosystem: Environmental > Aquatic > Freshwater > Creek >...
GGCGCAAGCTGGAGTAGCGGATACCGTCTGGACCGCGGCCGTAGGCGCTCCAATCCTGCGCGATAACCGGCGGGGCAAACAGCATGCAGAGAAAGAGCAGACTTGCCTCATTTCTGCAGCAGCGGGAAGCAGATGCCCACCTATTCACTCGGGTAAACTCGATGCCGCGAGTAGACTCCGCGACTTCAAAATCCGGGGGCGCGCCGTAACCTCACCTGTCCGCTCATCGGCATTGCGAACTAAATGGGCGACGAGGACCGTCTCTGGCGCGTAAAATCGGTCGGTGTTTTTGCGATAATGCTCGGTGATCTTCTTCCTTCTGGAAGAGACCAGTTTCGCCGTCAGCGATTCCGTGAGCGTCGGATCGGCAAGAGCGCTAGCCATTGCTGGGGCGATGTCCGCCTCGCTTATAACCTCTCCAGTCACGCGAATGGGCATAGTGACTGACAACTATTGTATGCGGAAGGCAAAGCTCCGATCCAATCCTCAATGGCAGTCTCTGACGCCGAATCCGTTTAGACGCCCGCCCGGTCCAAGATGCTTGCCAAAGCGCCCTCAACTGGTTTGATGGGCAGCGTTCTTAAATCCACGCCAGTCTTTGCCACCACACCTCAGATACCGTCAGCCTGAGAACCAAAAGAACTTCTTCGCGGATTCCCAACTGGCCCAAAACGGAGGCGGTCGGGCACCGCTTACAATAAGAGAAGTGGCTAGGTTGCACGCCTTTCCCGGGCTCGTGGTGCTTTGTCTGGGCTTGGGACTTCAATTCATTCTGACGTTATATTTGCTGCGAACCAAGTGGCGGCGGTCCCTGGTGGCGGGCGGCTCGGCTGCGATCGTGGGGTTGCTTTGTTTCACGTACCTGCTGGAATTTCATCGCGTGCAGCGGGAGTTTCCCGCGCAGTTGGTGATTGGCTGCTTTGTCATATCGCTGTTTTGGGTGGGGTGTTTGTTCGGGCTGATCCCGGCTGCGGTGGTTTGGCGGCAAGCCGAATTCCGGCCGAAGCGACGGGAATTCCTGCGGACAACCAGCTTGGCCTTGTGCGCGGCGCCGGCGGCCATCTTCGCGGTGGGAGTGATTCGCCGCGACCAGTTCCAGGTAGTTGACGTAGAACTCCCGATCGCTGGACTCCCCAAAGATCTGCAGGGACTGCGGCTGGTACAAATTACCGACATCCATCTGAGTCCGTTCTTGCGAGAAGGCGCGCTGGCGCGAGCCGTGGACCTGGCGAACTCGACGGGGGCGGATCTGGCGCTGGTCACCGGCGATCTGATTACACGGAGGGGCGATCCGCTGGATGCTTGTCTGCGCCAGTTGGCCCGGCTTAAATCGCCGCAAGGGCCGATTCTCGGATGTTTGGGGAACCACGAAATCTACGCGGCATCGGAAGACTACACGACTCAGGCGGGCCGGCGGTTGGGGATGGAATTTCTGCGTTCGCAGACCAGGATGCTGCACTTTGGGGCGGCCTCGATCAATTTTGTGGGAGTGGATTACCAACCCATGCATGGCGAGTATTTGGCTGGTATCGAGCAACTGATTGCACCGGGAGTACTGAACGTTCTGCTCTCGCATAACCCGGATGTGTTTCCGGTGGCGGCGGCCAAAGGGTTCGGCGTGACGCTCAGTGGGCATACTCATGGCGGACAGGTCAATGTGGAGATCCTGCACGAGAACATGAATCCGGCGCGCTTGATCACGCCCTACACACGGGGCTTGTATCAACAAGGAAACGCCAGCATCTATGTTTCCAGCGGCATCGGCACCATCGGCGTGCCGGCGCGGATCGGTGTGCCACCGGAAATTACGGTGCTGCGATTATGCGCTACCTGATTGTCAGCGATCTGCACGCCAATTGGGAAGCGCTGCAAGCCGTGCTGGAACACGCCGAAGGGCGATATGACAGCGTCGTGTGCTGCGGCGACGTGGTGGGTTATGGCGCCGATCCGGATCCGGTGACGGAGTGGACTCGGGAAAACGTAGCCGCGATTGTGCGCGGCAATCATGACAAGGCTTGCGCGGGATTGGAGGATCTGGAGTGGTTCAATCCGTCAGCCCGGGCGTCGGCCTTGTGGACCCAAACCGCGGCCGATCCTCGCAACCTGGAATATCTGCGCCGGCTGGCGCGGGGGCCGGAGACCCTCCACGGCTTTCAGATCATCCACGGCTCGCCGGTGGATGAGGATGAGTACGTGCTGACGGAGAGAGATGTGATGAACGTGGCGCCCTATTTGGATGCCCCACTCACGTTCTTCGGCCACACGCACGTCCAAGTCGGGTTTTTGTGCCATCGCAATGGGGTCAAGGCTCTACGCCGGGAGACTCTTGAGCTGGAAAAGGATGTTCAGTATTTGATCAACCCGGGTTCGGTAGGGCAACCGCGCGACGGAGACCCGCGCGCCGCTTACGTGCTCTATGACACGGATTGCCGGACAGTCGTGTTTCGGCGGGTTCGGTACGATGTGGAGTCGGCTCAAAAGAAGATCCTGCTTGCCGGGCTGCCGGATCTTTTGGCGCGGCGGCTGTCGACAGGGAGCTGAAGCGCCAGAGGCTCACGGCCATACCAGGGCTATTTCGTCGAACCGACGCTGTCCGCAAGCCGATTGATACGCGGTATCCCGGTAGTGCTCATTCCGCTGGACGAAGCCCTCCGTGAACGACTATCGCACGAATCTGCGACTACACCCAAGAGCACTTTGGCCCGGCCCAGGCCGGCCGCGAGCCTAGCAAGCCGTTAGACTAATTTTAGACTAAATGTAGCCGCAGGTTGTGGTGATGTGCGCCAATTTCCGCCGCGTTCAAGTTAGCCAAAAAGAACGCCGTCTCGGTGACCGAGTAATTCGCTGCACCTTCTCCAGCGCATAATAGGTTTGGCGGAATCTCTTTTAGTCCGGGTTTTGACCGGCGCGTCGGACGCCAACATCCGTTTCAACGATCTCCGCGACGCTCCTGTTGCGACTCGGTTTTGCGGAGCGGATTAAGGGCAGCCATCACATCTTCACTCGGGAAGGCGTGGCTGAAATATTGAACATGCAGCCGCGCAACTCCTTAGCAAAACCGTATCAGGTGAAACAAGTCCGCAGAGTCTTGGTTGAGTATAAACTGGCGGAAGGAACTCCATGACCAAATACGAAGTCATCTTGTACTGGAGTAGTCAGGATGACAGCTTCATCGCCGAAGTTCCGGAACTCGCTGGATGTGCGGCTGATGGCGCCACGCGGCAGGAAGCCTTGGCTAACGTGGAAATCGCCACTGGCGAGTGGCTGGAAACCGCCCGGGAGATTGGCCGTCCCATCCCTGAGCCCAAAGGCCGGCTCCTGTTCGCATGACCAGATGAGCCGGTCTCTGTGAAACCCGACTGGCTCGTAGCGCCCGCTCCGAGTCCGCCGGCGGCGCAGCCCTTCAGATGCCGAAGCCGCTGCCGTCGGATTGAATGAAGCCGCAGGTGGATGTGATGTGCGCCAGTCCGGCCGCGCTCAAGTTGGCAAACGAAAGGGCATTTCGGCCTGATCCTTTGGCGCGGCGGCGGTCGACCCGGAGCTGAAGCGCTAAAATCGGTTATTCATGCCAATACGAGTGGTGGTTTGCGTTCTTTTGATGACGAGTGGGCTGTGGGCCCGGGAGCCGGTTCATGCGCGCCATGCGATGGTGGTGGCGCAGGAGCCGCTGGCTGCCGACGTGGGACTGGCGGTGCTCAAGGCGGGCGGCAACGCCATGGACGCCGCGGTGGCCATGGGGTTCGCGCTGGCGGTGACGTATCCGTACGCGGGCAATATCGGCGGCGGTGGATTTATGTTGGCGCGCTTCGCCGATGGGCGCACCACGTTTGTGGACTTTCGGGAGACGGCGCCCGCCGCAGCTTCGCGCGACATGTATCTGGACGCCGATGGCAAGATGACCAAGGACAGTTTGGTGGGCTGGCGCGCCGCCGGCGTACCGGGGTCCGTCCGCGGCTTTGAATTGGCGCAGAAAAAATATGGACGCAAGACGTGGGCGGAAGTTTTGCAGCCTGCGGTGCAGTTGGCGGAGAAGGGCTTTTCCGTGTCTTACTACTTCGACCGTCAGTTGAACAGCGACCGCAAGCTGCTGGAGCGTTTTCCGGAATCGAAGCGGATTTTCGGCAGCCTGCATCATGGGGAAGAATGCATTCAGCCGGAATTGGCGGAGACGTTGAAGCGCATCCGCGATCGGGGAGCTCGAGACTTTTATGAGGGTGAGACAGCCAAGCGGCTGGCGGCGGCGATGGCGGAGAACGGCGGACTGATCACGCTGGAGGACCTGAAGAATTACCAGGCGGTGGAGCGCCCGCCGCTGACTGGCCACTATAAAGACTTTGAAGTGATCACAGCGCCTCCTCCCAGCTCCGGCGGCATCGGGATTTTGCAAATGCTGGGCATGCTGGAAGGCAGCGGCTATGAAAAGACCGGCGCCGGCTCGGCGGCGCAGCTTCACTACGTGACGGAGGTCATGCGCCGGTATTACGCCGACCGCAGCGAGTTTTTGGGCGACCCGGATTTCGTGAAGGTTCCCGTGAGCCGCTTGCTGGACCCGCGCTACATTGCTTTGCGGCGGGCAACCATCAACCCGGATCGCGCCACGCCTAGCGAGGATGTGCATGCGGGGCCGCTGGTGGAAAAAGAAAGTAACGAGACGACGCACTACAACGTGATGGATTCCGAAGGCAACGTAGTGGAAGTTACCTACACACTGAATGCCGGTTTTGGTAGCGGTGTTACCGTGCCGGGATTGGGTTTTCTGCTGAACGACGAGATGGATGATTTTGCCGGCAAGCCGGGAACGCCAAATCTTTTCGGGCTGATTCAGGGCGAGGCAAACGCCATCCAGCCGGGCAAGCGGCCGTTGTCTTCGATGACGCCGACTCTGCTGGTACGGGATGGAAAACCGTATCTGGCGGTGGGCGCGCCGGGCGGCTCGCGCATCATCAACGGCGTGCTGCAGGTGATTCTCAATGTAGTCGATTTCCACATGAACGTGCAGGAGGCGGTGGACTGGTCGCGGATCCATCATCAGTGGATGCCGGATCAGCTTTACCTGGAGCGAGGCATCTCCCCGGATACGGTAGACAAGCTGCGGGCCATGGGACACAAGATTGCGCCCACTGAGTCGGCGGTTCCGGTGATTGCCAGAACCGAGGCCATTCTGCTGGATAGCGGCTGGTATCAAGGCGCGGGTGACGGCCGCGGCAACGCGAAAGCCGCGGGTTATTAGAAACATGGACCACGTCCTCTCCACTCATTTATTCATCAGCCATAGGTTGACCACCGCATGGTTGGACCGCATTGCGCAGGCGGGGATTCTGGCGGTGGAAACATTTTGCGCCTTACAACATTTGGACTATCACAACCGCGCACAGATCAACGAATTGGGACACTGGTTTCGCGATTCCAAGATGAAACTGCATTCGGTACACGCGCCCATGTACACAGACGAGATTTGGGGCCGGTCCGGGCCGCAGTCGGTGTTGAACATTACCGAGCCAGTCAAGTCGAAACGATTGGCGGTGGTGGACGAAATGAAGCGGGCTCTGGAGATCTCCGAGACGGTGCCCTTCAAGTATTTCATCCAGCACCTGGGCGTGCAGGACGAAGAATACGATGAGCGCAAACTGGACGCGGCGTTCAGTGCGCTGGAAGAAATCAGTCTGTTCGCCCGCCAGAGGGGCGTGGAAGTGCTGCTGGAGAATACGCAGAACAAGCTTGCCAGCGCCGAACGGCTGGTCTATTTTTTGGGAGTTACGCACCTGAAGCTGAACTTCTGCCTGGACGTCGGCCACGCCCATCTCAATGAAGGAATCCCCACGGCATTCGGCATCATGCAGGATCGGATCCGATCGACGCACATTCACGACAATGACGGCCAGAGCGATTCGCATCTGTTTCCTCTGGTAGACGAAGGCACGGTGGAATGGAAGAGCACGATGGATCTATTGCGGTCGCGTCCGGGTCAATATCCGTTGGTGCTGGAACTGCGGGAAACGCCGGAGCACCCGTTTCCGCAGTCGTTGGACACGGTTTGCGAAATCTTCAATCGGTTGGAGAGTCTATAGATGACCCATCCACGCATCAGTATTGAAGACGCCGGCAAGCATGTGGGCGAAACCGTGCAGATCGCGGGTTGGCTCTACAACCTGCGCAAGTCCGGCAAGATCGCATTCCCGCTGCTCAGAGACGGAACGGCAATCATGCAGTGCGTTGCGGTGAAGGCGCAGGTTGGGGATGAGCTGTTCGACAAGCTGAAGGACCTGACGCAGGAATCGTCGGTGATCTTCACCGGCAAGATTCGCGCGGAGCAGCGGGCCGCCGGCGGCTTCGAGATGGACGTGGAAGCCGCGGATATTGTGCAGCGCGTGCCGGAATCCGATCCCTATCCCATCACGCCCAAGGAACACGGCATCGATTTCCTGATGGACCACCGGCATCTCTGGCTGCGCAGCAAGCGGCAGCACGCGATTTTGCGCGTGCGGCACGAAGTGATAAAGGCTGTGCGCGACTATTTCGATTCCAACGGGTTCACGCTGGTCGATACGCCGATTTTTACGCCGGCCGCTTGCGAGGGGACCACGACGCTGTTTGAGGTGGACTACTTCGAAGACGAAAAAGTATATCTGACGCAGTCGGGCCAGTTATACAACGAAGCCGATGCGATGGCCTTCGGCAAGGTGTATTGCTTTGGTCCGACCTTTCGCGCGGAGAAATCGAAAACACGGCGGCACCTGACGGAGTTCTGGATGGTGGAGCCGGAGATGGCCTACGCCACGCTGGATGATGTGAAACGGTTGGCGGAAGGACTGATCTGTTTTGTCGTAGGCCGCGTACTGGAGCATCGGCGGCCGGAGCTGCTGGCGCTGGAGCGCGACGTGACCAAGCTGGAATCGGTACGGGCGCCGTTTCCGCGCATGAGCTATGACGAAGCGGTGAAGATTCTGCAACAGAAAGGCAGCGAGATTCAGTGGGGCAGCGATTTTGGCGGCACCGATGAGACGCTGATCGCCGAGGATCACGATCGGCCCGTGATCATCGATCGCTATCCCACGCAGGTGAAGGCGTTTTATTTTCAGCCGGACGCGGAACGGCCGGAACTTGCGCTGGGTGTGGATTTCATCGCTCCGGAAGGATACGGCGAGATCGTGGGCGGAGGCCAGCGCATTCACGATCTGGATCTGCTGTTGAAGCGATTGGACGAGCACCATTTGCCGCGCGAGGCGTTCAACTGGTATATCGATCTGCGCAAGTATGGGAGCGTGCCGCACGCGGGGTTCGGCATGGGCATTGAACGGTTTGTGTCGTGGATGTGCGGGCTGGAACACATTCGGGAGACGATAGCGTTTCCCCGCATGCTGTACCGGACACGGCCATGAAACATTCGCACATTGCGTTGATCGGCGCGCCGATGGATCTGGGAGCGGGGCGGCGCGGCGTGGACATGGGCCCGTCGGCTCTGCGAGTGGCGAATCTGAACGCGCGTTTGGGCGACTTGGGCTATGAGGTGGAGGATCTCGGGAATGTCCCGGTGGTGCAACCGGAGACGGAGCCGGCCGGCAACGCCAGTGCGAAGTATCTTCCGCAGATTACCGCGACGTGTAAGCAAGTAGCGGATCTGGTCCGGCAGTCGCTTGCAGACGGCAAATTCCCGATGGTGCTGGGCGGCGATCATTCCATCGCTATCGGCACGCTGGCGGGGGTGTCGAAGCATTTTCACGATCGGGCCGAGTCCGTCGGTCTGCTGTGGATCGACGCTCACGCCGATATGAATACTCCGGAGAGCAGCCCGAGCGGCAATATTCATGGCATGCCGCTGGCGTGCTGTGCAGGTTATGGGCCGGAAGAGTTGACCGGCATTTACGGATTCGCGCCCAAGGTGAACTCGCACAACACGGTGATGATCGGGATCCGGTCGGTAGACGAATTGGAGCGCGGCGTAGTGCATAAGTCCGGAGTGCGCGCGTTCACCATGCGCGACATTGATGAGCGCGGCATGCAAGCGGTGATGCAGGAGGCGATCCGGATCGCATCGGCGGGAACCGTGGGCTTTCATGTTTCGCTTGATATGGATTCGGTAGACCCGCAGGAAGCCCCCGGAGTGGGGACGCCGGTCAAGGGTGGAATCACGTATCGGGAGGCGCATCTGGCGATGGAGCTGCTGAATGACTGCGGGCTGATGACTTCGCTGGAGGTGGTTGAGGTGAACCCGGTAATCGATGAAGCGAACCGGACAGCGCTCTTAGCCGTCGAATTGGTGATGTCCGCGATGGGGAAACGCATTTTATGAAACCTCAGTCGGGCGGGCGCCCGAAGCGGATGGGGACACTGCGGGCTCGAGTCCGAACTCCTTCGGTTGAGACCTATCGCAGCAGTGTCCCCCTGGCGCTTGGAGAGTGCGACGGAGTTTTTACCCGCCCGAGGGCGGACCAGGGCGTCGGCCGCGGTCCAGGGGGACGGCCCCACCAGGGCCCAGCATTATGAAGACGCGAGTGGCGGTTCTCTATGGCGGGCGCACGGGCGAACATGAGGTCTCGCTCCGTTCCGCAAAGTCCATCATGGATAATCTGGATCCAGAGAAGTACAAGGTTCTGCACTACTTCATTTCCAAGGAAGGCAAATGGAGCCCGCGGCCGATCGCTCCGGAGCCGGGCGCCAACGCGGAAATCGATGTGGTGATTCCGGTGTTGCACGGGACGTTTGGCGAAGATGGGACCGTGCAAGGGCTGCTGGAACTGGCCGGCCTGCCGTATGTGGGAGCGGGCGTGTTGGGATCGGCGGTGTCCATGGACAAGGAGATGATGAAGCGGGTGGCCGAGCAGCGCGGGCTGCCGGTTGCGCCGTACGTGGTGCTACGCGCTTCCGAATTGGGCAGCGCGGAGAGCGTCTGTGCCAAGCTGGAATTCCCGATGTTCGTGAAGCCGGCGAACTTGGGTTCCTCCGTGGGTATTTCGAAAGCCAAGAACTGCGCGGAGTTGCAAGCCGCTCTGGAGTTGGCGGCCAAGTACGACCGCAAGATCGTGGTGGAGCGCGGCATCATCGGACGTGAATTTGAATGTGCGGTGCTGGGCAACGAGGAGCCCATCGCTTCCGTGCCGTGCGAGATCATTCCCTCGCGCGAGTTTTACGACTACGACGACAAGTACGTTCTGGATGCGGCAAAGACCATTATTCCGGCCGATCTGACGCCGGAACAAACCATGGAAGTGCAGCGGCTGGCTGTGGCCTGTTACCAGGCGGTAGAGTGTGAAGGCTTGGGCCGTGTAGACTTTCTCATGGAGGCGGCCACCGGCCAATTCTATATCAACGAGATCAACACCATGCCCGGGTTCACGTCGATCAGTATGTATCCCAAGATGTGGGAGCACTGTGGGCTTCCCATGCCCAAGCTGCTGGACCGGTTGATTGAACTCGCGTTGGAGCGGCACGAGCGGAAGAAGAGCCTGCTGTACTCGAAATGATGCTCCTGCCGCTACTATTGGCGTTTGCCGATCCCGCCGGCGCTGTGGACGTGGAAAAAGCGCTGAAGCAGTTCGTCGACGTATTTGCCTTGGTCCAGAAGAACGCGGCCGACCCGGTGAATTCCGAGCAGGCGATATTTCAAGGCAGCATTCCCGGCATGCTGCGCAAGCTGGACCCCCATTCCGTGTTTTTCGATCCGCAGCAGTTTGAGCAGTTGAAGGAGATGGAGAAGTCGGAGTCGAAAGGCTTCGGTACGATTCTCTCCATCACGCCGGGGCGAGTCGTCGTGTTGCAGGCCATGCCTGGCTCGCCATCGGCGAAATCCGGCTTGGCGCCGGGGGATGAGATACTCGCCGTGAACAATATAGCGCTGGGCCGGTTGGAGTTCGAGCAGGTGGTCGGATATCTCACGGAAGCGCGGCAGCATCAGGCATCGCTGGTGGTGCGGCGGCCGGGAAACGTTCGCTTGTTTAACTACGTACTGGATCCGGCGGTGCTGGATGCGCCCAGTGTGGACCGCGCATTTTTGTTGGCACGGGGCGCGGGTTACATTCGCATAAATAGTTTCGATACGCAGACGGCCAAACAGTTTAAGGCGGCGCTGGAGAAGCTGGACGCCGCCAAGCTCGCGGGGCTGGTAATTGATTTTCGCAGCAATCCGGGAGGCGTGGTGGGGACCGCGTTGGAATGCGCGGCGCTTTTTCTGAAGCCGGATCAGCGGGTGGTGAGCGTGAGAGGGCGCAGCTTGAAGACGGAAGAGGTGAACGTGCCGAAAGA
>Ga0075015_100001048_pt1 | contig 10236 bp, 8 predicted proteins | sample AleBraG_ABR_2013_FD_71476 | JGI IMG/M metagenome (GOLD analysis project Ga0075015, IMG submission 71476) | Freshwater sediment microbial communities in response to fracking from Pennsylvania, USA - Alex Branch Run_MetaG_ABR_2013 | ecosystem: Environmental > Aquatic > Freshwater > Creek >...
GTCCTAAACCAACCGACAACAGGGTCTTCGTCATGGTCATTTGTGACGTCAAAGTTGGTTTAGGTATAGCGTCGAGACTTCCTCAGTTTCGGATTCGAAGTTCGGGGGGAACCCGCGCTGCTGCAACCGCCTCAGTGCGTGAACGAGACGTTCAAGCCGGTTGTCAGCAGAATGTCGTTCTGTTTGGCTCCCGCGGGGGGATTGGTCACGTAGATATCTCCGAACGCGTTCTGCCATCCCAGCCATTTGCTGATTTTGGTGACCGTGCCGAAATTGAACGTCGCGCGGTACTCGCCCGCGTCATTCAAGTCGGGGAAGAAGTACAGCTTTTCAGTCAACGAAGTATTCATTCCCAGCTTGTGACTAAGTTCCTCGCCCACCGATGCGGCGGCGAAGCTTCGGCTGGGAAGCAAAGAATATTTTTCACGGGTGTAGTTGACACCACCCAGCAGATCCAGGGTAGTTCGATCGCTCTTGATCACGTGCACACCCAGGCCGCCACCAAAAACGGAGCGAAGATCCAGAGTCTGCAGAGCGTCGGTCTGGAAGTCGGCGCCCACGTAGGCGAAAATCCGGGGAGTGAGATCATGGTCGTAGCGAACTCCGCCCTGCACCGCGTTCGCGGTCGTGGCGGGTGTCGCGCCCGGCGCATCGTTGGTCGCGTACACGCTGTTGGTGTACAGGCCCAGGTGATCGTGCAGGGTCTTGCGATCGGCGGTGAAGGCGATATCCAGATTCTTGGTCTGGCTGTTGCCGCGGGTGAGTCCAAATCCGACATTCGCCCCGCCTTTCCACCCTTCCAGCAGACCGGGATGCAGCGATTTTTCATAGGCAGTCTGCTCCGCTTCGCCGAACAGCTTGGTGACGGTTGCCAGGGGCTCGGTGACCGTCCCCGAACTCGGGGTGGCCACTGCCAGGTTGCCATCCGAAGTTGTCACCGTCCCCACGACCGTCTTCCCATCGCTCAAGCTGACGTGCAGAGGCTGCGTGGAGTTGATCTCCTGGACCGCTGGCCACTGCACGGTGACCTCGCCGGCGAATTCCGTCTTGATCACCAGCGTCTTGTGGTCGGACTGCTCAATGCTCCCGGTCAAGCGATCGCCGTTCTTCAACACAATCTGGTCGGCGAACAGCAAAGCGGGACACAAGAAAACGAAAATGAGCACAAGCACTCTAATTTTCGACACGTGTTTCCTCCGAAAGATGGACTCCGGAAATCGTGGATTAATTCATGACGATTGAAAGGCCGCTAACCGCTGAAGAAGAAGACGAGAATCAACATTAGGAGTTACCAACTGCGTGAATCGCTCATTCTTGCTTGCAGTCCTGCGCGTGGGTCGCGAAGACGAAAAGAATTATATGAGACGTGAGCGGCAAGAGCAAAACTTAACGCAGCGAGTTAGGGGAAATACCATACAAGTTATCCGGCATTCCCCGTGGGCGCGAAATGGTCATCCGAAAATCAGCTGGGCCGGTTGGAAAGATCGGCCGGCGCGGTGCTCTTGACTTCGGCCGTGGCGGTAGTCGCAGGCTCCGCCGCGCCTTCCTTCATACTGTCTTTCAGGGCGCGAATGCCCTCGCCAATGCCTTTGCCTAATTCAGGCAGCTTCTTGGGGCCGAACACCAATAGCGCGATAAAGAAGATCACCAGCAGATGCATCGGTTGAAACAGGCCTTCAAACATAAAGATCCTCCGCCGCCTGCAGCTGGCAGCAAGCCCAACAGTATCGAAAGCAGCTACCTACGTCAACTTTCCCGCAGGTCAGGTCGAAAGCGGCCCAAGGCCAGTTACCTCCGTGATCTATCCGGGCGCACCCTGCGGTTCTATGTTGCCAACTGCCAGCGGTGAAATTTGTGCCCCGGTCAAGGAGTCGGAGTGCGCCGTCAGACCCTTTTCTTTCTTCTATTTACCGTCTTCGCGAGATTCGCTTCTGCCCAACAGAACGATCCCAGCGCAGTAAATTGCACCCAATTCATGGCATGGACCGTGGGCGGAATGTCGAGCCAGCGCCTCATCCGGCTGGCCCAACAGCGAGGAATTGACTTCACCCTGGATGCGGCCACATCTCCGTCCTTGTTGACCGCGGGGGTGGAGCCAGCTTTGCTCCAAAGCGTACGCACAATCGATGTGCGCTCAAGCAATTCGGATCCGGGCAAGTCTGATGCCGGCGCTTGTCCGGCTCCGCTCGCCCACGCCGGCGAGCTGATTCGTCAGAAGAAGCACCAGGAAGCTCAATCCATATTGCAGAAGTTGATCGCTGCCGATCCCGGCAACGCCGCCTTTTACTTCGCCCTGGGCTATGTTCACCAGCAGCAGGAAGACTGGGGCGAAGCCTTTGATTCCTACCAGAATTCACAACAGTTGATGCCTGGCCTTTCCGATGTTCACAGCCGGTTGGCCTACCTGCTCTACCGCGCCGACGATGCCGGCGGTGCCATTGCGGAAGCCCGCACCGCTCTCAGCATCGATCCGCGGAACGCCGAAGGCTATCGCTTTCTCGGACTCGGTCTGTACGCCAATGCCCAGTATTCTGCGGCAATCCACGCTTTCCACGAGTCCCTTGCCCGCCAGCCCAATAATGCCGACGTGTACTACGACCTGGGAATCACGCTGCGCGACAAAGGCGACATTGCCGCTGCTGCGTCCGCTTACCGCAAGGCGATTGTGTTGAACCCGCAGCTTTGGGAGGCCCACAACAACCTGGGAATGCTGTTGCACGACATGAAAAGCTTTGACAGGGCCATCGCCGAATACCTTGTAGCGAAGCGTCTGGCGTCGGATGAGTCCGTGGTTCGCAACAATCTGGGCAATACGTATTGCGACAAGGGCGATTACGCCGCCGCCATCACTGAGTTTCACGAACTCTTTCGCATGGATTCCGGTTGGCAGAGTGGGCATAGCTGCCTGGCTCGGGCGCTCATGTCCAGGCGCGACTATGAATCCGCGATTGTAGAACTCCGGGCCGCTATCTTGCAGAATCCCACCAGTTCGGAAGAGCACCGCTACCTCGGACAGACCCTCCTTCTGGTTCACCGCCAACCGGAGGCGGTGCGGGAATTGCGAGTGGCGGTCCAGTTGGATCCAGATTCCCCGCTGGCCCATCATTATCTGGGCACCGCACTCTTCAACGGCGAGGATTTCCAGGCGGCCGAAACCGAGTTTCGCCAGGCCGTGCGTCTGCAACCCAGCGCCAACAATCACTACTACCTGGCGGCTTGTCTGATGAGCATGCGGCGCTATGATGCCGCTCTCGCCGAACTGGATATAGCCGCTCGACTCGAACCCGCGCAAGACCTCTATCGCACCCGGAAGCGAGAACTTCTAAAGCTTATGCAGGCCTCGACCGTGCGCTAACCGGTTGGACTCGAAGTGCCAGAACGGGAACTGAATCCGATCAAAACGTAGTCCGCATCGGTTCGTCGCGGCTCTCTGGTTCGATAGTTGCTATGCACGATAGGGCAATAGCCCACATGAACTGTCGTGCGTCGGCGAACCGGCCAAGCAGACCTAGAATGTCTTTGGATTCAGGGCGCGAAACAGTTCGCCTCGGGAGCAATTTGATGAACTCCGCAACATCGTCACAGCCTGTCGCCACCAGTTCGATTCCGTCAGCCATTCTTCCCAGCGAGACCGGTTTTCAGCGCGCCACAACGTCGATGGAGAGTCTCCCCTCTGAACTCGGCCCCAGGCGGATCGGGTATGGCCTGCCCTGCGTAAAGTGCAAGACCTATTACGCCGCTGATCTGTCGATGTGCCCGGTTTGCAAGAGTGAAGAACGGGTTTCGCCGATCGTAGATGCTTCTGCCGGTTCTATCCCGAGTGTTCCGGAAACTGCACTGCCGGCGCCTGACGACGCCGCGTTGGAGGAAGAACGCGAGCGTTTCTTGCGCGAGTTCAAGTCCCAGATACAAATTGAGGCAGGCCAGATTGACGGAGAGAAAAGTCTAGGTTGCAGCATAGAAGGAAATCATCAAAGCGGATTTGAACCGGCTGATGTATGTCAGAACTGCTACATGCGGCTGCAGCAGCGCGTGGACTTGCTGGAGGCGGCCTTGCACATGGACATGATAGAAGCCACCAGGGTGGTCTACGAGGCGGTTTGGGCGGATCCTTCCGATCCCAGCAGGACCTATCAAAACGCCGCCAGCGCCGTTCTCACTGAATTGCGTAAGCGCGCCGGGATCTCGGTCGTGTTGGGGCTGCATCAACCGCTGACGCACTAGAGCCGCCCTATTCGGCCTTCAGGCTGACCCATTTCCTGCCGGCATAAAGCCGGTATGCGCCGCCGTCCTCCACCACCTTGAGGGGCACAGGACGCGGCAGTTTCTGGTCGACCCTATCGGTGACGCTGAATAGGTCGTTGGCTCCAACGTCCATGACCATGAACTTTCCATCCTGGGAAAAGCCAAAGCCATATTCACCCGGCCGTAGTTCCGTTCCCTCAATGTCTAGCGTTACTTCTGTGATCAAGAACCCCTGATACTTGGCTTGCACGTCGGACGCATAGCCCGAAGTATCCACCAGTCCGGCCAGAACCAGCTTGCCATCCGCCCCACTGAATCCCGCCGAATTGCGCAGCTGTACCGGAGCCGATTGCCCGCGGAAAAAATAAGTCGCGGGGACGACTTTCCGGATGTCATCTGAACTGAGCACCCCCGGCTTCAGTTGCTGGGCCGAAAGTAGCAAGCAGGAAAAAATCACCACTGCCAAACCCAAACGTCGCTTCATGAAATATCCTCCATCGAAAATGCCAACCGCGAACTGAAACGAGGAACTGACAACTTATTCCTATTTGCCCGCTGGCGCAAAGCGCAGCCTCCCAAACGCAGCCGGAACGTGGAAATTAGGTTCAGGCGTATTAGTTGGCCGCCAGGCCAGGTAGGCTCGCGGCTCTCTTGTCCCTTCAACCCGATAAAAGTTGGCCCGCCAAACTGCCTTCGGATTAAAATTCGAGGTCAGGGCTTTTATCGGAATGGCCAGCTCAGCCGCCCAGCGATGCGCCTTCTCGTCCAGAAATACGGATCTCTTCATGCCGCTCTTAAGATCGGCAAGGCCCCCGGGAAAAATATCCAGATCGATCCACATTCCGTTGGGGCCCACCTCAAACTCCCGGTAGTAGCGTTCTCGCGAGGGATCGGGCTGCAGAAATGCTTCCGCCACATCGCGGTCCCACAGGTGGTCCCGGCGTCCGTTGCTGTCGGAGTCCTCGAAAAGAAACAACTCGCGGTAGCGGCATGCAAATCTCAAATACAGGGCCTGTGAGGACCACAAGGTTCGGACTTCGGTTTCTCGCTGCTGGTCAGGATTTTTCCCCTGCCAGTCCGAACAGAAGACGACCGGCTGAGCCTTCTGCCACTCGGGCGCTGGGCGCCCCGCGTCGAGATTGATTTCACCAGCAACGTAGGAGGCGACGATCTCGGAAGGGGTCGTGGCGCACTTCGACAGCGGCGCAGTCTGGCTCATCATAGCGACGGAGAAAAGCAAGATAACAGCCTTAAGAACCAGTATATGTTTCATCGTGCGCGTAAGCATAACTAGAGAAATTAGTTCGACCGCAAGATCCGGATAGTTCAGGCCGCCACCCAGGGTTAGGCTTTGGGCATTATGACAGCCAATGCGATACTCAATCTGACCGAAGTAAGCGACATGGCCCGTAGCAAAGACAATCGCCCTAACGAAGATCAGTGGCAGGCGGTCCTGGCTCGTGACGCCACTCAGGACGGTAGTTTCGTCTTCGCCGTTTCCTCAACCGGAATTTATTGCCGTCCCTCTTGCCCCTCGCGGCGTCCGCGCAAGGAAAACGTTACTTTCTTCCGCAAGCCCGAGGAAGCCGAGATAGCCGGCTACCGTGCCTGCCTGCGTTGCCGTCCAAGAGCGATTGGCGGTAATAAACAGGCGGAGACGGTGAAAGCCGTGTGCCGCTACATCGAGCGGCACCTCGATGAACCAGTCACACTAAGCCGCCTGGGAGCGGAATTCCACCAAAGCCCGTTCCATCTTCAACGCTCGTTCAAGGCCGTGCTTGGCATTTCGCCACGAGCCTATGCCGACTCCTGCCGCATGAATCAGCTCAAACGCAATCTGCAGGCTGGTCATTCCGTCACGCGGGCGATGTATGACGCGGGCTACAGCTCCAGCAGTCGCCTGTACGAGCGCACTGCCTCGCAACTGGGCATGACTCCGGACAGGTATCGTCGCGGCGCTATGGCAGCGCCAATCCGGTATACCTGCACCGATTCGCCGCTGGGACGCATGCTGATCGCCGCCACGGAAAAGGGGATCTGCACCATCCAGTTCGCGGAGTCGGACGACGAACTCGAGCACGGCCTCCGGCATGAGTTTCCCTTTGCGGTCCGGCGGCGCGACGACGCTGGCCTGCAGATCTGGAAAGATAATCTGCTTCGCCAGATGCATGGTCACAAGCTGCGTTCCTCGCTCCCGCTCGACATTCAGGCGACCGCGTTCCAGCGGCGGGTGTGGGCAGAGCTGCAGTCCATTCCCTTCGGCGCGACCCGTTCTTACGGCCAGGTCGCAAAAGCTATTGGGCAGCCAACCGCCATCCGTGCCGTGGCCCGCGCGTGCGCCACCAACCCGGTAGCCGTCGCGATTCCCTGTCACCGCGTGGTCCGGAAGGGCGGAGACATGGCAGGCTATCGCTGGGGGGTGGAGCGCAAAGAGGCACTGTTGGACCTCGAACGCAAACGGGCGGCCGCGCAGTAAAGGGTACCTGGGATCGAATACCAGTCACTGAAAGCCCCGCCCTCGTCTCTCCCAAGCATGGGAGAGACGAGGACGGGGCACGCATTTCGGCTCACTTCTTCATCCGAAGGTAAATCCCTCGGGCAGACGTCAACATCTCCAGTACCGCATTCTTCTCCGCTTCCGTATTCCAATCCTGGTTCACCTTCGCAGCGTCGATCATGCGATCGATCCAGGCAATGAAGTAGGCGGCGTCTTCAACCGGTTTCGGGTTCGACCCCGCAACCTTCACATAAATCGGACTGGTGGTCGCGTAAGGATACAAATCCAGCACCGGATGCTCGGCTTTCTCGCTCCAGGCCCGGAGCAAGCACCATCCGCTCCGTAAAACCGGAATCGTGTCTTCCACGTCAGCCGACTCCAGGTCGTGGTTGACCTTCAAGTCTCGCACCACCTCGCCATTGCAGATCACCTGGAGGTGATCGATGGGTACGAACGATCGCAGCCACGCTCTGAATTTCACTCTATTCTGGCTGGCCAGCAAGGACAATTCGTCGCCGAGTTGTTTGCCCCCGAGCGAGAATCCGAGCAAAGGTCCATTGGTCGCGAAAGTACGGCCATGCTTCAGCGAATCCAGCCAGATCCCAATATTGAGCGGACCCGCAGGGAATTTGACGTAAACACGATTTAATCCCACCGGCCCGCGCAGTGACGCAAAGTTGGCCATCGCGTCCGTGCCTGCCGCAGTCGGCAAGCGGAACCCGCAGTTCAGCAGCCGGTACCACACGCTGGCAGTGGATTTATGATCCGCAAATCCGAGCACTTCGATGTAGTCCACCTTGCCCAGCGCAAGGTCTACCGGCAGCTCATGGGACACCGACGCGTCATTGGCAGGATCGGGAACTGAATCGTAAGGATGGACATATCCCACCAGCGCGTGCTGTGCATGCGCCATGTCAGCCACCATTGCGTTGGCAGGAAACAAGCTGGCCGCGGCGGTGTGGGGATACGCCGCATAACCCGGCAGAAGAAAATTCTGTGTGAGGTTGAGAAGGCCGAGATGTCCCCAATAGCTGGTATGAAATTCCTGGCCATGCAGCAGGAGATTGGTGGCCGTCGAAGCCGGGTCGGGCTTGGTACTGAAATATGCAATGTCAGGAATTCGCTGTTCTTTGTTGACGACCAGGTCTTCGACAACCTGCAGGTTCTCCGCTGCCGCCTGCGTTACCAGATGCTTGGGCGTGTTACGATACGCGCCTCCATAGTTCATGTGCACGTGAACATCGCCGCTGACCCACTGCGAGCCCGCCTCCTGGGGAAGACTGAGTGGCTTCAGATGAACCGTCAGACTCGATGTTTGCCCGGCCGTTATGTTCACCGTCTGTCGCTCGAAACGGTATTCGAAGCCCTTCGTGACCTCGACTTCCGCGCGTCCAGCCGGGAGAGTCAGTACGGCATTGCCTGAAGTGTGAAAGTAGTGCGCCTCAAAAGAGCGCTCGGAGCGCACGAAATTATCATCAGCATTCATCCACGCGTCATCGGGAGCGTAAGCTCGCCCATCTTCATCCACCACGAAGACGCGCGCCGCTGTCGGATGCCCGGCCTGGTCCAGCACTGCAATGCTTAGCCGGCCCACCGGCTTCAGATAGTGCTTCTCTCTCGGGACGAGCTGGGTCTGGGCGCCGCCGGGAACTTCCTGCGTCCACAAAGAAGTATTGCCGCCGCGATTGGAAATGAACGCGATCCACTTTCCGTCCAGCGACCAGCGGGGCGCGACGTTGTCGAAGTCGCCATAAGAAAGCGGCAATGCGTCCCCGCCCTGGGATGGCAGCACCCAGAGCTGGTGCCACTGCTGTCCCAGATAGGAGGCGTAGACGATGCGTTTGCCGTCGGGTGAAAAATCCGGACGCGCTTTCCAGGCCGTTTCTTCATAGTGAATTTCGCGCGCATCGGCGCCGGGCTCCGCTTTCATGCGCCAGAACCCGCCCGTGCCGTAAATGTGCCCGCGATTCGAAACGAAAAGAATTTCTTTCCCGTCCGGCGACCAGGCCGGACTGATCTCATGATCGAATTGGCTGTAGTAATAGCGGGGAAGAGTGCTGCGGTTTTCGCCGGTCAGGCGTCGGACGTCTTTCAGTTCGCCATTGCTGAATTGTCCCACGAAGATGTGGAAGTGTCCCTTGAACGAAGTGGAAACGAAGGCGATCTGCTTGCCATCGGGCGAGAAACGCGGCTCCAGGTTGACCGCCCCGCCGCTCGTGAGCTGCTGCGTGTGTTTGGTTTCCAGATTCAGGGCCCAAAGTTCAACCGCATCCCGGGCATAAGATGCGTACACCATCCAGCGTCCGTCGGGCGCGCAGTCGGGCTGGTAGTCATAGCCGGGTCCGGCGGTCAATTGCTCTGCCAGCGCGGAGTCGAGCTTCTGCTGCCACAGCGATCCCGCCATGGAGTAGACCAAGCCGCGGGAGTCCGGAGTCCACGCCACCGCGCTGGGCCCGCTCGTGAGCTGTGGAAGATACATTTCGCGGAAGTAGTAGGGATGCGGCACGTCGATCTGTTTGAGGACGGGCTCGCGTTGGGCCCAGACCGGCAGCGAAACGAACGGTAAGGAAGCGATGGGGAGGGATGCAGCGACCAGCAGGAGCAGCAGGCTAATCCGGTTTCGCTGGGGCAAGGATTCCTCCGAGTCTCCGCATCATCTGGCGCAGTATCGTGGAACGACCGGTACAACAAGAAATTTCGATTTCGTGGAACGGCGTAGCCTAGCAGCTTCACCGCGTCCAATACAAGAATCACGGGACGAGTGCTTCGCCGGTGCGCCGGTTACGTACCAGCAGCCAGTTCAGCATTGCCACCAGCGCGGTAGCGAGCAGGATCAACGACCCGCTCAGGTTCACACCGGTAATCAATACCACGCAAATCCCGGTCCCCAACACCGCGAACGCAGTTCCTCCAGGAAGGCGAAACATTGCAGCTCTCGGCTGCTTGCGGCGAAAAACGGGCAACGCCGCGCAAACCAGGCCGTAATAGAGAAGTCGCGCCACCGCGGAAAGCGTCGCATTCCAGGTGAAGCTCCCCAGCAGTGCCAGCAGCCAACTTAACAGGGCAAAGGCAAGAATCGAAATATAGGGAGTCCGAAAACGGGGATGGATCGCTGCGAAGATGGAAGGGAAGTCCCCGTTCTCCGCCAGAGCGAAAGTGATTCGAGGCACGCCCAGCATATTGGCGCTGAGATAGCCAACCACTGAAACCAGCGCGCCCGCGGACACGAAGGCGGCACCACCGTTTCCGAAAACGAAGCGCGCCACATCCGCCAGAGGACGCTCGCTATGCGCCGGATCGGGCAGAATCCCCACCACCACCCACTGGATCGCCGAGTACAGCAACGTGCAGGTGACCAGCGCAGTGAACAAAGCAAAAGCGGCGTCCCGCCGCGGATTTTTCGCTTCGCTCAACGGAGCGAGAGCGGTTTCGAAGCCGCCATAGGCGAAGACCAGAAGCAGGCAGGCTTTTAGCCAGGCGCCAGCTCCCGCGCC
>Ga0075015_100001049_pt1 | contig 10229 bp, 9 predicted proteins | sample AleBraG_ABR_2013_FD_71476 | JGI IMG/M metagenome (GOLD analysis project Ga0075015, IMG submission 71476) | Freshwater sediment microbial communities in response to fracking from Pennsylvania, USA - Alex Branch Run_MetaG_ABR_2013 | ecosystem: Environmental > Aquatic > Freshwater > Creek >...
GGGGGTGGTCATCACTTATCGACGATCCGCTACCTCGCCGGGTGACTGCGGCGACCGTGGAACCAGCGGGACTGTTGAGGGATGCCCGCCTGCGCGCGGGGCTTACCCAGTCCGAACTGGGCCGCCGAGCGGGGGTCACTCAGAGCGTGATCAGCGCGTACGAGTCCGGGGCGCGCCAGCCGTCGGCGCCTACGCTGCAGCGGCTGGTCGCCGCCACGGGCCTGCGACTGTCGGTGGCTGTGCTGGGGCCGGTGTCGGCGCGGGTCAGGCTCACGGGCCCCCTTGGCGCTGTGGTGCTGGCGCAGCGGCGCCATATCAGACAGCTGGTTGCCCGACATGGCGCTTCGAACGTGCGCGTCTTCGGCAGCGTCGCCCGCGGCCAGGACACGGCGGACAGCGACGTGGACCTTCTTGTGGACCTGGCTCCGGGCACAGGGCTGCTCGGTCTGGGGCGCCTGGAACACGACCTGAACGAGCTCCTTGGGATCAGGGTCGACCTGGTACCCGCCGACGACTTGAATCCCGATGTCGCGCGTGAGGTATTGCTCGGGCCGTGGCGTTGTGACCCGCTGCGAAACTCCGCGGCTGCTCGACATCCAGGTCGCGCTGAACGCGATCGCCGCGCACCCCCTTCGGGCACGCCGGCCGACGGGCAGGTCTTCGATGCCGCTGAAGTCCGGCTGATCGAGATCGGGCAAGCCGGAAAGCACCTCCCGGCTCAGCTGCTCGCGAGTGAGCCCGGCATCCCCTGGAGCGAGGTCGCAGGGTCGGCGGACCAAGCCCAGGCAGGTGCGCCACCCGGCGCCGGCGTGCCTACGCGGCCGTCAGTCCCCGAGGAAGCTGCTGGCCAGCGACGGCGGCGCCACGGACAGCCACGCATCGGTGACGAGCTCCCGCAGAACCGCCGCGTCAACGGTGTTGAGATGGATGAGCACGGCCGGGTACCCGTCGAAGTGGGCGATGGTGAACACCGGCCCCGGGTGCGAGGCCAGCACCGCGTCCTTCTCTACGAGGTCGTCGACCACGGCAGCGAGGATCGGGCCGTCGGGCACCTCGCCCGTCCCGAACCGTCTGATGTCGGCCTTGCTGAACGGCCGTTCCCACACGAAGCACTTGCCTCGCACGAGCCAGGTTCGGTTCCCGTGCCGCACACCTTCGGTGACCTCAGGGAGCCCGCTGACCAGCGCACCGACATCCTCGAAGCTCACCATGGCGCGACCCTAGCCTCAGACGCCCACCGCTCCCACCGCTGCCACCGCTGCCACCGGGTGATTGCGCCCTGTCATCGAGTTCCCGGTGACCGGCCCGAACACGGCCCTGCCCACCGCGCCGATGCGCCCCCGTCGTGGGGCTGGCGTTCTTCACGACGGGGCGCAGCAGTATCGGCCGGGTCAAGGATCGCTGCGGTGGAGGTTGTCGTGCGGCCATGTCGCAGTCACGGGGGCAGGGGCGGCGCCCCCTAGACCGACGGTGGAGGCGAGAACGTGAGTGCCGGGGTGCCCAGCCACACGTCGATGGCCCATCGCGTGCCGGGCCGGACGGTGACCTTGATGGTCGCGTCGTCGTGGCGGGTACTCGACCAGGCCGAGGAGTAGATCACTCCGCGTTGGCAGCCGCTCGTGGCCTCGATCAGGCCACCTGTGTGGTCGCTCACCGTGGCGGTACCAGCCCCCACGCACACCAGTCGAACGGTCAGCGGCGAGCCCACGTCGGGCGCCTTGGCCAGCGTGACCAGGTCCGGCCCCACACCCTCGGTGCGGATCAGCAGAGTCCCCGGCGGACCCGTCAGCGTCGGGATCGGTGTCGGCCCACCCGGTGTGGCTGCCTGACTCGGCGGGGTCGGGAGCGCAGAGATCGAGCTCGATGTGGCCACCGGCGCGGCCGGCGGCGCCGGCGAGCTGCTTGCGCAGCCAGCCAGCGCCGCCGCCGCGACGACAAGCGCAGCTGAACGGATCAACTCGTCCAGCTCCAGAACGCCGGCAGGTGGTACGGAGAGTTCAGCGTCCCGCTCGCAGTGGTCACCCACACGCACGCGCCGTTGTAGGAGCCCCTGCTCCAGTTCATGTAGTCCGACGTGGCGCCGGCGTCCAGGTAGCCCTGCTGGACACCAGCGGGAACCGTCCACGAGTCGCCATAGGTCACACTGGCGGACAACGACACGGCCAGCGCTGCGCTGACCTGGGTGTCGGCGGAGGCGACGAGGATGCTGGCCCCGCCGGACACCGAACCGGTGAAGGTGGCGGTGACGGCGATACCTGCGTAGAGCTGGATGCTCAGCGTGTGCCCCGGCGGGCCCTGGCTGTACGGGACGCCCGCAATGTGGCTGGACCTGACGCCGCTGAACGAGAAGGCGGGGTCCGCAGGGCACCCTGAGGGTCGATTCGGGGACGCGAGCGCGGCGGGCGCCAGCACCATGGAAAGGACCGCCACGATCGCGGCGATCACAGCGGTAGAGCGACGAGCAGACATCAAGCCTCCGTTGGTGGACATCCTGCTGGGGGGCATTTCTGGTACAGCAGGACGCTATCCACCGGCACGATCTTGATCAAGTAAGTGCCGAAACTCGCCACAGTCCGAGGTCCCCGGCGCCCGGACCGAGGTCCACGGCCGGCGGCCCGGGGCGGCGGCACAGGCGCGCCCGTGGTCATCGGCGCTCGGGGCCGCTCGCTCCCCCCGGCAGGATCAGGCAGCTGCCGGCGGCAGGGCAGCGGGCGACCTGGGAGGCTGTCGCGTCTGCTGGTGTGCGCCGCCCGCCCCGGGCCGGCGCCCGGGACCCTCGGGAACGCGGTCTCAGCCGAGAAGTGCGTCGACGAACGCCGCCGGTTCGAACGGGGCGAGGTCGTCGGCGCCTTCGCCGAGTCCGATCAGCTTGACCGGCACCGACAGCTCACGCTGGACGGCTACCACGATCCCGCCCTTGGCGGTGCCGTCCAGCTTGGTCAGCACGATCCCTGTCACGTCGACGGCTTCGGCGAAGACCCTCGCCTGGGTGAGGCCGTTCTGTCCGGTGGTCGCGTCCAGGACGAGCAGCACTTCCGACAGCGGAGCCACTTTCTCGATGACCCGTTTGACCTTGCCGAGCTCGTCCATCAGACCGGTCTTGGTGTGCAGGCGCCCCGCGGTGTCCACCAGCACCACATCGATGCCGGCGTCGGTCCCGGCCTGGACCGCCTGGTAGGCCACGCTGGCCGGGTCCGCCCCCTCTGCGCCGCGAACTGTGTCGACCCCTACCCGCTGACCCCACGTCTGAAGCTGTTCTGCCGCCGCGGCCCGAAACGTGTCGGCCGCGCCCAGCAGAACGGTTCGACCGTCCGCGACCAGGACCCTGGCGAGCTTGCCTGTGGTGGTGGTCTTGCCGGTCCCGTTGACACCGACCACCAGCACGACCGCGGGCTGCCCTTGCGGTCCCCGCTCGGTGTGCAGGGTGCGGTCCAGCGAGGTGTCCACCAGGGCGAGCAGCTCCTCGCGCAGCAGGGCCCGGACCGCCGCCGGGTCGGGCGTCGTCTCGGTTCGGGCCCGGGCTTTGAGCCGCTCGACCAGCTGCGCGGTCGGGCCCACGCCCAGGTCGGAGACGAGCAGCGTTTCCTCGATCTCGTCCCAGGTCGCGGCGTCGATGGTGGGCCGCGACAGCAGCGACAGCAGGCCCAGCCCGAGGGTGGACTGGGAGCGGGCAAGTCGGCCGCGCAGCCTCAGCAGTCGTCCGGCGGCCGGCTCGGGGGTCTCCACCGCCGGTGCGGCCAGGCTCGGTCCCGGCTGGGACTGCGCAGGCGGGGCCACGGTGGCGACGCTCGAGCCGGTGTCGTCGCGGTCGTCCTCACGCAGCGAGCGCCGCTGACGTGAGGTGACCAGCGCGACTGCGAGCAGCGCGAGCACAGCGATGATGAGAATGACCGCTAGGACGGGATCCACGCCAGCAGTGTCCCATTGCGGTTGGCCCCTGCGGGACCGGACCAGGTGGGCCTACGCCTACGCGGGCTGCTCCTCACGCAGCCGCTGGCTGATCACCGTGGTCACACCGTCGCCGCGCATCGACACCCCGTAGAGGGCGTCGGCGATCTCCATGGTGCGTTTTTGGTGGGTGATGACGATGAGCTGGCTGGACTGCCGCAGCTCCTCCATCAACGTGAGCAGCCGCCCCAGGTTGGTGTCGTCGAGCGCCGCCTCGACCTCGTCCATGACATAGAACGGGCTGGGCCGGGCCTTGAAGATGGCGACCAGCAGCGCCACCGCGACCAGTGAGCGCTCACCACCCGACAACAGCGACAGCCGCTTGACCTTCTTGCCCGGCGGGCGTGCCTCCACCTCGATCCCGGTGGTGAGCATGTCGCCGGGGTCGGTGAGCACCAGTCTGCCCTCTCCGCCGGGGAACAGCCGGCTGAAGACGCCCTCGAACTCGCGTGCGGTGTCGTGGTAGGCCGCTGTGAAGACCTGCTCCACCCTTTCGTCGACCTCCCGGACGATGTCCATCAGGTCGCGTCGGGTCTTCTTGAGGTCTTCGAGCTGCTCGGTGAGGAACTGGTGGCGCTCCTCCAGGGCGGTGAACTCCTCCAGAGCCAGCGGGTTGACCTTCCCCAGCAGGGCCAGGGCGCGGTCGGCGTCGCGGGCTCGCTTTTCCTGCTCCGCTCTGACGTACGGGACGGGGACCGGCTCGGGGCGGGCCGGGTCGACGACGTCTCCTGGTGCAGCCGGGGACGGCGGCACCGCCTGGCCCGGTCCGTACTCGGCGAGCAGCTCCTCGGGCGCAACGCCGTAGTCCTCCAGGGCCTTGGTCTGCATCGCCTCGATCCGCAGCCTCTGCTCGGCGCGGGCCACCTCGTCGCGGTGCACCGAGTCGGTGAGCTGCTCAAGGTCTACGGCCAGCGCGCGCAGGCGGGCACGGACATCGGCGAGCTCAGCGTCGACAGCGGTCCGTAGCTCCTCGGCTGCCTCACGGTCCTGCGCGGCCGCCGACAAGGAGTCCTCGATCACCTCCAGGGCGTAGGCGGCGCCCTGGGCCACCGCACCGGCCACGACCAGCTCGCGGGCCCGCCGGGCGCGCCGGGCGCTGGCCCGCTCCCTTGCCTGCCGCTCGGCGGCGGCGGCGGCGTCCAGGGTGTCCGCGCGCCCGGCCAGGGCTTGGGCCCGTTCTTCCACGGTGCGCACTGACAGACGCGCCTCGACCTCGTCCTGGCGGGCGGTCGACGCGGCGACCGCGAGGGCGTCGCGGTGGTCCAGTGCCTGCTCGGTGGGCGAGTCGGGGTCGGTGTCGTGGACCGGTTCGGCGGACGCCGCGGCGAGCCTGGCCTCGAGCTCGGCCACTGCCGACCGGTCCTGGTCCAGGGAGCTTTCGGCGACCAGGAGCGCGGACTGGGTCCGTTCGGTCTCGCCGGCTGCGGCCCGGGCCGCTCCACCGAGCTGGCCGAGCTGCTCGGCGACCGCGGCCATCCGGGCATCGGACTCGTGCAGACGCGCGAGCGCCGCCTCGACTCGGTCCGAGGCCTCCTGCCGGGTCCCGGTGGCCCGGGACAGGTCGAACCGGATCCGCTCGGCGCGGTGCGCGGCCTCGAGCAGGCGCCGGTCGGCATCCTCGACCGCGGCGGCGACCTCGATCAGCGACGGCTGGGACGACGAGCCGCCGTGGGCGAACCCGGCGCCCAGGATGTCCCCGGCGCGGGTGACCGCGACCAGCTCGGGTGCCAGCGCTAGCAGCTCCCGGGCCTGCTCGAGGCTGTCCACCACCATCGTGTCGGCCAGCAGTGCCATGACGACATCACGAAGGGCGTCCGGGGTCTGGACCAAAGCGGTGGCGGGCACCGCCCACTGGGGCAGCTGTGCAGGCCCCGCGGACCGACCGGACCTGGCCGTCGACGCCGTCGGGCTTGCGCCGACCAGCAGCGGCGCCCGACCCGCGTCGTCGGCCTTGAGCAGGTTCAGGGCACCGACGGCCGCATCCAGGCCGTCGACGGCGACTGCGTCCGCCGCGACCCCGAGGGCTGCCGCCACGGCCGTCTCGTAGCCGGGTCGGACCGTCACCAGTGCGGCCACGGTGCCCAGGACCCCGGACAGTCTCTCTCCGGCGGCCAGCACCGCCCCGGCGCCGTCCTTGCGGGACAGCCCCATCTCCAGGGCTTCCTTGCGGGCCAGCAGCCCGGCGCGCTCACGCTCGGCGTCGCGTTCTTCATCGCGCAGCGCAGCGACGAGGTCCTCGGCGGCAGCGAAGTCGGCGGCGGCCCGCTCGTGCTCGGTGTCCAGCCCGACCTCACCCTCGTCGAGGCCGGCGACCTGGCTCTCCAGCGCGGTGAACTCGGCCAGCGCCGCCTCAGCTCGGGCCGCTGACTCGTGCAGCGACAGCTGCAGCCGCCCGATCTCAGCTTCGCGTGTCTCGACCCGGGTGCGGGCGGTGCTCACTTGTCCGGACAGCCGGGCCAGGCCTTCGCGGTGGTCGGCCGCGGCCCGCTGGAATGCTGTCACCCGCCGCTCCTCGGCGACGAGTGCGGCCTCGGCGTCGGTGCGGACAGCCACCGCCGCGGCCAGGACCTGCCGGCCGTGGCCCACCTGCGCCAGCAGTGCACTCTCTTCGACCCGCGCCGCCCGCGCCGACGCCTCGAGCTCGTCGGGGTCGGAGCCGGGCCGGTCGTCCTCAGGCTCGACGGCGAGGATCCTCAGTCGCTGCTGCGCGAGCCCGGCGGTGCCGCGCAGCCGTTCCCGCACGCCGGTGAGCCGGTACCAGACCTCCTGGGTGGCAGCCAGGGCGGGCACCTGCTCGGCGACGATCACGTCGAGCTGCGCCTCGCGCTGCTGCGCCTGGGCCAGGGCGCTGTCCACGGCGGCGCGGGCCTGCCGCAGGGCCGTCTCGTCGGCGATCTCCTGCTCGAACGCGTCCTTCATCGTCACCAGGTCGTCGGCCAGCAGACGAAGACGGGAGTCCCGCAGGTCGGCTTGGACGACCGCGGCCCGGCGCGCCACCTCGGCCTGCTTGCCGAGCGGTTTGAGCTGGCGGCGCAGCTCCCCGGTCAGGTCCGAGACCCGGGTCATGTTGGCCTGCATCGCCTCGAGCTTGCGCAGGGCTTTCTCCTTGCGCTTGCGGTGCTTGAGGACGCCGGCTGCTTCCTCGATGAACCCGCGACGCTCCTCAGGGGTGGCCGACAGGACCTGGTCGAGCTGGCCCTGGCCGACGATCACGTGCATCTCCCGCCCGATCCCCGAGTCCGACAGCAGCTCGGCGATGTCGAGCAGGCGACACGGCTCCCCGTTGATCGCGTACTCCGATGTGCCGCCACGGAACATGATCCGCGAGATGGTGACCTCGGCGTACTCGATCGGCAGCGCCCCGTCGCTGTTGTCGATCGTGAGCACCACTTCGGCCCGGCCGAGCGGGGGCCGGCCGGCTGTGCCGGCGAAGATGACGTCTTCCATCTTGCCGCCGCGCAGGCTCTTGGCGCCCTGCTCCCCCATGACCCATGCCAGGGCGTCGACGACGTTGGACTTGCCAGATCCGTTGGGGCCGACGACGCAGGTGATTCCCGGCTCGAAGCGCAGCGTCGTCGACGACGCGAACGACTTGAATCCCCGCAGGGTGAGGCTCTTCAGATGCACGGTGGAGGCACTCCGTCTTTGCCGTGGCAGCCGTCGTGAACTGTCCGGACGTAGGCGGCGCGAGCGCGCTGACTACGTGGAGAGCAGCCGACAACGGCCAGGTCGGGCGGGTCGGGGAAGACCGCAGCCAGCCTACCCGGCGGGGCCGGAAGTCACCGACCGCCGCGCACAGTCGCGGCGCAGACTCAGGTGAGTGCGGGCTCGCGCTGCGAGGTGATCGACAGAAGCTGTTCGTCTGCCACGAGCGCGGTGAGCGCGTCGTTCGCCGCGTGCAGACGCTCGACCTCGTCTTCGAGGTCACGCGCGCGGCGGCGCAGTCGGGCAAGTTCGGCCATGACGACCGGGTCAGGGCCGCCTAGATGTCCGAGCAGGGCCTTCGCCATCGAGGGTCCTCACGGGTCGCGGTGCCTTGGGCGGGGCACGCAGGGTGGTCAGTTGTCAGGTGCTCGCTCGGATTGCCGAGGCGCTCCGGCGGCGACTCGAACTCGTCGACTCGCAGGTGCTCCCCACAGGGTGACACCAGGTCACGAAACGGTCAACCTCGACGCGCGTGTCTCACCCGGACGGGTCAGGCTCGCGCGGCGCCGGGCCGCCGATAGGGGCAGACTGGTGGGGTGCGATCTTTGGAGATCTGGCCCTGCCAGGCGGTCTGCACCTGGGACGACGCCGGTGAGGAGCTGGGCGGTGAGCCGCTGTTCCGCTGCGGCGGCTGCGGGTCGGAGTGGGTCCGCAGCCAGCCGTGGACGCCAGCGGGCGCCGACGGGCTTGTCTGCCCGGCGGTGGCTGCCCAGGTGGCGCTGCGTGGCTGCTAGGGGCTTGGCAGCGCTACCAGTGCGCGGCGCGGGGGCGCGGCTGGCATCTGGGGCACAGGAACGAGGAGCGGTTCATGAAGGGTTCGCGTCGGATCGGGGTCCCGCAGCGTGGGCATGGCCTGCCCTCCTGGCCGTAGGCGTCCAGGGACCGCTCGAAGTAGCCGCTTTCCCCGTTGACGTTCACGTAGAGGGAGTCGAACGACGTGCCGCCCTGGGCGAGCGCCTCGGTCATGACGGCCCGCACGTGACTGAGCAGCGCCGCGCAGGACGGGGCCGTCACCGTCGAGGTGGCCCGGGCGTAGTGCTGACGGGCCCGCCACAGCGTCTCGTCTGCGTAGATGTTGCCGACGCCGGAGATCAGCGTCTGGTCCAGAAGGGCCCGCTTGAGGCCGGTGCGGCGGCGGCGCAGCGCCGCGGCGAACGCCTCGTCGTCGAACAGCGCGTCCAGCGGGTCTCGGGCGATGTGCGCCAGGGCCGCCGGGACCAGGTCCAATGTCAACGGTTCCACTGCCAGCCCGCCGAAGGTCCGCTGGTCCACGAACCGAAGCTGCCGCCCACCGTCGGTGAACGTGAGCGTGACGCGCAGGTGGACCTCGGCGGGGAGCTGCGGGGGCTGGACGAGGAGCTGGCCGCTCATCCCTAGGTGCGCGAGGAGTGCCTCGTCTCCTGGTCGGGGGTCGCCGTCGTCGACCAGGGTGAGCCACAGGTACTTGCCGCGGCGCTGCGCGGGACCGAGGCGTCGCCCGGCCAGGCGGGCAGCGAAGTCCGCCGGGCCAGCGATGTGGCGGCGGACGGCTCGGGGGTGGGCGATGTCGACGTGGTCCACGGTGCGGCCGCTGACCCACTGCGCCAGGCCGCGGCGCACGACCTCCACCTCGGGCAGCTCTGGCACCTGCGGGCCTGGTCAGGGCTCGACGCGAAGGGCAGACCAGGCGGCGGCCGCTGCCTGCTGCTCGGCTTCCTTCTTGCTGCGGCCGCTGCCGCTGCCGCGGTTCATCCCTGCGACGCGGACCACCGCCGTGAACGTCTTCTCGTGGTCGGGTCCGTGGTCGGCGATCAGGTAGTCCGGGACGCCGAGGCCGCAGTTGGCGGTCAGCTCCTGCAGCGAGGTCTTCCAGTCCAGGCCGGCGCCGAGCTCGGCGGCGGCTGCGATGAGCGGGTCGAAGACGCGGTGGATGAACTCGTCGGCGGCCTGCAGCCCGGAGCCGATGTAGACCGCGCCGATCACTGCTTCGACGGTGTCGGCCAGGATTGAGCTCTTGTCCCGGCCTCCGGTGGTCTCTTCCCCGCGACCGAGCCGGACGTGGCTGCCGAGGCCGAGGTCACGTCCGACGTCGGCCAGGGCGCGGGCGTTGACCACCGCCGACCTGAGCTTGGCCAGCTGACCTTCCGGCAGCTCGGGGTGCGCCCGGTAGAGGCTGTCGGTGACGACCAGGCCGAGCACGGCGTCACCGAGGAACTCCAGGCGTTCGTTGGTGGGCAGGCCACCGTTTTCGTAGGCGAAGGACCGGTGCGTCAGGGCGCGCTCGAGGAGCGCATGGTCCAGGTGGATCTGCAGCCGCTGTTCGAGATCGGCGTACGGGCGCTCGGGCGTCATGGTCGGGCCGTCCAGCGCCCGCTCAGACCGACAGAACCTGACGCTTGTTGTAGGTACCGCAGTTCGGGCATGCAGTGTGCTGCAGCTTCGGCTGCTTGCATCGGTCGCAGGTCGACAGCGCCGGAGCGGTTGCCTTCCAGGCCGAGCGGCGGTGCCGGGTGTTGCTGCGCGAGGTCTTCCTCTTCGGAACGGCCACGGCTTAGCTCTCTTCCTTGACGTCGAGTCGATCGAGCAGATCCCGCTGG
>Ga0075015_100001051_pt1 | contig 10217 bp, 5 predicted proteins | sample AleBraG_ABR_2013_FD_71476 | JGI IMG/M metagenome (GOLD analysis project Ga0075015, IMG submission 71476) | Freshwater sediment microbial communities in response to fracking from Pennsylvania, USA - Alex Branch Run_MetaG_ABR_2013 | ecosystem: Environmental > Aquatic > Freshwater > Creek >...
GCCCCCGCCAGCGGAGCGCTGTCGTTATACACGACCTCCCGCCCATGCAGCGACACTCCCAAATCGCGCCACATCGCATTCAAATCCACCTTGACCGGCTGGTCCTTCCACACCATGTAGAGATCCAGCAAAACCGTGCACCCGGTGGCGGCATCGCCGATTTTCCAGACCTTCTCAATGGGCCAGGTTGAAACAATGGTGCCGCCCTGGTGCACAATCCCTTGCAGCGCATCTTGCAGACCCTTGCGATTGTTCGTCTGCTGACGAATCTTTACATCGGCGACGAATGCAAAGAGCGCGCCGCCCCAATAGGTGCGTCCCCAGGTGTGAGTGTGATCCAGGCCGCGGTCGCCCGCTTCGGGTTCCCCCTGATGCAGGGAGCGAATCAAGTCGGCCCAAACTTCGTCCGGCGAAAGCTGTTTGGCTTGGGCCCGGGCAATGGGCTCGACATAGGTAGCCAACCCTTCTTCGATCCAGTGATGCTCGTCGGCCACGTCGGGAAAGGCCAGGTGAATGAACTCGTGCGTCATCATCCAGTCGTTATCCAACTCCGCCTGCGTGGTGCGTTGGCCCACCGAAATGCGCGTGAATCCTCCGCGCATGCCCCAAGTGGTTCCATTGAAAACGCCGTTTTCGCCTGCCACGGGATGCACGCGGATGTGCTCCGTCCTCAGAGGGAATTGGCCGTAGTAAGCGGTGACAGCCTCGGCGGCGCGCGCGACCCAGCGCAGCAGCGCGGGCCGGCCAACGTCGATCGGCCCAGAGGCGATCTCCACGGTGACCGGCGCGCCGCCCACGTCCAGAACCGCTGCGGGCAGACTGGCTAGAGAAAGCAGCAAAATAACGATTCGCACACTGGTATGACGCACCTGCTAGAATGAGGGTATCAATGATCGCTGACATACAGCAGATCAACCGCTTGCAAGCCTTGGATTTGCGTATCGAAGCATTGCAGCGGGAGATCTCCACCCTTCCGAAACACATCGCTAAAATCGAAAAAACTCTGGACTCTCACCTGCGCCGCGTGGAAGCGGATCGGGCCGCCCTGGCTGCGAACCTCAAAGAGCGCAAGAGTCTGGAAGACGACATCAAGGTCCAGGACCAAAAAGTCTCCAAGCTCAAGAACCAGATGCTGGAGGCCAAGAACAACGAGCAGTATCGCGCCTTTCAGCATGAGATCGAGTACGGCGAAAAAGAGACTCGCCGCTGCGAAGACCGCATTCTGCAACTGATGACCGAATCGGAGCCGCTGGAAGTCAACCTCAAGAAAGCCGAAAGCGCGCTCAAAGAAGAAAAGCGTCAAGTGGAGGCGGAAAAGGCCAAAGTTGTGGAGCGCACCGCTGTCGATCAAAAGCAGCTTGCGGAAGCGGAAGCCGAGCGCAAAGACGTGGCCGCCCACTTGCAGCCGGAGCTGATGAAGAACTACGAGCGGATTCGTAAAAAATGGCGCGGCATCGTTGTCGCGGAAGCCAGCGATGGCCGCTGCGGCGCTTGCATGATTACGCTGCGCGCGCAATTCGCCCAGGACCTGCGCAAAGGCGACCAGCTCATGTTTTGTGAAAGCTGCGGACGCATCCTCTACTACAATCCGCCCGTCGCCTTTGAAGCGGACCTGGCGGCGCAAGGCCGCTAAGGCTGAAACAGTTCCGCGCACACGCCATCGCGCAGACTCTTTTTCCATTTACTGATCTCAAATCCGCAATAGAGCGGCTTGGTTTCGTGCAAGCCGATCCGATTCGCTCCCCAGCGCGTGCCCAAGACTTGATTCTCCGGCACCGCGTGGACGGCTATCGCGCCGGCGATCTCGATCGTGACTACCGGCCGCTCGATCTGGAGGAAGACTACATTTACGCCTATGGCTTTGTTCCGCGCACGGTCTGGCAACTGTTGCATCCCCGCAAGGCATCCGGATTGACGCGACTGGAAAAGAAGGTGCTGGAACTGGTTCGGAGTTGTGACGAGTGTCATCCCCGGGACCTGGAGGCGCGCCTGGGTAATAAGCGCGCCGTGAATGCTTGGGGTGGATATTCCAAAGCCACCACCCGCGCACTGGATGCCTTGCACTATCGCGGTCTGTTGCGAATTGCCGGACGGGAAAATGGAGTTCGCGTTTATCAGGCCGCGCCGTCTTTGGCGGACCCGCTGCCCTTATCCGAGCGGCTGCAAAAACTCGTGATGCTGGTCGCGGGAATGCTGGCGCCGGTTCCGGAAAAAAGTCTGCGAGAGACCTTGGGGCATCTGCGCCACTTGGGGGATGCGCGCGAAGCCTTGCACTCCTGCGCCTTGGAACATCAGACGGTAGACGGCGTGAAGTACGTCTGGCCCGCTGACAGCAAACCGGCGCTGGAGGAAGCGCCCCGCGTTGTCAGAATTCTTGCGCCCTTCGATCCGTTGGTCTGGGATCGGCGCCGCTTTGAGCATTTGTGGGGATGGCCGTATCGCTTTGAAGCCTATACTCCCGCCTCCAAGCGAGTGCGCGGTTACTACGCGATGCCGCTGTTGTGGGGCGACGCGATCATCGGCTGGGCCAACGTGAGCGTGAACGCCGGAGCCATGGAAACCCAACTCGGCTTCATCGGCAAGCGTCCGAAAGACGCGGCGTTCCGCCTGGCGCTGGAAGAAGAACTGGCGCGGATGCGAGATTTTCTGGGATGTATTTGAATGCTTCCCTTCCCGGGCCATTGGAGCGTATACTAGCGACGGCATCCGCTTTAATTACATAGAAATATTGGTTAGCCTCGGAGACCGCATCGATGAACGTTGTTGAAAAAGTGATTCTGGTTTCGGCGGCATTCGTCCTGGCTCAGGGCGCTGTAGTCAAACGTTACGGCAATCTGCCTCTGGTTTTCGAGCCCAATCGAGGGCAAACCAATTCGCAGGCGCAATTCCTTGCTCGGGCCGGCGGGTATGACGTTTTCATTACAGCCGACAAGGCGGTATTGCGGATGGGGGCCTCGTCGGTGGGGATACGACTAAATGGCGGGCGAAAATCAGCCAAGCCGGAGGCGGTTGAGCCCCTGACGAGTTTCAGCAACTATATTCTCGGAAATGACCCGTCGCGCTGGCTGCAAGGTGTGCAGCATTTTGCAAAGGTTCGAGTAGCGAGTGTACTTCCTGGCGTCGACTTAACTTACTATGGCGAGGGACGGGAGCTGGAATATGACCTCGACGTCGCGCCCGGCGTGGACACCAGCAAACTGGCGGTGCAATTTGACGGAGCACAAGGGCTGAGTCTGGATGCGGAAGGAAATCTGTTGGTCCACACCGTAGCCGGCGATATCGTGCAGCACAAGCCGCAAGCATCTCAGGGCCAGAAGAGCATCGCAACGGAGTACGCGCTCTTGCCAGATGGCGCGGTGGCGATCCGGCTGGGCCAATACAACCACAAGCAAGCTCTGAAGATCGATCCGGTGTTGAGCTACTCCACCTATTTGAGCGGTTCCGGAATCGATGTTGCGACCGCGATTGCCGTCGACTCCTCGGGCAATGCCTTCGTCACGGGCAGTACCACATCGGTGGACTTTCCGGTCACTTCTGGCTCCGCCCAAGGCGGTGGCGATGTCTTTCTCACGAAACTGAACCCCGGCGGCACCAACGTGTTGTACTCCACATACCTGGGAGGATCGGGGGTTGACCAAGCGAACGCGATCGCCATTGATACCCTCGGCAACGCCTACATTGCCGGGTTCACTAGCTCGAACAACTTTCCTGGCGCGGGCTCGCTAATTGGCGGGACACAAAATAGTTTCGTATCTAAAATTAGTGCGGCGGGAATGCTGCTGTACTCCAAGCTCCTGGGTGGCGTCGGCAGCGGTTACCAGGATGCTGGAAACGGAATTGCATTGGATTCCAGCGGCGCGATATATGTCACTGGCAACACGGATTCCTCGGCTTTCCCGACCACGGCAGGCAGCTTTCAGTCCTCCCGGCTCATGGGCTCGACGTCATTTCTTTACACGGGCTACGTTGCCAAGTTGAGCGCCGCGGGAGCAGTTGTTTACGCGACGTATCTAGGCGGCAGCTACTTCGATTCCGCCAACGCTATCGCGGTCGACAAACAGGGGAACGCTTATATCGCGGGAGAAGCAGTTTCCCAAGATTTTCCCTCCACGCGAGGGGCATTCCAATCTACCAAACCATCCTCGTTCGGGACTTCGAGCGCCTTTCTCACAGAGTTGAATGCGGCCGGAAGCGCCGCCGTCTTTTCGACGTTCATAGGTGGCTCTCAAGGTGGCTACGCCGTGGCCGTCCAACTGGACAGCGCTGGAAACATGTACGTGGCGGGAACAGAATATTCTACGCCGTCGTTTTCACAAGATTTTCCTACCACGCCGGGCGCGTACATAAGTACGAGTGCCTATCTTTTTGGTGGAGGCTTCATTACGAAGGTTAACCCGGGTGGAGCTACGCTGGCATATTCGTCTTTATTAACGGGAGCCGGGTATGGGAAAGGACTTGCGTTGGATAGTAAAGGGTCGGCCTATTTCCTTAGCTTCGGCGTTGTTCTCGACTTCCCTGTAACTCCAGGCGCTCTCGAGCAGTTGGCGAGCAACACCCTCGATAACCTCCTCGTGCTTCAATTGAGCCCTGGTGGGGACACACTCGTCTATGCCACGATTTTGGGCGATGGTTCATTCTCAAGTGGAGGAATTGCACTCGATCAGTTTGGAGGTGTTTACGTCGCGGGTGGCACTTCCAGCCAGGAGTTTCCCGTAACGCCATCCGCCTTTCAAACTCAGTTCAAGATGCCATCCACCTCTCACGCATTTGTCAGTAGAATCGACTTTTCTTCACCCACGCTATGTAACTTCAACCTATCGAGCAATTCACTAAGCCCGCCAGCGTTAGGCGCTACTGGTAAATTCACCTTCACTGGTCAGGCTGCTTGCCCTTGGCAGGTAGTCGTGAATAATGGCGCTTCGCCTTCACCTTTCATCACCGTCAATCCGGGCACGTCCTTGAGCGGCGTGGGAAGCGGTTCTGTCAGCTACACGGTGGGCCCGAATCTCGACACTGGTTTGCAGACTCGCACCGGAACGATTACGGTAAATGGCGGCACACTCGTTCCCGGAAGCACGGTCTTCACGGTAAGCCAGCCGGCGGCATCATGCTCGGAGCCGGTGTTTAATACATCGCAATTGAGCTTCGGGACAACAGGCGGAAGCGGGAGTGTTGGAGTCGTTCTGAATCAAGGTTGCTGGTGGGCCATGAGTGCGCCGCCGCCGTGGATAACCTTGCAACCCCCTGTTCCTTATATCGGAAGCGGCACTCTCTCTTTATCCGTCGCGCCCAATCGGTTCTCGACACGTCAGGCGAGCATCACGGTGGCGACAAAGAGCATCACCGTAACGCAGGCCGGCGGTCCCTGCGCCTTAAATCTGTTGTCGCCTGGCGCATCCTTCGCGGCAACCGGCGGCACCGGAGCTGTCTCTTTCACTACCGGCGCACTCGGAATCACCTGCAATTGGTCCGCTTATCCGTTGGTTTCCTGGATACAGGTACCCAGTTCGGGATCGTCAGGCCAGGGCTCGGGCACAATGCCGTTTGTGGTGGCGGCTAACCCGACGGCTGCGCCGAGATCCGGCGGGATCCTGATTGGGGACCAAGTCTTCCAGGTGACGCAGGCTGCTGGCCCGGTATCCGGCGCTCTTAGCCTCTCCCCTTACACCGGAAGTGTTTTCGCGGGCAACGGCGCCGAGTCGTTCTCGGGCGACGGAGGACTGGCAAGCGTGGCAACCTTACACGCTGTCAGCGCCGTTGCTTTCGACACCCAGGGCAACGCGTATATCGCCGATTCGGGAAACAATCGGATACGCAAGGTGGACACGAATGGGATCATCACGACCTTTGCCGGAGGAGGAACCGCGGGGCTCGGGGATGGAGGGCCCCCCACAGCCGCGACTCTCAACAATCCCCAAGGAGTGGCAGTTGACAGTTCTGGCATTGTTTACATCGCAGACACTGGCAACCAACGAATTCGCAAAGTGGCGAACAATGTGATTTCCACTTATGCTGGCACCGGGACTGCCGGTTTTAATGGCGACAATCAGCTGGCTGTTCTCGCTGCGCTGAACTCTCCCACTGGAATCGCTGTCGATCGCACTGGCAACCTTTATATTGCAGACACAAACAACAATAAGATTCGCAAGGTAACGCTGGACGGAAATATCGCAACCATCGCCCCCACTGGCTCGGCAAGCCTGAATTCGCCGCGCGGTGTCGCGCTGGACTCAGCCGGCGACGTTTTCATCGCAGATTCAATGAATAACCGCATCCTGAAGCTTCTGCCCAACGGAACCATCATCGCCGCCGCGGGCAACGGCCAGTCGGATCAACTCGGAACTGACGGCATTTTGGCCACCTCATCCGGTCTGTTTCAGCCCTTGGCAGTCGTGGTCGACGGAGAGGGTTCGGTCTATATCGCCGACTATAGCCGCATTCGCAAGGTCACAACCGACGGAATCATCCACACTATCGCTGCCGACGCATTCTATAATTTGACGGGCAATCCACGAGGATTGGCGCTGGATGCGGCAAATAATCTGTATATCGCCAACTCATCCAATGTGTCCCGCTACAGCCCGAGTCCGGCTTTCTGTGGCTACTCAGTGTCTCTGCCTGCCGCAGTGTCGTCTGCAGGCGGTTCTGTAACAGTGCAAGTGGCTACTGCCGCCGGGTGTTCCTGGTCCGCTGGTTCCAGCCCGGTCTGGGCAACGCTGAGCGGCGCCGGCACTGCGACGGGCAGCGGATCGGTAACTCTCAATGTGAGCGCCAACACGGGCAACGGTCCGCGCCATGCTGCTGTTACGGTGGCCGGCCAGGATGTTATAGTCGCGCAAGGCGGGCCAACGTCACCAGCGCCTGCCACCGTGACTTACGACGTCGACGCCAACGGAAAACAGGATGTGCTGGTTTACTATCCGGGACTCACCGGGTATCAATACTCGCTGCTAAGCGCCGGCACGGGCAGTTACACTTCTATCGCAAGTTCCGGCGTCAATTCCGGCTCCGCCACCTTCGACACCGTTCTCCAAGCCGATTTCAACGGCGACTCCAAGAGCGACGTGCTCTTCTACAGTAGCGCTACCGGAGTTCTCAAGGTTGGCCTGGGCAACGGCTCTGGCACCTATGCCTATGCGCCGGTGATCACCATCACTCCGGGCTACAACTTCATCGCGCGGGGCGATTTCAACGGCGATGGCAAAACCGATCTGCTGCTCTACCGCCAGTCCGATGGCGCGGCCGCCATCGGCCTCAGCAACGGCGACGGCACTTTCACGTTTATCCCGCAGACCTTCAGTCCGGGATTCACTTCCGTGGCCGTGGGTGACTACAACGGCGACGGCATCAGCGATGTGATTGTCTACAACAACCAGACCTCGCCTTACAATGCGTATCTTTTATCTGGCGACGGCACGGGGCACTTTACCGGAAGCAGTCTCTTCTTCGGCGGCGGGTACACGGTGTATCCAGCCGATCTGAACGCGGACGGCAAGACCGATTTCGTGTTGTATCGGCCCTCTGACGGGACGGTGTTCATCGCGATCAGCAACGGAACCAGTTTCACTTACAAATATCAGCTCTACAGCCCCGGCTTCACCGCGTTCAAGATCGGCGACGTGAACGGCGACGGCTTCCCGGACTTCGTGTTGTACAACAGCGTCAACGCCATCGGCTATCTGCTTTTGGGCGACGGCGCCGGCAACTTCACCGCCGCGAGCAGCCTGTTCTTCGGCCCGGGGATGGATTTTGTGGACTTGCGCGATGTGAACGGTGACGGCAAGCAGGATGTAATTCTGTATCGCAGCACCACCGGCACCAGTTTTACCGGGATCAGTGCCGGAACCAATTTCACCTATACCTATAACTACTTTGGCCCGGGAAGGATTGTTGCCCAATGAGATTGATTTTGGCAGTGGCTTGGTTGGCCGTGGCGCAGGGCGCCGTTGCCGGGCAGTAGGCACCCAGCCGTTAGCCTTCGAGCCGAATGACGAATACGCAGGCTCGATTCTTGGCGCGACGATGCCCTTATTGTGGGGCGACGCGATTGTCGGCTGGGCCAACGTGAGCATGAATGCCGGAGCCATGGAAAGCCCAATTCGGCTTCATCAAACGTCCGAAAGAAGCGTCTTTTTGCCTGGCGCAGGAAGAAGAACTGGCGCGGATGCGAGATTTCTCTCGCTGTGAGGGCGCAAATAGTCAGAACAGGAGCGAGCCCCCGCGCCGCACGGGAGGCTGGGACTTATGGGCGCGGTCCGCTTGCCTTCCCGAACGCACCGAACCAAGTCTGCAACGAGCAGGTAAAGGATTGCCTGGCAGCCATCGAGTCCATTTTGGACCCACAGCTCGACCAACTTATGGACGGAGCCATGGCGGAGCACAAGCGGGGCGAGACTGTTCCACTGGACTCGATCCGTTGAGTGGGCTACAGATTCTCACTCTCGCGGGCAGCCGCCAAGTACTTCGAGCGATGCGACGAGCCGACCCGGGACCGGCTGCGACAGAAGCTCGAAAAGCTAAGGGCCGATCCATTTGACCCGCGGAACGACGAGATCTGCAAGCGCGGCAATGATTGCACAAACGTCTCTGATGTCCCGGCCGGTCTTCTCCAGCTTCACCTGCCTCGACCAGATCGTTGCCCAATAATGAGGGCCGCTACTTCCGCGGTTCGCTGGTCGGCGGCACAATGCCCTTCAACCGCAAATAGGTGACCATATTGCCGTAATGCTCGTCGGCATGGGCCGTATTGAGAGAGAGCACGGTCAAGCGCGGTGAGTCGCGGCCCATCATCTTGGTGATTTCCCCGGCCTTGGCATCGGTCATTCCCGCGTACGCTTTGGTGTTGCAGTAAGCCACGGCATCTTTCAACGCTTGCACCAGGTCGGCCTTGGCGGTTATGCCTTTCTCGATGCTGGGCGTCGGATTCTTTACGCCCAGCGCCATGGAGCAGAACATGTACTGGGCATCGGCAACGTGACCCACCAACTGGCCAAAGCTGCGAATCTCGGGCGTTGGCTTGAACGCATAGTTTTCTTCCGGCATCTTCTCGGCTGCGGCGATGAGAGCGCCGCTGATGTAGGTGTAGATACCCTTCTCCCCGTTGACCAGCGGGTTGGCAGGCGGCTCCTGCGCCAATAGAGCGCAGGCCGTGGCCGCGGAAAGCAACGTAATCGCACAATTCTTGTTCATAGGGACTCCAGAAGAAATGATGACACAGTTTTGAGGAGCGCCTACCACCGCCTTTGCGCTGGAGGTACGGCGAACTTTAAGGTTAAGAGGCCGATGAACATGTCCGATAAGAATACAAGAATGTCCACTTCAGCTACCACCCCCATCGCATTCAACGGCCTAAGCTCCTATTCCAGCGATTTTCAAGCCATTCTCAATCGCCAGGTTCAGATCCAGCAACTGCCGGTACAACAACTCCAGAATCAGCAAACCGATTTGGTGCAAAAGCAGGCAGCGCTGACGGCACTGAACCCTCAAGTGGCAAATCTGGGATCGAGCATCGCCGCTTTGAGTGCGCTGGGATCGGGCCAGGGACTGGTAGCCAACAGTTCTGATGCGAGCCTAGTCTCGGTGGTGAATTCCGGCGCCACCGGGGCGTCGAACTACACCATTTCCAACATCACCTCGCTCGCCGCGCCGGCTGCCGAAACATCCCTTTCAGGATATGCCGATGCAACCACGGCCACCGTCTCCAGCGCCGGCAAGGTAAACCTCATCTATGGAGCGCACAGCTACACCCTAAACCTAACCGCGAAGACCAACAATCTCAACGGCCTGGCGGCGGCGATCAATAAGCTTGGCGTAGGCGTCAACGCCACCGTACTGAATACCGGTACCGGCGCAACTCCGGCTTACTTAACGGTGTCCGCCAGTTCCTCTGGCCAGACCACGCTTAAACTACAGGACGTTCCCGAAACGGGACCGGCCGTCGACTTGATCTCCGGCACCAACCAAGGCACCAATGCCGCGTTCAAGCTCAATGGCCTGCCGGTCAGCAAATCCAGCAACACCATCAACGACGTGGTTCCGGGACTGACCTTCACTCTGCTCAATACGACTACCACCAACCAAACGGCTCAGCTTACGCTCTCGCCAGACTCTTCCAGTCTGTCGAGCGCGCTGCAGAATTTTGCCCAGAGCTATAACGCACTGGCGGATCTAGTAAACGGGCAGATTGGCGCCGGCGCCGGCGCCCTGGCCGGCGATTC
>Ga0075015_100001052_pt1 | contig 10214 bp, 11 predicted proteins | sample AleBraG_ABR_2013_FD_71476 | JGI IMG/M metagenome (GOLD analysis project Ga0075015, IMG submission 71476) | Freshwater sediment microbial communities in response to fracking from Pennsylvania, USA - Alex Branch Run_MetaG_ABR_2013 | ecosystem: Environmental > Aquatic > Freshwater > Creek >...
CGGCGAACCCCTGGAGGGCAGCGTCGAGGACGCGCCGTTGCGTCCGGAGGCCGCGTGGTCCGATCACCGGGCTGTCGGCAAACGGCTTCCTACGAGCGGGGGTCGAGGAGATCTCGATCGCGGCGGGTGCGGGCACGCTCCAATGCTGCTGCTTTCTAACGAAAATGTCAATCTGCGCCACGGAGTGCTGGCCGACATACCCTGAAATCCACAGAGACGTGTGCTCGGGCATCGCACCTGTCTCTTGACACAGTGTCCATTCTGCTCCATGATCCGGGAATGCCTGCTGTCGTGGCGCCTCGGTACGACCCCTACGACGTGGCGATCAACGCCGACCCGTACCCTCACTGGAAGCGGCTACGCGATGAGGCGCCCCTGTACTACGACGAGAAGCACGACTTCTACGCGCTGAGCCGCCATGAGGACGTCGAGCGCGCCCTCATGAGCTGGGGGTCCTTCTCCTCGGCCCGCAGCCCGATCCTCGAGCTCATCCAGGCGGACGTCGACTTCCCATCTGGCATCATCCTCTTCGAAGACCCACCCATCCACGACCTGCACCGTGGCCTCCTCTCCCGCGTGTTCACCCCGAGGCGCATGACCTCGCTCGAGCCGCAGATCCGTGAGCTGTGCGCGGAGGCCCTCGATCCCCTCATCGGCACCGGCGAGTTCGATTTCATCACCCACCTCGGCAAATTCATGCCGATGCGCGTCATCGGCATGCTGCTCGGGATCCCCGAGGAGGATCAGGCGGCCATCCGCGACCGGGCCGATGCCAACATCCGAGTTCGCGCCGGTGAGAAGATGCACGTGGGCGAGACGGAGCTCGACATCGGCATCGAGATGTTCGCCGAGTACATCGAATGGCGGGCCACGCACCCGTCCGACGACCTTATGACCTCGTTACTCACCGCGGAGTTCGAGGACGAGCACGGCGAGACGCGCCGCCTCACCCGTGAGGAGGTCCTCACCTACGTCACCGTTGTCGCGGGCGCGGGCAACGAGACCACGACGCGCCTCATCGGCTGGGCCGGCAAGGTCCTGGCTGACTTCCCCGAGGAGCGCCGCATGCTCGTGGAGGATCCGAGCCTCATCCCGAACGCCATCGAGGAGCTTCTCCGCTTCGAGCCACCGGCTCCTCACGCGGCCCGCTACGTCACGGAGGACGTTACGTACTACGGCCGCACCGTGCCTGAGGGCAGCGCGATGCTGCTGCTGATGGGCTCGGCCAATCGCGACGAGCGCAAGTTCGAGAACCCCGATCGATTCGATGTCAACCGCAAAGTGCGGGGCCACATCGCCTTCGGCTTCGGCCTGCACTACTGCCTGGGTGCCGCACTGGCCCGCCTCGAGGGACGCATCGCGCTCGAGGAGGTCCTCAAGCGCTTCCCGGAGTGGACCGTCGACATGAGCCGCGCCGAGCTGTCACCCACCTCCACGGTCCGGGGCTGGGAGACGCTCCCCGTGAGCATCCCCTAGCGGGATGCTGGTGACGCTGGTGTACTCACTTGATGGACAGCGGGACCCATGAGCGACGAGCTCCGCGACAAGGTCGCGATCGTCACCGGTGGGGCCAACGGGATCGGCCGGGCGATTTGTGAGCTGTTCGTCGAAGAAGGTGCCCGAGTCGTGATCGCCGACATCGATGACGAGACCGCGTCCGAAGTGGCGGACAGGCTCGGTGAGACCACTTCGTTCCTGCACACCGACGTATCCGACGCGGTTGGCGTGCAGTCGGCGATCGACCACGCGCAGGCGCACTTCGGTGCGCTGCACGTGATGGTCAACAATGCCGGGATCTCCGGTTCGTCTCGCCGGTTGATGCAAGACGACCTCAGAGACTTCGACCGCGTGATCGCCATCGACCTCTATGGCGTCATGGTGGGGACCCAGCGCGCCGCCCGCGCCATGAGCCGAGGCGGGTCGATCATCAACATCACCTCGATCGCCGGCATCACCCCCGGGCCTGGCTTCAGCACGTACCGCGCCGCCAAAGCCGCGGTCATCCATTTCAGCCGGTGCGCCGCCATCGAGTTGGGCGAACTCGGCGTCCGGGTCAACGTCATCGCTCCCGGGAACATCGCAACGGCGATCAACGCCTCGTTGTACGACACCGGAGCAGTGGCCCGGCGACTCCAGCCACTGCACCGCAGCGGCGACACCCGCGATATCGCCAACGCTGCTCTCTTCCTCGCGAGTGAACGCGCCGCCCAGGTCACCGGGACGTTGATCCCCGTTGACGGGGGCACGTCGGCCGGCCCCCCGCCCATCAAATGGGACGACGTCAAAGCCGGTCCCGACAGCACAGGTCCGAAGTGAGCCGGACCTCGTTTACCGTCGCCCGCTCACCGGCACGGTGGGTGCCGTGGTGCTGGATGCCGACGCCGATGGGCTCGCCGGCGAATCCGCCTCGTCGGGGTTGTCGAGCTCCACGCGAGTCAGCTCGTCGACCGCCGAACAACAGTGCTCGTCCTCGCCCCGCTGATGGCTCGTAGCTTGAGGCGCAACTGACGATGCCACTGGCTTCCCGAACGAAGGGGTTCGACCCTGGTCCCATCGCCTCCAAAGCCTTGTCGGAATCCCAATGCGTATCCCTGCTCAGTGGGCATGTTTGCGAGTATTTCGCCGACAACGCCACATGCCGGGGTTCGAACGGCTCCCCGGGCCGGGAGAACAGCCAGTCCGGCCCAGGGAGCCAAACGAGCGGGTCGGACATGTGTCAGTGCGTCCGGTCCCGACGACGTGGCTGCCAGGCATGAAGCAAGCGGCACAGCCGATTGGCTACCATCTCCCGCCAATGAAGCGGCTCACCGGCGAACGCATCATCTTCTGGGCACTGCCCGCGGTTGCCATCATCTGGATAGCGGCATTCTTCCTCTTCCCGGGGTTCCTGCCGCCCATGTCTCCGGAGTGGTCGGCGCAGAGAGTTGCCACGTTCTATGCCGATCACACCTCGCGCGTCCGCTACAGCATGATCCTGTTCAATTGGTTCTGCGTGGCGCTGATCCCGATCCTGATGCTGATCGTGGAGCGTATGCGGGGTATGGCCCACCGCACGCCAATTCTGCGGTACTGCGTGATCGGGGTCGCCGGTGCCGCCCCGATCGCCTTTCTCACCGCTACGATCTTCTGGCTGCTGGCAGCGTTCCGACCCCATCGGGCCCCGTCGTTGACCCAGCTCTACAACGACCTTGCGTGGATCACGTTCACCTGTGGCGTGCCTTTCCTCGTCGCCCTCTGCTTGTTCCTGGCAGTGGCGATCTACCTCGATGAACGGGCACGACCGGTGTTTGCGCGGTGGGTCGGCCACTTCAACCTCTTGATCGCCGTCGCGTTGGTGCCGGCCGGCTTTGCCGGCCTGACGCTCACGGGGCCCTTCGCCTGGAACGGTTTCCTGTCTTTCTGGGTCAAGAACGTCGCCATCGCCCTCTGGCTCGTCGTCATGGCAGTGGTGTTGGGACAGTCGATCAGGCGCGATCAGTCGGTGGAGCAAGTCCTGGTATGAGGCGACCGGCCCTGCTCGACGATCCGAAGCGGGAACTGTGGCTGGCTTGGTACGCCACCATCGGCTTCTACTCCCTGTACACCGTCGTCTTCTTCATCATCACGCGGACCCAGCCACCGGGGAAGCCGTGGTACACCCCGACCCAGGTAGTCGGGTGGTTCGCCAGCAACCACGAGGGACTGCTCATCGGCTTCAGCCTGATCTTCATCCTGGGTGGGCTCTCCGCCACATCGATCGCTCTGATCACCTACTCCATGCGCCGGATGTCCGTCAGCCGTGCTTTCGCCTACTCGTACCTGATCATCTACGCCGTGAGTGCGGTCCCTGGCTTCCTGTTCATCTGTGTGGCTATGACGGTGGGTGCATTCCGGCCGGGTCGCGATCCAGAGATCCTCCGGTGGCTCTACGACCTCGGATTCCTGTCCTTCTCCGGCACCATGGGCGTCTTCCTCATCGGATCGTTGATCTGGATGGCGGCGATACTGCTCGACAAGAACCGAGTCTTCCCAGCCTGGTTCGGCTACCTCAATCTGTGCAACGCGTTGACCGAGGTCGTGGTCGCGCCGTCGTGGATCTTCCACGCCGGCGTCTTCGCCTGGAACGGCGTGATCGCCTGGTGGATCAACGTGGTGGTCTTCGGGCTCTATACCGGGGCCTTCATCTTCCTGTTGCGCAACATGATCCTCCGAGAGGACTTCGGGACCGGACCGCTTCCTGATCTGTTGCCGGAAGAAGGGCGACGGCGAGTGTTGGCGGAGTTCATGTCGCCATGACGACGACGGAACGCGACGTGTCGCCGGTGTCGGAGGAGCGCCCGTCGCAGCGCGTTCCCGGAGGGCGCGACATCTGGGTCTTCGTGCTATTCGAATCGGCTATCTTCACCTCGTATTTCTGCGTCTACCTCTTCAACCGGACGCAGCACGAGCAGGTGTTCCTGCTCGGGCAGTCCCACTTGCTCCTGTGGCTGGGCGTGCTCGAGACGATCGTCCTACTCACCAGCTCCTGGGCAGTGGCCCGCTGTGTCCAGCACGCGCGGGCCGGTCGATACGACGCCTCGACGCGCGATGCGTTCCTGACCGCTGGGCTCGGTGTTCTCTTCCTCGTACTCAAGGTCGCCGAGTGGGTCCGGCTGATCCATGCGGGGCACACCTTCACGAGCAGCGAGTTCTTCCAGTACTTCTTCTTCCTGACGGTGATCCACTGCATCCACCTGTTGATTGGGTTCGTCGTTCTCGGTGTGCTCTGGTATCAGCTCTCGGATCAGGAGCGACGCTCTCAACAGACGGTCGAAACTTGTGCGACCTATTGGCACAGTGTCGATTTCTTCTGGGTAGTGATCTTCGCTCTGCTCTACGTGGTGAGGTGATGATGGAGGACGGATCCAATAGGCGACTGTTCGTGGTGTGGTTGATCTTGGTGGCCATTTCACTGGTCTACCTCTGGATCGATCATTCGGCCACGCATCAGGGAATTCCCACCGCGAGCACAGTAGTTACCGTGGTCGCCATCTGCTTCGCGCTGATCAAGGTCCGGATCATCATGCGCGAGTTCATGGAGGTACGCGGCGCTCCCCCGGTGCTCCGCCGGCTGACCGACTACTGGGTCTTGCTGATGGCCGTCGCTCTTTTCGGGGCGTATTTCGCTGGAAGGGCCGTGGCCTGAATGCAGGTTCGCGTGCCTTTCTGCAGTCAGGTTTCTCCTGGGAGTTGAGTACCGCCTGACGTCAATGAGCTGTGGCAGAGCCCCGGCCACGGATCGGGACTTCGTTCGGTCCGAAGCTGATTCGCTATGCGTAGTTTACGGATCGTCCACCTGCCCCGAAGTACCCGAGCGAGGCAATTCGCGGATGGCAGGCGCGCTGGATTCGATACTGCGCCCCAAGCCGAATGTATTCTGGGCAAGTCACGTGAGGTGGCAGCGGCACACGATCGTCGAGGGACCAGTTGGTGGTCGTGACCGGGACCGACGTTTCACCCACGCCGAGGGGGCCAGGGCCCGACGCCCCAAGTGAGATAGCCGGCATCCAACATCGGACCAATTATCGTCAGCGGAACCGGCGGGCTTGCGCTCCGACGGACGGCAGCCCCAACCACCTAGATCACTCCGTCGCTGGCGCTCGGCCATGAGCGAAGCTGGCCAGCTTCGACGGCCCGTGGGCGCGCACGCGCCGGTAGGACTCCTCGGACTGCAGGTCATTGCCGGCGAGGTCCGCCCTTCGGTGGGCAAGGCGCACCACGCCGACAGCCCGAGGCGCATCAGGGGCTTGCCGCATCGGCAGCAGAGCCGACCGAGATCAAGGAGTAAGACCAGGGGACCAGAGGTTCCGGGCGTCAATGAAGGGGGTGGTGCAGGGGGGCCCGTCGGCCACCCGGAGGTCGGGGGCCACGGCCTCGTCGTCGCGGACGCGCACCAGGGCCGACGACCGGGTGCCGTAGCCGTCCGTGTGCACGCACGGGGACAGTGTCACCGCCCTCCTCTCACGCCCGTCCGGAAACCGTGGCGGCCCGTCTCCGGTGTCGATGACGGTGTGGTCGCGCAACACCCCCGGGAGTGCCGCCCAGAATGGGGTGCCTTCTGCCTCGGCCTTGGACAGCGCCGACCGGACATGGTCCACCTTCACCGACGAGTCCCCGAGTGCGGCGTTCTCGAGCACGTGGATACCCGGGCCGAGGCGCTCGGGCCGGGTCGCCCCTTCGGGGTTGACGGCCAGGTAGTACAGGGAACGTCGATCCCCCACCAACAGCCACGCCGGATTGTAGGTCCCCGCCGTCGCATCGGCAGCGAGCACCTCGACTCCCTCATCAGCGGTCCGGACACCAGTGGCCAACAGAGGCAGCCTTCCGCGCGACCTCCTGCCCGGGTCGGGACCATCGGCTAACGGACGGTTGGTCAGTCCGCACACGACCCCGTGCTCGTTGACGGCCAACCAGGTCCCCCCGGCCCGTTCGTCGCGGCCTCCAAGGATCCTCGGTACCGCGTCACGCAGGACGGTGACCGCCGTGGCCGGCCGGTCCAGCCACTCGTCGCGGTTGGCACCGACGACGAGCGGCCACTGCTCAGTGTGATGAAAGGCGACCACCAGGAGACACACGTCTCTTACGGTAATGGGTGGATTCTCGACCATGGGTGCCCGAGTTCGTCGAAATCCAGTGCGATGGACGTCCCCGGCCAACTCCGATGCTCAGAGCGCCGCAACCTTCGGAACGACTTCGGCTGCACGGGAGGCATCACAAAACTCGTCGCACGGCCTGCAACTCATCCGGCCCCTGCCCACCGGGCACGTTCTGCATGGATGGCCCCGGGTGAGCAGCCCCTGAATTGTCGGCGGACTCCGCTTCTCAAGAGGCGATTCACACAGCCTCATGTTCACCGCCAGGGGAACGGTCAGGTGTTCAGAGTCCCATGAGCGCCGGGGCCAACTCGCGGTAGGCAGCCAGCGGGAACGACGCCATGGGGGCGAGGACCTGGATGCAGACATGATTCGCGCCAGCCTCGAGGTGTTCACGTACGCGAGTGGCCACGTCGTCCGTATCTCCCCAGGCCACCACCGCGTCGATCAGTCGGTCGCTTCCACCCCCGACCAGATCGCCATCTCCGAATCCCAGCGACCGGAGATTGTTGGCGTAGTTCGGGAGGGAGAGGTATCCAGCCGTGAATGCACGTGCCGCCTGTCGCGCCAAGCCGGCGTCCTTCTCCAGCACAACGGTGACTTCGGGCGCCAGCAACGGCCCGGCTCCAAGGACCGCTCGAGCCCGAACCGTGTGTTCAACCGGTACGAAGTAGGGGTGGGCACCTGCTGCTCGGTCGGCCGCCAGGCCCAGCATCCGATGACCGAGCGCGGCCAGTACCCGCCGCTCTCTCACGGTGGCGGGCCCGGCGACATCCAGGGCATCGAGGTAGGCCACCATGTGGCTGTATGGCCGACTGTAGTCCTCGACGATTGCTGCGTGACTGGCCCCAAGACCGAGGACGAACCGGTCCGGATAACGGTGATCGAGGTCAGCGACAGCCAGAGCGATCTCGTCCGGTGACGTGGACCAGATGCTCACGATGCCGCTGAAGACCGTCATCCGAGTGGTTGCGGCCAGCAGGCGTTCGAACTGTGGCGAGAGGCCTGGCTCGAATCCGCCCGAGGACCACAGGGCTGCGTACCCAAGCTCTTCCAACTCGGCCGCGACGTCGACCGAAGCCTCCTCGGCTACCCGCCATGCTCCGCTCCACCAGACGCCTATCTGCCCGAGTGCCACCAGGTCACGGTACCCGAGCGTGGGTCGCCCATATAGGGCCAGCACGGGATGAGCCGGACATCGATGGGAGTGGGGAGCCCATCGCGACAGATGGCCGCACCTGGTTGGACCAGAGGTAGCCTCGGCACCATGCCTGATGCCCCTCCCTACAACCTGCGTGTTCCTCTGGAGTCCGCGTTCGACGCGGCGATCGGACTTGTCGTCGACGATAGTGACGAGATCGGCCGGTGCACTGGTCACTTGCCTGTCCTTCCACAGGTTTGCCAGCCCTTGGGCATGATCCATGGCGGCGTCTATGCAGCTATTGCCGAGACGCTCGCCTCGACCGGGACGGCCCGCGGCGTCTACTCCACGGGTGGAGCCGCTCTTGGCATGTCGAACAACACCAGCTTCTTGCGGCCGATCACCGAAGGTTCCGTCCACGGAAATGCGACCGCGATACACAGAGGTCGGACGAGCTGGGTATGGGACGTCGAGATGCGAGATGATCAAGGCCGGCTCTGCGCGACCGCACGAGTGACGATTGCCGTTCGCCCACGGGCTGACCTGCGCTGATTCCAGGGTGTCTCCGATCGCCCGGAGCGGGCATCGTCAGAAGCCAGCTACACAGCGGCGACGGCCACATCGATAGGAACCACGGTGTCGACCGGAGGGACACCGGTCTGCCAACCGGCAACATTCCGGAACGGCGTCGATGATGGCAGCACTGTCGCCGCCAATGACCATGGGCGTGCGGACGGTTGTCGGTGCAACCGCATTGAGGCGGATGACGTGCGGGGCAGGAAGTCTGCCCACGAGCGCATGGGGCCTTGTACGCCGTGCTTGTGCGCCGTGTACCCGACGGTTCCGGGGTGGTCGAGCCGAGTCGGACGACTCCACTCCATCCAGGACTGGCCATACGACGGTGTCAGAAAGCGTTGCGAGCGCGCTTCCAGGTCTCAGGCAGTAGCTCACCCATAGGTCCAGGTCATCGGGACAATCGGGGTGACTGTGGCACCATTCGCTCTAGTGTCCTCGACATGAGAACTGACGGCGCAGCCGGGCCCCCGGACTCGGACCAGGCGCGGTGGCGCCCGTGATCGACCTCGGTGTCATTACGCCGGTGGTCACGCTCCTGCCCAAAGCCCACGCCCGGTGGGAGCGCGACGGCACGATCGACGATGTGGCTCGCATCGCCCGGGCCGCGGACGAGCTTGGCTACCACCACCTGACCTGCAGCGAGCACGTTGCCGTTCCGGTCGAGGCTGCCACAACCCGCGGGGGTCGGTACTGGGACCCGGTGGCCACACTGGCCTACATCGCCGCGGTCACCGACCGAATCCGCTTGGCGTCCAGCGTCGTGGTCCTCGGCTACCACCACCCGCTGGCCGTGGTGAAGCAGTACGCCACCCTCGATCGGATGTCGGGGGGTCGGGTCGTGCTCGGGGTGGGGGTCGGGTCGCTGACCGAGGAGTTCGAGTTGCTGGGCGCCCACTTCGCCGACCGGGGCGACCGGGCTGACGACGCCCTGCGTGCCATCCGGGCCGCGCTCCCGACCGACCGCCCGACCTGGGACGGCCCCTACTATCGTTGGTCCGACGTCGTGGTCGAGCCAACCGCTGTCCAGGACCACGTTCCTATCTGGGTGGGAGGCCGGTCGGCCCGGTCGCTCCGGCGGGCCGTGGAGCTTGGCGACGGGTGGGCACCCTTCGGATTGGCACCGGAGGAGATCGGCGCGCTCGTGGCCGCCGCCAGAACCGCGGACGCGTGGGCGGTCCGCGACCGCCCCCTCGACCTTGTGCTCCAGAGCAAGCGGGCCTTCGACCCGTCGGGCCACCCCGACGCCACCCGCCTCGAGGTGGACGCCCTCGTCGGGGCCGGGGCCACCGCGCTGGCCCTCCGATTCGTGCACCATTCGCCAGACCACTACATCGAGCAGCTCGCCGTCATGGCCGAGCTGGTGGGCTCGATCACCTGAGCGATCGGCGGCCGCTAGGCGGGCCTCACGCGGACGCGCCGCGGTGATGTCACGGCAGGTGCAGGTCCCACTCGCCGGCAACGACACGCTCGAAGGGTCCAGCCAGGAGCGGAGTCCTCGACCCGTCGGCCCACCGCCGGGCCAGGACCGGCCTCAGGCCAGCGGCCACATCGACCGGAGCATCGTCGACGTAGCAGACGGTCAGGACGAGCCCGGCGGTCGACGCCATCATGGGGTGCCGGGGCTCCGCTCCGCTATACGCCCAGGCGCCAAACACGCCGGGGGCCCCGACCAGTTCCTCGAGATTGACCGTGTCTGCCTCTCCGGTCGGAGTCAACTGTTCCACCAGTAGGTAGACGCCCGCGGCAGGTCGCCACGGCGCGACGGCGGCGCCGACGAGGATGCGGTCGGCGACGGCAGTGCCGATCAGATCCCACCCCCCGACCTGCACCCGGGGTAGGCGCATCGACATCCGACCGATCCCGCCGAGAGCCGTCCCGAGGGGAAA
>Ga0075015_100001053_pt1 | contig 10211 bp, 8 predicted proteins | sample AleBraG_ABR_2013_FD_71476 | JGI IMG/M metagenome (GOLD analysis project Ga0075015, IMG submission 71476) | Freshwater sediment microbial communities in response to fracking from Pennsylvania, USA - Alex Branch Run_MetaG_ABR_2013 | ecosystem: Environmental > Aquatic > Freshwater > Creek >...
GCCGCGCATTGTCGCGCTGGTGCAGGCCGATCGAGGGCTCGTCCAGCACATAGAGCACGCCGGTCAGGCCGGAGCCGATCTGCGAGGCGAGCCTTATGCGCTGGCTTTCGCCGCCCGACAGCGTGCCGGAGGACCGCGACAGCGTCAGGTACTCGAGGCCGACGTCGTTGAGGAACTGCAGCCGCTCGCGGATCTCCTTGAGGATGCGCGCCGCGATCTCGTTCTGCTTCTTGGTCAGCGTCTTCGGCAGCTCCGCAAACCACACGTTCGCCGCCTTGATGGAGAGATCGCCCACCTCGCCGATGTGCTTGCCGGCGATCTTGACGGCGAGTGCCTGCGGTTTCAGGCGATAGCCGCCGCAGGCTTCGCAGGGGTGCGAGCCCTGGTAGCGCGACAGCTCCTCGCGCACCCACTCCGAGTCCGTCTCGCGCCAGCGCCGCTCGATGTTGCCGATGACGCCCTCGAAGGCCTTCTGCGTCTTGAAGCGGCGCAGCCCGTCCTCGTAGACGAAGGTGATCTCCTCATCGTCCGAGCCGTAGAGGATAGCGAGCTGCACGTGCTTTGGCAGCTTCTCCCACGGCGTCGACATCGCGACCTTGTAGTGCTTGGCGAGTGCGGCGAGCGTCTGCTCGTAGTAGGGCGAGGAGGCGCCGGTGCGCGCCCACGGCATAATGGCGCCGTCGGCCAGGCTCAGCTCCGGGTCCGGCACCACGAGATCGGGCTCGAACTGCATTTCGGTGCCGAGGCCGTCGCAGGTGGGGCAGGCGCCGGCGGGGGCGTTGAACGAGAACAGCCGCGGCTCGATCTCGTCGATCGTAAAGCCCGATACGGGGCAGGCAAAGCGCGAGGAGAAGACCACGCGCTCGTGCGTCTCGTTCTTGTTCTTGTTGGCGCCCTTGGTCTCGCTGTCGGGCAGCTTTTTGTCCGCGAGTTCGGCAATGGCAATGCCGTCGTCGGAGAGCCCGAGCGCGGTCTCGAAGCTGTCCGCCAGCCGCGTGGCGATGTCGCCGCGCACCACCAGCCGGTCCACCACCACGTCGATGTCGTGCTTGTACTTCTTGTCGAGCTTGGCCGCCTCGGCGATCTCATAGAAGGTGCCGTCGATCTTGACGCGCTGGAAGCCCTTTCGCTGCAGCTCCGCGAGCTCCTTCTTGAACTCACCCTTGCGCCCGCGCGCCACCGGCGCCAGCAGGTAGATGCGGGTGCCCTCGGGCAGCGTCAGCACGCGGTCGACCATCTGCGTGACCGTCTGGCTCTCGATCGGCAGCCCCGTCGCCGGCGAGTAGGGCACGCCGACGCGGGCGAACAAGAGGCGCAGGTAGTCGTAGATCTCGGTGACGGTGCCGACGGTCGAGCGCGGGTTCTTGGACGTCGTCTTCTGCTCGATGGAGATCGCCGGCGACAGGCCGTCGATGTGGTCGACGTCCGGCTTCTGCATCATCTCCAGGAACTGGCGCGCGTAGGCCGACAGGCTCTCCACGTAGCGGCGCTGGCCTTCGGCGTAGATGGTGTCGAAGGCGAGCGAGGACTTGCCCGAGCCCGACAGCCCGGTGAACACGACGAGGGCGTCGCGCGGGATCTCGAGATCGACGTTCTTCAGGTTGTGCTCGCGCGCGCCGCGGACGTGGATCGTTCTGTGGGCTTCGCCCACGGCGATCGTCTTGGCGAGCTCGGAGGCCCCCCGGGGCTTGCGTGTCGGCTTCTGCATGAGGCTTAGGTAGCGAAGGTGAACGCGGGCGGCAATGGACCGCCGCAAATTCCCCGGGGGTGCCTGGCTCCTCCGGGCTGCCTCCGATGCCGCGGGCAACGCTTTCGTGGCCCCGCATGGGGCAGGCCCCGTCAAGGGACCTGTCGCGTGACGATGCGAGGCCCGTCGAAAGGGACCCCCCATCACGATTGCTTAGGGCGTGCGCCTTAGGCTTGCCCGATGAGAACGGGAAAGGTCGCGCCATGGAGTCGCTAATCGCGTTTGTGCTGGGAAACTTCACGCTGACGTTTCTGGTGCTGGGCGTCATCGCCGCCCTCATCGCTGTCGCGTTGAAGGGAGGCGGCTTTACTCTTGCCAACGTGGCCGAGGAACTGCTCGCCTATTTCATCCTGTTCTCGGTGACGATCAGCTTCTTCTACAACTTCGTCTTTCACGTCTTCTTCGGCGCGCTCGCCGCCGGCTACATCGGCTGGGCCGACAGCCCGTTCCAGGCGGAGGTCGGCTACGCGAGCCTCGGCTTCGCCGCCATCGGGCTGCTCGCCTTCAAGGGCAACTGCTGCGTTCGCTTTGCGGCGATCCTCGGCCCCGCGTTGTTCCAGTGGGGCGCGGCCGTCGGACACATCCATGACATCCTGGCGACGGGCAACGATGCGCCCGGCAACGCGGGCATCATGCTCTACTCCGACATCTTCCTGCCCCTCATCGGCTTCGGCCTGCTTTGGCTGAAGCGCCGGGCCGGCGTGCGATCCGCCTGAGATCAGCTTACGATCGCCGTTTCACGGCTAAAGATTTGCGGGTAGTGTTGCCCGCCGCAAGAACGATTGGAGGCTTGTCATGTCCGTCCTCAAGTGGGTGCTTATCGTCATCGGCGCCATCGTGCTGCTGGGTGTGGTCGCAATCGTCGGCACCTTCTTCTGGGCGAGCACGATCCAGAGCGTGAAGCTGACGGAGGCCGACCTCCAGGTGGGCGGCGCCTACCCTGCCGAAGAGCGCCAGCAGCTGCTCGACATCTGCGCCAAGAAGCGCAAGACGGGCACGGAGGGCGATGACCGCTGCGTCTGCGTCGCCGACCGCGCGGGCAAGGATTTCTCGCGCTTCGAGCGCCTCGTCTTCATCGCGAGCTTCGAGGGCAACCCGACGCGCATCGTCGCGCTGACCAAGGGCCTGATCGACAGCGGCATCCCGCAGTCCCGCGTTGAGGTGCTGCAGAAGGATTCCAGGTCCCGCATCGACGGGCTGCTGAAGGCGTGCGGATTCCAGCAATGAATGCGGCAAGTGCCGTGAGCGCCCGCGCGCTCTCGACGACGTGCTGCGTCGTCGGGGGCGGGCCTGCCGGGATGATGCTCGGCTATCTCTTGGCGCGCGCCGGCATCGATGTCGTGGTGCTGGAGAAGCACGCCGATTTCCTGCGTGATTTCCGCGGCGACACCATCCATCCCTCGACGCTCGTGGTGATGAAGGAGCTGGGGCTGCTCGATGAGCTGCTCAAGCGCCCGCACACCAAGGTCTCCAAGCTGCAGGTCCAGATCGGCGATACATCGATCAATATCGGCGACTTCACCTACCTGCCGCCGCAACAGGCATTCATCGCCATGATGCCGCAATGGGACTTTCTCGATCTGCTGGCCAGCTCGGCGCGCGCCTATCCCAGCTTCAAATTGATCATGCGGGCGAACGTCGTCGATCTGATCGATGAGCGCGGCGGCGTTTCCGGTGTGCGCGCCACCACGCCCGACGGTCCCTTGGAGATACGCGCGCTTTTGACCGTCGGGTGCGACGGCCGCACGTCGACCGTACGCGCTAAGGCCGGGCTCGAGGTGGAAGACATCGGCGCGCCGATCGACGTGTTCTGGATGCGCATTTCGCGCCGCCCCGGCGATCCCGGGTTCGGAGGGCGCATCAACACCGGAAGCTTCTTTGCCGTGCTCGATCGCGGCGACTATTTTCAGCTCGCCTACGTTATCCCTAAGGGCGCCGCCGAAGGTATCATGCAGGCAGGAATGCCCGCCTTCCGTCAAATGGTCGCCAACGCCCTGCCGTTTCTCGCCGACCGCGTCGACGAGCTGAAGTCGTGGGATGACGTCAACCTGCTGACGGTGCGCATCGACCGGCTGCGAAAGTGGTACCGGCCCGGGCTGCTGTGCATCGGCGATGCGGCCCACGCCATGTCGCCCATCGGCGGCGTCGGCATCAACCTGGCGATCCAGGATGCCGTCGCCGCCGCCAACCTGCTGTGGAAGCCACTCAAGGAGGGCACGGTTACGGAGGCCGATCTGGCGCGCGTGCAGAAGCGGCGCGAGTTCCCGACGCGGGTGACGCAGCGGGTGCAAGTCCTGGCGCAGAACCGCGTCATCCAGCCGGTGCTGCGCAGCACGCGGCCGTTGGCACCGCCGTGGATCTTTCGCCTCATCAACCGCACCCCGCTGTTGCAGCGGATCCCGGCGCGTCTGTTCGGCGTCGGCGTGCGCCCCGAGCACGTGCACAGCCCCGAAGCTTCGCGGCCGAGGACCGCCGGCGCCTAGCGCGGCGATTGCTCCCCGGCAATCGAATGGCTTAGATCGCAGCTTGGAACCGAACAGCGCGAGGGACGCCGCTTGAGCGACGCGATGGGGGAGGCCGCACCGGCCCGCAAACCCTTCTACCGGGTGCTGTACGTGCAGGTGCTCATCGCGATTCTGCTGGGCTTCCTGGTCGGCTGGCTCGCCCCCGATGTCGCCCAGAGCGAATGGGTCAAGGCGCTGGGCGACGGCTTCGTCAAGCTCATCAAGATGGTGATCGCGCCCATCATTTTCTGCACGGTCGCCTCCGGAATCGCCCACATCGACGACGCGCGCAAGGTCGGCCGCGTCGGCATCAAGGCGCTTCTCTATTTCGAGATCGTGTCCACCCTGGCGCTCGCCCTCGGCCTCCTGATCGGCAACGCGGTGAAGCCTGGCGCCGGCTTCAGCGGAACCGGCGACGCGAACTCAGTCGCCGACTATGCGGCCCGCGCCTCGCACGACAGCGCCGTCGCGTTCATCCTCAACATCATCCCCGACAGCGTCGTCGGCGCCTTCGCACGCGGCGACATCCTGCAGGTGCTGCTGTTCGCGGTACTGTTCGGGTTCGCGCTGATGGCGCTGGGGGAGCGCGGGCGCACGGTGCGCGCGCTGCTCGACGATCTCGGGCACGCATTCTTCGGCGTCATCGCCGTGATCATGAAGGCGGCGCCCATCGGCGCCTTCGGCGCCATGGCCTACACCATCGGTAAGTATGGGCCGCAGGCCATCGGCAACCTCGCGGGCCTCATCCTGACGTTCTACGCGACCTCGGCGATCTTCATCCTCGTGGTGCTGGGGATCGTTGCGCGCGCCGCCGGCTTTCGCATCCTGCAGTTTATCGGCTACATCCGCGACGAGATCCTGATCGTGCTCGGGACGAGCTCGTCGGAAAGCGCATTGCCGCAGCTCATGGAGAAGCTCGAGCGCCTGGGCTGCTCCAAATCCGTCGTCGGGCTCGTGGTTCCGACCGGCTACTCCTTCAACCTCGACGGCACCAACATCTGCCTCACGCTGGCGACGCTGTTTATCGCGCAGGCGCTGGGTGTCGAGCTGCCCCTTTACGAGCAGCTCGCCATTCTCGGCGTCGCCATGCTCACTTCGAAGGGCGCGAGCGGCGTGACGGGGGCGGGCTTCGTGACGCTCGCCGCCACGCTTGCGGCGGTACGGCCAGAGCTGGTGCCGGGCATGGCGATCGTGCTCGGCATCGACAAGTTCATGAGCGAATGCCGCGCCGTCACCAACTTCATCGGCAACGGCGTGGCGACCATCGTCGTTTCCGCGTGGGAGGGTGAGCTCGACCGCGCGGCGCTGAGCCGGGGCTTGAGCCGCCGCGTCGATGCCTCGAACCTGGAGACGGCGGTGACGACCGGCTGAGCGCCAAGCATAGCGATCTCAGTCCTCATGGTTGGTAAGGGCGACGTACTCGGGATCCTCCTGCGCGCGGCGCTCGAAGGCGAGGAAATCGTAATAGCCGCAGCGTCCGCCGCCGGGAAACGAGCGGCACACGCTGGGTCGCGCCTTATAGACCGTGCAGCGCCGGTTCTTGGTGTCGAAGAAGCGGCAGATGCGGCCGTATACCGTGTCCTTTTTACGCCGCATCGCATATTTCCGCCCGTGCTCCACCTTGGTAAACGCCTTCCGCGCGACCTCGAAGGTCATGTTGTGGTGCTTGGCGAGGCGCTCCACGTCGCGCTTATCGAGGGGTATCAGGGGGTAGGAACAGCAATAGCCGGGGCACTTCTCGCACTTGTATTGGCGGGTGCTCACGCGCCTGGTTCTCCATTGCTAAGAAGGCAAGGTCCGCCGTCTCCTTGGGTGGCACTTAGGGGCGGACCCCGGCTTGAGCTTGACTCATGCAATGGTCCGTGGGGAAAGAGCAAGGGGAAGGGCCGGGGGACCGCTGTCTAGCGTGTTGAGCGTCACATTTTCTCCGTTAAGTTTGACGCAAGTTACGCGTGGATTTCGAGGGGCGTACCGGATGGTGGATATGGCACGCGTTGATCCGGACCTCGAGACCCCGGTCAATCCCTACAGCTTGCTCGAGGCCGTCAACAGCTCGAGCGACACCTCCTATACCGGGTGGCTTCTTTTCCTCGCCGTGATGACCTACCTCGTGATCGCGGTGGCGGGCGTCACGCACGAAGCGCTGCTGCTCGAAACGCCGGTGCAGCTCCCCATCCTGCAGGTCAAGATCCAACTCAAGCAGTTCTTCCAATTCGCGCCGATCGTGCTCGTGCTGTTCCACCTCGGCATCCTCGCGCAGCTCGTCCTGCTCGCGCGCAAGACGCTGGAGTTCGATCACGCCATCCGCCTCTTGGAGGCGAGCTCGCGGCGCACCCATCCCCTGCGGCTGGAATTGCATAGCTTCTTTTTCGTGCAGGCGATCGCCGGGCCGCAGCGCAGCGTGGTCATGAGCGGCTTCCTCAACCTCATGTCGTGGCTGACGATCGTGATCCTGCCCGTGATCCTCCTGCTCTACATGCAGGTCGCGTTCCTGCCCTACCACGATGTGACGACGACGTGGATCAACCGCACGGCGCTCCTGCTCGACATCGGTCTGGTGCTGTTGATCGGGGTGTTTTTGATGCGGCCCGAGCCGTCGTTCTTCCAGGCTCTCTGGCGCTCGACCGCGGCGCACCCGCTGGGTTCGATCGCGACCACGGCCGTGCTCGGGCTCGTCGCCTATCTGTCGCTGTTTGCAGCAACGGTGCCGGGGGAGGCGCTTGACCGTGCCAGCCGTCATCTGCCGTTGGGCATGGAAGCGGACGCCAGTCACCGCGCCCAGCAGATCGGGTTCGTGCTGCCGTTCCTCTCGCAGCGGTCCGACGGCACGCTGTTTGGCATCTTCCGCCGCAACATCGTTGTCACCGACTCCGATCTCATCGAGGAGAACAAGATCGAGGGCGGCGACAAGCGCTTGAAGCTGCGTGGGCGCGATCTGCGCTACGCCAAGCTCGATCGCACCGATATGCGCGGCGCCGATCTCACCGGCTCGGCTCTCGACGGGGCGAGCCTCGTCGGCGTCAATCTGGAGGGGGCTTGGCTCAACTGCGCCGATATGGACCGGCTCCTGCTCAACGACGACCGCGCGGCCGCGAACTGCGCCTCCGCCCAGAATGTCGATCTCTCGCGTGCACAGCTCGGCAATGCGCATCTTTCGGGCATCGATCTGCGCGACGCCAAGCTCGACGAGGCGCAGCTCGAAGGCACTGACCTAAGCAATGCCTCGCTCGTCGGCGCGAGCTTCTCGAGCGCGCATCTGGAGAAAGCCGATCTCACCGGCGGCGTGCAGGCGCAGGGCACCAATTTCCTCAACGCGGCGCTGCAGGGCGCCGACCTCACCGGAGCGGAGCTGCAGTCGTCGGACTTCTCGAGCGCGTCCCTGCAGGGCACCGTACTGAACTTCGCGCACCTGCAGGGCGCCGGGATGCGCGGCGCCGATCTCGAAGCCGCGAGCCTGCAGCGCGCTCGGCTGGAAGGCGCCGACATGACCGGGGTCAAGATCGCCGGCGCCGACCTGCGCGGCGTCACCGTGTGGATGACCACGCCGCCCGAGTGGAATCCCGCCGGCCTGACCGATATCTCCGAAGTCGCGATCAAGGCGCCAGACGAGGGGCAGCTCGCCGACCTCAAAAGCAAGATCCAGAGCATTCCCAACGACGAGGTGCGCGTGCGCGCGGCCGAGGCGGTGGCGACACTCCTCGGCGGATCGACGAATTGGCAGGGGAGCGCGGACCAGCAGCGCTGGCAGGGCCTGACCAGCGCGCCGGCGCCGCAGCCGGTGACCACGGCGGCCATCCCAGGCTTCCCGCCCCAGCCGGCGCCGACCGACGCCTACAAGACGGAGCTGACCACGTATCTGACCAAGATGATGTGCAGCGCGCGCTGGAGCAACGGATCGGTGGCGACGGGGGTCGCGCGCCGTGCCGTCGCCCAGCAGTTCCGCGGTGACGTGGTCGCCGTCTACGACGGTCTCAAGAGCAACGCCTGTCCGGCGTCGGCCAGGATGCCGAGCAAGGTCATGCTGGACCTGTCCTCGGCGGCCGAGACGGCGCGCTACCGCTGAGCGCCGGGGTTCGGCCCTCCTCCCCTCGCTGCGCACCCTTGCCAACCGGACCGCGGTGGCCTATCTCTAGAACATAAGCGGAACACTGGGCGCCACCCGCCTGCCGAAATGCGTGGACAACCCGACGCTCGCGCGACGTCGGGGCAGGCGCGGAAAGCGCGGCGCACTAGGGTTTGGGACCGCGAGTCGGGAACCGGCAGCTCGGGCGTCTGGTCTTTGAGTTCCGTACCCGGCACAGGATTTCGCGGCCAGCCCATCCGCGGCGGCCGCGGCAGATCGAAGGAGTGCAACATGGCTGGTTCCGTCAACAAGGTGATCCTCATCGGCAACCTCGGCAAGGATCCCGAAATCCGCCGCACCCAGGACGGCCGCCCTATCGCCAACCTGCGCATAGCGACGAGCGAGAACTGGCGCGACAAGGCGACGGGCGAGCGGCGCGAGAAGACCGAGTGGCACTCCGTCGTGATCTTCAACGAGAACCTGTGCAAGATCGCCGAGCAGTACCTGAAGAAGGGCTCCAAGGTGTTCATCGAGGGGTCGCTGCAGACACGCAAGTGGCAGGGCCAGGACGGCCAGGACCGCTACTCGACCGAGGTCGTGCTGCAGGGCTTCAACGGCAACCTAACGATGCTCGACGGCCGCGCGGGCGGTGCCGGTGCGGGCATGCAGGAGGGCGGCCAGGCCGACTACGGCGGCGGCTCGGAGACGAGCTACAGCGATGCCCCGCGGGCCAAAGGCAAGGGCGCGGCCATCGACAAGCAGCTCGACGACGAGATCCCGTTCTAAACCGGCCCTTATGATCGTTCCGCGGCGAAAGTGCTGGATCTGCGGCGTTAACGACGCCATCACCGACGAGCACAACTTCAAGCGCAGCGATCTCATCGAGCACGTCGATCGCCCGACACCGGAACAACCACTCTTCTACCATGACGCGACAGGCCGTAAGAACGTGCGGCTGCGTGGACCTGATAATCCGCATCTTCTGCATCGAAAGATGATGTGCGCTCCATGTAACAATGGCCTGACGCAACCTCACGATCTAGCGTGGGAGTTGTCGAGGTTTCTTGCGCGGCAGCACGACGCGACGCGTTTTATCGCGATGCGCCAGGTCTTCGGTAAACAAGTGCAGGCGGAGCTTGAGAGCCTGCATTTGTTTTTCGTGAAGAAGCTTGGGTGCGCAATCGTCCGTGCGCGCGATGAGCTCGCCGATCCGGTGCCGATCGACTTGGCGCCGCTCGCCGAGGCCATAAGGATGGGTACGCCCGCGCCCAATGTTTTTCTGAGACTCGTGTGCGACGCTGGCGACTGGAACGGCGGCGACAACGCTAATGCAGTTCTGATCGAGAACGACATCGCATGGTTTGAGTTTTGCTACCTCGTCGGCGGCCGCGGCGTACAAATCATTTTCAACGATGGCCTGGCATGGCGCGGAATGCGCGAGCGCTGGCATCCAACGCTACGGCGCGCAGACGTTGCGTTTGGTGGCGTACGATAAGATCGAGCGGGAGCGAGCCCGTCTGCGCACCATCAGGCCGCTCCCTGTTCGCGCACGTCGGTCGCGAGAGCATCAATCGAGCGCTGATCGATAAGGCGAGGCACGAGCGCGGGTGACCACCAGCGTCATCCCGCCGGAGGGCGGGACCCACGCAAGTCTCCGCGAAAAATCTCGATGCGATTTGATGCCCTCGGGTGCCGCGGACTCAGGATTTCTGCCGCTTTGAGCGCTTCTTGGCCTTGCGGGTTGACGGTGCGGCGCCGCTCGCGGTTTCCGGCTTCGGCTTTGTCTCATGCGCGGCATGCGCCTCCGGCGCCGCTACAGCGCCCAGGTGACCCGCCGTCGACTGCGTCTCGATGTAGAGGCGCCGCACCTCCGGAAAGCGCGCCTTGATGGTGCGCT